>Ga0082212_10000130_pt1 | contig 113577 bp, 106 predicted proteins | sample TergutNt197P3_FD_71548 | JGI IMG/M metagenome (GOLD analysis project Ga0082212, IMG submission 71548) | Neocapritermes taracua P3 segment gut microbial communities from Petit-Saut dam, French Guiana - Nt197 P3 | ecosystem: Host-associated > Arthropoda: Insects > Digestive system > Gut ...
GCCAACTCCTCGGTGGTTTCTTCCATTGCCACGGCAGCCGAAGAACAGAGCGCCACCTCCGAAGAGATCAACCACTCTATTGATGAAATCAGCAGGATTGTCGGGGAAACCGCCGACGGCATGGTGCAGGCCTCGGCCGCCGTGCAGGAACTTGCGCAGATGGCGCAGGAATTGAACAGGGTGATGGCTGAGTTGCGGTAACGAAGCGGACTCCACCCCCTTGACCCGTAATCTCCGGAAAACGGCTCTGCCGTTTTCCGGTAATGGGGGTGCAGGGGACTCAGTCCCCTGCCGGGGTTTGGGGCGGAGCCCCAACATAGCTAGGTGCGCAAATAGGACACATTGCCGATATGCACATGCTTGAGGCGAAGTTGCGCCATAACGGCGAAACTTTGCATCAGTTCTATATCTGTGGGCGGCGCGTCATATTTGTGCGCCGGGCGGTAGCGGGAGATATGCAGGGGAATGTTCGGCGAGAGCCCGGCCAGCCATTCCGTTTCCTGGACAAACTCTTCGGGTGAATCGCTGATTCCCGGCACGACCAGCGTTGTGACCTCCACATGAACGCCTACCTCAAGCAGCCCCGCGACAGTACGTTTGACCGTGTCCAGCGAGCCGCCCATCTTTGCATAGGCTTTGGCATTGAACGATTTGACGTCAATATTGGCGGCGTCCACTACCGGCGCGAGGTCGCGCAGCAGACTTTCGGAATACATGCCGTTACTGACCAGAACCGTGGCAATGCCTGCCTCGCGCAGTATTGGGGCCGCAGCAATAATGTATTCCGCCTGCAAGGCGGGTTCATTGTAGGTGTAAGCCACGGCCTTCAATCCCAGTTCACGGATTTTGCCTGCCAAGGCCTGGATGCTGATGTCCTTGAGCGGCATTCGCTTGAGTGACTGCTCCGAGGGCTGGGCAATGTTGCAGTTTTGGCAAAAAGGACAACGCATGGTGCATCCGAGGCTGCCGAGAGAGAGAATCTGCGTGCCGGGACGCCAGTGGTAGAGCGGTTTTTTCTCTATGGGATCAACGGCAACGGACGTAAAACGGCCGAGATAGGGGGAAACAAGCGTGTTGTTTTCATTGAAACGCGCCTTGCAATATCCTGCCTTGCCCTCGGTAATGATGCAGGCGTGGGGGCACAGATCGCAGGCCACGGCCGATTCCCCGCTCTGTACTGTGGCCTGCCACCAGCGTGTTTCAAGGCTCATGCGCCTTCCTCCTTGTAGCGGCTGACCGTGAAGCGGTAAACTTCCGCGCCGTCCAAACTCCTGATACCGGCCTTTTGCGCGGCTATGGCAAGCTGTTGCTCCACGCTGGCAACGCCTTCAAGATCCGGCAGGAGCAAGCCGCGTCGCCCGTCCTTGACCACAATTACTCCGTATTTTTTGGCATCCAGCGCCATGCCGGGGCCTACCAGCTCCGGTTCACTCAAGACGTCCACGGAAATAGTCACCGTAGCCAACTCTTCAGGACGCAGGGGCGGGAAGCGAGGATCGCGGACCGCGGCGGAAACGGCATTGACCATGATTTCCGCGCCGAGGTTTTTCTGCGTGGGCATGAAGGTCCCGATGCAGCCTCTGAGGGAACCGTCCTTGTTTTTTATGGATACAAAGCAGCCGTGTTTGGGTGTCCACAAGGCCTGGTCAGCGGAAAGGGCCTGGAGGTCTTCGGAGCCCGGCATGGGGCCGTTGTTCAGGTGCGCCTCGATGCTTTTACGGGCAAGGGCGGGGTAAGGGTGTATATTGGACATGGTATTGAACCTCGAATTAGGTATTGGGCGATTGTTCCGGCATCCAGAGGGCGGTGCAGTATCCGACGCCAAAGGGGCCTTCGTAGGAAAACACCTGTAAAGGTCCGTTGCACAGCCCGATCAGGCTAAGTACCGGGCGTAAACCGCACTCTCCGGCATTTTCACGGGTGGTGGGGGAGAGTTCTAAAAGTGGAGCGGGACTTCCCGCCTTGAGCGCGGCCACGGCCGCCTCGTCAAAAAGAGGACCAGCCGGGTCGAATCCATAAGGGCCATCCTCTTTCAGGCGATGCGACAGGTCACCACTGGCCAGCATGGCAGGGCGGCCTTGCCAGGCCGCCCTGCCCAGAGTTCTGCCCAGGGCAAGCGCCTGTTCCACGGTAAGGCCGGAAGGGTTGGCCAGGAGCACGGGCGGGAGTTTGCCGTTGGGAAAGACCTTGCTGAGAAGGTACAGAGGAACAATAGCGGCATGGTCCTGGGTAATATTTTCCAAGGCCCCCTGGGCAACGGGAATGGCCGAGGCTTCCAGCAGCGCGGTGAATTCCTGAAGGATCTCCATTGGCACATCAGAAGCTATGCGCGCGCCGGGAGCGCCAAAGCGGGCCAGACTGCCGTGCAGGCGGGGCGCGATGTTGACAAAGAGCGCGCCCGGAACAGAGGGCGAGTGGGGTGAAAACAGCAGCAGCCAATCCGGGAGGCTGTGCTCGTGGAGAGATTTCAGGGCGGCGCAAAGGCGTTCGATCCCCTGAAGCGTGAGCGCAGCCTCTTTTTCCCGGCCGTGGCCGACCTCCGGGACAATCACCGGCGGATGTGGCATCAGAGCCGCCCATAACCAAGCCATTGCACACCTCCAGAATAAATATATAAGAAATATAGTATCTATCTTTTTATATGACAAGGGCTTGTTGCCGCACCGGCAGGATTGTCCCGCTCCTGTTGTCTTTTTCAGGCGCTCAGAGCCTGCCCGAAGGCGTCGGCAAGCAAGGTGAATTCGCTGTCATCCAGGGTTCTGGGATCAAGGCGGATCTCGTCTTCCTCGATTCTTACCACCACAGGCGGGTCGGTTTTCAGCAGGGCCGCGCGCAGCATATCAGGCGCACGACCTTGCAGGCCCAGACAGACAAGCCAGGTGGGCAGGTCATGCTCCGGGAAGGAGCCGCCGCCGATGCGCGAAAATCCCTGTTGGACGCTGATGCAAGGCGTAAAGGGAGCGAGCCGCTTTTTCAGCAGGGTCGCCAGTCTGCGGGCGCGGGGCAGGATTTCCGCCTCTCCCGCACAGATCATGCGTAAGGTGGGAATGCGCCGCGCGGCCAAGGCAGGATCACGGTACAGCCGCAGGGTTGCCTCCAGGGCGGCCAGAGTCAACTTGTCAATGCGCAGGGCTCTGGTCAAGGGGTTCATCTTGATACGGTTTATGAATTCCGCCTTGCCCGCGATAAGCCCGGCCTGAGGCCCGCCCAGCACTTTGTCGCCACTGAAGGTAACCACATCGACCCCGGCCGCGAGGACCCGCGCGGCAGTGGGGTCCTTGGCCAGACTTTGCAGGCCCACGGCGGTAAAGTCGAACAAGGTGCCGCTGCCCAGGTCTTCGATGAGCGCAAGGCCGCGTTCCCGGGCCAGAGCGGACAGTTCTTCGCGGGAAACTTCGCTGGTAAAGCCGATGATCCGGAAGTTGGAGGTGTGCACCTTCATCAAGGCAGCCGTGTTTTCATTCACAGCCGAAGCATAGTCTTTGAGATGGGTACGGTTGGTTGCGCCGACTTCCTTCAGCAGGCAACCGCTTTTCTCCATGACCTCAGGGATGCGGAAGGAGCCGCCGATTTCAACGAGTTCTCCGCGCGACACAATGACCTCACGGCCTTTGCACAGCGTGTCGAGGGTCAGAAGCACGGCAGCGGCGTTATTGTTGACCGCCAGGGCGGCCTCGGCCCCGGTGAGGCGGCGGATCAGGCCTTCGACATGGCTGTAGCGGCTGCCGCGGGAACCGGTATCCAGATCAAACTCCAGGTTTGAATAGGCGGCGGCCGCCTCCCTGACCGCCTCCACGGCCTCCGGCGCGAGCAGGCTGCGCCCCAGGTTGGTATGAATAACCACTCCAGTGGCATTGATCACCCGCCGCAAGTGCGGACGGGACGAGGTTATGATGTGGGCCGTGATATGCGGCAGCAGGGTCGACAGGGTGAGATCCCGCGCATTGTTGACCGCGCCCGAGGCGATGGCGGCCCGGCAGCCGTCAAGAAAGTCCTCCACGCTTTCGCGCAGGACCGGCCTGGGCAGGGACGCGCACAGGGCGGCGGCCTGTTTGTCCGCCGGATCGGCAAGAGCGTCCAGCACGGCGTTCATGGACGGCAGAGCGCGGAAAAGGGCGTTTTGCTGCTTGGGCATGGCGATATCTCCGGAGTGTACTGGGGGCTGTTAACGCTATGGCCCTTTTGTCTCCTGCCTGCGTCAGAAACGCTTTTTACTGACTCGGGCCGTCCTGGCCCTCGGCCTTCGGCTCCCGCCCTGCGGGCGGTTCCCAATTTTGCTATCCTGCAAAATTGTCCAGTCGAGTACCATAAGAGTACACTCCCTCCATAAAAAGCGCTTCTTTCTTGGCAGGAGCCAAAACTACCGGTAGCGTTAGCAGCCCCTACCCGCAATATAGTTACTACAGATGAGTCCGGCGGCAAAGCCTAAAAACCAAAGGCGCTTTCCGGCCCTGAAATGGCTGTCAGAGGCACGGCATCATTGACAAAGGCGCCTTCTTTATCGAAACGGACCAGAACCATACCGGCAAAAGCCGCGCCTTTGTACACTTCCACGCGATAGGTCGTGCCGTTTTTGTCCAGGGAGAAACGGGGCATGAAATCCTTGTGCGCAATGGTGAGACCGGCCTGTTGCTTCTTTTTGACGGGCTGCTGCGGGGGTGAGAAATCCTTGTGCGCGCCGGCAGCGTTAGCTTCGGCTTCTTTCAGCGCGCCGATGGCGGTAACTCTGAAACCGGGCATTGATTTAACCAGAAAGGAGTCTCTGACCGTGACCAGATCGCCCATGCGCACCCGGTGCGGTTTGCCGTCCAGCAGCATGTCCAGGCTGTCCAGAGAATCGTCAAAGTCCATGAACTCGGGATTCACGCGGGTGAGCGTCCGGTTGCCGTAGGCGACGCGCCAGGTCGGCTGCCCTTTTTCCGGCACTATGGCGAGCAGCGGCTTTGAGGTGCGGATATCCGGCTCCGCGCCTTTTTTAAAGGGCAGGAAATTAATGGTGGGGCGGGCGTTATCAAGCTGGAGCATCCACTTGTTGTCATACGCGGCCAGTTTAAGGTCAGAATTGAGCGCTGCCAGCACGCCTTGGGGAGTAAGTTCAAAGTCTCGTTCGAATGCTATGCCCATTTGACGCATGAACGATTCAATGACGCTCAGGTGGTAATAGGCGCGGTATTCAGTGGAAAACTCTTTGCTGGCCTCGATGCCGAAGGCGGGCTTCCCGTTGCAAATGGCGAAATAGCTAAGGGTCTTCGTCATTTCCTTGGCCGTTTCAGTGCTGCTTTGGGCGGTCAGGGTGTTACGGATATGGTAACGGTGCACGGGGTCAATAAGTGTTTGGTTGACTTCAGCTTTAACCTTGAGGGCGGTCTCATAAAGCAGGTTGAACCGGGGCGCGTCAATTTCTTCCTGATCAATAATGACGGATTGTCCCCAGCGCTTGGGGTTGCGTAGGGCGTCTTCCCAGGTGGGGCGGTAAAAGCCGCTGCCGTCGTGCAAGTTGAGTACCAGGGAGACTTGTTCGTCCAGCAGAACGGACTTGATCTGCGTGATGATGTCGTACTCGGGATCCTTGGGATCAAGATCGGCGAACTTGCGGTTCATGTCGCCGTGAAGCTCCCGGCCACGTACCAGGATACTGGCAAAGTTCAGATCCGGCACAACCCATACCGCTCCCTTGCCTATTGTATAGTGGGAGGCGATAAGGGCGGCCGCGGAAAATCCTCCTGGTTCGTCTCCTTGTATGCCTCCAATAACCAGCAGGGTCGGATCGCCTTCGCTGCCCAGTTTGTGCAGGGAAAAAGAAGAAAGCGGGGGAGAAAAGGGCATTTTTTCCGCCGCAACAGCCTGTGCGGCAAAAGCGTCGGGCGCGTCGGATGTCGGGGAAGGCGCTGTTGCCGCATGCATGGGCGCGGCGGGGCTTTCCTCGGGTGGGAGAGGCGCGGCAGCGCCTTCGGAAAACACGCTTTCAGGTGTATTTGGCGCGTCTGTGATGAGGGAGGGAGCCTCAGGCGGACGAGTGTATATGGAATTCCAGTGAATGCCGCAATATACGCCGCTCAAGAATACCGCCATCACAAAGAGGACAAAATAACGCCTGCTGAACCGGTGCATACCTTACCTGTACGATGATATTGACACTGTGCGGGGAATCAGCAAATCGCAATCAAGAGTACGGCACTTTTTTGCGGAAAACAAGGGGCGGCGGCAAGGGAACGGCTCATCGGGTATTGTCCGCATCTGAAGCGGCAGGCATGTGCAATGCCATTTGCGGGAAGGGAATATCAATGCCATGCTCGTTAAAAAGACGTTCCACAGTGAGGCGTAAGCCGGACATGGCGGACGCGGCATTGTTGAAATCGTCGATAAAGACGTTCATGCTGAAGTCAAGTGAACTGTCCCCGAAATTATTCAGGTAGACCACGGGCGCGGGGGTTTTGAGAATATGGCGCTGTTCTTCCGCCGCCTGTAACAGCAGCCGCATCACCAGGGCCGTGTCCGAACCGTAAGCCGCTCCGATGTTTAAGGTGCGCCGCACTATGCGGCTGTTGCGGGTCCAGTTGGTGAGCTGGCCGGACATGATGGCGGAGTTGGGCACATACACATGAGCGCGCTCCGGCGTTTCAATAATTGTGGAGCGGATATTGATCGCCCGCACCGTGCCCGAGGCCCCGGCCACCTCCACGTAATCGCCCACCAGGATGGAGCGGCCGAAAATGAGCATCAGGCCGCTGACCAGGTTGTTGAAGACGTTCTGCATGCCAAAACCTATGCCCACGCTGAGGCCCCCGGCAACCACGGCCAGACTGGTAAAGTCCACCCCGACCTGCCCCAGGGCGATGATGGCGAAAATGACCCAGAGCGCATAGGTGATCAGCGTGCGCAGGGGTGGGATTACGCCGCGCTCCATGGAGGGCAGGCGTTCCGGCAGATGCTCAAGCGAGGTCTTGCTCAGGTCGATAAAGGAGCGGAACAGGAAAAAAAGCAGCAGAATGAACAGCAATTTGCTGAAATCAAAGGACGCCTCGCCAACAGTATAGTTGGCGGAAAGCGCATGTGTAATCACGTAGCGCGCGCCGGGAACAGCCCATAGCCAGGGCAGCGCGCACAGCAGGGAAAAAAGCCAGGCCAGGGGAATGCCCACGGCCTCGGTCAAGGCTTTGCGCACCGGCATATCATTTTTGCCGAACAGCTTTTCCGCGAGAATGCTTGCCAGACCGGCGAGCGCGCTGCCCAGTGTAATGATATTGAACAGGGCGAAATGGAACACGAAAAGCAGAATGGCAAGGCGAGCGAACCCGCCCAAAGCGCCCAGCAAGGAGGCATACCCGAAACCCACGGTTGAGCCGTAGAAAATGCGTTCCAGCAGCGGGGTTACGTCTTCGTTTTTATGCGTGCGGTTGCCTGTGTGGATTGCACCGAGAAAAGTCAGCATGACCACTGCCCACAGGACGGCCAGCACATGGAGCGGCAAGTCGGAGAACAGCATAAACACGCCAAAGGCGGCCGGAAGATAGAGGCGGCGCAGGGGCGAGGGTTCATCTTCCAGTGACGGAATCGCTGCAATGCGCAGTCTCCAGCTTAAGGACGCGACACCCGCGATGAGGATGAGGGAACCGATCAGCACAAAGCCGAAATAAATGCCGCCGTAACGATTTGCTGAGGCCAGCAGAATGGACAGCCCCAAGGTTATTCCTACCCAGGAATGCTTGAGAGCGGTTTTGAGAGACGTGCGCCAGGGATCGGGAAGTCTGTGCGCCCCTTGGAGGGCAAGATAGGCGAGAAGAGACATGCCTAATGCGGCGATAGCAAATTGTATGGCCGCACCGGCCCATTCCTGGTTGCTTTGCGGATAGGCAAAAACCATGCGCGAGTTAAGCGAACTGACCCAGTCCGTCAATTGGGCGGGGATGGAGACCAGGGCATCCAGGCTGATGCCGGAAGGGGTGGTGTAATAGCTTTCCCATACCGAGCCAAGGTTGTCCTCAATATTTGCGATATCCTGGTCAAACCTGGCAATGATCGTCCTGGCAGGGGTCAGGATGGTCCGCAGTTTGGCCGCGGCCGAAGTCAGTGTTTTTTTTGCTTCATTCAGGGACCGCTTGTAAGCATTGAGCCCGGTATCTTCAGTGGTGGCAGGTGCGATGGCGTCCGCGTCCATGCCCTGGCTGATATCCCCGAGATCCTTTTGCAGCGCGGTGATTTCCTCGAGCCTGGCAGTAATGGTGTCGGCGATGCTTTCAAGGGGGGCAAAGCGTTTTTTGATCCGCTGCTGCACGGTGCGCATTTGTTGCACAAGCGTAAGCTGCTCCGTGGGGTGTCCACGGGAGATCTGGTACAGGCTGGAAAGCCGGAGAAATTCGGAACGCGCCGCGCGTAAGTCATCGGCCAGAGACTGGGCCGCCGGACCGGTATAGGTGCTCAGTCTGGCCGTGGTGTCCTGCACAATAGCGTCAATATCGCCAGCCCTTGCCGTCCAGATATTGGCCATGGACGCCTGAACGGTCTGAGTGGCGTTTTGTTGGGCCGCCGCTTGACCGACCATGCAGGCCATAATGGCTAGCAGTGTGCAGAAAAGGGACAGCAGGACAAGGGATTTTTTCATGAGGGTTAGGGATCAAAGTTGTATTTTTTTGGAGGGGCTCTGCCCCTCCACCCCGCCAGGGCCTAGCCGGCCCTGCACCCCCATACCCAGAAAACAGCGGAGCTGTTTTCTGGGTATGGGGGTGCAGGGGAAATCATTTCCCCTGCCGGGGTTTGGGGCGGAGCCCCAAATTGCTTATTTATTGTAGCTGTTTTTTCAAAATAGCAAAGGCTTCGTCAATACCGGCCGGATTATTGCCGCCGGCCTGGGCCATGTCCGGCCTGCCGCCGCCGGAACCGCCGACAGCGGCGGCGGCTTCCTTGATCAGAGCCGGAGCGGTGAAGCGGGCGTGCAGATCCCGGGTGACAGCCACGATCATGCTGACTTTGCCTTCTTCGTCTTCCGCCGTGAGGGCTATGACGCCCGAGGGCATTTTGGAACGCACGTCATCGGCTATTTCCCGCAGGGCCTTCATGCCGGGGGCGGCCGTGCGCGAGGTCAGCACCCGGATGCCGTTGATCTCCTCCACGCTGTCCATAAGATCCTTGCCGCTGCCGGAAACAGCCTTGGCGGCTGTTTTTTCCAGTTGCTTGCGCAAGGTGCGCGCTTCTTCCTGTAGGGCCTGGATGCGCCTGGGCAGTTCGCCGGGACGACTTTTGAGAAGAGGCCAGGCTTCTTCCAATTCCACCCGGCGGCTGTTGAATTCGGCCAGAGCGTTCCAGCCGGTGGCCGCTTCAATGCGGCGGACTCCGGCAGCCACGCCGGACTCGGACAGGATGGTAAAACACCCTGCCTGGCCGGTACGCGCAAGGTGTGTGCCGCCGCATAATTCCGCGGATTCGCCCTCAATGGAAACCACGCGCACGGTATCGGCGTATTTTTCACCGAACAGCGCCACAGCGCCATCGGCAAGGGCCTGGTCATAGGAACAATGTTTCACGGTAAGCGCATTGTCGGCCATAATGGCGGCATTTACCCGGCGCTCCACTTCGTCCAGTTCTTTCCGGGTCATGGCGCTCACGTGGTTGAAATCAAAGCGCAAGCGATCCGGACTCACCAGGGAACCGGCCTGGCGGGCGTGGCTGCCCAACACCTGATGCAGGGCGGCATGCAAAAGGTGCGTGCAGGTGTGGTTGCGGGCCGAGGCAAGGCGCGCCCTTTCCTCAACCTTGAGCGTTACCTCGGCATCCAGGAGTATTTCCCCCTCTGTCACGCTGATCTGGTGCACGGTAAGTTCGGCCGAAGGTTTGAGCGTGTCCGTAACTTCAGCCTTGCCATGCGCGGAGAAGAGGAGTCCGGTATCGCCCGCCTGACCGCCTGACGCGCCGTAAAAGGGGGTGGAGCCGGTAACGCACCAGCCGGTAACTTGGGCGGCGACGTTGGCCTTGGCGCTTCCGGCCAGACTTCCCACACGTTCGCCGTCGCTGTTCAGCAGGGCAATGATGCGGGAAGTGTCGCTCAGGGACTCATAGCCGGTGAAGGAGGAGTGCAGGCCTTCTTCCAGCAGGGCCGCGAAACGGGCGGCAATGTCTGTTTCTCCGGAACCCTTCCAGGCGGCCTTGGCCCGTTCCTTCTGCTTGGCCATGCGCTCGCGGAAACCGTCTTCGTCAACGGCGATACCGCGTTTTTCACTCACGTCATTGATGATGTCCAGGGGGAAACCGTAGGTGTCATAGAGCTTGAAGGCCACTTCGCCCGAGATTTGTTGCTGTGCATGTTCTTCCAGCGAAGCCAACTCGTCTTCAAGCAGGGCAAGCCCCTTGTCCAGGGTCTTTTCAAAGCGCTCTTCCTCTTCCCGGACCACCCGGCCCATGAATTCCCTTGAACTGAGCAGTTCTGAAAAATCCTCGCCCATGTGGGTCACAACGCTGTCCACGGTCTTATACAGAAAGGCCGAGGGCATGCCGATCAGCCGTCCGAAGCGGTAGGCCCGGCGGATAAGACGGCGCAGCACGTAGCCCCGGCCTTCGTTGGAAGGCATGATGCCGTCCGCGATCATGAAGGCCACGGCCCGGCTGTGGTCGGCGACAACGCGCAGGGCGGTATCAACATCGTTTGTGTCCGGCGCGCTTTTGCTGTACGTCACGCCCGCAAGCTCACAGGCGGTATTGATGATGGTGATGAACAGATCGGTATCGTAGTTGGAGTATACGCCTTGGCATACGGCGGCAACGCGCTCGAGGCCCATGCCCGTGTCAATGCTGGGCTTGGGCAGGGGTTCGCGCTTGCCCGGAGCAAACTCGTTAAACTGCATGAACACAAGGTTCCAGATTTCCAGGAAACGGTCGCAATCGCACTTGCCGATACCGCATTGGGATCCGCAGGTCATGTGCTCGCCCTGATCGATGAGAATCTCGGAACAGGGGCCGCAAGGGCCGGTATCGCCCATGCGCCAGAAGTTATCTTTCTCACCCATGCGGATGATGCGTTCAGCCGGGATATCCGTATGCTTGAGCCAGAGGGTGTGCGCCTCGTCGTCATCCAGAAAGATGGTGGCGTACAGCTTGTCCTTGGGCAGCTTCAGTTCCTGGGTGATGAAATTCCAGGCAAAGGTAATGGCGTCTTCCTTAAAGTAGTCGCCAAAGGAAAAGTTGCCGAGCATTTCAAAAAAGGTATGATGCCGGGCTGTTCGGCCCACATTTTCCAGGTCGTTGTGTTTGCCGCCCACCCGCAGACACTTCTGGGCTGTGCTGGCCCGGCTGTATGCGCGCGTTTCCTGCCCCTGGAAGATTTTTTTGAACTGCACCATGCCGGAGTTGGTAAAGAGCAGGGAGGGATCGTCCTTGGGCACCAGGGAAGAGGAACGGACAATTTCGTGCCCGCGTTCCTGGAAAAACTTCAGAAAGCGACGGCGTATTTCATTGGTGGTTAGCACGTAAAGCTCCTGGGATGCTGGGGCAGCGCCTCATTTTGGCGTGATACTTCGTCAGGGTTCGCTTTTTGCTCCGGTCGAGTACCATAAGAGTACACTCCCGTCGTAAAAAACTCGCCTTCCTCGTCTGACGCCAAACTGATGGCGCTGCCTATATATAGATTTATTCTTCGCCCGCTTCATCATCAAGCGCATCTTCGGCCTTGGCCAGGGCTTCCGGGTTCATGCCCAGATGTTCGATGATCTTGTTTTCAAGCTCGAGGCGCAGTTCGGCGTTCTCTTCCAGCAGGGCGCGGGCGTTTTCCTTGCCCTGGCCAAGGCGTTCCTTTTGGTAGGACAGCCAAGCGCCGCTTTTTTCAATAATACCGGCTTCAATGCCGAGGTCGATGATCTCGCCGGTGCGGGAAATGCCCGTTCCGTAAAGGATGTCAAAAAGCGCGGTGCGGAAAGGCGGAGCCACCTTGTTCTTGACCACCTTGACTTTGGTGCGGTTGCCGAAGACTTCTTCCTTGTCCTTGAGGCTCTGGATTTTGCGGATATCCAGACGCACGGTGGCGTAGAATTTAAGCGCGTGCCCGCCGGTGGTGGTCTCCGGGCTGCCGTAGCCGGTTACGCCGATTTTCATGCGGATCTGGTTGATGAAGATGACCGCGGTGCGTGATTTGTGGATGGAACCGGTCAATTTACGCAGGGCGTGGGACATAAGACGGGCTTGCCCGCCGACCTGGGTTTCGCCCATGTTGCCTTCAAGCTCGGCCTGGGGAATGAGCGCGGCTACCGAGTCTATGACCACAAGGTCCACAGCGCCGGAGCGCACCAGCAAGTCGGCGATTTCCAGGGCTTGCTCGCCGAAGTCCGGCTGAGAGATGAGCAGTTCGTCCGTGTTCACGCCGAGGCGTTTGGCATAGTTGATATCCAGGGCGTGCTCGGCGTCGATAAACGCGCAGGTGCCGCCGAGCCGCTGCGCTTCGGCAATAATATGCAAGGTCAGCGTCGTTTTACCGGAAGATTCGGGCCCATAGATTTCGGAAACCCGGCCGCGGGGAATGCCGCCGACGCCGAGAGCAAGGTCAAGACCGATGGAGCCCGTGGGAATGACCGCGATATTGACATGGGTCTTGTCTGAAAGCTTCATGATCGCGCCCGTACCGTGTTTGCGTTCGATGGTGGTCAGGGCGGAAGCCAGGGCTTCGGCGCGGAGTTCTTCCGACGAGAGAGCGGGTTTTTTTGCCATCTGGATTATACTCCATGCTGTGGTGAGCAATTATAAAATACTGATAAACAAGCATCACAAGCGCAAAATTCCATACCAGATGCGATGAGTAAAGTCATCTTCTTTCATCTTGCGGGGAGCGGCCGGGCTTGAGCAATGCGGGTACCCCCTTGCTATATGTGGCCGCTGCCGCTAAACAGACCTGTCCTTTTTCAGGAGTATTCTATGAGCATGAAACGTACTGCCAAAGCCTTGGGGCTTTTTTCCGGCGGGCTGGACAGCATACTGGCCATCAAGCTGGTGCAGGAGCAGGGGATAGAGGTTACGGGGCTGCACTGTGTCTCGCCCTTTTTCGGGAACCCGGACAAAGTGCCATACTGGCGCAAGCTCTACGGTTTGGATATCGAAATTGTCGATGTTTCCCAGGAGTTCGTGAGCATGCTGCTGCAAGGGCCCGAGCACGGCTTCGGCAGCGTGCTCAACCCTTGCGTGGATTGCAAAATCCTCATGATGAAACGGGCCAGGGCGATTAAAGAGGCTCGCGGAGCGGATTTCATCATTTCGGGCGAAGTGCTCGGCCAGCGCCCCATGTCGCAACGGCGCGATACCTTGAACATCATCAGGCGCGATGCCGGGGTCAAGGACACGCTGCTCAGGCCGCTTTCCGCCCGTCATCTGGATGAAACCGCAGCGGAACTGGCGGGCCTGGTGGATCGGGAGCGCCTGCTGGGCATCTCCGGCAGGGGGCGCAAGGATCAGATGGCCCTTGCCGAACGCATGGCCCTGTCCGACACGCCCACGCCGGGCGGTGGCTGCCGCCTTACGGAAAAGGAAAACGCCCGCAGCTACTGGCCGGTACTCACGTACACGCCGTCGCCTGTGGTGGACGATTTTGTCCTGGCCAATACCGGGCGGCAGTATTGGCATGTTGAGTCTGGAGCGGCCGCGTTCCGGCTTATCATGGGACGCAACCAGGAAGACAATACAAAAATACTGGCGCTGGCCGGGGAGCGGGATCTCCTGTTCAAAACGGCGGATTTCCCCGGCCCGATCGCGCTGGGGCGTTTTTTCGGAACACAGTGGCCCGCGGAAGCGGTGCTTTCCGCGGCCGCCTTTACCGCTTCCTATTCGACCAAGGCTGTCCGGCAGGCCGGACAAAGCCAGGCTGCGATCGCCGTGCGGGTACATCCGGGGTCGCTGGATGCTCCGGGGCAGGTGGTCCACGTGTTGCCCAATCGCGAACCGGACTTCAGGTGGAATGAATTTTCCTGGGACAGCGTTCGGGATGCGCTCAGGGCCTGCTAACGCTAAGGCCCTTTTGCCCCCTGCCTGCGTCAGAAACGCTTTTTATTCCGGTCGAGTACCATAAGAGTACACTCCCTCCATAAAAAGCGTTTCTTCCTTGGCAGGAGCCAAAATTGCCGGTAGCGTTATCAGGCCCTAAAGCAGGGGGCTTCGAGGATGGGCGATGATGCTATATAGAATAGCAATTACTGGCAATTGTATACTTTGAATCGCGCCACTTTCTTTCTTGTCAAGTGGTGTTGTCTTTGATACACCACCCGGACCTGTGCAAACGTCAGGAATTTTTTTTGTTGGTCGGAGGACACGTATGTCAACAACTTCAGAACTGGAAATGGGCCTCGATGCTGAAATGAATTTCGAGAGCGCCCTGGAAAACTACCTGAATCCGGATTTTGGCGATCTTGAGGAAGGTTCCATCGTTAAAGGGGAGGTCGTGCGCATTGATGACGACAACATCCTCGTTGACGTGAACTTCAAGTCGGAAGGGCAGATCCCGGCGAGCGAATTTCGCGACCCGTTTGGAAACATCTCCGTGAAAGTCGGCGACAAGGTGGATGTGTTTGTCGCCCGTAAGAACGAGATGGAAGGCACGATCACGCTGTCGTATGAAAAAGCCAAGCGCATGCAGCTTTTTGATCAGCTTGAAGATGTGCAGGAAAAGAACGGAGTCTGCAAAGGCGCTATTTTGCGCCGCATCAAGGGAGGCTATACGGTGGATCTCGGCGGTGTCGAGGCCTTCCTGCCCGGCTCCCATGTGGATCTCCGCCCCGTGCCCGATATGGACGCCTTGGTGAATCAGGAGTTTGAATTCCGTGTTCTCAAGATCAACCGCCGTCGCAGCAACGTGATCGTTTCCCGCCGTGTCCTGCTTGAGGAAGAACGGGACTCCAAGCGTCAGGATCTGCTCGGCACCCTGTCCGAAGAACAGATGGTCACCGGCCGGGTCAAGAATATCACCGAATACGGCGTCTTTGTGGATCTCGGCGGCCTGGACGGCCTCCTGCATATTACGGACATGTCCTGGAAGCGCATCCGCCACCCCAAGGAAATGGTCAGCATGGGCCAGGAACTGGAACTCAAGGTGCTTTCCTTTGACCGCGACAACCAGAAGGTTTCCCTCGGCCTCAAGCAGCTTGTGGCCGATCCCTGGCAGGACATCACTGCCAAGTTCCCGACCGATCAGCGTCTTTCCGGCAAAGTAACCAACCTGGTGGATTACGGCGCTTTTGTCGAGCTTGAGCCCGGTGTTGAAGGCCTGGTGCATATCTCTGAAATGTCCTGGACCCGCAAACTGCGCCATCCTTCCCAGATGGTCAAGGTGGGTGAAGAAGTCGAGGTGGTCATCCTTGGCGTTGATCAGGACAAGAAGCGCATTTCCCTCGGCATGAAGCAAGTCAAGCCCAATCCCTGGGAAGTGGTGGCCGAGAAGTTCCCCGAGGGAACAGTGCTTGAAGGCGCCATCAAGAACATCACCGAGTTCGGCATGTTCATCGGGATTGAAGACGGCATCGACGGCCTCATCCATGTTTCCGACATCAGTTGGACCAAGAAAATCCGCCACCCCAGCGAAGCCTATCAGGTGGGCGACATGGTGCAGGCCAAGGTGCTGACCGTGGATCAGGAAAACGAGAAGTTCACCCTGGGCGTCAAGCAACTGGCCGAAGATCCTTGGTCTTATGTGCCGGATCGTTATCCCGTGGGTTCCCTTGTGGAAGGCCTGGTGACCAACATTACGGACTTTGGCGTGTTCGTGGAAGTGGAAGAAGGCATTGAAGGCCTGGTGCACGTTTCCGAGATCAGCAGCAAGAAGGTGAAGTCGCCTTCGGAAATGTTCAAGGAAGGCGTGACCATTCAGGCCAAGGTGATCCATGTTTCCGCTGAAGAGCGCCGCCTCGGGCTGTCCATCAAACAGCTCAAGGACGACGAAGAACGTAAAAAGCCCAAGGAATTCCGCACCGGCGGCGCTGAAGCCGGTGGCCAGACGTTGGGCGATCTGCTGAAACAGGCGAGTGAGGAAGCTCAGTCCGAAGAATAGACGACTCTTATATGCTGGTAGTGCCCCGGTTGAGCAAAGCTTTGCTCAACCGGGGCACTACCTTTTCAGGAGTATTGTTGTAATCCCGGCTGCGCTCGGCTACAATGGAGACGCCGATAATGGCGAAAAAGCCGTGCTAACGGGAACGCGAGGTGTTGTATTGGATAACGGCTGTTGTTGCCCCGATGCCTTTTCCGGCTTGAAGCCGATTGTGCCGCGCCGGAAAAGAGAGGTGCCTGTTGTCACAACAGCACTTTCAGTCCGGGATATTTTCGGCTCAGGCAAAGTCCGCCTCGGTATCGGCCGCATGCACTATAAAGTCGAGCCGGGTCTCTACGCCGTGGGCAAGCCCGGCAACGACTCCCCGGTTTTGGTCAGCGCCAACTATAAGCTGACCTTTGACGCTCTGCGGAAGGAACTTTCCGGTTTGGACTGCTGGCTTTTGCTTCTCGACACTAAAGGGGTCAACGTCTGGTGCGCCGCCGGTAAAGGCACGTTCGGAACGGACGAACTGGTCCGCCAGATTGAACAGGCCGGGCTTGCCGAGTTTGTGACCCACAGAAAACTGCTTTTGCCGCAACTTGGCGCGCCCGGTGTGAGCGCCCATGAGGTGACGCGACGGACCGGATTCTCCGTGACTTACGGTCCGGTGCGCGCAAGCGACATCAAGGCCTTTATCGCGTCCGGCGGTGAAGCGACACAGGCAATGCGGACAGTGACATTTACCTTGCGGGATCGGCTTGTGCTGACGCCCGTTGATCTGGTCGCGGCGGCTAAAAAGTCCCTTCTCCTGTTCGGGGTGTTGTTCCTGCTCAATCTGGTCGCCGCAAGGCCGTTCGGACTATATGATGTTATCGCCTACGCCGGAGCGGTTCTGGCCGGAACGGTCATAACGCCCGCGCTCCTGCCGTTGATTCCCGGCCGGGCCTTTGCCTGGAAAGGTTGGCTGACGGGGCTGCTTTGGACAGTGATGATGCTGGTTTTTTTTAAGGGGTATAGTACGATTGCCATGATCGGCTATCTGCTGCTGCTCCCTGCGGTGTCCGCATGGTACGCCTTGAACTTTACGGGTTCCGCAACCTACACGTCGCCATCCGGGGTTTTGAAAGAGATGCGGCTCGCCCTGCCGTTCCTCATCGGCTCGGCGGGAGTCGGCGCTATTTTGCTGGTGGCGCAATCCTTTTTCATCAGGACGCCATAATGAAGCTTACTTATTTGAAAAACGTGGCGACGCTTACGTTCTCGAGCGAGCTTTGTATCGGTTGCGGCAGGTGCGCACAGGTCTGTCCGCATGGCGTGTTCGCTTTGTCAGAAAAGAAAGCGCGGATTACGGAAAAGGATCTGTGCATGGAGTGCGGCGCCTGCGCGCTCAACTGTCCGGTGAACGCAATTGAAGTCAAGGCCGGGGTCGGTTGCGCGGCCGCGATTGTTATGGGGTGGCTCACCGGAAGCGAGCCCAATTGTGATTGTTCGGGCAGCGATTGCTGTTAGGGGCTTGTCCATCAATAAGCGGAGCGCGCGGCGAAGACGAGGAAAAGGCGTTTTTTGCGGAGGGAGTGTACTCTTATGGTACTCGACCGGAGCAAAAAACGCCTTTGACAAAGTATGCGCCCGCGAAACGCTTATTGATGGACAAGCCCCTAGCGCACGGCGGGATAACTATCCTTATGCGGAGCAATGGCCTTGCCCAGCCAGGCAATGGCGGAGCCGAGCTGCTTCATGTTGGCCAGGCCTTCCGCGTCATTGGCGGCATCTCCCTTGTCCAGGCCATAGACCATATTCCAATAGGTCGAGCCTGGAACAATCATCTGGGAGATGAAGAAAAGATGGTTCATGGTGTCAAATACGTGCGTGGCCCCGCCTCTGCGCACGGCAACGACAGCGGCGCCGATTTTACCCGCGAAAGCTCTGTCGTTGGCCATGGCTACAAAACCGGAACGATCGATCAGCGCCTTCATTTCCGCCGTCACATCGGCAAAATAGGTGGGAGAGCCAAGAATGATGGCATCGGCGCGGAGCATTTTGGCCATGAGATCATTGAACGCGTCTTCCTTGTTGATGCACTGATTATCCTTGTTTTTCATGCAACTGCCGCAAGCCATGCAACCCTTGATGGGTTTGCCGCCTATTTGAAAATATTCCGTTTCCCAACCTGCGGCAGCGAGGGGTTCAAGCACAGTATGCAGTATGAGTTCCGTATTGCCTTTTTTGCGGGGGCTGCCGTTGATGGCAAGAGCATACATAATTGCGTCTCCTTGGGTCATTGGTTGTCGCACAAGGCGGCAGAGGATGAATTGTACAGGATTCAGGAAACTGAGGGAAGCATGAAAAAGAAGATATTGCCGCCTTCGGCAGGTGTATAGCCGGACACGCCTTTATGCGCGTTAATGATTTCCCGCACAAAAAATAAGCCGTGCCCGGTGCCGTATTGACCGGCGGCGTTGGATGCGCGGTAGTTGTCATCAAAGAGGTGTTCGGCTTCGTCAGGGGGTATGTGCGGGCCGGAACTGAAAACAGACACCTTCACTCCCTGGCCGCCGTCCGCAAAAGCTCCGGGCACAAACTCAACGCCGCAGCGTACTTCGCCCGGTTGTCCGGGCGTGGTAGGCACGGAATATTTGGCCGCATTGGACAGGATATTGGCAAGCACCTGGCTGATGAGACCGAGATCCGCTTCTACCAGACACGGTTCAGACGGACCGGAGGGTTGGTTTTCATCCACATATAAATGTTTTTCATCAAAAGAAGAGCGGTAGCGTTCAAATTGCGGCCGCACAACAAGCTTGCAGATATTGAACTTGGCCGGTCGCAGCACATAGCGGCCAAGATCAAAGTGGCTCTGCCGCAGCAGACTTTCCAAAAAAAGAGCGCTGTTTTTAAAGGTGCCCATAATCGTCCTGGCCTGCTCCGCCATTTTCTGCTGCATGGCGCATATATCACTGTGGGCAGCCGTGTCCGGCGCGTTTTGGAGCAGTTCGCCAAGAGAGGTAATCTGGCCTTCCAGGTGATTGAGCATGAGCTTCAGGCGCATGTTCGGGGTGATGATATTATGGCCGATATCATGGGCAAGCTTACGCAAGAAGAGTACATGGCGTTCATTACGCAGGGCCAGAATTTTAGTATCCAGGCAAAAGCCGACCCGGTTGGCGTATTTTTCCAGAAACAGCAGTCCATGGCTTTCGAGCGCGTGGTTGACGCGCAGGGCCAGCACTCCCAGAGGCGCTTCATTGGCGGAAAACCGCTCGTTGCGGATAAGCGCGAAGGCATTTTTTCCGTAGACCGGGACGTACCAATATGCGCCGTCATTCCAGGTTTCCGGGCGAATTTCCGGTCTGCGCTCCGTATGCGGTCCACTCATCGGGGGAGTGACCATAACGAGGGTGTTTGTCTCATCCTTCAGGTACAGTTCCGCCTCATATTGGAAGAACATATGCAAAATGAGCACGGAAAGCAGATAGACTTGTTCAAGATCGTCAAACTCCTGCGCCAGATCAAAAAAGATATTGATGGCGCAGGACTCCGGCGCGGTGAAACGATAGGCGGCGTAATCCCGCATTTTGTAATGGATGCGGGAACGCACGGTCTCAACACAAGGAGACGCGTGAAGTATAGGCGGCAAAACAGAGGTGCTCATGGCAGTACTGCTTGTAAACTGAAGAGCCGGGAATGAAAAAACCTATACACTTATGGATAATATATAGCGGTTTTGGGCGGAATGTAAAGGGGAGGGAGAAAGTGCGGCGATGCGCATTGACAGACCTGCCTGAACAAGGCGATAAGGAAAAGCAAATACACAGCATTTTCATAACTTCTTTACAGACAGCCCAAAGGGCTCAAGGCATGTCGGGAGGCTGAATGTCCGCTGATACTGGCTCACAATCCGGGAAGGAACGCCGCATTCATCCACGTGTGCCCTTGGATGCTCCATGCTTTGTGACTCTGCGCAGAGATGACGGGCCAGAGATCCCCGCACTGATGGTGGATTTGGGGTGTGGCGGCATACAGGCCGCTCTGCCGCCCGGTTCCTCGGAAAATTTTCACACCTGGTTGAGTCACCGCGTTGTTGTACTGGGTTTGCCCGAACCCATCCAATGCGGCGGTGTCGGCCACAAAGGCACTGTCAGTTGGGTAAGCGCCGAGCGTTGCGGAGTGCGTTTTCAATCACTGCTGCCCATCTCGGAAGAGGAGTTGTGCGCTATCATCAGTTCACTCTGAACCGTCTGATGACATTTTTTTGCCGATGACGTATAGCATTGCATAATGAATACTCTCTAAGGAGTGGGATTATGCAAAACACAGTACATATACCCGGATTGGGTGAGCACATCGGTAAAGAGTGGGGATGGATAGCCCTGCGCGGAGTCGCCGCGCTTATTTTCGGGGTCCTGGCGCTTATCTGGCCCCTGCTCACCATTGTGCTCCTGGCCGTTATGTGGGGCGCTTTCATGTTTGCCGACGGCGTTTTTTCTCTTATGGCCAGTTGGGATCTCCACAAAAAGGGCGTTCGTTGGTGGCCGTACCTGCTGTATGGATTGCTCGGTCTTGCCACTGGTGTTCTTACGCTGCTTTGGCCGGGCATTACCGCTTTTATTCTCTTATACATCATAGCCTTCTGGGCGCTTATCGGCGGCATTGCCCAAATAACGGCGGCAATCCGGCTGCGAAAAGAAATAGTGGATGAATGGGCTCTGATCCTCACGGGCGTGATAAGCGTTCTGTTCGGCCTGCTGGTTCTTTTTCGCCCCCTTCCCGGCGTGGTTGCCATTGCCTGGATGGTGGGCATATATGCCATTATTTCCGGCGTGTTGTCTCTGATGCTGGCTATTAAGGTACGTCGGCACGTCCGATAGTGACAGACAGGTCGCCGAGGTACGCGCGAACTCCCGTGGAGGCTGTGAAGATGAAAAAAAAGGTGCTTCTCGTCATTGTATTGGCAGCCTTTGTGGGGGGCGGTTACTGGTTTTATGCTGAGCGGCAGCAGGAACGGCGGGCCTCCTCCGGTCCTATCGTTGTTTACGGCAATGTCGATATCCGTGATGTTTCCCTGGGCTTCCGGGTTTCCGGGCGCATTGCCGAGGTGTTGTGCGAAGAAGGGGATCGGGTCGCCCAGGGCCAGGTTATTGCCGTGCTGGACAAGGGGCCTTTTGAAGACGACGTGGCCCTGTACACCGCCCTGCTGCAAGAGGCGGTGGTCACCCGCAACAAGGCGGAAAAACCCTTTCTGCGCCGTGCCCAGTTGACGAAAATAGGGGCTATTTCCACGGAAGAGCGGGACGATGCCGAAGCCGCGCGCGATGAAGCCCAGGCTCAGGTAAATTCCGCCGAAGCCAGGCTGGCCCAGGCGCAAACCCGCTTGAGCGACACGGAAATACTTGCTCCCAATGACGGCATCATCCTGACCCGTATACGCGAACCGGGCGCGGTAGTCGCGGTTGGCGATCCGGTATACTCGCTGGCTCTGGATACGCCGGTCTGGGTGCGCACCTATATTGACGAGCCGAACCTGGGCAATATTTTTCCCGGACAAAAAGCCGTCGTGTTCACGGGCGCGGGTCACCAATACGAGGGCCAGATAGGGTTTATCTCTCCTCAGGCGGAGTTCACGCCGAAAACAGTGGAAACAGCGCAACTGCGCACGGATCTGGTGTACCGGCTGCGCGTCATCGTGAACAATCCCGACAAAGGTTTGCGCCAGGGCATGCCCGTAACTGTGCACATCACAAGGAACGGTGGATGAGCCACTACCCGACCGCGGGCCCCCCGACGGCGGAGCAACCCCGTAACCGGGATAAGCAGCTTGAACCTCTTATTGTTGTGCGCGATCTGGTCAAGCGCTTTCCGGGCATGGACAGGCCTGCCCTGGACGGCATTTCCGGCGCGGTCTATCCCGGCAGCATGACGGGCCTGGTCGGTCCGGACGGTGCGGGCAAGACCACGCTCATGCGCCTGCTGGTCGGTCTTTTATGGGCTGATGCGGGCAGCGTAACTGTGGCCGGTTTTGACGCCCGTACCCAGGCTGACAAAATCCATCCCATTACCGGCTATATGCCGCAGCGCTTCGGCCTGTATGAAGACCTGAGCGTGATCGAAAACCTGCGCCTGTATGCGGACTTACGGGGAGTGGTCGGACAACGGCGCGAAACGCGATTCGCCGAACTGCTGAAGTTTACCGCTCTGGAGCCTTTTCAATCCCGATTGGCCGGCAAGCTTTCCGGCGGCATGAAGCAGAAGCTCGGTCTGGCCTGCGCTCTTTTGGGACAGCCCGAAGTCCTGCTTCTGGATGAGCCGAGCGTGGGCGTTGATCCCATTTCACGGCGGGAACTGTGGCGTATGGTGCAGGAACTTCTGACCGGCGGCATGGCGGTTGTCTGGTCCACGTCCTATCTGGATGAAGCGGAAAAATGCGATACCGTGCTGCTGCTCAATGAGGGCAAGGTGTTGTATGACGGCGCCCCCGGCGCCATGCTGCGGGATGTTCAGGGGAGGATATGGGAGCTTTCCGGCCTGCCTGAAGATCGGCGGCGCTCGGTGCTCATGCGTCTGCTGGAAGAAAAAAACGTGACCGATGCCGTGATTCAGGGGCGTTCCATACGCCTTGTGACCCGCAAGGACGCGGCGCGGACGGATACGGGCCCGGATCTTGGCGTGGGCGTGGCTTTTCGGGAAGACGCGGGCCGCTGGAAACCCGCGGCTCCCCGTTTTGAAGATGCCTTTATTGCCATGCTGGGCGGCGGTCCCACAGGGACATCCGTTCTCGGGCAGGCTATTGCCGAAAAACCGGACAGCGGAGAAGCGGTGATTGTTGCCGAAGGGTTGACCAAGCGCTTCGGCGATTTCACGGCCGTAAAGGACAATACCTTTCATATCCGCAGGGGGGAGATCTTCGGACTGCTCGGTCCCAATGGGGCGGGCAAGTCCACGACCTTCAAGATGATGTGCGGACTGCTCCGGCCCACGGCGGGCACGGCCAGGATCATGGGACTTGATTTACAGCGCTTTTCCCACCGGGCCCGTTCACGCATTGGATATATGGCGCAGAAGTTCTCTCTTTACGGCTCCTTAAGCGTGTTGCAGAACCTGCGCTTTTTCTCCGGCGTTTACGGCCTTTCCGGCAAAACCAGGAGCGAGCGCATTGAGATGATGATAGCGCTGTTCAATCTTGCCGCTTATCTCAATATGAGCGCGGAAACGCTTCCCCTGGGCTTTAAGCAGCGCCTGGCCCTGGCCTGTTCGATCATGCATGAGCCGGACGTGCTCTTTCTGGATGAACCCACGTCAGGAGTGGATCCGGTAACCAGAAGGGAATTCTGGCTGCATATCAACGGCATGGTGCAGAAAGGCGTGACCATCATGGTCACCACGCACTTTATGGACGAAGCCGAGTATTGCGACCGCATCGCCCTTATCTACAGGGGGGAGAACATTGCCACGGGCACGCCGGATGATCTGAAAGAGCGGGTGCGTTCGCAGGATCTTCCCGAACCGTCTCTGGAAGACGCCTTCATCGCTCTGGTGGAGCAAAGTGACGCCGGAAGGGCGGAGGAGGGGGCATGAGACGGCTCGTTGCCCTGATCCGCAAGGAGAGCTTGCAGATTCTGCGTGACCCCAGTTCCATCCTGATCGCTTTTGTCCTGCCGCTGATCCTGCTTTTTATTTTCGGCTACGGCGTGAACCTTGACAGTAACCGTATCCGCGTGGCCCTGGTGCTGGAAGCGACAAACCCGGACATTACCAGCCTGGCCACGGCCTTTACCAACTCCCGTTTTTTTGTGGTGCGCGTGGGCCAGGATCGCCGCGCCTTCACCCACGATCTGTCCACGGGGCGGCTCCGGGGCATTGTGGTCATTCCCAGTGACTTTTCCGTCAAGAGCGCCGGCCGGTCCGGGACCGCCGCCATCCAGGTCATTACGGACGGTTCCGAGCCGAACATTGCCGCTTTTGTGCTGAACTATACCAAGGGAGTGATCCAGGTATGGCTGGCGCATCAGAATGAAGACCGGGGGATCGAGATACAGGATCGCATCAGCGTGGAACCGCGCGTTTGGTATAACGAAGAGTTGAAAAGCCGCAACTTTCTTATTCCAGGGTCCATTGCCGTGACCATGAGCCTTATCGGCACGCTCCTGACCGCTCTGGTCATTGCCCGGGAATGGGAGCGCGGCACCATGGAAGCGCTCATGGCCACGCCGGTGACCATTACGGAGATTCTGATCGGCAAACTGGTGCCGTACTTTCTCCTCGGCATCGGTTCCATGATCGTGTGCTGGCTTGTGGCCACATTGTGGTATGACGTTCCCTTCCGGGGGTCTTTCCCCGCTTTGCTGCTTGCCACCTCGGTATTCTTGTTCACCGCCCTCGGGCAGGGGCTGCTTATCTCCTCCTTTGCCAAAAACCAGTTTCTGGCCTCCCAGATAGCTCTGATGAGCGCGTTCATGCCCGCGCTCATGCTCTCGGGCTTTGTGTTCGAGATTGCTTCCATGGTCGCCCCGATACGCGGCGTGACCTATCTGGTGGCGGCCCGCTATTTTGTCTCTGTGCTGCAGACTCTTTTCCTCACCGGGAATATCTGGCCCATGCTCCTGCGGGCCATAGTCGCCATGCTGCTGATCAGCGCCGTCTTTTTTGCCTTTACGGCGAAGAAAACTGTAAAACGGCTGGATGCATAGATGATACACCGCATTGCCGCTCTGATTATAAAGGAATTGCTGATCATGGTGCGGGACCCGAAAAGCCGCGCCCTGCTGATCTTTCCTCCCATCCTGCAATTGCTGGTTTTTTCCTTTGCCGCGACCCTGGAAGTGAAGAATGTGGCCCTGGCCGTCTATAATGAAGACAACGGCAGGCACGGCTATGAACTGGTGCAGCGTCTGGCCGGTTCTCCCACCTTTACCGACTTCCACTTTGTGCAAGGCCAGGGGGAAATCGCTGAAAAAATCGATACGCAGAACGTTCTTGCGGCCGTGCATATTCCCCAGGACTTCTCACGCCGGATCGACGCCGGCGAACAGGGACAACTCCAGGTTATTCTGGACGGCAGGCGCTCCAACGCGGCTCAAATCGTGAGCGGCTACATTTCCCAACTTGTATTGCAGTACAGCCGTGAAATTGCCGGGCCGGGAGAATTGGCTTCCATGCCGGTAATTGAAGAACGCCACTGGTTTAACGAAAACCTTCTGTACATATGGTTCACCGTGCCTTCCCTGGTGGGCGTTCTGTCCATGATCCTGGCGCTGGTGGTAACCGCGCTGTCCGTGGCCAGAGAACGCGAACTGGGCACCTTTGACCAGCTTCTGGTTTCTCCCTTCAGCCCGTATGAGATTCTCGCGGGCAAGACCATACCCGCCGTGTTCATCGGCGTGGTCGAAGGCCTGACCATATGGGCGGTCGGCGTTCTGGTGTTCGCCGTGCCCTTTACCGGATCTTTTCCGCTGCTTTTGTTCACCATAGTCCTGTTCATCATGTCCATTGTGGGCGTGGGCCTGTTCATTTCAGCCATAGCCAAAACCCAGCAGCAGGCCATTCTGGGAGCATTCATTTTTCTCGTTCCGGCCGTGAACCTCTCCGGTTATGCCGCTCCTGTGGAAAACATGCCGGACTGGCTCCAGGCCGTAACCTGGTTCAACCCGCTCAAGCATGCGCTGATTATCCTGAAAGGACTTTTTCTGAAGGATATGCCTTTTATCGATGTATGGGCCAACACCTGGCCCCTGTTGATTATCGGCGCCTCCACCCTGATTTTGTCCGGCTGGTTTTTTTCCCGGCGCTTGGAGTAGGGGCTGTTTCCAACAAGATATGGACTCATGCAATTTATGGCTCCCAGAATGGAGATGAGGCAGCCCTGGATTCGCCTTCACGGACCTTGACTTTTTCCATCTATGCAGTAAAATAAAAAATCCTAAGTAAGTCAGGTACGTTTGTGGCGCTAAACGAAGCTCTTTTTCCTGGGATGTACAGGCAGGAATTGACGGCTCCGGCCCGTTCTTTGCACTTACTTACTTACTTACTTACTTACTTACTTACTTACTTACTTACTTACTTACTTACTTACTTACTTACTTACTTACTTACTTACTTACTTACTTACTCTTAACCACTGCCCCATACCGCGCCCGAGTCAAGCCCGGCGCGGTTTTGTCATTTCCAAAAACCAACATCCATGAGGGAGACTTCCTCTTATGACGCGCCCCCCCTTGGTTTCGCTCTCCCTTGCCCCTTCCCGCCGCATCGCCAAAGTTGTCGAGGCGACGGAATATGCAAAATTGATGCTTGATTCGGGGCCATTGTGTTGCCAGATATGGGATAGAGAGTACAACGTCATCGACTGTAATAAAGCGGCGGTGGAACTTTACGGATTTAAGAACAAACAGGAATACATCGAAAAATGGTTGTATGCCTGTTCTCCGAAATACCAGCCCGATGGGCAGCGTTCCGAAGACAAGGGCACAATGTATGTAAAAAAAGCATTTGACGAGGGACGGTGCGTTTTTGAATGGATGCACCAAGCCCTTGACGGCACGCCGTTACCTGCCGAGATCACGCTGGTCAGAGTGAAATATAAAGATGATTATGTAGTGCTCGGGTACACGCGGGATTTACGTGAAATAAAAAGGATGGAAAAGGCGGTTATTGAAGCGGAGCATATACAGATTTTGATGGACGCCACTCCATTAAGTTGTATTTTGATTGATAAAAATTTTCAAATAATAGCATGTAATAATGCATCTGTAAAACTATTCAATGTATCGAGCAAAGATGAGGTAATGACTGCATTTTATGATCTGGCTCCGGAATATCAGCCGGACGGAAGAGTATCAAAGGAAGCCGCTATCGAATCCATAGGAAAAGCGCATAGCGACGGCTTTAACTCGTGTGAGTGGATGCATAAAAGTATTGATGGAGAACTGATACCTTGTGAGGTTACGCTTGTTCGCGTCAAATATAACGATGATTATATAGTGGCCGGATATACGCGCGATTTGAGAAAGATAAAAGAAGCGGAAGCAAAGCTGCATGAATCCGATGAACGTATAAAGGTTATGTTTGAATCAACGCCTCTTATTATTATGTTTTGGGATAAGAATAATAACATCCTTGATTGTAATCAAGAGGCAATAAGAGTTTATGGGCTGGCAAGTAAAGAAGAGTTCATTGCTAGATTCTATGAGCTTGCGCCTGAATATCAGCCCGGCGGCATTGCATCATCGGAAATGGTGCAAAAAGCCCATGAAATAGTTTTGAATACAGGGTTCCACAGGTTTGAGTGGGTACATCGGATGGTAAACGGTGAAGCCATACCGCTTGATATCGTACTTGTTCGCGTTCGCCATGATGACGATTATGCTGTTATCAGTTATGCCAAAGATTTGCGGGAGCTGAAAGCTCTGTTGCGTGAGAGAGATACCGAAAAAGAGAGATTTGAAAAGGCCGCTCATTGGTATGAGTCGCTTCTTGACGCGCTGCCGTTCCTGGTTACCGCGCAGGATTTGGAGGAGAATTTCACCTTTATCAACGCAACTGCCGAGGAAACTTTCGGGAAAACCCGGCAGGAAATGATTGGAAAAGCGTGCAGTACTTTGGGCCTTCCTATATGCAACACGGATAACTGCGCCATCGCCTGTGCAAAACGCGGCCGGATGCGGACATATTTTACGTATAAAGACATATTCTACCAGGCGGATGTAACGCCGCTGAAAGATTTAAACTCTAAAAGATCCGGCTATATTGAAGTAATACAGGATATCACGAAGATGGAGCATCTGGCGAGACAGCAAGCGGAAGCGGAAGCCGCCAGTAAAGCGAAGTCGTCCTTTTTGGCGGCGATGAGCCACGAAATGAGAACGCCGATGAACGCGATCATCGGAATGGCGTCCATAGGCAAAAATGCGGAGGACATGGAGCGGAAAGACTACGCCCTGAATAAGATTGAGGCGGCATCCATGCATCTGCTGAGCCTTATTAATGACGTGCTCGACATGTCAAAAATCGAGGCGCATAAAATAGATTTGGCGCATATACTCTTTGACTTGAAAGATACCGTGCGGCGAGCTGTTTCCTTTATTCAGTTAGCTCTGGAAGAAAAACGGATTCAATTTTCCGTGAATATGGACCATATCGATCCCCCTTTATTCGTTGGCGACGAACAACGATTGACGCAGGTCATCATAAATTTGTTGTCAAATGCGGTCAAATTCACGGATGAAGAAGGGAAAATCAGTCTGGATATTTCTCTGGCAGGCGAAGAGTGTGGCATGTGCGCGCTACGCTTTGCGGTGAGTGATAGCGGAATAGGAATGTCCCCCGCGCAGCGGGAAAGGATCTTCACCCCGTTTGAACAGGCGGAAAAAGGCACAAGCAGGAAGTACGGCGGCACGGGACTGGGCCTTGCCATCTCGAAGCACATCATAGAACTGATGGGCGGCGGGATCTGGGTGGAGTCGGAAGTCGGCAAAGGCTCCCGCTTCATTTTCACAGTGAAATTGCGGCGTGATCAAAGAGAGGCGCTACCCGCTCCCGGCGGCGATGACGCGGCTGATGCCGGCGCCGCGAAAAACAGACTCGAAGGCAAAAAGCTGCTGCTGGCTGAAGATATAGAAATCAACCGCGAAATACTGATCGCCTTATTAGACGGGATGGGGCTGACGATTGACACGGCTGAAAACGGAAGGGACGCTCTTGCCATGGTCAGGGCGGCGCCGGATAAATATGATTTGGTGTTCATGGATATGCAAATGCCTGAAATGGACGGGCTGGAAGCGACCCGGCAAATACGCGCGCTGCCCGCGTCCCGCTGCGGAACATTGCCGATCATCGCCCTGACCGCGAATGTCTTTCAGAACGACATAGACGAATGCCTCGCGGCGGGCATGAATGATCATATCGGCAAACCGTTTGACATAACCGTAGTGTTGGAGAAGCTGCTTAAATACATATAATTACCGGCGCATCTACCCTTGCAGGCAAAACCGCTCCAAAAGCATGAAGGGGTGGCCATTCGGTGTCTGCTTGCAGACGCATACGCTTGAAACAACCGTGTGCCCATTGCACACCGGTGCGAAATAGGCCCGCAGGTTTTCCCCCATGCGGCGGGCCTGCGCGTCGGCGGACAGCGTGTCGGTAAGCGTGATGTGGAAACGGTATTCGTCGAATACATACGGATACCCCCACTCGGACAGGAGCGCCCTTTGGCGCGCCGTGAGGCTTTGCGCTTCACGGCGGGCGAGTTCCTGTTCGGATGGAGTGGCCCGGAAGGGATCGAAAAAGGCCACGGCTTCCGCCGCAAGCGCGTTGATGCGTTCCACTGCCTTCCGTTCTTCCGGGCTTTCCTCAGGAGGGACCAGTGCGAAAAAAGATCCGATGCGCGCAAGTTCGAGCCGGGGCAGAGTGGCGGCCTGTATGTCCAGGGCAAAGTGCGCGGCGGAAAGCAGCAGGTCGCGCTCCGTCAGGCCCGGTTTCAGGAAAAAGGGCGCTTTCAGCGTGGCGTGCAGTCCGTAGCGCCGGGCATTTTCCGTAAGGCTGCGCAGGCTTTGCGGTGAAAAGCCCGGAAGACGGATTGGAGGGATCTCCCGGCCGGTTTCACTATCCCGGCCGAACAGGGCCGAACCCAGCAGCGCGAGCGCTGTTTCCGGTTCGGGGACGAAATATATCGCATAGCGCGCGTTCATTATACCCTACAGTACCCGCAGACCGGCCCGCCAGACAGCCCGCACCACCGGAATGCCTTCCACCAGCCGTACCTGCACGGCATCCGCCCGTTTGCCCGCTTCCAGCGCGCCGCGATCCTCAAGTCCCACAGCCTTGGCCGGATTTACAGTCACGGTTTCCAGAGCCTTTTGCAAGGACACGCCCGTCAGTTCCGGCAGCAGGAAGGCCGCATGCAGCAGGCTCGCGGGCATATAATCGGAGGAAAGAATATCCAGCAGTCCCTGTCTGGCCAGTTCCACCGCTGATACGTTGCCGGAATGGGAGCCGCCGCGCACGATATTGGGCGCGCCCATAATTATGGCCAGGCCGTGGCGTCGGGCTTCCAGCGCGGCCTCCATGGTGGTCGGAAACTCTGACAGGCCCACGCCGTGGCTGACGTTTTCCCGTACATGCTCCACGGTCGTATCGTCGTGGCTGGCCAGGGGCAAGGCAAGGGAGCGGCAAAGATCCACGACGGCTTTCAGGTTCTTGGCCGCGTTTTTTATTTGTTTGGCCTTCAGCATGTCCAGACGGTCCGTGAATTCCTCTTCCGTGGCTCCGTGCAGGCTGTGGTAGGTTTTGTATTTGTCCAGATCCCGCCACTGCCGCTGGCCGGGCGTGTGATCCATGACGGAAAGCAGGCGCAGTCTTTTACAGTCCATGTAGGGAGCAATCAACTCCACAATATCGTCACCGGCCAGTTCGCAGCGCAAATGCAGAAAATGCTCCGCCCGCAGCAGATCGCGCTCGGCAGCGGAGGCAATGGCATTCAGGCTGGCGGCAAAAAGCTCGTTGCGCTGCCTTCTGTTGGCGGGTTCTCCAACGGTGATGGCATCAAACACCGTGGTCACGCCGGAACCGATCATGTGTACGTCATGCGCCGCGATGGAGGAAAGTCCGGCCGGCCAGTTCACTCCGGCGCGTGGAACAAAATGCTTTTCCAGGTTGTCGGTGTGCAGTTCGACCAGGCCAGGGATAAGAAAATCGCCTTCAAGGTCATACTCGCAGTCCGCCCTGCGCGAAGCATCAGCGATGAGGCCGTCGCAAAAGAGCAGGCTGTCGATATCTCCCTGCGGCGTCACAACATGGCCGTTAGTCAGACAAAGTGTACTCATAAAGGGTTCCTGAATAGCTGTTTGGTTACACAAAACGTTTACGGATATATTGGGACAACAGGTCAAAAGCCACGACAACGGCAATGATGATCAGCATAACGGCACAGGTGCGGGCAAAGTAAAAGCCTCGGATGAGTTCCCAGAGCAGCACGCCGATACCGCCGGCCCCAACCATGCCGACCACGGTGGCGGAGCGGATGTTCGATTCAAAGCGATACAGGGAATAAGAAATCCAGAGCGGCAGCACTTGCGGAATGACGCCGAAGATAACTTCCTCCACGCCCAGCGCGCCAGTGGCGCGGATGCCTTCAACGGGCTGGGGGTCAATGGCTTCCACGGCTTCGGAGAACAGTTTGGCCAACACGCCCGTGGTATGGACGAAAAGTGCGAGTACCCCGGCAAAAGGGCCGAGCCCGACCGCCACGACAAACAGCATGGCAAAGACCATCTCGTTGATGGCGCGGGCGGCGTCCATAAGGCGGCGCACCGGCTGATACACCCACCAGGGCACAATGTTTTCGGAACTCAAAATGCCGAGCGGCACGGCGAATATCACGGCGAGGATAGTCCCCCACAGGGCGATTTGCACTGTGACGATCATTTCCTCCAGATAGACGCGCCAGTCGGTAAAATCCGGCGGGAAAAAATCCTTGGCAAAGGTCGCCATATTACCGGCATCCGTTACCAGAGCCAGAGGGCGTATTTCAGCCCCCTGCCATGACCAGGCGAGAAGCGTGAGGAACAAGCCCCACCCAATAAGAGAAAGCAGGGAACGCAGGCGGCTTGTTTCAGGGAGCGGGTACAAAGACGCGGTTTGCGAACCGGGGCGTATGTCAGAGACGGAAGCCATCATCTTTCCTTTCATGCCGCAACGCCCGAAGGCGCCGCGGCATTGTACGGTGTGTGCGCCCGGTACGGCGCTACTGCTTTTTGCTTTGGCCGAGTTCTTCCATACGGGCATTCAAGACCTTCAGCTTGGCATCAATATCTTGTATTTTTGCCTGCTTGTCGGCGGCGCTCATGTTGGGGTTAATCTCGACAGCGCCCTTTTCCTTGAACAGTTCCAACTGCCGGATGGGCAGGAGTTGGTCGTTGTTGGAAGCCCGGAAGCGCGACCATTGCAGCGCATTGAGTATTTCTTTTTCGCGTGCGGCGTTCGGCCTGCCGTCCTGGCCGTAGCTCAGGATGAAGTTCCGCACTTTTTCTTTGACGTCCGCGGGCAGATCCTTGCGCCACACCAGCGGGTCAGCGGGAATAAGAGGGGATGTCCAGATGACCTTAACCAGCGCGCGTTTATCAGGATGCGCCTTTTCAAGGCGCTGCAAGGCTTCGCTGTTGCAGGTGGCCACATCGACCTGTTTGTTGGCCACGGAAAGGGCGTTGGTCTCGTGGTTGGCGTTCAGGGTGCGCTTGAAAATGGCCTTGGGATCAACGTTGTTTTTGGCAAACACATAGTAGCCCGGCACCAGGAAACCGGAGGTGGAGTTGGGGTCGCCGTTACTGAAGGTGAGATCCTTGGCCCTTGCCAGCACATCCTTTTCGCTGTTCAGGGGCGAGTCCTTGTAGGCAATCAGGTGCGAATAATACCCGCCGTCTCCGTTGGCGTGCACGATCTGCGCGAACACTTCGCCATCGGCGCGATCCACCGCTTCCATGGCGGACTTGTTGCCGTACCAGGCAAGCTGCACCTTGTCGAACTGCATGCCGGTCACGATGCCCGCGTAGTCCGAAGCGAAAAAGGCGTTTACTTTCAGCCCGGTTTCTTTTTCCATGTCATCCAGAAAGGGTTTCCATAAGGATTTGAGGTTTTGCGAGGCTTCGGTATTGATAATGCCGAAGTTCAGTTCCTGCTGCGCGGCATTGGCGGTTCCGCCAAAGAAGAACAGGCAAAAAGCGGCGATAGCGCCGAGAGTCGTGGACCAGATGCAGATGCGGTTACTCATGATGCGTGCTCCAAATATTGAGGGTAATGACAGCCGCACTCAGGCGGCAACGGGGTTCAGGGCCAACGCAATCTGCTGCTGCTGCGTTTCCACACGGCATTTATCAACCGTTCCGGCGAACATGGACTCGCAGGCGGCGCCGTACAGATCACACAGGAAAGCCGGAGTAAGCGCGCTGGAAGGCCCGTCATACACGATGCGGCCGTCTTTCAGCGCTATGGTGCGCGGGCAGTAGCGGAGGGCATAGTCCACCTGGTGCAGGGAAACCACTACGGTCATGCCGTCTGTTTTGTTGAGTTCGGCCAGAATATCCATGACCCGGCGCGAACTTTCCGGATCAAGAGAGGCGATAGGTTCATCAGCCAGCAGAACTTTTGCCTTCTGTGTCAGGACGCGGGCGATGGCCGCGCGTTGCTGCTGGCCGCCGGAAAGGGTTGATGCCCTTTGGAACGCCTTTTCCGCAATGCCGACGCGGGCAAGGGATTCAATGGCCAGGGCTCGGATATTTTTCGGAAAGAAACTGAGCGAAGTGCGCCACAGCGGCACGCGGCCAAGCGCGCCCAACATGACGTTGGTGAGCACCTGTAGACGGTCCACCAGGTTGAACTGCTGGAAAACCATGCCGACGCCCGCTCGCGTTTTGCGTACATCCCCCCGGACGCGCCCGTTTTGCTGCACCACGCGCCCCATAACTTCAATGCTGCCGCCGTTTTTATCCCCGGCCATAATGCCGGAGATGTGGCGCAGCAGGGTTGATTTGCCGGAGCCGGAAGCTCCGATAAGGGCTACCATTTCCCCCTTGTTCACAGTGAGGCTGATGTTGTCCAGCGCTTTATGCGAGGCAAAGGAGCGCGTGAAGTTCTGTATTTTAATCATGGATTCCTCCGGTTATCCCCTGCGAGGGAGTGCGTGTTTTTCAAATGTGGAGCCACTATGCCGTCCAATCGTGACGATTTTGTGTCCCTCGTATGGAGTTTCGGTAAAAATAAAAAAACCGGCTGAGGCCGGTTATTATGGGGACTGCACTAGGCATGTATGCGGCGCAGACGGTGGAACAGTCCTAAAAAAGCTCGCCCGGCCTCCGCAAAGGAGCCGGAATTGTCCACCCGGACCAGGCCGGAAATTTCCGGCAGTTGCATGGCCGCGCCCGCAAGCCGTTCATTGATATCCGTCTGTTTTTCCCGGCCGCGTTTTTCAAGCCGTTCGCGCAATATTTCCGGCCGGGCTGAAATCAACACCGGAACCAGTTCCGGGTATCGTTTCAGCGCTTCAGGCAGGTATTCCCGCGAGCCGTTGACCACCACGACAGCCCCGGCAGCGAGACAGGAGTCAATTTCGTCGCCGATACCGTAACAAAGCCCGTGGCTTTCCCAGGACAGCGAAAATTCGCCCCGGCTCCTGCGAAGCTGAAACGCTTCCGGCGTCAGCGAGTAGTGCCGCTCCCCCCCGGCTCCGGCCGGGCGCGTAATATACCGGCGGGCGAAAAACACCGGGCGCAAGCCTTGCCGCGTATGCACAGCGGCATTCCAGGTCTGGGCATACGGCCCGTTCACACTGCGGCGCGCATATTCGATCAGGCTGTCCTTTCCCGAACCTGACGGCCCCATGACATAGACAAGTGTTCCGGGCATAAGCGTTTTCATGCGGGTGCTCCCGCATCCTTCGGGCGCAGTTCATACACCCGATCCGCCACGGCATCGCGCACCCCCTCATCGTGGAAAATGCCCACAATGGCCGTTCCGGCTTTTTTGGCTTCTTCAATCAACGCCACCACCGTCTTACGATTGGCGGCATCCAGGGAAGCGGTGGGCTCGTCCAGCAGCATGATGGGGTAGCGGCGGATAAACCCGCGCGCAATATTGACGCGCTGCTGTTCACCGCCGGAAAACGTCGCCGGGGCGAGGCTCCAGAGGCTTTCGGGAATACGCAGGCGGGCCAGCAGTTCTCCGGCTTTTTCACGAGCGCTTTGTTCATCCTCGCCGTGCAGGGTAAGCCGCTCCGCAACGATATCCAGACTGGAAACGCGTGGGATGACCCGCAGAAACTGGCTCACATAGCCCATGGTGCTATGCCGGACAGACAGCACCGTGCGCGGGGAAGCCGTCGCCATATCCACCCGGAACGCGCCGTGATTCACCAGAATGCTTCCGGCGCGGGGTTTATAATTGGCGTACAGAGAACGGAGCAGGGTCGATTTTCCAGCGCCGGAAGGTCCGTGCAGGGCCAGACATTCCCCTTCCCGCAGGTCAAGATCCAGATCGGAAAAGGCCTCTATGCTGGTTCCGCCCTGGGTATGCAGGGTAAAGGTTTTGCTCAGGCCGCGCACGGACAGAACAGGCTTGCGCGTTGTGCCCGCCGTGGTTGACGAAATAGGTTTGCCATGCATAAAAAATTCCTCACCCTTGCAGGATGGAAGATACCAGCAACTGCGTGTAGGCATGCTGCGGGTCATCCAGTACCTGGTCGGAAAGTCCGCTTTCCACGACTTCACCGCGCCGCATAACAATAAGGCGGTGCGCCAGAAGCCTTGCCACAGCCAGATCGTGCGTGACCAGCACCACGGAAAGGTTCAGTTGCCGCACCAGTTGCCGCAACAGATCCAAAAGCTTTGCCTGTACGGAAACGTCCAGGCCGCCCGTGGGTTCATCCATGAACACCAGGCGCGGCGAGGAAACCAGATTGCGGGCTATTTGCAGTCGCTGCTGCATGCCGCCGGAATAGGCCATAGGGCGATCATCAATGCGGTCAGTGGCGATTTCCACCCGCGAGAGCCAGTCCAGGGCGGTGTGGCGGATATTCCCGTAATGGCGGTCACCGCAGGCCATGAGCCGCTCGCCGATGTTGCCGCCGGCGCTGACCCGCATGCGCAGGCCGTCACGCGGGTTCTGGTGCACAAAGCCCCATTCCGTCCGGAGAAGGCGGCGACGCACGGCTTCGGACAGGCTGTTGATATCATGCAGAATGCCCTGGCCGTCACGATAGTGGATACTGCCGATTGAAGGCGGAAAACGTCCGGCCAGCAGGTTCAGCAAGGTGCTTTTACCTGAACCGGATTCCCCCACAATGCCGAGTACCTCACCGGGCCACAAGTCAAAGCTGATGTCGCGGCAACCCAGCCGATCGCCGTAATAATGGGAGACGCCCCGCACACTGAGCAGTGTCGGTTCCGCATCCGGGCCACTGGCCGGGATGGCGTCCGGATGAAAGGGCGTGATAGTCGCGGAGGAAAGATGCTCCGCTGCCTGGGCTGCCGTCATGGCATACTCCTGTTTTCATTGGCGCGGCGGGCGCAATAGTCTGTATCGGAACAGACGAACATGCGCGTTCCCGCGTCATCGGTAATGATTTCATCAAGATAACTGTCCGTTGCGCCGCAGATGGCGCACGGTTTGTCCCAGTGCTGCACCGCAAAGGGATAGTCCTCAAAGTCCAGGCTTTTGACCGTGGTATACGGAGGGATGGCATAGATGCGCTTTTCGCGTCCGGCTCCAAATAGTTGCAGGGCCGGACATTGGTCCATTTTGGGGTTGTCGAACTTCGGCAGGGGGGAAGGGCTCATCACATAGCGCTGGTTGACAAGCACCGGATAGTCAAAGCTGGTGGCGATGTCTCCGTGCCGGGCAATGTCCTCGTACAGTTTGACATGCATGACGCCGTATTCTTCCAGAGCGTGCATGGTGCGGGTTTCCGCCTCGCTCGGTTCCATCCAGCGCAGGGGTTCCGGAATCGGCACCTGATAGACCAGGACCTGCCCCTCCCGCAGCGGCTGTTCCGGTATGCGGTGTCTGGTCTGAATGATGTCGGCCTCTGTGGTGGCCGTTGTGGTGCGCACCCCGGCCACGCGGGCGAAAAAGGCCCGGATGGAGACCGCGTTGGTGGTGTCGTCCGAGCCCTGGTCAATCACTTTAAAGGCATCTTCCCTGCCCAGGATGGCGGCGCTTACCTGGATGCCGCCCGTGCCCCAGCCGTATGGCATGGGCATTTCCCGCCCGCCAAAGGGGGCCTGATATCCCGGTATGGCAACCGCCTTGAGGATGGAACGGCGGATCATGCGCTTGGTCTGTTCATCCAGGTAGGCGAAGTTATACGGGACGGCCTGTTCATTTTTCGTCAGCGGCATCATTGCGCTCCTTGTCGGTCTTGGCGCGCAGGGCGCGCACCAGGGCCAGTTCCGCCTGAAAGTCCACATAGTGCGGCAGTTTTATGTGCTGTACAAAGCCGGAAGCCTCAACGTTATCACTATGATAGAGAACAAACTCCGCATTCTGCGCCGGGCCGCGCACGTCTTCGTCAAAGTCGCCGGAGCGCAGAGCGCGGTCCACCATAGCCATGCTGATGGCCTTGCGCTCGCTTTCGCCAAAAGCAAGGCCATAGCCTCTGGTGAACGAAGCGGGACAGCCTTTGCCGCCAATGAACTGGTTGACGCTTTCGCATTCGGTCAGCGTGATCTCGCCCACCAGAACCGGAAAGCCCAGTTCTTCCGGCGTGAAAAAGACTTCCACTTCGCCCATGCGTATTTCCCCGGCAAAGGGGTGGGTGGCGCCGAAACCGCGCTGCGTGGAATAGGCCAGGGCCAGGAGCATGCCTTCGTCGGCCCGGGCCAGGTTCTGGAGACGGATATCGCGCCCGGCGGGCAACTCCAGCGGCTGCCGGGTAAGATCGCCGGGAGGGACGTCCGCGCCCTTTTCCGGTGGCAGCAGCCCTTCTTTTTCCAGAAAGGAAAGCACCTTTGGACAGACGCCGGTGAATGCGGCCGTTTCTTCGCTCTGGGGCATAGCTGCGCCAGCCTCCACCGAATTTTCCGCAGGCATGGCCAGGTCCGTATCAAGCAGCCGGTGCGTGTAGTCGAAGGTGGGTCCCAGAACTTGTCCGCCCGGAACATCCTTATAGGTGGAGGAAATGCGGCGGCGTACCTGCATGGACGCGGTATCAACGGGTTGCGAGGAACCAAAACGCGGCAGGGTGGTGCGGTAGGCCCGCAGCAGAAAAATGGCTTCCACCAGGTCGCCCCTGGCCTGCTTGACAGCAAGAGCCGCAAGGTCGCGGTCGTACAGCGAGCCTTCCGCCATCACTCTGTCCACGGCCAGAGACAATTGTTCCCGGATTTGATCAAGTCCCACTTCCGGCACGGCCGTGTTGCCCCGGCGCTTTTCCGCCAGCAGGGCATGGGCGTTCCGGATGGCCTTTTCCCCTCCTTTGACAGCTACATACATGAGCGATGCTCCTTGGACGATAAAGAACGGACACGGGCTGTACGGGGAAGACCCAACAAACGGATAACCGGGTTGCCCGCGTTTCCCTTGTCCACGAAAATAACATCCACACCCAGGGGATATGCGGCGCGGTTCTCCTCCCAGTCCTCCCAGAACCACAGCGGCAAGCCGGAAACGCGGAAAGATTGCCAGGCTCCGCGATCATTATCCTTGACGCCCGGCCCGGTGAGTTCCAGGGCACGCGCCTGGGGGGAAGACAGATCAGCGCTGATCACCAGTGTTGCGGAACGGTCAGGATAGTCCGCCCGCCCTTGATTGAATTCCCGCAGGCGCGGCATGGTCTCGGGCCGGGAGATGAAGGCAAAAGACGCTTCCACCGGGTTAGCGATACAGGGTGCGGCGCAATGGAAGCGCAGGTGGTGGCGCACTTCCGGCGTATCAGCGGCGCTGTCCAGCCAGAGCGGCGTATCTCTGTCGCACAGGGCCAGCGCCAGAGCCAGCATTCCGGGGGAAAGCTCCCCGGCCGGGAGTGGAAAAGGCGGCAGCAACAGGGATACAGGAAGGCCGGGTCGGGAAAGCGCGGTCAATGCCGCGCGGAAAACAGCCTGGGCATCGTCGACCGGGCTGGAGAACCCCGGCAAGGTGGAAAGAGCGCTCATTCGTCTTCCCCCCGTACCAGCGTGAAAAAATCCACTCTGGTGCGCGCCGTTTCTTCCGCGCGTTTTCGTAACTGTTCCTCACGCCCGGCCATGAGCGGCTCTATGAGCGAACGCTCCAGCGACTCCGCCCAATCGTCCAACTGTAACAGAGCGTCGAACACAGCGGCCAGTTCCGCATGGCGCGGGCGGTTCCCCTGTATGAAGGCGTACCCTTCCGTGACGGCCGCGCTGTCTGGTGGTTCAAGGCGCACCACACAACGGGTGACGAGCATTTCGCCCAGATTGAAGCGCTGGCCGGAGTTTCCCGCCCGGCCTTCCAGCATTACCAGCCCAGGTTCGGGGAAACGGAGAAAGGTGTAGGAAAAAGAGCCGGAAAACCTCGCGGCCTCGGCTTCGAGCGTCTCCTCAGCCGCAAGGGCCAGCGCGGCCATGCGGCGTTTCCGGATACTTTTGTCGTCTGCCCGTGTCTCTTGGCAACTCTCTGCCATAACTACCTCATGTAAAATCTTTTCAGCAGGGGTGGAAAATGTCTGTGCAATGGCGTCATCGTTGCTATAGAGGAGACAGGTGAAGAAAATATTTCTTTATCGTGTCTATTGCGTGACATTGTGTGGAGCCTGAACGGCCAAGCGGCTCTCAAGGTAAAACACAAAGGCCTGTCTGAAAAAATTCAGACAGGCCTTCGTTATTGTGAGAGCGACTTGATTGGGAACGCTACTTCTTCGCAACCTCTATGGCTCTGAAGAAGGTCTGGCCCTGGCGCGCGATGTGCAAAAGCACGGCTCCGCGATCTTTACCGGCCGCCTCGATCCTCTTCGCAAGGTCTTCCACGGAGGCAAGGGGTTGCCTGTCCGCGGCCAGCACCACGTCTCCGGGCACGATTCCGGCCTTGGCCGCCGGGCTGTCCGGGGCGAGGCCGGTTACCAGCAGACCCACATTGGTCTTAAGTTCCAGGCGACGCATGTCTTCACCGGTGAGCGGGCGTACCTTGAGGCCGAGCAGACCTTCGTTGGCGCCGCTCTTGCCGTCTTCCTTGCCTTGGGCTTGTCCGCCCGTATCCCGTTCAGCCACGGTCAGGGTGAGATCCGCCTTTTTGCCGTCGCGCCAGACGGAAATGGCCGCCTTGCTGCCGGGAGCCAGCATGGCCACCTTGCGCAGAAGCTGTTCGGTATCTTCAACAGGCTGGTTATCAATGGCGATAATCACGTCGCCTTCCTTGATTCCGGCCACGGCCGCAGGCTGGCCTTCAAGCACGCTGTTGACCAGAGCGCCGTTGCTGTTCGGCATGGCAAGCGCTTTGGCCGTCGCGGCATCCACGTTCTGGATGGTCACGCCGAGCCAGCCCCGGCTGACCCTTCCGCTTGCTCTGATCTGGTCGATGATTCGCTTGGCCATGGAAGAGGGGATGGCAAAACCGATGCCTTGCGCCCTTTGGGCAATGGCGGTGTTGATGCCGATCACCTCGCCGTTCATACTCAAAAGCGGACCGCCGCTGTTGCCGCGGTTGATGGAAGCGTCGGTCTGCAGAAAATCGTCATAGGAACCGGACTGAATGTTGCGTCCCTTGGCCGATACGATGCCTGCGGTTACCGTGTGGTGGAGTCCGAGCGGGCTGCCGATGGCCACCACCCACTCACCGACCTCAAGCGCGTCCGAATCGCCGAACTTGAGATAGGGCAGATTTTCGGCCTTGATCTTGAGCAGGGCCAGATCGGTTTCCGGGTCGGTTCCGATCACCTCGGCTTCTATCAGATCATCCTTTTTATGCTTGGCGCCAATATTCACCTTGACCACATCGGCATTTTCAACCACGTGATTGTTAGTCACGATATAGCCGTCAGAGGAGATGATGAAGCCGGAGCCAAGGGAATTTGTTTTGCGTTCCCTGGGGCCCTGATTGGGGAACTCCTCAGGAAACGGACCGAAAAAGCGATCCAGGTCCGGGTTGCCGCGGAACATGCCGCCAAAAGGCATGGGACTGACATTGCGCACCTGCTCGGTGCGTTCCGTGCTGATGTTGACAACAGCCGGCATGGCGTTTTTCACCAGTTCACGGAAATCTATGGGTTGTGCCGCCGCTTGGGCCATTGAGGCCAAACTTATGCTCATCAGAAGGCCGAGACCGGCCAAAAAAGGAATGACGATTCTTTTATGCATGAAAATACCTCGCTGGGGATGAAGGGTGTACTATGGGCAAACATAGCCTTTCATAGGAGAAAGTAAAGAGGATGAAGCATATTTTTTGTGTTTGATGTCCGAAACCGCTCTATTTTATTGATGCAACGGCTAGCTGCCCGGACTTGACGGAAAAGCGGTAATAGATGAAATTCACCTTCCCCTGAAGGCTGTAAAACACAAGGAACAGGCATGTCATTTCTTAAGACAAGCACCAGCTTTACCCGTTTTCGCATAACTGATCCCGTTCCGTCCACACTCTGGGCTGAAGTTACGGAGCGCCTGCGCCGCAATTCTTTTAAGGACATAGACGACCTGCCGGAAGAGCGTTCCTTTGGCTGGACTTCGTTTGAAGATATGCTGGACACGACCTTTGCCGTTACTCCGGTGGAGAAGGGGCAGTACTTGGCCTTTACCCTGCGTCTGGACACAAGGCGGGTGCCCCCGGCGGTAATTAAAAAACATCTGGCCGTGGCCCTGCGCAAGGAAGAGGCGCAGAGCCGGGAAATGGGCAAAAAATTTGTTTCCCGTGAGCGCAAAAAGGAACTGAAAGAGCAGGTGCTGCTGCGCCTGAAAATGCGTTTTCTGCCCATCCCCGCGGAGTTCCAGGTGATTTGGAATACGGCCGACTCCATGCTCTATTTCGCCTCAACTCAGCAGAAGATGCTGGATCTGTTCGAAGAATTGTTCGTGAGAACCTTTGAACTGCATATTGTCCCCCTGTCCCCGTATGAACTCGCGGCTTTCCGACTCAAGGACAGCCTGCGCCTCGATACCCTTGAACCCACGCAGTTTGCCTGAGGTCTACCATGAGCGACACCCCTTATCTTGGACAGACCACGGATCTGGTGCTCGGCCAGGAGTTTTTGACCTGGCTGTGGTTCCGCAGTTCCACCGGCGGTATTTTTAACGACACATCAGGAAATCCTTTTTCCGTAAGCATGGAGCAACGCATCGTGGTGCAGGGCGGGGAGGGCGATCATGTGGAAACCGCCAGTGTTTCCGGTCTGGATTCGGAACTGCGCGAGGCCCGCATGGGCCTGACCACGGGAAAAAAGGTCACCCGCGCGCTGTTGCGCCTGGAACGCGGCCCCGAGGAATGGCAGGTAAGCCTGAAAGCCTCGGACTTCAGCCTTGGCAGCCTGAAGACGCCGAAGATTGAAAAAAGCGACCGCGACGACGCTGACCCGGATGCCTTGCTCCTGGAAAAGCTCTACCTTGTGGAAAGCTGTCTTGAACTCATTGATGCGCTGTACGCCGCCTTCTTGCAGGTCCGTCTTGATGCCGCCGCCTGGAAAGAAGAGGTGGTGGGTTTGCGTCAATGGATGAAAGCTTAGGGAGTGTCTTAATTATGGAAAACGCCCGCCAAAGGCGCGGGCGTTGGTAGGCGTTATTGTAAGTGTTCATCCGGGGCCTGGCATTTACTCCGCATTATTTCCCCAGGATTTCCGCCAAATCCGCGTTGGCTGTGCTGATGGGCTTTATACCGAAGTTTGTTACAAGGTAATTTAGCACGTTTGGCGAAATGAAAGCGGGAAGCGACGGACCCAGGCGGATATTCTTTATACCGAGGTACAGAAGCGAAAGCAGAATACTGACCGCCTTCTGTTCATACCACGACACCACGAGCGTCAGAGGCAGGTCGTTCACGCCGCAGTTGAACGCTTCCGCAAGCGCGAGAGCGACTTTGATCGCGCTGTAAGCGTCGTTGCACTGCCCCATGTCGAGAATGCGTGGAAGTCCGCCTATCGTGCCGAGTTCGAGGTCATTGAAACGAAACTTCCCGCAGGCGAGGGTGAGGATAACTGTATCGTCCGGAGTTTGCTTCACGAAATCCGTGAAATAGTTGCGTCCTGGTTTCGCGCCGTCGCAACCGCCTACAAGGAAGAAATGCTTAATCGCGCCGGATTTTACCGCACCGATGACGGTATCGGCAACCGACAGCACGGCGTTATGTCCGAAGCCTGTCGTGAATGCGCCGCCGTCTTGCGGGGTCTTGCAGCCGCCGAGGGCCAACGCCTTATTGATGACAGGCGTGAAGTTTTTATCAGCGCCGATGTGAACAAGGCCAGGGTAGCTCACCGCAGCGGTCGTGAACACACGGTCGGCATAACTCGCCTTCGGCGGCATAAGGCAGTTCGTGGTGAACAGGAATGCGGCGGGAACCGCGTCGAACTCTTTCTGTTGATTTTGCCACGCCGTGCCGAAGTGGCCTTTCAGATGAGCGTATTTCTTTAATTCAGGATAGGCGTGAGCGGGCAGCATTTCGCCGTGAGTATAGATGGTAACGCCCTTACCTTCGGTTTGTTGAAGAAGAAGTTTCAGATCATGCAGGTCGTGGCCGCTGACAACAATGAACGCGCCCGGCTCGATTGTACGGCTGACGGTTGTCGGCGCGGGATTGCCGAAAGTCTCGGTGTTCGCCTTGTCAAGCAACTCAAGAGCGGCCAGGTTCACCTTGCCGCACTCCATCACAAGCGGCAAAAGTTCGTTCAGTCCGTAGCCGTCTTCGCCGATTGCCGAAAGCGCCTTGCGGATAAACGCCGTAATCTCCGTGACATCATAGTTGAGTTCAAGCGCATGGTAGGCATATGCCGCCACGCCGCGCACGCCGAGCAGGAGCAGAGTTTTCAAACTGCGCACGTCCTCGTCGGCTTCGTGTACCTTGTACATATTGTAGAACGGCTGGCCGACATTCGCGATCAGTTCCTCCAGCGCCGCGTCATTGAAGTTAACATTGGTCAGCGTGGCGAAGAGCGCCTCCAACAGCAGCCTGTCCTCAATTGCCGCGCCTTTCCTCGCGGCGGTGATAAGTGCGCCCGTCAACTCGTCCTGAAGCCGGGCCGTGTTCGCGGTTTTACCGCAGACTCCGGCCTTCGTGCAGGCTTTGCCGCCCGCCGTCTGCTCGCATTGCATACAAAACATTGTGTCCATAAGTCATATCCCTCCTTGACTGTTGTCTGGAAAATAAAGTAGAAAAAATAATAAATCGGTTGGATTTACAACGAAAGCTATGAATTTAAGAAAAAAATATGCAACCTTGACGGCGTCTCCGCTTTTTCAAGGCATTTCGGAAGAAGAACTCGGCTCGCTCGTAAAATGCCTGGGCTGCACATTCAGGGCATACAAAAAGGACGAAGCCGTGTACCTTGCGGGCGACTTCGTTCGCGAAATCGGCATTGTTGTGAGCGGCCGGGTTCACATTGTCAAAGACGATGCTTGGGGCAACAGCAACATCATGGCGGATATTTCGGGCGGCGGGATGTTCGCTGAAGCGATAGTTTGCGGAGGTGTGGGTATTCTTCCCGTCACCGTAAGGGCAGCGGCTGATACGGAGGTCATGTTTGTTGACTTCCAGCGGATTATTACCACTTGCACCTCAGCTTGTGTTTTCCACACATTGCTTATCCGCAATATGATAGGCGTGTTTGCCCGGAAAAACCTGGTGCTCCTCGGAAAAATGGAGCATATCACGCAACGGACGACCCGCGATAAGTTGCTTTCCTACTTGTCGGAACAGGTAAAGCTCCACAACAGCAGCAGCTTCAAGATTCCATTTGACAGACAGGAACTCGCCGATTACCTCTCCGTGGAACGCAGCGCGTTGTCGGCGGAGATGTCGCGGCTGAAAGCGGACGGGATAATCAATTACCGAAAGAGCAGTTTTGAATTGTTGGACGCAAGGTAGCATTCCTCAGCGCGACCAGGGCCTCGACCTGCTTGCCTCTTCCGTTATAAAAAAGTAGATTGCGTTGTTAAAGAGTGATCCGTCACGGATGCACTGAAACCATGTTGCACAGGTGATAGTTCGTGTCGCTTTTCTGGCCCGCGCTTTTGTTCGCGCTTCTCTGCCTTGCCGGAATTTTATTCTGGCTCGTGCCCGCATCGCGCAGGCCCGCGCTCTCTCCCGCCCTTGCCGCGCGTGCGCTGCAAAAGCTGCTCTGGCTGCTGACCGTGTTCATCGGCATCACCCTGGTCAGTTTTTTGGTTATCCACCTTGCCCCCGGTTCTCCCACGGATCTCGAAACCACGCTCAATCCGCTTGCCGACGCGGCCGCCCAGCAGCGTCTGGCCGAATTTTACGGCCTGGACAAACCTCTTCACCAACAATATTTGAACTGGTTGAAACAACTGGCGCATCTCGATTTCGGCAATTCCATGAGCAGTGACGGGCGGCCGGTCATTGACAAAATACTCGAGCGTCTTCCTCTGACCCTGTGGATCAATCTGACGGTTCTTTTTCTTACCCTTGTTCTGGCCATCCCCCTGGGAGTGGTTGCCGCCCGGCATCGCGGCGGGCTGTTTGACAAAGCAACCACGCTGTTCGTGTTTATCGGCTTTTCCATGCCCGGTTTCTGGCTGGCTTTGCTGCTGGTGGTAAAGTTTTCCATTGAACTGCAATGGCTGCCCCTCTCGGGGGTAACGTCCATGGATCATGCTTCGCTTTCCACCCTGGGCAAGGCGCTTGATATCATGAGCCACCTCGCCCTGCCTGTTTTTGTGGCCACCTTCGGGAGTCTCGCGGGCATGTCCCGCTTCATGCGCGCTTCGGTTCTCGAGGTGCTGCGGCAGGATTACATTCTCACGGCCAAAGCCAAAGGTCTGCCGGAACGGGTGATTATGTTCCGCCATGCCCTGGCCAACGCGCTTCTTCCGGTGATTACGCTGCTCGGCCTCCAGGTGCCCGGCCTGATCGGGGGCAGCGTGATTCTGGAAACGATTTTTTCTTTGCCCGGCCTGGGGCTGCTTTTTTATGACGGCGTGATGTCCCGTGATTATCCTTTGATTATGGGCAGTCTGGTGCTCGGAGCCGTATTGACGCTGGCCGGGAACCTGCTGGCGGACTTCTGCTACGGACTTGCTGACCCGCGCATCAGAGCGGGGGTCCGGGAACAAGCGGCGGGAGGGACGGCCTGATGGCTGCCTTCCGGTTGCGCTATGCCATTAACCGCTACGGACTGCTCATGCTGGGGCTGTTCCTGGTGGGAGTCATGGTCCTGGCCGCGCTTTTCGCCCCTTTGCTGGCCACGCACGACCATCTTCTACGGGACAACAGCGCCATTCTGCTTCCACCCAGTATGGAACATTTTTTCGGCACGGATGACCTGGGCAGAGATGTCTTTTCCCGCATGCTTTACGGCGCGCGGGTGTCTTTGTGGGTAGGCTTTGTGGCGGTCGGCATTTCCTTGTGCATAGGCGTTACCCTGGGGCTTGTTGCCGGGTATTTCCGGGGGCTTGTTGACGAGTGCATCATGCGTTTCGTGGATGTCATGCTTTGTTTTCCCTCATTTTTTCTCATTCTGGCGGTTATCGCCTTTCTGGGGCAGGGACTTTTGAACATCATGATCATCATCGGCCTGACCTCCTGGATGGGGGTGGCCCGTCTGGTGCGGGCGGAGACCCTTTCTTTGCGGGAGCGGGACTTCATTCATGCGGCCCGCCTTTCCGGAGCAGGCACGCTGCGCATACTGTTCCGTCATATCCTGCCCAATGCCGCGGCCCCGGTGCTGGTGTCGGCAACGCTCGGCATTGCCGGGGCCATTCTGCTGGAATCCTCTCTTTCCTTTCTGGGCATTGGTGTTGAATATCCCATGCCGAGTTGGGGCAATATTCTCATTGAGGGCAAGCAAACCCTTGGGGTTGCCTGGTGGCTCTCCCTTTTTCCGGGCCTCGCCATTCTGCTGACCGTGCTTGGGTACAACCTGCTGGGCGAAGGCCTGCGGGATCTGCTTGACCCCCGTATTTCCAGGTAGGTTTTCCAATGCTGGAACTGTTGCGCATACACGATCTTGCCCTGATCGAGGACATCGAGATGGAATTCGTCCCCGGCATGAACGTGCTCACGGGCGAGACAGGCGCGGGCAAGAGCTTCATCCTGAAGGCCTTGAATTTTCTCACCGGCGAGAAGCTGGGCACGGATCTGGTGCGGCCGGGCAAGGAAAAAGCCGTGGTGGAAGCCCTGTTCATCCTGGATGGAGAAGAGGCCATCCTGCGCCGTGAACTGGCTGCGGACACGGGGCGCAGCCGCCTGTATCTCAATGATCGCCTGTGCTCGCAGGACGTGGTGCGGGATATGCGCGCCAGACTTATTCTGCATACCAGCCAGCACGGGCAGCAAAAGCTCCTTCAGCCTTCTTTTCAGGCGGCCATTCTGGATGATTTTCTGGCCCGCCCGGATCTGCTTGAGGAAAAGGAGCGCTTGACCCGCGCCCTGGCTGACGTTGCGGCCAGAATGGCCGCCCTTGATCAGTCCAGGCTGGCCCTGGAAGACAAGCGTGAGGTGCTGGAATACCAGCAGCAGGAAATAGAGAAGGTTTCGCCCAGGGCCGGAGAAGAGGAGGAGCTTGAACTGAAGCGGGCCTCTTTTCGCAACCAGGCCGGTATTGTGAAAAATGCGGCCGCTGCTTTGGGCGCTCTGCAAGGGGATGAAGAAGGACCGGGACTGTACAGGCATTTGTCCGCGCTGGAAAAGGCCGTGCAAGGGCTGGCCGGGATGCTGGATGATTTTGCCGACGCGCCCGGAGGCCTTGCCGAACTGCGCGCCGGCCTGCAAGACCTGGAGGGACGGTTGCGCCGGGCCGCGCGCGGCGCGGAACAGGAGGCGGATATTGAAGCCATTGAGTCGCGTCTTTTCACCCTTGCCCAATTGAAGCGCAAGCTGAAACGACCGCTTGAGTCTATCCTTGCCCTGCAACAGGAAATTGCCGAGAACCTCGACTTTCTGGATACCTGTGCGCTTGATCGCACTGTGCTCAAGCAGGAAGAGCAGGAACTGTGCGTTGCCCTTGCCGCCTTGCTGGCCGTGCTGAACCCGTCCCGGCAGGAGGCGGCGGAGCGCCTTGCCGAGGCCCTGCGGGAAGAATTGAAAGGGTTGGGATTTTCCGAGCATGTGCGTGTTCTTTTTGAGTTCACTCCTCATGCTTTGTACGCCGGCCGGGATGACTGCACGGAACTGAGAGCCCGCCTGTTCTGGCAGCCCAATCCGGGGCAGACGCCGCAGCCGCTGGATCGTATTGCTTCCGGGGGAGAACTTTCGCGCTTCCTGCTTGCCGTGGTCAGCCTGATGAGCAAAAACGCGTCCGAGCGCCCGACGTTGATTTTCGATGAGGTGGACTCCGGCGTGGGCGGGCTTACCCTGAACCGGGTCGCGGACAGCCTGGAAAAGCTCGCCGGTTCCCGCCAGATGCTGCTGATTACGCACTGGCCCCAACTGGCCGCGCGCGCCAAACGGCATTTTGTGGTGGAAAAAGAGGTCATTGACGGCCAAACCTACACCCGCTGTACCTGGCTCGCGCCGTCGGATATCCCCGCCGAGCTGTCCCGCATGTCCGGGACCGCGAGCGAGTAATTCGTGAAAGGACCGTCAACAACGGCCTGCCTTCTGCTGCACGGTTTCGGCGGCACTCCCTTTGAAATGGAACCCCTTGTTCCGGCCCTGGAAGCGCTGGGCTGCACGGTCGCGCTTCCCGCCTATCCCGGACACGGGACCACGGTGGATGATTTTCGCAAGACCTTTTTCCCTGACTGGCTGGGCTGCGCGGAGCGGCATTTTTTATCCCTGAGCAAGGAACACGGCCGGGTGCTTTTGATCGGTTTTTCCATGGGGGGAAGCATCGCCCTTTCCCTGGCGGCAAAACATCGCGACCTGCCCCAGCTTGCGGGAGTTGCCGCGCTGTCTCCCGTCCATGACCTCCACCGGCGCTATTTGTTGTTCCGCCGCCTCAGCGCGGGCATGCGGGGATTATGGAAACAATGGGGGCCGCAAGGTTCGGGACAAAAGACGGAAATCCCGGAGTCACGCCTGATTGCTCCCTACCAGGGTTATGAAAATGTGCTTTGCATCCCTCAGGTTCTCAGCCTGGACAGGGGAGTGCATGCCATGAAGGCTCTGCTGCCAAGCCTCACGTGTCCGCTTTTTATGATGGGCGAGGTCAATGACAGGATATGCCCGCCGGACGCGGCCCTGGCCATAGCGCGGGCGGTTGCTTCCAGAGACGTCAGCGTGCGTTGGGTGCGCATGCTGGAGCAGGTTACCAGCCACCACATGCTGACCACGCACAGAGACACGCGAGACCAGGTGGCTGCGGCTGTTGCTGAATTCACGACACGAATGATCGGGCAGCAGCAGTCAGCCCTCTGAAAAAAGCGTTGCCTCTTTGCCTTTCAGCGGGTATGAATGGTGGGCTTTGCGGCGGCGCTTTCAGCCGCTTTACTTTACCCTTCTGGAGGACTCTATGTTTTGGGTGACAAACGCATATGCCATGGGTGGCGCGGGCGGCGGCGCCGAGGCCGGCGGCATGTTGAGCTTCATACCTCTCATTCTGATGTTCGTTGTATTCTATTTTCTTCTTATCCGTCCTCAGCAGAAGCGGGCCAAGGAACATCAGGCCATGCTCGGCAATGTGAAGCGCGGCGACGAAATCATCACCGCCGGAGGCCTCCACGGCCGTGTTGTGGAAGCCGCGGAACAACATCTGATCGTTGATCTTGGAGAAACCAAGATCAAGTTGTCGCGTAATGCCGTATCGGCCGTTGTGGGACAACCCAAAGCCGCGGACAAGCAGTCCAAAAATTCTGATAAGGGCAACGGCAAAGCTGATAAAAAAGCGGATGCCGCTGAGACAAAAGAAGACGCCTAGGTTCGCGTCACGCCTGCTATTTTTCGCGGGGCCGGACCCTCTCATGCAGGGATGGCCCCTGTTCCGTACCGCGCGGCTATGGTATTTACGCTTGAGATTGTCGCTTACGGCGGGCAAAGCACAGGGCCTGTGTCCGCGACCCGCCTACGCCAATCTCGCGGCAAGGATTTGCGAGCAAATCCTTGCAGAGCAGTTTAACATTTTCAAAGTTAAACTGCTCTTCTTTGCCGAGTGTGTATTCCTTTGCCTGCCGACGCGGGTGAAGGATTTTTGACGTATTATTTGCCTGTTGTGAGGAGTTCCATGAAACAGGGCCTTGTCTGGCGAATCAGCCTGACCGTGTGCGTGCTTGCCGCTGCTGCGGCGTATCTGTTGCCTACCTTTGTCGCGCCGCCTCCGGCGCCGGGGCAGACAAGAACAGAATCATCCCCCGCTTTTCTTCCCAATGCCCGGATCAATCTCGGCCTGGATCTGATGGGCGGCATCCATCTGACGCTGGAGGTCGAGGCGGAAAAAGCGCTGGAAACCTCTCTGGCGCAGTTAGGACGCGAGATCGCGGCTCAGGCCGCTCCGCAGGGCATAGCCGTCACCAGGCCTGTCTCTCTGGCCGGGGAAAAACTGGAATTCTTTTTTGCCTCACCAGGCAAGGAAGCGGCGTTTGCTGAACTTTTGGCCAAGCAGTTCAGCGAGTTGCGTGTCGAGTCAACAACGCCTGCCGCTGAAGGCCGGACCCGTTACGTGGTTGCGTTTACTCCCGAGGCGCGCAGTGCACACATTGACATGGCGGTGGATCAGGCTGTGGCCACCATCCGTAACCGTATTGATCAGTTCGGCGTGGCTGAACCCGATGTGCGCAGACAGCGGGGCAGTAATCGGATCACGATACAGCTTCCCGGCATGTCGGACCCGCAACGGGCGGTTGAGATCATCGGCAAAACCGCGCACCTGGAATTCCGCTTGGTGCGCGACGACGTGGCGCCCGGTTCACGCGCCCTGCCGCGCGGGGTGCAGATTCTGCCCATGGAAAGCAAAGCCGCTGACGGCGAGACGCTGGGAGAAGCAATAGCCGTGGGCGAACCCGTGCTTACAGGATCCAATATCAGCAATGCCGTGCCTGCTTTTGACAATAAGGGACAGTCCATCGTCAATCTGGCCTTTGACCATGAAGGGGCAAGAAGGTTCGCTGAGATTACCGGCGAAAACGTCGGCAAGCGCCTGGCCATCGTGCTTGACGGCAGGGTCCATTCAGCCCCCAGGATAAACGAAAAAATCGGCGGCGGGCATGCCCAGATTTCCGGCCACTTCACCCCTGCCAGCGCCAATGACCTGGCCGTTGTTCTGCGTGCGGGCTCTCTTCCGGCTCCGGTGGTTGTGCTTGAACAGCGTACCGTAGGGCCTTCCCTCGGCGAAGAGTCCATTGAGATGGGCGTGCGGGCGGCCATTATCGGCGGCGTGGCCGTTGTGGCTTTTATGTTCCTGTATTATGGCCTTTCCGGGCTTATCGCCGATACTATGCTGATCCTGAACATCGGACTGATTCTCGCCGGTATGGCGGCTTTTGGAGCCACGCTTACCTTGCCCGGCATCATCGGCATTGTGCTGACCATCGGCATGGCGATTGACGCCAACATATTGATTTTTGAACGAATACGAGAGGAAATGCGCCGGGGGCTCACGCCGCTGGCAGCGGTTGAGGCCGGGTTTTCTCGCGCTGTGGTGGCCATTACGGACTCCAACCTGACCACGGTGATCGCGGCTATCGTCTTGTACCAGTTCGGCACGGGACCGATACGGGGCTTTGCCGTAACGCTGAGCATAGGCATAATGGCCTCCATGTTCACGGCCATTTTCGTCTCACGCATCGTCTTTGACATATGGATGAGCAAACCCGGCCGTAAGCTGAGTATTTAGGCAGGAGGGGCATAGTATGGGATTGCAACTTATTCGTGACGATTTGAATATCGATTTTGTCGGTCTGCGCAAAATCTCCTATATCATTTCTCTGGGACTGATTCTTATCGGCATGGCCGCTCTTGTTATCAAGGGCGGACCCCGTTACGGCATCGACTTTGCCGGTGGAGCAACGGTACAGGTGAAGTTTGAAAAAGCCATTTCCGATGAAGAACTCAAAGCGTCGCTTGCGGAATCGGGGCTTCCCGGACTGGTGGTGCAGCGGTTCGGTTCGGACGGAACCACATACTTGTTGCGCATTTCCACTGTGGAAGAGACATCCGCCGGTATCGGGCAAGTGGTGTCCGACGCCCTTGATTCCAGATTGAGTGGTGTAAAGTACGAGATACAGCGCCTGGAAATGGTTGGTCCCAAGGTGGGCGCGGATCTTCGGGGTCAAGCCATGGAGGCCATATATTTCGCCATTCTTTTGATGTCCGTTTATATATCCGGACGCTTCGAGCATCGCTGGTTCACGGCTCTTTTCATCACCGGCGCGCTCGGCGCGACCATGTTCGGCATGGACTACCTTGGCGTCAGCAAGGTATATACGGTTTTTGCCGCGATACTGCTGACGCTCTTTTTGTGTTGGAAATTCAAGTTGATCTTTGCCTTGGGCACGATTGTTTCCATACTGCATGACGTGCTGATAACGGTCGGCATCTTTTGCATCCTGGACAGAGAGTTCGACTTGCCCGCCATTGCGGCGCTGTTTGCCATGTTCGCCTACTCCCTGAATGATACCATCATTGTGTACGACCGCATACGGGAGAATTTACGCAAAGATGTGGTCTCTCCTCTCGGAACGGTCATCAACCGCAGTATAAACCAGGTTCTGTCGCGCACGGTGCTGACATCGGGCACCACTCTGTTCGTGGTCATTGCCTTGATGCTTTTCGGCGGAGACATCATTTTTGATTTTGCCCTGCTCTTGTTCATAGGCATCATAGCGGGCACGCTTTCGTCCATTTTTGTGGCCAGCCCGGTTCTGCTGATGTTCAGCGACAGCATTAACCGTGATGATTTCAGGCCGAAAGAAGACAAGCGCGCCCGTGATGCGGATGGAAGGCTGGCGGCGCAAGTGTAGATTTGGAGGGGCAGAGCCCCCTCAGAAGGGAGCAAAAATCGTTTGTGCGCTGAGCGGGAATGCTGGCGCTGCCGGGTCAAAAGCCGCGAGTTCCTTTTGGGCCGTCCGCAAAAGCGTGACAACGGCATCCCGGCCTTCATCGCCGAGATCCCGGCTGAAGTCATTGACAAAAGTGGCGATGTGGGCGGACATCACGGCCTCATCCATTTCCTGCGCATGGGCACGGATGAATTCCTTGCTGTCTTCAGGAGCGGCATAGGCGTATTCCAGGCTCCGCTGTATGGCTTCCTGTATGTTTAGCGCTGTGTGTTCTCCCAGATCCCGCCGCACGGCAATGACACCGAGGGGCAGAGGAAGGCCGGTATGGCTTTCCCACCAGGCGCCCAAATCCAATACCAGTGACAACCCTTTCTCGGCATAGGTGAAGCGGCCTTCATGGATGATGAGGCCGAGGTCCGCTTTTTCCGCAAGCAGAGCGGGCATGACCTGATCAAAAACCATTTCCGTGCGCGGACCATGAAACCGGCTGCTCAGGGCGAGCAGCAGATTGGCCGTTGTCAGGCGTCCGGGAATGGCGATCCGGGCTGTGGAAAACGCCTCTGGAGCAAGGCCGGGGCGGGCTACCACAAGAGGGCCGCAGCCCCTGCCCAGGGCCGCCCCGGAGTTGAGCAGCCAGTAGCGGTCCAGCACGCGAAGAGCCGCGGCAAGAGAAAGCTTGGTAATGTCCAGCGCACCGCGGCAGGCCAGGGTGTTCAGTTCTTCCACATCGGCCATGTGGGCGGTTACGGCAAAGGGGAGTGGCACACGACGGTTGATGAGCGCGTCAAAAATAAACGTATCATTGGGGCAAGGGGAGATGCCGAGGGAATAGGTGCTCATGGCCGCCTTTCAGGGAAAAGGCGCGGTGTTCAGAACAACGCGCCTTGGAGACTGTTCCGGAAACCGCCGGTGTTATTTGAGCGCAATGGCCTCTATTTCGACTAGAGCGTCTTTGGGCAAACGAGCTACCTGTACACAACTGCGGGCAGGGAAGACGCCTGAGAAAAAGCCGGCGTACACCTCATTGACGGCGCTGAAGTGTTCAAGGTTTTGCAGAAAGATGGTCGCTTTTACAACCTTGCTCAATCCTGAACCGGCCGCCTCAAGTACGGCTTTGAGGTTCTCCATGCATTGCTTTGCCTGGGCGGCGGGGTCAGAAGGCATGGTGCCGTCGGCGGGGTTAATAGGCAGTTGGCCGGAAGAAAAAATCAGAGAGCCGCTGTCTATTCCCTGGGAGTAAGGGCCGATAGCCGCCGGGGCTTTGGAGCTTTCTATCACTTTCATGCAATAATCCTTTTGTTGCTGTTTTTTGCTGCTGCCAATCTCGATACACTGTGGACGCAGCGGTATTCATCCCCGCTGCCGGATGTATGGTATAGTAAATGGTATCGTCTTGGAAGAGTGAGGGTGGAAAAAAGATTTTCCGCCAGGGCCTGTAGCGTTGCCAAACTCTAGTTGCGCCGTTCTTCGCGCTTTTTCTTCCAGTATTCAAGGTTGGGGGCAATCACTTCCCGATACAGCGCGCGTATGAGCAAAAAGGCCAGACCACCGGCCAGAAGGTTGGCAATGACCAGCCATGTTATTGCTAATGACATCCGTACCTCCTATAAAATTTCAAAGCTGTAATACCTCGCGCGCACTTCACGCGGGAGCGGGCCGATCGGCAACCGGCGGGTTGAAATAGCCGGTACGGACCCAGGGGCACTCCTTTTTCAGCCGTTTGCGGAAGTTCGCAAAACCGAGGCCGGGACCGGTTTCAATGCCTTGCATCAGTTCCAGATAAAACTCCGGATCAATATTCAGGTTGCGCAACTGGAGAAAATCGATCTTAAAAGTGGTGATAAGCTCGATAAGAGCGGCGCTTTCCAGCTCGGTATCGGTGAAGCCCGGAAAATACAACAGGTTGAGAGAGACAAAAACGCCCGCTGCTTTGGCCCGGCGGATGCTTTCCCGCACATCGGAAAAACCGTACCCGTGCGGACGGTAGTAGCGGTTGTAGGGTTCTTCCCTGGCACTGTTCAGGCTCACCCTGAGAGAGGTCAGACCGGCCTGTGCGAGATCCGCCACTGCCGCGGGCAGGGAGGCGTTGCTGTTGACATTGACGGTTCCTTTGCCGCCACGAGAGCGGAAGAGCCGGATGGCCGAAGCGATGAGCGCGCTTTCGGTCAGGGGCTCTCCCTCACAGCCCTGGCCGAAGGAATATATGGGGCTTTCCGTTTCATTACGGGCGTGATGCTCCATGAGTTCAACGATTTCTTCGGCCGTGGGCGTGAAGGTCATGCGGTTTTGCGGGGTCGCGCAGATGCGCGAACCCTTTTCTTGCTGCGATATACACCCGATGCAGCGGGCATTACAGGCGCGGGAAACAGGCAGCGGAGCCTCATAACGGCCAAGGCAGAAGTTTCTGGCGGCCGGGCAGTTATAGGTCAGCGCGCATTTGGCGGCAATATGTTGGATCAGGCGGTTATCCGGATATTGCTTGAGCAGGGCTTGGGCCTTTTGGCGTATCCGGGCCGGAGGGATGCCTTTGAACACCTGGCGCGGGTCCGCGTCTATCTTTTTGGCGCAAATATAAAAGCGGTCATTGGCAAAGCCGATGGCGCCGTAAGCGAAAAGCGGCAACATGGGCGCATCCGGCGCGCGCTCGTAAGCCGGGTGCGCGGTCAGGGTATGGGCCGGAGCGGCAAAGGCGGCAACCGCCAGTTCTTCCTGGAGTTCAAGCTCTCCGGTTTCCGGGTTCAATCCGACGGCCTGACGTCCGGGCAGCAGAAACAGTTCACTCTCTTCGGGCAGGGGCATGAGTTCGTCGGGCCGGGGCAGGGCAAAATCATTGCCGTGGCGGCAGACCATGAGCAGATCGGGATGATCATATATGTTGCCGTCACTGTCTGCCACAACCAGGGCAGGGCGGATTGAAGGTGCTGCCATTGAAGACCTCGAAAGGACGTTGTTTCGCGGTGCGAAGTATGATAGCGCTTTGGAGCGGAGCAGCTTTGCAAAAGCTGCCGCGCCGTCGTTGTTATGGCTTACGCAAGCTTGGGCTTTGGCGCAAGCAGAACCTTGCTCTTACCGGGAGAAGGCATGTTTTCCGATCCGCTGGTAGCTGTCATGGCCGTGTTGATGCTGTTTTTTGCCGGCATGGTGGTCATGGTTCTTTTTCTCGCCCGCACGATTGCCTCTCTGCGGGAGGATTTTCACGAATCCATGCGCAAACAGCAGATGTATCTTTCCGATGTGGAACAGCAACTTATGCAAATAAGTTTTACCCTGCGCGTGCTTCAGGAGGGTGGTACCGCCGCTAAGGCGTCCCCCGTGCAAAAGCCGCAGGGAGATACTCTGCTCCTGCGTCAGGAGGATCCCCTGCTGTCCATGCTGGAGGCCACGGCGCGTAAAAATGCCGCCTCTCCGGGCTTTGAGGATCAACTGCTTCCCCCGCCGCCCAAAGGCAGGCCCCTGGTGGAAGAGTATGACCCGGCAAATGATCCGAATCTTTTTGACGATGCCTTTCTTTCCCTTCCGGGCAAGAGAACTGATCGCCTGAAGCGGGGCGGCTGAACATGGGGGAATCGCGCAGGTTCACGGTAGCCGGTCTCGTTGTCAAAGAAGGCAATGAAGCGGGAATACGCACCTGTACTCAGGTGGAACAGTGGCTCCGGGAACATGGCGTGTCCTGCCGGGTTATCACGCAGCCCCATGAACGTGTTGTGGATGCGCTGCTGCCCGGAACGGATCTGCTGGTGGTATTCGCAGGTGACGGCACTATGGTTTCCGTGGCCAGACAGTCGCTGGGCATGGGGATTCCTATTGTCGGCATCAATTTTGGGCGAGTGGGTTTTCTGGCCGAATTATCTGAAGATTCGTGGCGGGAGGCGCTTGAGGCCGCTTTCGGTTCCGGATTCAGGATTGAGCGGCGCATGGCCATACGGTACACCCTGTACCGTGGGCCGGACTGCATACGCCAGGGCGAGGTTGTTAATGACGTGGTGGTGACCAGAGGCAAAGTGGCGCGTCTTGTCAAGCTGGATCTCGGCGTGAATGGCGTACCCTTTGTCGCTCTGCGCTCCGACGGTCTCATTCTTTCCACTCCCACCGGGGCTTCCGGCTATGCAGGCTCTGCCGGGGGACCTCTTGTGCTGCCCACGCTCAATGCCTATGTTGTTGCCGCAATCTGCCCCTATTTGAGCAGTTTCCCCCCCCTGGTGCTGAACCATGAGACCGTGCTTTCCATCACTGTTGGCGAGACCGCGCCGGATCTCTACCTGACCCTTGACGGTCAGGAAGCCCATGCCCTGGCCGAAGGGGATCGCCTTGAGGTGAGTGGAGCGCCGGATCGCATATTGCTGGCCGACTTTGGACGCAAGGACTACTTTTCGCGGCTGATCCAGGCCGGTTTTGTCCAGGAATGCAAGCGCCCGTGCTGATTACGCACACAGGAGAGCGTAATGTCCCATAACAATTTGCCTTCCCTATCCCGTGTCAGCGACATCAAGATAAGCAGTGATTCGGTTCTTGAAGCCTGGCTGTATCATTTTTTGACCGAGAACAATATTGAATATCTGCTCAACCCTTCCATCGTGGCTTCACCGGAGCAGCTCCGGTTCATGGTGGCGCTTAAAGAAGAACAAGTCTATCTGCCCTGCGACGACGAGTTGTTCTTTCTCATTTATCGCCAGCAAGGGGCGGAGTTGTCCGAGGAATACCTCAAGGTCTGGCGTTTTGTGACTTCCTTTGTGCAGACCTATAATATGAGCAAGGAAGATGCCGAACGCATTCTCGCCCTGTGCAGATATCGTTTCAATCTGTTTTTTTCCGAGCGCATGATCCTGCCTTCCCGCATGGTCAAACGGCTGCTGACCATTGTCCTGACTCAGTGCGGCAAGCCGAATCCGTTCCGGGAGAAAAAGCGTCTGATTAATGAGCGGGCCGCGGCCCTTTTGGAGAAGCCGGAGTTCCAGGCCTTGCTTCACCAGTGCCCGCCTCTTGATACCTCTTGCCTGAGCATACCGGATATGCGCCACGAGTTGAACATCGCTGAAATGACGCGCCTGCTTTCCCTGTCCACCCTGATTAAGAGGCGGGAAGGTGAAATATCCCCGGCCGAGGCGCAAAAAGACATTGAGGAAAATGCCGGAAAGAGCGCCGCCCTGCGCGCGGTGTTCGGTCCCGAGGACAGCCCGAGGAAAAAAGTGTTGTATATCCCGGATGTCGCCGGGGAATTCATCTTTGATCTGGCTTTTATCCGCGCGCTTTTGCGTCAGGGGCACAAGGTGGTGCTCGCGCTCAAGGATTCTTTTTACTTTGATTCCCCGACCGCCTGGGACATGGACAGCGAGCCGCTGCTGAAAAAGGTGCTGGAAGAAGCATATTTGAACCATGATGACAGTCTGACCAAAAACGGGTTGCTGCACCTGCTCAGAGAGCATCATTTCATGATCATCTCGGACGGTCTTGCCGAACAGATCAATCTGTACCGGGCCAGCGTGACTTTTGCCAGGGCCTGGAAAGAGTGCGATCTGGTCATTGCCAAGGGGCGCCGCAACAGTACCACCCTGCTCGGCAGCAGTCATGAGTTCACGCGTGACATCCTGTGCTGCTGGCGTTCGGAGGACAATATCCTGCATATGGAACTGAAGCCGAAAGCCGCCTGGGTACGGCAGTTCCCTGAACAGGAAATTCTGATGAAGGCCAGGGCCATTATTGCGGAAATGCGCGAGGCCCGTGATAACGGAAAAACCGTCATGTTTTACAGCGCCGTCATCGGCTCCATTCCGGGGCAGACAAAAACGGCCATTCAACTGGTCACCGCCTTTGTCACCCACCAGCGTGATCGTCTGGAAAACACCTTCATCGTCAATCCGGCGGAACATTTTGAAGAAGGCATGGACGGCGACGACCTTATGTATATGTGGGAACATGTACAGCGGAGCGGGCTTCTGGATGTCTGGCGCTTCCAGACAGTTGAGGATATTGAAAGGAGCTTTGCCCTTCTGGATCGCAAAGTGCCGTCCGCCTGGTCGGGCAAGGACTCCACATTTTCAACCGGGTGTACCAAGGAAATGCGTATTGCCCTTGATGTGCAGAAGCAGCACCCGGAACTGCAAATCATCGGCCCCTCGGCGGAAAAATTTTTCCGCCGCCGGGACTACGGTGTGGGTAAGTATTTTGATGCCACGCTGAAAGTCTAGGCTATGCTGACAAATGGCCCTTTTGCCCTCCGGCTGCGTCAGATATCGCCAGCTATTTCGGTCGAGTACCATAAGAGTACACTCCTTCATAGCAGGCTCATCTTCCTTGCCGGAGAACAAAATTGCTTATTTGTCAGTACAGCCTGCTCCCGGTTGAGCATTACAACCCTCCATAATTCGGAAAATTCCCCGTTATGAATGATCTCCTCCTGGAACTGAAAGCGGCGCTGGAAACCTGCTTTGCCGAACAGGTCTATTTTACGGCCTTCTGGCACGAACGCCCGCCCGATATGCCTCCGGCCTGTTCCGAAGGAGCGTGCCTGGAGAACCTGCGTGACCTGGTGCTGGTGCAGCATTTTTACAATTTCAGCCTTTGGCACGTCGAAGATGAAGCCAGGCGCACGGACGTGGACGATGCCGTGATCGCCGACTGTAAACGCAGGATAGACGGGCTGAACCAGAAGCGCAACGATGCCATAGAAGCCGTGGACAGGCGTCTGGTGGGCATTCTGGAGCCGCTGCTGCCCAAAAACGTCTCTCTGCGGTATAATACGGAGACCGTGGGCATGGCCGTGGACAGGCTGTCCATACTGGCGCTTAAAGTATACCACATGGAAGAACAGACCAAACGCCACAATGTCAGTGCCGAGCATATCCGTGCCTGCTCCGGCAAGCTGGATATCCTGAATCGGCAGCGCCGGGATCTGGTCGGGGCGGTTCTGGAACTGATTACGGATTATGCGAAAGGGAACAAGGCGCCGGTTCTGTACTCGCAATTCAAGATGTATAATGATCCCACTCTGAATCCCGCTCTTTACAATAAACAATAGGGGCTGTTTCCAAATAAGGAATTTTGCTCCAAGAGCAAGGAATCCGGCCCTTTTTGAGAAGGGAGTGTACTCTTATGGTACTCGACCGGAGCAAAAAGGGCCGGATGACGAAGCTATTTGGACAAAAGAACTATTTGGAAACAGCCCCTAGTCGGGCAAAGGATGATATGATGGCCATTCAGGAACAGGACGACAGCATCCCCAAAATGCCCACGGCGGAAGAGCGGACCGCGCTTGCCAAGCTCAGCTATGATCAGGCCATGCAGGCCCTGGAAGCGGAAGACCCGGTGGCCGTTGCCGTGGCCACGGAATATATCCTTGACTACTCGGAAAAAGTCGGGGAGCTCCTGAAGCAAGGCAAGGACTATCTTGAGCTTTTGGCCCCGCGGCCGGAACTGTCGGCCATTGAGCGCATTGCCGTGGAGCTTGTTCTGGAAACGGTGGAAGAGGAATTGGACGGCGAAGATGCTTAGGCGGTGCCGTCACGAGGGTCTTTTTGCCCTCTGTCTGCGTCAAAAAGGCTTTTTACTGACTCGGGCCGTCCTGGCCCTCGGCCTTCGGCTCCCGCCCTGCGGGCGGTTCCCAATTTTGCTATCCTGCAAAATTGTCCAGTCGAGTACCATAAGAGTACACTCCTTCCATAAAAAGCCTTTTTTCCTTGTCAGAGAACAAAAATCCTTCTCGTGACGACACCCCCCTAGAGAGACTCTGGATTATGGCGCAAAAGCCTTTTCTTAAATGGGCGGGCGGTAAACACCGCATTGCGGATATCATTCTCGCTGCACTGCCGCCGGGAAAGCGTTTTGTGGAACCCTTTGCCGGATCCGCGGCGCTGTATTTGAATGCTCCTTTCAAACAAGCCCTGGTCAGCGACCGCAACCGGGATTTGATTGATCTGTACCAATGCATACAGGCGGAAGGAGCGCCGTTTATCGACCACTGCCGGTCCTTTTTCTCTGAGGAGAATAATCGCAAAGAGCGCTTTTACGAACTGCGTGAACAGTTCAACCGGTCAAATGATCCCAGGGAGCGCGCGGCCCTGCTGCTCTATCTCAACCGCCATGCCTTTAACGGCCTTGTGCGCTACAATTCCAGCGGCGGATTCAATGTTCCCTTCGGCCGGTACAAACGGCCTTATTTTCCTCTGGCGGAGTTGTCCGCCTTCCATGCCAAGACCAGGCAAACAAAAACCCGCTTTATTGCGGAAGATTTCAGAACGGTGTTTGCCAAACTCAAGCCCGGCGATGTCGTTTATTGCGACCCGCCCTATGTGCCCCTTTCAGCAACAGCGAATTTTACCGCATACGCGGGAACGTCCTTTGGCCTTGAAGACCAGAAGGATTTGGCCGCACAGGCTCTCAAGGCTTCAAAACGGGGTATTCCCGTGATCATAAGCAACCACGACACAGAGTTCACCCGGACCCTGTATTCCGGGGCCGAGATTATGCGTTTTGCGGTGCACCGCTCCATCAGTTGCAACGGCAGCAAGCGCGGTGCGGCTCCGGAACTGTTGGCTATATATAGTACGGGTTGCGGAAAGGCTTGATTTAAGCCGGATATTGCCTGGCAGTATGAAGGACTGTCAGAATTGCTACGGTATTTCCCGTGCAGGCATAAACCAGTATGTAGTGTTTGTGTACCACTAATTCACGGGTAGCTGCCACTCGTCCGGGTTTGCCCATTTCTGGAAAGGCCGGGAGTTGCTTGGCCTGATATGTGAAAAGTTCGTCCAGTTCATCAGCGGCTCGTGGGTTATCTTCAGCAATGAAGGCATAAATCTGCTTGCGGTCTTCAATGGACTGCGGCGACCAAATGAGATTCACAACGGCTGCCCTTCACTTCCCATTGAAGCCTTAAAAGCTGCCATTTGAACCTCAGCCTGCTCGCTGGAAAGCCCCAAGCCTTTCTCAATTTCAGATAGACCCTTTTCCACTTTGCCTCTGAACCAATCTTCGTACTGCTGCCGACGGACATCCTGTTGAACATATTCGGCCATGAAGCCTTTCAATAGTTCCGTGTTATCGCAGGAATTTTTTTCGGCAGCCCGCGCAAAGGCGTTCAGTAGGCCGGAATCAACCGAAAAACTGATTGTTTGCTCGGACATAGTAATCCTCCTGATATGCTGAAACGATAGAGCCTTGGCTCTTTTTCGTCAAGAAAGGAAAGTTGTCCGTTAAGAAAAGAGGCGCAGATAATTGCTGAACAACCGGTAGGGAACACGGGAAAAGCCGTCACGATCCGCCGTGAGTTCCAGCCCCGGTATAAAGCAGCGCACCACCGGGAAGGCAAGATCCGCGCGGGTCAAATCCACGTATACGGGCGGCCTGTTATTTTGCCGGAGGAGCTCTTCCAGCATGGCCAGGTTTTGGGCCGGATTCGGCAGCGAGTAGTCCGGCAGTTCGTGGAGCGTCTTTACGGGCAGTTTGCGCAGCGGGGGGCCTGAGGGACCGCCGTCCGGATACGGGAACGGCGTTTCGGTAAGAGCCGCAACAATGGCGCGCCGGGCGGAAAGACCGGCCCCGTGCCCTGCGGCGATAGTGCCCTTGGCGCTCATGACAAAGCATTTGTAAACCGGAACGCCGAGCGGTCCGGTGAGATCCTGGAACTGGATGTTAATGCCGCGAGCTTTATAGTCAGCCAGCAGAGCGGCCAGAAAGGGGTCGTTGTCCGCTTCCAGGGTGAAGCAGGAAGCCTTGCTGAAAGGGGTTGTGGCTTCGGCGTCCCGCTCCAGAATTTCCAGAACGGCCGCGAGTTTCGCTTCTTCCGGAGAACATCCGGTGGCAATGCCGGTGGAACCGGGAGCGTCGAACAAGGCAATCTCATCCAGGTTGCAGAATAGCCCGGCCATTTGCACCGGCACCTGGACCGGCTCTCCCGCAGGGGTTTCTCCCTGCATCCAGTACAGCGGAGCATCGCTGTACGGCACTTCCAAAGGAAAATCATTGGGTTCCAATGCCTTATGCCCTTGGTCCCGCAACTCGGAAAGCCGGGCCAGGCGCACAGGCGTCGGATGCGCCCGTCCTTCGATACTGTCATTGGATACGCTGAGGTACACGGAGGCGCGTTCCACCATCTCCATCAGGCAGGACGCCCTGGCATCGGCCAGGGAAAGTCCGCGCCCGTAAGTTTTCGCCTGGCCTTCAAGCGTATGTTCGTGCCTGCCGCAAGAGACCCGCAGACGGATGTTCCAGGGACGGAGCAGGGCAACGGGACTGAGAGAGGCGGTGTGGCGCATCTCCTGCCCGGCGATGATGCCGAGGCAGTAAAGCCGCTCTTCAGCCAGGGCGGCGGTATCCGCTGCCGGAGGCCGTTGGTAGGGGGGAGCATCAGCGGCCAGATCCGCGCAAAACCTGGCGTGGAGTTCCGGCAAGGATACGGAAAACGGGGCGCTGAAGGCTTGGCTTTGTCCGGGCAGGTCCGGATTAAGGGCCGTGTAAAGCGGGGCAAGCCCAATCTCCTGCGGAGACTTCAGGGCGCGATGGCCGCGCGTGTTGGCGTTGAATATTTCGCCCCAGGCCCGGTGCAGATCCTTGTCCGGCAAACGGTTCCAGCGCAGAAAAATCAGGGAACTCTCTTCAGCATCGGATGTCAGCCGGTACTCTGCAAAGATCGGATGCGCCGCCCAGGAGGGGTTCAATAAGGCGAGTTCCTTGAGCAGGGCTTGAATTGGCGGAGTGATGCCGCCATCGGGAAAAACCTCTTGTAGCGCTCCGTCCAGCACTTCCACAGGCAGAGAACTGATGCGGGTGATGAGGTGGCGGCGCATGAAGTCATCCAGCGGGCGCGCGGCCAGATGGGCAAGAGCGTCGCCCAGTGAGGGAACCGGGGTTGGTTCGCAGGAGAAATAGCCTGTGGTGGCCTCTGTGGACGTGTGAGTATAGGTGTAGCGCATCATAAAGACCTCCTGAGGGGGCTCTGCCCCCTCAGACTCCCCCGGCAGGGGAATCATTCCCCTTGCGGGGAGGTTTGGAGGTGTGGACGGTAGTGCTAAGGCTCACGTTCATCCCATCGGGAGTATCGCTGTTGATAACCTTTGCGCCACTGGTTTGAGCCCCTCCAAAGTTATAATCCCTCTCACCCTCAGGCCTTCAGGAAGGCCCCAAAAGCCAGAGTCGTGGCGTAGAGGTCGGCCACGCTGGCAATTTCAAAAGGACTGTGCATACTTAAGATTGGCGGGCCGCAATCAATGATGTCCATGCCGTAGGCGGCAAGATACATGGCCACCGTGCCGCCGCCGCCGCCGTCCACTGTGCCGAGTTCCGCCATCTGCCAGGGGATGCCCTGTTTGTTAAACACGCCGCGCAGCCAGGCCACGTATTCGGGATGGGCGTCGTTGGCTTCATACTTGCCCCTGCTGCCGGTAAATTTGCAGAAACAGGGGCCGTATCCGATGAGCGCGGCGTTGAGTTTTTCGTGCAGTTCCTGCCAGTCCGGATCAACAGCCGCGTGCACGTCGGCGGAAATGGCCTTGCTGGCGAGCATCACGGTGGAGAGGCGGGTTTTCGGTTCCCAGGCGGCAATAAGATCCTGCATGCAATACTCAAAGAAGCGGGATTTTGCCCCGGTCGATCCTTCGGAACCGATTTCTTCCTTGTCCCAGAATATCAGGCATTGCGTATGCGCGGGGGTAGCTTTGGCATCAAGCAGGGCTTCCAGAGCGCTGAACACGCAGATGCGGTCATCGTGCCCGAAACCGCCGATAAGAGCCGCATCCAGGCCCACATAGCGGGCCGGGCCGGCCGGAACAGCCTGAAGCTCGGCCGAATACAGATCTTCTTCCTTTACGCCGTATTTGTCGTGCAGCAGCTTGAATATGTGCGCCTTGACCGGTTCCTTTTCTTCCTTGTCGCTTTTGCCGTCCTTGGTCTTTTCAAGCGGCTTGTGGGCCACGATCAGGTTCAGGCGTTCGGCGGCAAAAGCCTTGGAAACAGGTTGCTCCGCCTGATCCTTGGCCAGGTGGGGCAGCAGATCGGCGATGGTGAATACCGGATCATTGGGGTCTTCACCCAGGGTTACGGCTATGCTCTTTCCATCCTGGCGCACGATAACCCCATGCAGGGCCAGGGGACGGGCCAGCCATTGATATTTGCGGATGCCGCCGTAATAGTGGGTTTTGGCCTGGCCCACTCCGGCCTGTTCCTGCATGGGCCGCTGCTTGAGGTCCAGGCGGGGGGTGTCGACATGAGCGCCGATAAAACGCATGCCTCTGGAAAGCGGCGCTTTGCCGCGCCGGGCAATGAACAGGGTCTTGCCATGCAACTCGCGCACGACGGTATTGCCTTTCAGGGATTCGGAATATCCGGCTTTTTGCAGGCGCTCCTTGACGTAGGCAATGGTTTCCCGTTCGGTTTTACAACGGGAAAGAAAATCGATGTAGCGTCCGGCCAGGGCCTGCATGGCCTTGAGGTCTTTGGGAGCGCTATAGACTTCCCAGCAGTTCCGGGGGGTGAAGGCAAGGGTCATGGCTGTACCTCGGTTTGAGTAAAAAAGCTTTCCAGAAATATCCTCACCTGCAATGGAGAGACATGGATATCCGCATCAATACCTCGGGCAAGGAAATCCTCCAGCGCTGTACGATCGCCGGGGTAGGAACTGAGCTCCATTTCCTCAACCAGCGGCATATAGCGCAGGCGCAGTAAACGCACCGCATGCATGCCGGTGTAGTTGACATAGCTGTTGCTGAAGAACTCCATGAAGCCGGAGCAGGGCTTTTGCAGCAGGGTGACAGCGGTATTGGCTCCATGCGCCATGACCGAACAGGACACATTGGTCATGGCGCGCCACTGTTCGGCAACGCTGAGTTCCTCGGGGGTAACGGTTTCAAAATTATAATCGCGCAGAACCACGAGCAGCTCGTCTTCATTGACTATTTTGCGCCTGCCGATACGGCGTATGTAGACGCTCCTGCTGCCGGGTTCGCTGCCGACCGCCTCCAGCAGTTTGTCTCGCAAAAAACCCGTAAATTTCATGTTGTCGGCCAGGTTGAACCCGTTGATGCGCTGCGGCAGCATGAGCCGCCGTATCCGGTAGGCAGGGCCGGAAGGCAGCAGACGGTTCTGGCTGACACCGAACAAGGCCAGACTTTGCAGAATGTCGCTGCTCTGATCGGCCAGCGCGGCCGCGGGCACGATATAGGGTCCGCTGTAGCCGATAGATTCCAGGGCCAGAAGTTTGCTCAAAGCTTCAAAGGTAAAGTGCCAGAAGTTACGGACTCCCGGCGGATACAAAGGCACGGCTTCATCAATATCCTGAAATTCCGGACCGTGCGCCAGGGCTTCACCAATGGTTTCAGGCAGGCGCACTTCATTGGCCAGATAGGGCACGGCGTCGCTGAAGGCCAGGGGCAGAGAATCGTTGTGCAAGGGCGCGACCGCCTGGGTTTTCTCGCCCAGGCAGAGGCAATCACTGATGCCGTAAACTTCGTACCCGAGATGCGGCAGACGGATAGTCCTGCCCCGCCTGGGGAAATGGCGCAGGTATTCCGCAGCGGCAATGGTCTGGCAGGCGTCTTGAGTGAAAGAGTAAGGCATTACAGCTACTTTTTTAGGCTGTACTGACAAATAGCCCTTTTGCCCTCCGGCTGCGTCAGATATCGCCTGCTCTTTCGGTCGAATACCATAAGAGTATACTCCCTTATAGCAGGCTCATCTTTCTTGCCGGAGAACAAAATTGCTTATTTGTCAGCACAGCCTAAAACTCCAGATTTTTCGGGGTCCTGGGAAAAGGAATAACATCCCTGATATTGGTAACTCCGGTGAGCAGCATGAGCAGACGTTCAAAGCCCAGACCGAAACCGGCATGCGGCACGGAGCCGAAACGGCGCAGATCCAGATACCACCAGTACAGGCTCATATCGTGTCCGAGTTCGCGTATGCGCTTTTCCAGCACCTCAAGGCGCTCCTCCCGCTGGCTGCCGCCCACGAGCTCGCCGATGCGCGGCACGAGCAGATCCATGGCCGCCACGGTCTTCTCGTCGTCATTGAGCCGCATATAGAAGGCTTTGATACCCTTGGGATAATCATACACGATAACCGGCTTGCCGAAATGTTCCTCAGCCAGATACCGTTCGTGTTCCGTTTGCAGATCCGTGCCGAAAAAGGCGGAAAATTCAAAAGCTTTTCCGCTCTTTTGCAGGATTTCCACTGCCTCGGCATAAGAAACGCGGGCAAAGGGTTCATTGACCAGCTTGCTCAGGCGATCCAGCAGGCCGGTGTCCACAAAACGGTTGAACAGATCAATGTCCTGCGGGCAGCGTTCCAGCACCCGGCGGACCACAACGCGGGTCAGGTCTTCGGCCAGTTCCATGTTGCTGAGCAGATCGGCAAAAGCCATTTCCGGCTCGATCATCCAGAACTCGGCGCAGTGGCGCGGCGTGTTGGAATTCTCCGCCCGGAAAGTCGGGCCGAAGGTATATACCTTGCCCAGGGCCAGAGCCATGTTCTCCGCCTCCAACTGGCCGGAAACCGTAAGGTTGCACTCCCGCCCGAAAAAGTCCTCCTCAAAGGGATTGTCCGGCATCTGGCCCGGCTTGGCCCCCTTGGGCAAGGGCGGGCCGCTGACCGGCAGCGTGGTCACCCGGAACATTTCCCCCGCGCCCTCGGCGTCCGATCCGGTCAGGATAGGCGTGTGCACATGAAAAAAGCCGTTCTCCCTGAAGTATTCATGCACGGCAAAGGCCGCTTCGGACCGGATGCGAAACATGGCCCCGAACTTGTTGGTGCGCGGACGCAGGTGGGCGATGGTACGCAGAAACTCGTCCGAATGCCGTTTTTTCTGCAAGGGGAAGGTCTCGGGATCAGCCGCGCCATACAGCAGCAGTTCCGTGGCCCGGACCTCCCACTTCTGGCCCTTGCCGGGAGAATCTATCAGCGCTCCCCGCACTGCCACGGCCGCGCCCGTGTTCACCGGCTCAAGCGCCGCATGAGCGGGCGTGCCCTCGTCAATAATCACCTGGATGTTGGCCAGACTGGAACCGTCATTCAACTCGAGAAAGCTCAGGCCCTTGGCGTCGCGCCGGGTACGCACCCAGCCGCAGATAAGTATGGAATCACGCGGCCCTGTGGCGTCCAGGGCGTCACGAATAACAGTGCGTTGAGCAAAGGCGCGGTCGGATAGAGCGGACATGGCGTCTCCTTAAGCTATATTTTGGGAGGAGCTTAAACCAGTGACGCAAAGGTTGTCATCCAGCGCTACTCGCGATGGGATGAACGTGAGCCTTAACACCACTGGCCACACCTCCAAGCCTCCCCGCCAGGGCCTAGCATAGTAACGCACCGGTTGTGTCTCTGCGATGCCCTGAGATGGGAACCACGTGAGCCTTTATGATGCGCATTATCCGGACCGGGCACTCCTGAAAACAGCGGAGCTGTTTTCAGGTAATGGGGGTGCAGGGGCATCATGCCCCTGCCGGGGGAGTCTGAGGGGGCAGAGCCCCCTCAGAGGAATTTACTCTACAAATACGGGTCCGGGGCTTCAAGATAATATTGCACGTAATCCATTATGCCCTGTTCCAGACTGTACAGGGGGGCATTGTACCCGGCGGCGGCGAGGCGATCCATGCGCGCCTCCGTAAAATTCTGATACTTTCCCGCCAGTTGCTCGGGCATGTCCATGTATGCGATCTGCTCGGGCAGCTTCATGGCCGCGAAAACCGCCTTGGCCAGGTCGTTCCAGGTCCGGGCCGTGCCCGTGCCGATGTTGAGGATGCCGTTGACCGAGGGGTTTTCCAGAAGCCACCACATGATCTCCACGCAGTCCTTGATGTAAACAAAATCGCGCATCTGGCCGCCATCCGCGTAGTCGGGGTCTGTGGAGCGAAAAAGCCGCATGAGACCGCTTTCCCGAATCTGGTGAAACGCCTTGTTGACCACGCTGCGCATATCGCCTTTGTGCTGCTCGTTGGGGCCGTATACATTGAAGAACTTGAGGCTGACCAGACTGTCCAGGGAACCGCTTTTTCTGGCCCAAAGGTCAAAGAGGTGTTTGGAATAGCCGTACATATTGAGCGGCCGCAGAGCGTCCAGGCCGTCCACATCGTCGTTGAAGCCCTGGTCGCCGCTGCCGTAGGTGGCGGCGCTGCTGGCATTGATGAAGCGGGCGTTCTTCTTTTGCGCGAACAGGCACAGGGCTTTACTGTAGGCAAGGTTGTTGCGCATCAGAAAGTCCGCGTCGCGTTCCGTGGTGGCGGAACAGGCGCCCATGTGGATAACGGCTGATATATCGTTGCCGAGCGCGTCGCGCGCGACCAGATCGATAAAGGCGTCACGCTGCGCATAATCGGCATAGCGGCGGTTGACCAGGTTCTTCCACTTGTCCGAAGTGCCCAGGTTGTCCACCACCAGGATGTCGTCAATGCCCATGCTGTTGAGCTTCCAGAGCATGGCGCTGCCGATAAAGCCCGCGCCTCCCGTCACTATATACATGTGCTTCTCCGGCTTTACATGTTGTCGATATACACTGTTTCCAGGGCGGATAAAAGCGTTGCGGCGTCCTCGTCCGGCCGGGCCTGCACCCTGATGTAACCGGGCGGCATGCCGGGAATAGTATCGCAGTTGCGCACGATAAGACGGCGATTAAGCAGCGCCTTGCTTACGCCCGGCGCATTATAGCGGGGAGCGAGCCCGCAGCAGAGAAAACCCGGTCCTTCAAAAACGCGTTCCGGATTCATGCAGTCCAGACGGCGCATTTCCCGTCCCATTGAGGCCACGGCGCTGAAAAGCGCGGGCAGGGTCTCCCGGTAGGCGTCAATATGTTCGAGAAACAGGCGGCCCATGCGCTGGGCAAACGGGCTGACAGTCCATGCGGGCCGCAGGGCTTCGATACGCGCGATTTGCGTGCGATCACCCATGAGATAGCCCAGGCGAATTCCGGGGCAGCAGAAAAATTTAGTGAAACTGTGCAGGGTGAACAAACTGACCCCGGGGCGGGCCAGACGCTGATAGGAATGCAAATGGTTTTCCGCATAGCTTTCCGTGCCGTAAAGGAACTCCCGGTAACTGTTGTCAATGAGCACGCGCGGCGCGCGCAGCATGTGCAGCACGCTGTGTATGTTGTCATAGGTGACTGCGGCCGGGTTGTTGGGGGTGCACAGCACCACGAGGTCCGCGTCTGTTTCCCAAAGGGCTTCCAGGTTTTCCGGGGTGCAGATGAAGTCGTTTTCCGCCGGAGGGGTGATAATCTGGTACGGGATTTCATAGGCATGGCAGGCATTGACATATTCGGAAAAAATAGGACCGAGGAACAGAACTTTACGCGGAGCAAGGGCCTGCAAGGTCAGCCAGATCAATTCGGCTCCGCCGTTGCCGGGCAAAATGCGCTCGGGTTCTATTGCCTCATGCGCGGCAATGGCCTCGACCAAATCGCCCGCCTTGGTGTCAGGGTAATGCACGAAAGGATAGGGAGTGGCCCGGACCAGTGCTTCGGTGAGAGAATAGGCGAAGATATTGGCGTTACTGCTGAAGTCGCAGAACTTGTCCGGCGTGGTGCGCATACGGCGGGCAAGCGCGTAGACTTCCCCTCCGTGGTCATGGCCTGCGAACGGCGGCATCACAAAAGTCCTTTTTTGTGCAGGAGTTGTGTATAAATGCTTTCCACCAGCGCAATGCGTTTTTCCGGCTTGTAGGCATCGCCCTGGTTGAGCGCGGCAGCAGCCAGAGAGGCCCGCAGTTCAGGTTCATCGACGATACGACGCATGGCCTCGGCCAAAGCCGGAACATCACCCGGCAAGACCACCAGGCCGCAGGGAGCCTCCGTGTCGCGCAAAATGTCGGAAACCGCGCCTACCTGAGTGCCGATGCAAGGCAGTCCGGCGCGCACGGCTTCCAGCAGGGTATTGGGCATGGATTCGGACAAGGACGGCAAGACAAAGGCCGTGGCCGCGGCAAGATAGCTGCCCACGTCTTCGCTTCTTTCCAGGCAATGTATACGGCCGCTTTGCCCGAGCCGCTCCAGCAAGGGCTGCCATAGAGCCGGGGTAACGCCGAGAACAATAAGATGCGGGCCTGCCGTGCCAGTCGCGGGAGGGAAAGCCTGGGCAAAGGCATGCAGGAGTTCTTTGACGCCTTTGTACGGCTTGTTTCCGCCAATGCAGAGAAAAACCGGGGCATCAGGATCTATGCCGAGGGCGGAACGCAGCGCGCCGGACGGAACCGGGGCGGCCAGACGGCTGTCCGGAACACAGTTCGGCACATAAAACAGGCGCTTGGATGAGAGCCCGATGCCGCGTAATATTTTGGCGCAGGCCCTGGAGTTGACGAGAAAGGCGTCCACCCCCGAAGACCAGTAGGGCAGGGGATTGTTGGGGCGAAAAATGACCCCCCGATGGGCAACGACAAGAGCCTGTTTTTTCAGGAAAAGCCCCCACCAGGCAGCCCGCTTGACCGCCGCATTGTGAAAGGCGTGCAGCACAACGGGGTTGCCGTTTTGCGCCAGATCCCGCACCGCGGCCTCAATATCCTTGCGCCAATTGCGCGCGTCACTGAAAGGGCGCCAGAACGAAGCCTCAGGGGCCAAATCGGGCAGATCGGAGCGCGCGGGAATAAAAAAACGCACGGAGTGACCGCGATCGGCCAATCCCTGAGCCAGGTAGAGGGCCTGCCGGGAACCGCCGCTGGTATTGGCGGCCGAGGTAAAAAGAATAACGTTCATAGCCATGAATGAGAATGATAGCGCAGGCCTGTCGGATAGGCAAGCTGAGGCGCTGCCCGCTGCCGGCGCGCCCATGCGTTGCTTTTCAAGGTGGATCCGCAGTATATACATTGTATTGACTGGTATTGCTTCAGTATATATATTTTCAACAAAAGGAGGAGAGCGTCATGACAGCCACAGGAACTATAAACTTGCGTATTTCCGACAGGGAAAAGGCGCTGATTGATCAAGCCGCCCAAAGCATTGGGAAAAGCCGGACAGCCTTCATCCTTGAAAACTCCCTGCGTCTGGCCGAAGAGGTGATTCTTGACCGTACCCGGTTTACACTCGATACTGAGCAGTGGGAGCGATTGAACAAGGCTTTGGATAATCCTCCATCGGAAGAACAAATGCGGGGCCTGGGCAAACTTTTTGCGGTAAAGACGCCGTGGCAGAAGTAAATCTATCCGCTCCTGTTCCGTTGAGCGTGAAGCATAATGTATCACAATTTGCCTGCGGAGAATCTTCGCTGGACGATTGGCTGCAAAAAAAGGCGATGAAAAACGAGGCTTCAGGGGCAACTCGCACGTATGTCGTTTGTTCAGAAAATAGTGAGGTTGCCGGATACTATTCTTTGGCGGTTGGAAGCATAGAGCATCAGTTTGCGCCGGGAAACATCAAGCGCAACATGCCGCAGCCGATCCCTGTCATGATTCTTGCCAGATTGGCGGTTGACCAGCGCTATGCAGGAAAAACCATTGGAACAGGCATGGTCCGCGACGCCTTGCTGAGAACGCTTCAGGCGGCGGATATCGCGGGTATTCGCGCATTGCTTGTCCATGCTTTGAATGAGAGGGCTGCTGCATTTTATCGTGAACGAGGATTTGTGGCATCACCGTTTGATCCTCTCGTTCTATTTCTTGCCTTGGGCCATGTCGCGGTTAACAAAACCTGACGGATACGTAACGTTCCTTGACGCCGCTTTCGCAACGGTTAGGCGAAAACATGCGAAAGCGGCGTGTGTACGGGCAATATAGAATTTGCAGAGATGACGCGGATACCAGGAAAAGATCATGAACACTATTTTGAATAATGCTGTTACCTCTATCCAGCTAGGGATAGAAGACTATCAGTCGCAAGATCAAAGACGAGTTTTGTCCGCTGTCAGAAATATTTCGGCAGGGATGCTTTTACTTTTCAAAGAAAAGTTGCGTTGCCTCTCTCCAGCAAGTTCAAACGAAGTCTTAGTCAAGGAAAGGACAAAGCCGATAACTGACGCTAGCGGCAATGTTATTTTTGTTGGGGTAGGGAAAAAAACTGTTGATACATCCCAGATCATTGAACGCCTCACCGATTTAGGGATTCATGTTGATTGGTCAAGAGTCAGAGCTGTAGTTAATATGCGTAACGATATTGAGCATTACTATACAATCTACAACTCTAGCCAACTTCAAGGAGTCCTTGCTGATTCATTTGTTGTATTCAAAGATTTTATTTCTAAGCACTTGGACACTGAGCCTGTAACTCTTTTAGGACAAAGAACATGGCAAGTTTTTCTTGATGTTGCAGCTATATATGGAGAAGTCCTCCAAGAATGCCAAGGAGCTATGAATGAAGTTAATTGGCATTACGATAAAATAGAAGAATTATCCCATCTCTTTGTATGCCCCAAATGTGGATCACAGCTTATTAAGCCCCTATCCGATGGCAATATTTTTGAGATGGATTTTATATGTACCACATGCGGAGCGAATACCCCTTACATAGATTTTATCGAGCCTGCGGTAGATGACGAATACGGCGCGTCTGATCATATCGCAATCAAGGATGGTGGACTACCAGCCTTGGCTCAATGTCCTGAATGTTTCAAAAGATCATATGTGATTGAATTGGATATGTGCTTGGCCTGTGAGTACATTAGGACATATAAAGAATGTGCACGGTGTGGTACGGATGTTTTTGTTGATGAGCAATTCCTTGAAGGATTTTGCGGCTATTGTGCCCATCAGTTGAGCAAAGACGACTGAAGCAGATAGCCATAGTAATTGTTTAGATAAATTTGACGGGCACACGATGCAACTAAATTTTATTTCTAATGATGTTATTGAAAAACATTTTTTAACTCCTTGGGATTTTGGTAACGAAATACTCTATAAGCTTTGTGCAGAAAATCCATTTCACACAGACGACCAAATCATTATTGCAAAAACATTGTTTATAGGCCGCATTTATGCCGCAGCCATAGAGCGCAGAAAAGTACAGGGGGATGAGATAAATAGCGGAGATAGATTTTATACAAATACTGTCGTTGACGCGTTTAGAAATAGCGACATTGATGCATATTTCAATAAGTTATCTAATAGCGTGAATACTGATATGTATTTAATCTTAGAAACACATAAAATGCTCGTTGACTTACTTGTCTCTATATCTGGTCTTGAAAAAAGATCATTTGCATCTAAATATTTACATTTTCATTTTCCAGATATGTTTTTTATATATGATAGCCGTGCTTTATCAGCCATGAAGAAGTATATAAGTAAAGTTCCAAAACAATATGCTGAGTTCATTAACAACAATCATTTTGACATAGAATATGCCAAATTTTACTGTAAGTGTCATTATCTACAAGATATAATCCGAAAAAAGTACCAGAAAGCCCCAGAGAAAATAAGCACGCGTGTAATAGATAATATGTTATTGCGCTGATACGCCCGTATACTTCCCCCTCCGGCAAAAAGCGCAGCCTGACGCGGTATCGCTCTCAAGCTGACCCAGTACCTGCGGCAGTCCGGACTTTACTTTACCATATCCTTTGGAGTATTATGAAAGACAGGTTGGAGGGAGCATCCATGCTGCGTGTGCTGAATATAGCGGAAACCTGCGCTTTATACGAAAGCATTCCCAAAGTGAGTCTTCTGGAGGGAACGCGTTTCGTGGCTCACGAGTTGGATCCTCCATACTGGGCACCCCCCTATTCCTCAGTACTTGATGACGCCATTGCCGACGGCATGATGCATAAAATCAAGAACAACGCCTACTACGCGGCAATGCACCCGGTTAAACTTCAGGCCGGAAAGGCTCCCATGCCAAATGGCGAACTGGGCAGGCCCGCGGCCGCTGACCCGGTAAACACTCCGGAACTGCTCGGCGGCAGGATTCTCCATACCAATGTATAAGAGTGCGGGCGCTGTGACAGTTCCTGCGTTTTGAGGCCGTATCCCGGCCTTTTTTGCCGAATGACTGAATGAAGGAGCAGGCATGACTCAGGAAAAAAGCCCGTTGCGCATCCGTTACGAATACGAGGAAAATCCGGAAGCCCGGTTGCAGTATGCGCACGGGGTATGGGGCGGCATTAATCCGCAAGGGGAAGTGGAACTGAATTTTTATACGGAAAGCGACAAGCTTCCCCCCTATTCCGAGCGCATCATAGCCCCGGACGGTAGCTTCGGGCATGAAATGTCCCCCATTGACGACAGCATCAAGGTTGTGACCCGGCGTATCCACACCAAGTTGATCCTGAACTATTATACGGCGCGCGCGGTGGTGGAATGGTTGCAGGACAAAGTGGACATCCTTGAAACCGAGGAAGGCGGTCCGTTCTTTGATGATGAAAGCGGCATGCATCAATAGCGCATTTTTACGCCAATGATATTGGGCAGCAAGGCCTCGGGACTGCCGGGCAATTTGAGCAGGCTCTGTTGTCCTCTCCATATCAGCACAGCACCGCCGGAAACCGGATGAACAGTCGCGCCGGGCAGCGCTTTCACAGCGTCGTCCGGCGTATCAAGCCTGACAAAAAGCCCTGCCTGCCTTCCCCCCTCGACATACATCACCGTTTCGGCGTCAGGTAACAAGCGTTGAAGATAGCGGGCGAATTCCTGGACGGTCAGCGGCTCCTGGCTGAGAATAAAAAGTATGCGCCCCGCGCTGTCCTTGGCAATGGCGGCGATACTGTGCGTATCAATGCCTTCGGGCCAGAGCAGTTCCCCACGGCTGTTCAGCAGGCGGTAGTTCTGGGCGACGATGTCGTACTGATCGAGGCGGGCCTGCCAGTCCGGGCGATCCTTATCGATAATGTCAGCCGGGGCCAGGTCTGTCTCGCGTGGTCCGGCAACAAAAAAGGCTCCCAGCTTGGCGCCCGGTCTGTCATTGTTCACGGACTCGCCATTGCGCATATAGCCTGTGCTGGTCAATTGGTCCGGCAAATACATGCCGGCGTTGATGCCTGCCCGCAGATGCTCCTGTTCGCTCCACCCGGCCGGAGATAAGGCCGTGCCTGTTTGCGAAGCCATGCCCAGGGCGAATGTTTGCCTGGCCGGGGTGATGCGCAGCACGACAAATGCAGCCCTGTTCTGCTGGGCGCGGCTCTCCGGGAGAACTGTCAGCCCGAGCTCCAGGCCGGGCTCAAGACTACGCCAGAAAAGTTCTGGCAGGACTTCCCGTGTGCCGGGAGCAGGCGAATCCGGGCTTGAAAACGGAACCGGCGCAGCCGAGTATGCCGGATCAGCGCACAGACAAAGCAGGAAAAAGAAGACTCCGGCCCATAGGCAGCGCTCCCGCCGTGGCCGGGTAGGTAAAACAGCAGGAAGCCGTTTTGAAGACGAAGTGCTATATGTCAAGCCGGAACTCCCGCTGTAAGAAGAAGGCGGAAAAAAGCAACGCTTTTCTAACTATAGCATACATTACGTGCTTTTGCCATAATTAGATTGACATATCAAGTTATCCTGATATATAAAAATAAAAAAATGAATATATAGTCATAAAGGAAGGGCAAGTGAAAATTATCGATGCGATTCAAGGACACGGCCCGTTTTATTCTCTGGAATTTTTCCCTCCCAAGGAACGGGAAAGCTGGCCCGGTTTTTTTGCCACTCTGGAGGAACTGCGCGTTCTTGATCCGCTTTTTGTCTCCGTGACCTATGGAGCGGGAGGCAGCACCAGGGAGTATACCTTGGAGATTACGGCGGATATAGCCCGGCGCGGGCTTACCCCTATGGCGCACTTGACCTGCGTCGGAGCCTCGCCGGATTCGATCAGGGAGTATGTGCGCAAGCTGGAATCTTCCGGCGTGACCAATATTCTGGCTTTACGCGGGGACGTCCCGCAGGGGCAGAATATCGACTGGAAAGAATGCGCTTTTTCCTATGCTTCGGATCTGGTGCGCTTTGTGCGCGAGGAGTTTCCCCATTTCGGCATAGGCGCTGCCGTCTACCTTACCCCGCATCCCGAGTCCCTTTCCTTTGCTGAAGACAGAAAAGCTTCAGCCTTTAAACTGAATCAGGGGAGTGACTTCGCCATTACCCAGCTTTTTTTCGATCCGCGTGAATACATTGAACATGTGGAGCAAATGCGCGCTCTCGGCATAGACAAGCCCATTCTGCCAGGGGTGTTGCCCATATCAAGCTTTGCCATCCTGCGCCGCGTACTTTCGCTCAGCGGGTGCAATATACCGGCCAAGCTCTATCTCGCGCTTGAGGAGGCGGACCAAAGGGGTGGAGCGGAAGCGGTCAAGGAGGCGGGCATCCGCTATGCCGTGCAGCAGATTCGCCGTCTGCTTGACCAAGGTGCTCCGGGGATTCATCTGTATACTCTGAACAAGGCGGATACCTGTTTGCGCATTGCTGAAGAAGTCGGGGCACTGTAGTTTTTCCCATACCATGCATGATGATATGAACATACCAGTGCCGCAGGAAGCGGCCCGGCCCGGAGGCAGTGTGCCCGACCTTCTCGATCCGGACGCGGTTAAGCGCATACTTGTGTGCCAGTTGCGCCAGATAGGCGATGTGCTTCTGGCCACGCCCGCCATCGAACTGTTGGCGCGGCATTTTCCCAAAGCGCGGCTCCATGTGTTTACGGAGAAAAAATGCGTGCCCATGTTGGAAAATAACCCTCATGTGCATACGGTGTGGCCGGTGGACAAGAAACAACTACCGACCCTGCTGCATGAGTTCGCCTTTTACCGCAAGGTTGCCGCGCAGGACTTTGATCTGGTCGTGGATTTTCAGCAACTGCCGCGTTGCCGCGCCGTGGCCGCCTTGTCTCGTGCGCCCGTTCGCCTGTCCTTTCCGCCACGCTGGTATCTGCGCCCCCTGTATACGCACTGGGTGCAGCCGGAACCGGCCTATGCTGCCGCGTATAAGGCTGGAATACTTGAACCTTTGGGCATTCGCTGGCAAGGCGAGCGCCCGCGTCTCTATCTGACGGATGCGGAGCGGCTTGCAGCGGAAAAACAGCTTGCTTCCCTTGGGCTTGGCAACAGGCCTTTTATCAGCGTGGACGTAACGCACCGGCAACTCACACGGCGCTGGCCCGCCCGTCACTATGCCGCGCTTCTTGACATGATAGCGGAGGAAATGCCGGACGTGCGTTTTCTCCTGCCATACGGACCGGGTGAAGAAGAAGAGGTCCGGGTTTTGCGGGATCTGTGCGCGTACAAAGAGCGTGTCGCGGTTCCTCCCGCGCTGCTGAATCTGCGTGAATTATCGGCCTGCATGGAACGGGCCTGCCTGCAACTGGGCAACTGCTCCTCTCCCCGGCACATGGCGGTTGCCCTTGACGTTCCCACATTCACCATTCTTGGAGCAACAGGCACGGGGTGGAGCTTTCCCTCTCCGGAACACAAGACCTTGCAGGCCAGAGAAGTTATGGAAATGCCCTGCCAGCATTGTAACAAGAACTCCTGCCCCACCGGCATCCCCTGTCTGGAAAAACTGACGCCGCAACTGGTGTTGCCGCATGTTATGAAGCATTTGCGGGAGCATGGAAAGGGACTTGCCGGGTAGTGCCCCATTTTGGTGTGATACTTCGTCAGGCTTGCTTTGTACTCCGGGGCAGGGCCGAAGAGCCCAGCCCCATCGTCCAAAGCTGCGCCTTCCTCGTCTGACACTCAAACTGAGGCACTACCGTGCATCGCTCAAACTGGGATACTATTCCCCCTTGCCCGGATTAGCGGTTTTTTTCTTGCCCGCGATCTGGTGCCGCTTGAGGGCGCTGAGTTCCGCTTTGCGGATGCGTATGGACTGCGGCGTCACTTCCACCAATTCATCGTCAGCCACAAATTGCAGCGCCCATTCCAGGGTGATAGGCCGGATGGGAGTAAGGGTGACGTTTTCGTCCTTGCCTGAGGCCCGCAGGTTGGTGAGCTTTTTCTCCTTGGTCGGATTTACGTCTATGTCATTATCCCTGTTATGTTCGCCCACGACCAGGCCTTCGTACATGGGGTCACCCGGCACAATGAACATGAGGCCGCGCGGTTCCAGGTTATAGATGGCGTAGGCCACGGCCCTGCCCGCCCGGTCGGCCACCAGGGATCCTGTGAAGCGGTTGGGAAAGTCACCGCGATAGGCTTCATAGCCGGAAACATAGGAGTTCATGATCCCGGTGCCCTTGGTGTCGGTAAGGAACTCGTCCCTGAATCCGATCAGGCCGCGCGAAGGCACGGAGAACTCGATGCGTACCCGGCCGGAACCGTTATTCACCAGCCCGGTCATGCGGCCTTTGCGCTGGGAGAGTTTTTCCGTGACAATGCCCATGAAAATGTCATCGCAGTCCACCAGCAGGTGTTCAATGGGCTCGAGCTTCTGTCCGTTTTCCTCGCGCATGATCACCTGAGGGCGGCCGACACTGAGCTCAAAGCCTTCCCGCCGCATCTGTTCGATCAGGATGGCCATCTGAAACTCCCCGCGTCCTTTGACGATAAAACCGTCATCATCCGCCGAGTTTTCCACCTGAATGGCAACGTTGCGCTGACTTTCTTTATACAGGCGTTCACGGATTTTGCGCGACTGGACAATTTTGCCTTCCTGCCCGGCCAGAGGGGAGGAGTTGATGCCGAAATACATGGACACCGTGGGCGCGTCCACCTGGATGCGGGGCAAGGTACGCGGTTCTTCGCGCGTGCATATGGTGTCGCCGATATAAATGTCTTCCACCCCGGCGAGAACGACGATTTCTCCGGGCGCGGCCTCTTCGGCGTCCACAAGCTGCATGCCGCTGTAAACCTGCATTTTGCTGATCTTGACCGGATGCTGTTTTTCATCGTCGCTGATCCGGATGAGCGCATCGCGCATTCTGACCGTGCCGTGTTGCACGCGGCCCACGGCAAGGCGTCCGAGATAATCGGAATAGTCCAGATCCGAAACCAGCATCTGAAAGGGCTCTCCGGGATTGTGCGCCGGTCCGGGGATTTCCTCCAGTATGGCGTCAAAGAGCGGGGAAAGGTTGCCCTCCGGTTCTTCATCAAGGGAACGCATGGCCAGGCCATTGCGGCCTATGGCATAGAGCACCGGGAACTCAAGCTGTTCCTCATTGGCTCCAAGGTCGATGAACAGGTCGTAAATTTCGTTCAGCACTTCCTGCGGACGGGCATCCTTGCGGTCAATCTTGTTAACCACGACGATGACCCGCAGGCCCGCCTCCAGGGTTTTTTTGAGCACAAAGCGAGTTTGGGGCAGGGGGCCTTCGGCGGAGTCCACCAGGAGAATGGCTCCTGTCACCATGGACAGGGCGCGTTCCACCTCGCCGCCGAAATCCGAGTGTCCCGGCGTGTCCAGGATGTTTATCTTCACCCCTTTCCAGAACACGGCGCAGTTTTTGGCCGCAATGGTGATGCCGCGTTCGCGCTCCAGATCCATGCTGTCCATGATGCGCTCATCAACGGACTGCCCCTCCCGGAACACGCCGCTCTGGCGGAACATGGCGTCTACCAGCGTGGTTTTGCCGTGGTCAACGTGGGCGATGATGGCGATATTACGCAGGGAATCGTTATAGGCAATGGGTCTTGTCATGGGTACGTCCGTTTGTATCGTTTGCGGGGAAAGTTTGTACAATTCGCCAGCCGTGACGGCAAGAAAAAAATCTGGTACCGTGCCGGGCTTCAGACTGGATGACAGGTGAACTATGCGTTTGATTGAAACATTGCGCCAACGCGCTGATGAACCGCAAGGATACAAATATATACTGCGGGTGGGGATGCCCCTTGTGGCGGGCATGGCCTCAACCACGGTTATACATTTTACCGACCGGCTTTTTCTGAGCCGTTATTCCGTGGATGCCATTGCCGCGGCTTTGCCCGCTTCCCTGGCCTCCCTGACCATTTCCATGACCTTCATGGGTGTGTGCGGCTATACCTCGGTGCTCATTGCCCAGTACGTTGGGTCAAACGCCATAAAGCGCGTCGGTTCCGCCTTATGGCAGGGCTTGTGGTTTGCTCTTGTCTCCGCGGTACTGCTCGGGCTGACCTGGTGGCCCGCTGAATGGCTTTTTTCTCTGACCGGACATACGGAATCCGTGCAGCGGCTTGAAGTCACGTACTTTCGGGTCTTGAACCTCGGTTCGGGCTTTTTTCTGGCCGGGTCGGCCCTGGCCGGTTTTTTTTCCGGCCGGGGGCAGACAAGGCCGGTCATGATCGCCAATATGGCCGCCGCGCTTGTCAATGTGCCTTTGGACTATCTGCTTATTTTCGGCGGCTTCGGTATTCCGGCTCTGGGCATACTCGGAGCGGGCATTGCCACGGTCGTCGGCTGGTCCGTGAGCGCGCTGATTATGGCCTGTCTTATTTTTACGCGCGGGAATGACGCCATTTACGATGTGCGCGGGGGCTTTCGTTTTGAATGGGACATGTTCCGGCGTCTTATGCGTTTTGGCCTGCCAAGCGGAATCAATATTTTTATGGAATTAATCGCGGTGACCTGGTTCGCTTTTGAGGTCGGTGTTTTCGGTACCGTGGCCTTGGCCGCGAGCACGATCGCATTTTCCCTGAATTCCTTGGTCTTCTTGCCCATGATCGGACTGAACATCGCCGTGGCTTCTCTGGTCGGGCAGGCCATGGGCCGGGGCAGACCGGATGAAGCGGAACGGGTGACCATGAATACCCTGCATCTGGCTTTTGCCTACATGGTGCCTTTGGCGGCCTTTCTGGCCCTGGCGGCGGGACCGCTGATGGACATCTTCGCGCCCGGGGATCTTTCTCCCCAGGACTTTGTTCCGGTGCGCGAGCTTGGCGTCATTCTGCTGTACTTTATCGCCGTGTATACTGTCGTGGATGCAGGCAATATCGTCTTTTTCGGCGCGCTCAAGGGAGCGGGAGATACCCTGGGCGTCATGTATCTGCTGTCCGGCGGGCTGGTCTTTTTACTGATCGTGCCCATAGCCGCGCTGAAATTTTGGGGCCTGGCCTCGGTCATCAGCTTTTGGGTCACCTTTACCGTGTACGTGATACTGCTGGCGGGCGGGGCAATGAACCGTTTTTACCGGCGCGGGTGGCACAACATCCGGGTAGTGGAAGCAAATCCAGAGGGGTAGCGCCTCAGTTTGGCGTGATACTTCTTCAGGCATCTTGGTTCTGGAATTTGGGCAGTTGCTTGAGCAGGGCTTTTTCCAGTTCGACCAGATTAATGGGTTTGGTGATATGGTCATCCATGCCGGCTTCAAGGCTTTTTTCCCGGTCTCCGCTCATGGCGTTGGCGGTCATGGCGATTATCGGCACATGCCCGCCCGCGCCAGCCTCGTATTCCCGGATACGTCTGGTGGCTTCAAGGCCGTTCATGACCGGCATCTGGACGTCCATGAGAACAACGTCAAATGATTCCTGCTTGACCTTTTCCACAGCTTCGGCTCCATTGGAGGCCACATTCATGGTCGCGCCGAGCATACGCAAAAACTCCCCGGCAATTTCCTGGTTCACCTCGTTGTCTTCAACCAGCAAGATGGACGCGCCGGTGAACATATGGCCAGGGCGGAACACAGCCCCGGCCTGCTCTTTTTCATCCACGGTCCCGGCCGCTGTTTCCACCTGTATGGTGAAAGAGAAGGTGCTTCCTTGTCCCGGAATGCTCTCAACGCGGATTTCCCCGCCCATAAGCTCCACCAGGCTTTTGCAGATGGACAAGCCGAGTCCTGTGCCGCCGAAGCGCCGTGTCGTTGAACCGTCCGCCTGAGTGAAGGCGTCAAAGATTCCGGCCTGTTCTTCAGGAGTCATGCCTATGCCGGAATCACGCACGGCAAACAGGATCTGAACGTGCTTGTCCTGTTCCGCAAGCAAGCTCACATGCAGGTCGATTCCTCCCTGCTCGGTAAACTTGATGGCGTTGGAACACAGGTTGATGCAGACCTGGGAAAGACGCAGGGAGTCGCCGACAAGGCTGTCAGGCACATTTTCGTCCTGGTGAAATACAAGGTTCAGGCCTTTTTCCTTGGTTCTGGACTCCAACAGATCGTAGACCGAACGCAGTACGCCGGAAAGCCGGAACTCTTTGTTTTCCAGAATCATCTTTCCCGATTCAATTTTGGAGAAATCGAGAATGTCATTAATGATTCCCAATAGTCCTTCCGCCGCAATACGAATTTTGACAAGACGCGAACGTTGTTTTTCGTCCGGCATTTGCTGCAGGGCTATTTGGGTCATGCCGATGACCACGTTCATGGGCGTGCGTATTTCATGGCTCATGCGGGCCAGGAAGTCGCTCTTGGCTTTTGTGGCCTGTTCAGCGGTATTAATGGAATGGGTCAGGTTCTGCACCATTTGCGCGAGCGCATGCGACAGCACGCCCACTTCATCCCGCCGGGAAAAGGTTACCGGCTCGGCCTGCCCGCCGGAGCCCACCTGTTCGGCAAAGTCGGCAAGGCAATGGATATCGCGTGTGGCCGGGTTCACCACGATGTAAATACCGAAGCCGGAAAGCAGCAAGGCTGCCATAACCGCCATGATGCCGATGTAACGCACTGTGTCCAGAGGGGTGGTGATATACCCTTTGTCCGTAATCACCAGGGTATACAGCGTTGTTCCCGGCAGGTGCTGCAAGGAGGCGATTTTGTCCACGGAGTCCTGGGTGAATTCCAGATACGTCAGTGACTGATCAAGCATCTTTTTGAACCAGGGCAGCTCTCCATAAGAAAGTACGCCGATTTCCTCATCATTGACTGAAGCTGCGGTCATGCCGCTTTCAGTGACTACCACGGACCGCCGCCAGGAGTGATTTTCCTGTTTGAGCGCAGCCAGAGTGAACCTGCGGATTTGGAGAGAGCCGACCATAAGCCCCTGCCGGTCGCCGTAACTGAAGCGTTGAGTCACAGCGATGAGGGCATCGCCGGTAATGCGGCTGCGGAAGGGAGCGGACAGCGTTAACTCGCCGGTGGCCATAGCCTCATGGAACCAGGAGCGGTTGGATATGTCCAGTGTGCCGACAGCGCTGGGCATTGAACAGGCCAGAGTCATACCGGCGTGGTTAACGGTGTAGAAGGTTTCATAATACCCGGAAACTTCACTCAGATCCGCCAGCAGAGTGTTGACGAAATCAATAAAATCCGCGCGGTTGGCGCGGCCCATAGTGGTGTCCGGGTCAAGCGTGGCGGCAATGATCGGAACCCGGTGGGCAAACGCGATATCCTTCCTGGCGCGGTCGATCTGAGCCATGATGCTATGGCTCACCGTCAGGCTGGAGTTGAGAATTTCTTCCTTACCGGCCTCTATCAGAGCCACGTTGGCGGTTCTGACCACAGCAAAGACCGCAGCCGTCAAGGTCAGCAGCACAATGCAGAGGATGGGGATGAGCAGTTTTGCTTTGAGCCCCAGCAAGAACGGCGCGTTGTCTTTGACAGGTGTATCGGATGTGTCCATTGGCGCCTTATAAAGAGTGCGCTTGAAGATTTTCAGGTGACGACGCTATTTTCACTCTGCACATAGCATATTTATATGATGTGACGCAATAACACGAGGAGGGAAAGCCTTTCCTTGTATGCGCTGCCGATCTTCATCCCTTGCCGCGTAAGTCGCGTACCCGGTTGGATTTCCCTTCAAAACGCTGCAAGGTCTGCTGTTCCACCAGGCGCACCCGCGCGGTAACGCCGAGATAGTCTTTTATGGCCTTCTGCAAGCGCCTTTCACGCTTCTGGATGTGGCGTACCTCATCTGAAACGAACATGGCGTCAGAGAATTCCACCTTAATTTCCAGGTGGTCCAGATTATCTTCCCGGGTAACCTCAATTTCGTAGTGGGGGGAAATGCCCTCCATATCCACGAGAATGGCCTCGATTTGCTGCGGGAAAACATTGACCCCGCGAATGATAAGCATATCATCGCTCCGGCCGAGAATGCGCGTAATGCGCACATGGGTTCGTCCACAGACGCAGGGGGTATAGTCGAGGCTGGTCAAATCCCGCGTGCGGTAACGGATAAGCGGAATAGCTTCCTTGGTCAGTGTGGTCAGCACCAGTTCCCCGACCGAACCGGGCGGCAACACATCGCCGGTGACCGGATCAATGACTTCAGGCAGAAAATGGTCTTCAAACAGATGCATGCCGGATTTGGCCACCGCGCATTCCTGAGCCACGCCGGGCCCCATAACCTCGGACAAGCCGTAGATATTAACTGCGGTAATGCCCAGCTTGCGCTCAATTTCGGCCCGCATTTCATCCGTCCAGGGCTCAGCGCCGAAAATGCCCACGCGCAGGGGAAGTTCGCGGATATCAACTCCGACATCGCGGGCAGCCTCATAGAGGTACAGAGCGTAGGAGGGCGTGCAGGTGATGGCCGTGGCCCCGAAATCGCGCAGCAGTTCCACCTGGCGCTTTGTTCCGCCGCCGGAAACAGGGATGACCGTCGCGCCCAGGCGTTCCGCCCCGTAGTGTACGCCGAGGCCGCCGGTGAACAGTCCATACCCGTAAGCGTTATGGATAAAATCAAGAGAACTGAGGCCTGCCGCGGCAAGGCAGCGCGCCATGAGTTCCGCCCAGTTGTCCAGATCCCGCTTGGTGTAGCCGACAACCGTTGCCCGGCCGGTAGTGCCGCTTGACGCGTGCAGGCGGACCACGGTGTCTTTGGGCACAGCGAACATTTGGTAGGGGTAGCTGTCACGCAGGTTCTGCTTTTCAGTGAAAGGCAGGCGGGGCAGATCGGCAAGGCTGGTGATTTCTGCCGGAGTGACGCCTATCTCATCAAATGCTTTGCGGTAGAAGGGCACATTGGCGTATACTCGTTCGCATTGATTTTTCAGACGGGTAAGTTGCAGGCCGGCAAGTTCATCGCGCGGCAGCATTTCCTTGTCTACATTGAATATCATGGCGGGTCTCCTGCGCTTCCAAAGAGAACGCATGACAGATGCGGTTGTCAAAGGTTTGCACTTTCGCATGGATCAGGGCTGGCGGTCAAGGCACTACCGGGATTGATCAAACTGGGGTACTAATAGAGCTGAGAGGTGGTGAATGAACAAAGAAAAATTGCGCGGCATACTGGAAACAGTGCGCACCATAGCCGTGATTGGGGCCAAGGACGTGCCGGGGCAGCCCGTGGACAGGGTGGGGCGGTATCTCATCCGGGCCGGGTACACGGTTATACCCGTACATCCCAAGCGAAAAAGCGTATGGGACCTTCCGGCCTTTACCAGCTTGGCGGAAATTCCCGTGCCGGTTGATCTGGTGGATGTGTTTCGGGCTCCGGAATACTGCGCGGAACACGCTCGTGAAGCCCTGAAGTTGTCGCCGTTGCCCCGGCTTTTTTGGATGCAACTCGGCATCACCAATGCCGAGGCCGTATCGCTGCTTGCCGAACAGGATGTCCTTGTTGTAGAAGACGCCTGTCTTATGGTTGAGCATGCCAAAATATTCGGGTAGGACCTGTTAACGCTATGGCCCTTTTGCCCCCTGCCTGCGTCAGAAACGCTTTTTATTCCGGTCGAGTACCATAAGAGTACACTCCCTCCATAAAAAGCGTTTCTTCCTTGGCAGGAGCCAAAATTGCCTATAGCCTTAACAGGTCCTTGTCGTGCACTGACTGAGCATGTGCATTATTGAGGAGTTAGGCTGTGCTGTTCCGCGAAACAGAAGAAAATGCTTTTGACTGCAAGCTCTGCGGGCACTGCTGCGAAGGCCGGGGCGGCATCGTGGTCAGTGACGCTGATTTGCTCAGATTGTGCGATTTTTTGCATCTGAGCGCGCAGGAGTTTGCAAGCCGCTGGGGAACGCGGCGGGGGGAAAAACTGTTCATCCGCAACGATGAAAACGGCTGTGTTTTTTTCCGCAAAGGCGAAGGATGCTCCGTGCATACTGCCAAACCGGATATTTGCCGGGCCTGGCCGTATTTTCGCGGAAATCTGGTGGACAGCGAAAGCCATGCCCTGGCCAAGGATTTTTGCCCCGGCATTCCGCAAGAGCAGATGCACGAGGCCTTTGTGCGACAGGGGCTGTCGTATCTTGTGCGGGAACATCTGGTGGGCTCTTCCCGGCCTGATGAAGCGGCCGCGCTTCAGGTTTCGGATTTGCTGGCCCTTGCGCATGATGCGGGGAAACGATAGGAAAGGAAAGCGGTTATTATAAATGGTTCTATGCGGGAGTTCGGCGTGACGCTCAAAGAATGTTATGCGGCACTTGGCCTGAAACAGGGCGCGGATTTGGCGGAAATCAAACGCGCCTACCGCAAGATGGCCTTTTCCCTGCATCCTGATCTGAACCCCCACGTTAAGGACGCTGCCCGGCGCTTTCAAATTGTTAATGAAGCCTATGTCCAATTGAGCCAGCTTGTTGCCTCCGGCGCCGGAAAGAGCGGCGGATTTTCTTCATCTCAGGGAGATGAGGCCACGGCCAGAGCGCGTGAAGAGGCCAAGCGCGCCTACTCCAAAGCCAAAGGCGGACATAAAGACAAGACCTTTTCCAGCCGGGAGGAAAGCTCCGGAGAACGCGGCAAAGAGGACGTGCTCAAGGACATTCTCAATGATCCCTTTGCGCGGCGGGTTTTTGAGGACATTTACAGTCACATCAACAAAGAAGCCGCAGACACGGGAAAAGACGGGAAAGAAGCGTTCCGGGCCCGGCCGTCGGCTCCGCACGGAATCCACCGGCCATCCCCCGGAAACGAGAACGTTCCCCAACAAGAGACGCCGCCCGGTGTGCTTGGTAAGGTCACGGGCTGGCTGCGCAAGCAGATTGATGATGAGCAGGTGGTGCGTTTGCCGGCCGCTTCACTTGTACCCGGCGCCCGCGTCCGTCTTGAGATTCAGCACGGCTTTTCCGAACGCCCCCAGGTTATCGAGATTACCTTGCCCAAGGAGTTTGTTCCTGGAAAGCCCATGCGGCTTAAGGGCATGGGCAGAAGGGTAGGGAGTTGGAAGGGGGATCTCTATGTGCGCATCGAACCGGTTTAGGGCGCGTTAACGCTATGGCCCTGCCCCTTGCCTGCGTCAGAAAAGCTTTTTATTCCAGTCGAGTACCGTAAGAGTACACTCCTTCCATAAAAAGCTTTTCTTCCTTGGCAGGAGCCAAAATTGCCTATAGCGATAACGCGCCCGCGCCTTGGGGCCATAGCGTTAACGGTCCATCCGGTAGTCCCTGTGCCGTTGCAGGGAAGCCACGTCCACGTCAGCAAAGGCGCACCTATGGCGTATAGTCTGTTCAGCCGCCTTGCCCGCCGCATACCCCATCAGAAAGCACTGCGCGGTCACCCTGGCCGAAGCCAGGGCTTCATGTTCAGCGCAGAGCGTGCGCCCGGCTGTAATGAGGTTTGATACCCCCACGGGAACAAGCGTGTCATAGGGGATGTCATAATAGTCATTATCAAGGTAAAACAGGAAAATTCCATCCGCGCCGTGAGCTTCAATGCACCAGGCGCTTTGCGCCACGGAACGGTCACTCTTGCGGGCCTTGAACACATCCTCGTTTTTCAGCATTCCACGGCAGGAAACGGTGCGGGTCTGCCTGACGCCTATTTGCGTGGCCATGTCGTTCAGCCGCGCGGTTTCAAATCCCGGAACCCTGTCCCGCAAAAAGCGTTCATATTCACGAACCTGCTTGCGCCCCGCCACTTCCGCCCAGGTCACGTCATCGGGATCCGTACCGTATACCTGCCTGCCGTCGGGAGACACGATGCTGGTCACATTACACAGAACTTCCCCAGATCTGGGCGAAGGCAGCAAATAAATATGCTTGCGGGGCAAATGGTATCCCTTGCCGTTTGCTTCGGCGACCCAGGCTTCGAGTTGCGGAACCGGGTGGGAGCAGGCGCGGGCAACGTCAACACCAACCATGCGGAAAATCATGGTCATGTACTGTACCGTACCATTTTTCCCAAAGGTGCAGGGCACACCGGCTTTCACGCAAACGTCGGCGTCGCCGGTAGCGTCGATAAATCGTTGTGCGGTGATAATCTGGCGCCCTTTCTTGTTTTCCACGATGACGGCCTTGATTGTATCGCCATCCATGATGACATCCGAAAAATAGGTATGGTACAGCAGCCGCGCTCCACTCTCCACCAGCAGATCGTCAGCCAATTCCTTCCAGACGGCGGGGTCGTGCATGACAATACGGGTATCCCCAAAAGGAAAAGGTTCGCTGACAGCCCCGCGCAACCGGAGGTGATGGTAAAACTCGCCCGCGAAACCATGAACGAGTTGCTCAGGCTCGCCAACTTTGCGGGAACTATACAGACCGCCGATGGCTCCGGACATGCCCGCTGTAGCCATGCCGCCGCAGAAACCGTATCGTTCGATGAGCAGGGTCTTTCTGCCTCCCCGCGCCGCCGCTACCGCCGCCGCCACCCCGGCCGGGCCGCCGCCGAGAACAAGCACTTCCACGTCGTGAGTAACCGGCAGATCGCCATAAGCGCATTGTGAAGCTGTCATACATATTTCTCCTAGGAATCAGAACAGTTCGGCAATGGCTATGCCACGCTCTCCCACTACGCAGTAAAGCAGGTACAGGCGTCCGTTTTCGCGGAAGATAAAGGGGTCGCGCAAGGCGTTTTCAAAACCGCGCGTACTGCCGAGTTGCGAGGGAACAAGCGGAAGATGGACCCCTTCATAGCCGGTTTCCGGGGCTAGTACCAGGCAGGGGCTTTCCTCGATCTTCCAGTGTTCCCAGTTGTCGGTCATGGTCAGGCGCACCATGAAGATGCGTTCCGGCGCGTCGTACAGCCTGGTGTAGAACATCGTAAGCACATCTTCATCGTGCATTACCGCCACATGGCGTATGTGTTGAAACTCTTCAGGATTCAGGCTGAACGGGCCGGGAATTTCCTCAAAAGAACGGCCATTCCTTGAACGGTACAAAGGCACGGCCGCGCGCGCCAGGCCGTACCAATAGCCCTTCCGCCGCCAGACGCGCAAATAGAACTGGGCCAGCTCTTTTTCCGAATCCAGGGTAAAATTGAGTCCGTCGGCGGAAAGCGCCAGAAAGGTGCGCTGTGGAATGGTAAGCCCCAGCGTGTAATAGTCCGGATGGTCCGATGTCATCATGGGCGCTGTAGGCGTATGGAAATACATGAAAAACGTCTTACTGTCCTCGTCAATGATGACATCCGGTGATGCGATGTGATCAGGCCGCCAAGGCAGGGAGTCGCAGGAGAGTATACCAGGGGTGTATATCTTCCACGGGCCATGCAGATCGTCGGCATAGGCCAGACGCAGGTACGTGCCTTCATGATGGGAAAAATAGAGATAATAGCGCCCGAGTTTGGATGTTACCCAATCGGGAACGCGGACAAGGCTTGGGTTGTTTATGTTTTCTTCAAGATTGCCCATCAGATAGGGAGTAATGATGGGGTTTTCCTTGAAGCGCTCCACCTTCCACGGCGAAGGGGCGTATGTTTTCGGCGCGGTTGGCATAACAAGCTCCATACGTTATTGGGGCTCCGCCCCAAACCCCGGCAGGGGAATGATTCCCCTGCACCCTCATACCAAAAAACGGCTCTGCCGTTTTTTGGAGATTGCGGGTCAAGGGGGCCACGCCCCCTTGCGGGGTGGAGGGGCAGAGCCCCTCCAAAGGGAACAGGTAATGAGTCCTGCCCCTAAACTATTTCCTTGTACATAGTCCGCAAAGGTTCCAATTCTTTTATGGCTGGCTCCACGCCCAGTCCGGGTTCTTCGCCAAGTCTCAGCAGGCCGTCTTTAAGTTCAGGATACGGCCTGGCCAGTGCTTCGCGTAGCGGGTTGGCGTTCACGTCTATTTCCAGCAGACCGTCGCCGCCGACAGCGGCCAGCAGGTGGCCCGAGGCCACCAGCCCTATGCCGCCGCCCAGGTAATGCGGACAGTAGCGTAGGCCTGCGGCCAGCGTGGCCAAAGCTACGGGCAGACAGTCAGAAAGCCCGCCCCATTTGCAGATGTCCGGCTGGATAACCGTAAGGACTTTGCTGTATATGACGGCATTAAAGTCACCGGCATCGCGGATGTTTTCACCTCCGGCCAGGGGGACCGGACAATGCTGTCGCAAGATGGCCCATTGGGAAAGATGCGTATCGCAGCGCAGCGGCTCTTCCAGCCACGCCAGAGGGATTCCCTTGAGTTTGGCTGCGAATTCAAGAGCGGACGGCAAATCCCAGGCCTGGTTGGCATCAATGGCCAGGCTTTCTCCGGCCTGGAGAGAAGCGGAGGTTTCCTGGATGTTACGGAGATCCTGTTCGGCGTTGAAGCCGATTTTGAACTTGAAGGCCCGGTATCCCTGCTTGCGGCTTTTTTCAATGGTAGCGAGAACTCCCGTGGGATTGATGCCGCTGGCGTAAGCAGGTATCACGCCATTGCCCGTCCCCCCAAGAAAACGATGCAAGGGCACATTCTGCTTCCGGGAAAACAAGTCCCACAGAGCCAGGTCCGCTGCGGCCGCTGCCTGGGCCAAAGGCCCCGGCTCATCGGCTTGCAGGGCAAGGATCCGTGTTTTTTCACGCAAATATGTGTAACCGGCTGTCGGCGACGAAAAGGATTGGCCTATAAGCAAGGGCGCGATGACGCTTTCCAGCAGGCGTCCCCGGTGCTCGGCCCCGCAGGCGGGAAAATTGCACCAGGCTTCGCCCCATCCATGCGCCCCGTCCGCGTCTTCCAGGCGCAGCAGCACGGCCGGGCGATCCTGCATGACCCCGAACGAGGTGCGTACAGGCTCGTCAATCGGCGCCCGGAACACAAAAATTTCAGCGCGTTTTATGATGACGGCGCTATCTGAATTTGCCATGCCTTTCTCCTTTTGTTACACATAGTTAGCATAATTCAGGCCCAGACCCGGCAAATCGGGCAGGCGCAGCCAGCCGTCCTCCAGGCTCAGCAACTGCGCGGGCATAGCGTCGAACATCAGTTGATGAATCATGTGGTATTCCACGGAATCGCAATTCTGCACAGCCGCTCCGGTGTGCACATTGGCCGTGAAACAAACCGCCGAGGACGAGGAGTGGAAGGAACAGGGGATATTCCAGGCGCTGGTGATGGCGGCTATTTTGTACGCTTCGCTGATGCCGCCGCAGACAATGGTGTCCAGGTGCGCCACATCCACGGCCCTGTGCTCCATAATCTCGCGGAAGCAATGCCGTCCATAGGCGAATTCGTTGCCAGCCACCGGCGTCGGGCCGCGCCGCCGGACCTCGGCCATACCTTGGATGTCCAAAGGAGAAACTGGAGCCTCCAGAAAATACACATCATATGGTTCCATGCCTTTGCTGAGCTTGATGGCATCCGCAACACTCAGCATATACAGGGCATCCACCATCAGGCGGATATCCGGGCCTATGGCCTCGCGCGCGGCCGCCACCCGCCGGATATCCTCCTTAACGGGCGCGCCGCCGGCCTTGATCTTGACGGCGGTGAAACCTTTATCCACATAGGACTTCATTTCCCTGCCCAGATCGTCCGGCGTTTTGTTTGCGCCATACAAGCCGCCGCTGGCGTAGACATAGACCTTGTCCGACCAGCCGCCGAGCAGCTTGAATACCGGCAGGCCGAGCAGCTTGCCTCTGGCGTCCCACATGGCTATATCAATGGCGCTGAGCGCGGCGTAAATGAAACCCGGCTTGGCGCTGTAGATGCTCTTTTGGAACACGCTGTCCCAGATGCCGGTGTGCATGTGGATATCCTGTCCCACGAGAAGGGGACTCAAATCATCCACCAACATTTCGAGCAGTTTTGGGGACAGGCCGTCGCACCACCCTTCGCCGACGCCAATGACTCCGCTCTCTGTTTCCAGGATCACCAGAAAGATACTCTTGCTGCTCCAAACAATACGTGGGTTCCACGGCCCGTCAGGCATTTCCTTGCGTATGACTTTTGTTTTTACGGTTTTGATTTTTTCCATCGTCGCCTTCCTGCGTTTCCAGCGCATGTTACATGCGTTTATACTGCCGGTAGTATACAAAGAACGTCGTAAGCGCCATTGCCGTGGGCAAAAGAATAAGCAGTTCCCGCGACATATGCCCGCCGCCGAAGATGTGCGCCAGACCCAAAACAAAAACAGCAACGAACAGAGTGACTTCAAGCATGTTCAAGCGCGTTGCCAAAGCTCCATACCGCAAGGCTGCAAAAGCAATTATGGAAATGAGGATGCTGGGCAGCGAGCCTATGGTCCAGGCCGGATTATCCATGTTGAAAGTGAAGAGCGGGTTATAAATAATCATATACGGCAGAACAAAGCCGACAACGGCGAGTTTTACGGCAATCCAGGAGGTTTTCCAGTAATCGCCCCCGGCAATGCCCGCGGCCGCCAGGCAGGCCAGACCCACAGGAGGCGTGATTGCGCCGATAATGGAAAAGTAAAAACAGAACATGTGCGCGGCCAGAACCGGCACGCCCATTTGCGTCATGGTGGGGACCACCACAATGGCGCACATGGCGTAAGCCGCCACCGGCGGGACGGCGCAGCCCAGGATCAGGGCCACGATCATGGTGAGCACAAGGGTGATGAAGAGCTGGCCGCCGGCAATGTAGGCAACCATGTTGGCCAGTTTGGAGCCCATGCCGGTGGTCACCAGAGTTTGAGCCACCATGCCTATAAGCGCCAGGGAAATCCCTATCTTTGCCCCGGTAATGGCGCCGTCTTTCAAGGCAGTGATGAATTCTTTCGCAGTAGGCCGGGTCTCTTTGCCCGGCATTCCCAGGACGATGGCAGAGACACAAGCCCAGAAGGCCGTCATGGCCGGGCTGTAACGCATGAACAGCATGACGGAGATCACGGCTATGGGCGTTATAAATACGGGCAGACGCCTGAGGATAAGTTTCCAGTCCACATCCATGTCAATCCGTTCGAACCCCTTGGCGACGGCCATGCACTGCACGCCCATGCCGCAGGCAAAATAGAAGAACAGAGCGGGCAGAAGGCCGGCCATCATAATCACCGCATAAGGAACGCCGATAAAGGTGGCCATCATAAACGCCGCGGCCCCCATGACCGGAGGCATCATCTGGCTGCCCGTGGCCGCGCAGGCCACAATGGCGGCGGTTTCGTCAGCGTCGTAGCCGGATTTGCGCATGAAGGGCATGACAAAAGGGCCGACAATGGCCACGCTGGCTACAGGCGCGCCGGAGACCATGCCGATGAAGATGTCCGAAACGACCGCGGTCATGCCCGCGCCACCGCGCATCAGGCGCCCGAGTATCTTGCCTATCTCCATGAACATGATGTCCACTTTGAAAACAGACAGTATGGAGCCGAACACCACGAACAGAAATACCTGGTCCACGGAAACGGAGAGAAAGGTGCCGTACAACCCGGAGAGTCCGATACTCAGATACGAGATGACATAGTCAAATGAATAGTGGGGATGGTGCAGCGGACCGGTGAACAGATGCCCCAGGAAAAAATAGCTCACGAATACAGCGGCCACCAGCAGCAGAGGCAGGCCCCAACACAGGTACGTGCCGATCATGGTGACCAGGATCAGGCAGCAGCCGATAATAACGGCCATGTCCGAGGGAAAACCCTGCGATGCCTCCAGTTCCAGAACATTCATATACACATAGAGACAACTGGCCAGGCCGACAGCAAGACAAACGGAGACAAGCGCAAGCGTCTTTTTGGAGTTCGTTTTAGCGGCAACGCTCAGAAAAACCAGCAGAAAAAGAAAGGCTAAATGTATGGTTTGGTGTTCCCACTGCCCGAAAAAGAGATATTGCGAGGCAACGGCGTGGTAGAGCACCATGAGTATGGATAAAACGGCCAGAGCAGACTTCGCCAGGTTTTGCATGAACTGACTCCTTGCGTGACAGCCTGGAAACAAGCCGGAGCCAAAGCGGCTCCGGCTTCATATCCCGACGTGGATTATCTTTGGGACGCTTACGGCTGCTCTAGTTCACCAGACCCGCTTCGCGGAAGGCCCGCAGTGATCCAGGGTGGATACGCTCCACAGGCCATCCGAACGTCAACCCTTTTGCGGTCATCAGTTTTCCAAGGGCGTGGAAGTCGGCAAATTCGGCATAATGCTCAATCAGGGCTTTGGTGAGTTGGTAGGCCAGTTCTTCGGGGAATTCGGCGTGGGCCACAAAGGAAGAAGCATCGGTAAAGGACCAGATGGGCTTATCCATGCCTTCCACAGTGCCGGCGGGAAGCTGGTAGGGGAGCAGGGGCACGTCATCGACAATGGCCTTTTCCACCGCTTCCTTGGTCCAGTCCAGATGGGTCAGAGCACGGCCGGCGGTGAGCACTTCCACTGTCTGCGGCGCGGGTTCGAATTTGCCGCTGTCCGGATCTATGTAGCCGCCCAGGATGCAAGCGTCCACCTGTCCGTTGAGCAGGGCATTGGCGGCTTCGCTGGTGCCGACAAACTGTATCTTCAGGCTCTTGTAAAACTCTTCGCCATAGCCTTTGCGCAGGACCGCGTCCGGTTCGTAGCCCCAGACGATTTGCGGAACCCTGCCCAGGGCGATGCGCTTTCCGGCCAGGTCCTGAATGCTTTTGGTGTTCTTGTCGTTTGTGGCCAGCCACAGCGAGGCCACGTTAAAGGTGCCTATCAGGTAAAGCCCGTCCAGCTTTTCTTTGAACGGCATCTTGCCGTGCTCGGCCAGCCAGTTGGTGGCCGGACCGGCCATGCCGATGGTGTTTTTGCGCGCTGCTGCGTCCTGATTGATTTTCTGGATATTAAACGCCTGGCCCGGAGTTTCCGTATGCGTCATGGTGAGGGGGAGATCATATTTGTTGATGATTGACTCAAAGGCTGAACCGAGCGCGTAACTGCCCGTGCCAAAAGGCGTGCTCAACAGGATGACCTTGGGTTTCTCCGCGGACCAGGCGACCTGAAGTGGGCAGCACAGTGTGACGATGAGCAGCAGAAACACAAACTTCAAATTTTTCATGAAAAAATCTCCTGAGTTGATTGTTCCGACACTCGTAAAATGGTATAATGGTACTACTCACAATACCACTTCTTTGTCAAGCCGTCCGAGCCTTACAACAAGAAAAAATATTTATCCTAATAAATCAATGTCGAAACGGACGAGATAGCCGGGATGTACCACTTTAGCCACATAAATAATGCAGCCTGAAGGGTCTTGGGCGGTACGCTTCAGTAAGGCAACGGGTGAACCTGGCTGAAGCTTCAGGTGATGGGCCACTTCGGCGGATACGGTGTCGATGGTGACGATCTGCCGCGCTTTGGCGACTGTGATGTTCAACTCGCCCAGTATGGGAATGACTGTTGTCTGATTGAATCGCGCGGGCGCCAGATCAAAAATGCGCTTGTCGAGGTACAGGTCAATAAAGGCAAAACGTACCCCATCTTTGATATGTACGCGCTTCATGTAGTGATAAACCGGGGCGGCGCACCTTTCATCCTTGTCCAGAAGAGGGCAGACGGTCACATCATCCTGCTCCAGCAGTTCAACGGAAGCCCCCTCTATACGCCGCACCATAGCGCTCCACGAAGTCCGCATATTCTCATGCGGACGTTCCGGAATGTCATGCGCCACATACGTACCGCGCCCCTGGCTGCTGATCAGAAAGCCTTCCGTGGCCAGAAGCTGTACTGCTTGACGCACAGTCACCCTGGCTATGCCGAACTGTTCCGCAAGCGCGTGCAGGTTGGGCAGCTTTCCCCCAGGTTCCCATTCACCGTTCTCGATCTGTTGGCGCAGGATGTTGGCAAGCTGGAGGTATAAAGGAGGACCTGGCTGTTGAAAAAAGTGCAGACTACGTGTGGAAGGGAGCGGCGCATTTCTTTTCATGGACAACAGATACCTTGTAATGACATGATCGCAATATCGGACAAGATGAAATCATCCTAGCTATTCCTGAAAAATGCAAGAGATGTTTCCAATTCAAGAGCAAAGGCGCGCCGGCCAGTCAGCGGTAACCTCAATTTTTTGCACGGTTGTCATGCCTATTCTCCCACAGAATTTATTTTTCCTTGAATATCCAGGCGCCAAGCTCGTTTATGGCGTAAAGAGGGGTAAAATTTTGCATATACTGCTTTTCAGGGATCAAGAGATAGGCGGGTTTGCTTAAATTATCGAGGATGAACATTTTTTCCCCTGTCCTGGCGGCAAGGACAGCGTGATTCCGTCCGCTTTTATGCTCCTTGCCCAGCAGGAGCCACAGATCCTGTTCCGGCCAGCCGAAATAGCGCAAGGCCAGGTATTTGATAATGGCGAAATCATCGCAATCGCCCCCGCCCTTTTCTAGGAACTCTTCGGGAATGGCCCAATATTCTTCGACTCCATAGTTTTCCAAATCGCTCTTTGAATCCCATCGATTGAAAAATCCATTGATATTCTGAAGTTTCTCCACGGCTGTCCAGGAAGGCATGCGCTTGGAAAGGTTTTTCCATTGCGCGAGTATGGGAGCGGGCATCGCCTGTATGTCGTTGCCAAAAGCTTTTTCCGGATCATGCCGGGACAGGGCGGTTGTCCACAGTTCCTGAATGGCTTGCATCTCTGGATTGCTGGGGCCGGGAGGCACGGCAATAAAGGCGCTCAGCACCGGAGCCGGGGCGGAGCGATCAACTTTTTGCGGCGCGCCCAAGCAGGGCAAAGCGGCCGCAAGAATACACAGGCCTGCGCAAAGAACGGTCCGGAGCATGCGTGCATGCGGGGCGGGAGATTTTCTCATAGCTGTCCGACATCAACTCCTTTCCTCGACAGTATATCGGATAGCGTCTTAGTTTACCATACTCTTTACAAAGGCCGGCCTTGCCTCTATGGTGCCTTTTTATCTTTCCCGGGGCCCTGGTCCTGACATGCCGTATCGGAGATCCCAATGCTCAGACATTTCATCAACATCCGTAGTCTTGGTAAAAATGCTTTGCCGCTCGTCAACCGGGCCCGGCAGATGAAGCAGTCCCGGTTCCGCAGCGATCTTTTGCAAGGCAAGGTGCTGGTGCTGATTTTTGAAAAAGCTTCCACCCGCACCAGAATTTCCTTTGAGGTGGGCATCCGGCGTCTCGGCGGACAGTGTATCCTGATGACCCCGGCCGAGAGCCAACTCGGCAGATCCGAACCGCTCAAAGACACGGCCAGGGTGTTGTCCCGCTATAATGACGGTTTGATCGTGCGCACTTTTGGAGAAGAGAAGCTGCATCAGTTGATGGAATACGGGAGCATTCCGGTTATCAACGCCCTGACGGATCAGGGGCACCCCTGCCAGGTGATGAGTGATGTGCTGACCATGTTCGAACGCACGCCTTCTTTAGCCATGCAGCAGGTCGCCTGGGTGGGGGACGGCAATAACATGGCCAACTCCTTTATCGAAGCGGCCATGCTGTTTGGTTTTTCCCTCACCCTGGCCTGCCCGGAAGGCCATGAGCCGGACATGGCCCTTTTGGCCGAGGCGCAAAAAGCGGGCGCAAAGGTCAGGTTGGTGCGCGATCCCAAGGAGGCCGTGGCCGGTGCGAATTACGTCAACACGGACGTATGGGCTTCCATGGGTCAGGAAGAGGAGCAGCGCGCCAGGGAAAAGGCTTTTGCCGGGTACTGCGTGGATGCGCAACTGATGGCTCTGGCCGCGCCGGACGCCAAGTTCATGCATTGCCTGCCCGCGCACAGGGGAGAGGAAGTTTCGGAAGAGGTCTTTGAGGGCCCGGCCTCCGTGGTCTTTGATCAGGCCGAGAATCGTCTGCACATGCAGATGGCTATTCTGGAGTGGATATTTTCCGGACCCGTTCATAAATAATAACAACTGATAGTATACAATGAACAAGTCGATAAAGAAAGTGGTGCTCGCCTACTCGGGCGGGCTGGATACCTCGGTGATTCTCAAATGGCTCAAGGAAGAATATCAATGTGAAGTGGTTACCCTGACCTGCGATCTCGGGCAGGAGGAGGAACTTTCCGGCCTGGACGCCAAAGCCGTGGCCACCGGGGCGTCAGAGGCCTATATTGAGGATGTGCGCGAGGAGTTCGCGCGCGATTTTATTTTCCCCATGCTGCGGGCAGGCGCCGTTTACGAAGGCCGTTATCTGCTCGGCACCTCCATTGCCCGCCCCCTGATCGGCAAAAAGCTGGTTGAGATTGCGCTCAAGGAAGGCGCGGACGCCGTGGCTCACGGCGCCACCGGCAAAGGGAATGATCAGGTGCGTTTTGAACTGGCCGTAAATGCCCTGGCCCCGGAACTGCGCGTGATTGCGCCCTGGCGCATCTGGGATCTGAAATCGCGCACGGACCTCAACAGTTTTGCCGAAAAGCACGGCATTCCGCTTTCTTCCAGCTCAAAGCGCTACAGCATGGATCGGAATATGCTGCACCTGTCCTTTGAAGGCGGGGAACTGGAAGACCCCTGGACCGAGGCCGGGCCGGACAGCTTTATCATGACGGTTCCACCGGAAAAGGCCCCTGATGCGCCTGAATACGTGGACATTGAATTCCAGGCCGGGGACCCGGTTGCCGTGAACGGGAAACAGCTTTCTCCGGCAACGCTGATAAAAACTCTGAACGGGCTTGGCGGCAAACACGGAGTGGGGCGCATCGATATGGTGGAAAACCGCTTTGTGGGCATGAAGTCTCGCGGGGTGTATGAAACGCCGGGCGGCACCATCATCCATGCGGCGCACCGCGATCTGGAAGGCATCTGCCTTGATCGCGAAGTGATGCACCAGCGGGATGGCATGCTGCCGCGCTATGCCGAGGCCATTTATGACGGCTTCTGGTATGCGCCGGAGCGGGAGGCCATGCAGGCCTTTATTGACAAAAGCCAGGAGCGGATTACCGGCACGGTGCGCCTCAAGCTTTACAAGGGCAATGTGTACCCGGTGGCCAGAAAATCGCCGTATTCCTTGTTCCGCACGGATTTAGCCACGTTTGAACGTGACGAGGTCTATAATCAGGCTGATGCGGCCGGTTTTATTCGCTTGAACGGGCTGCGCATTCAGGGATACGCCAAAGGCACGATATAACGGAACACAGCGCCATATGAGCACGAAAAAAATGTGGGGCGGCAGGTTTGCCCAAGGTCCTGACGCCCTGGTGGAAGCGTATACGGAATCCATCTCCTTTGATCAGGCCCTGTACCGGCAGGATATCGCTGGTTCCCAGGCTCATGCCCGCATGATGGCCAGGCAGGGCGTCATCAGCGCCGAAGAGGCGGATATCCTGTGCCAGGGGCTGCAAAGCATTCTGGAAGAGATTGAATCCGGCCGCTTCGTCTGGAGCGTTGCTCTGGAAGACGTGCACATGAATATCGAAAGCCGCTTGACCGAACTGGTCGGGGATGTGGGCAAAAAGCTGCACACGGGCAGAAGCCGCAACGATCAGGTGGCCCTGGATTTCCGCCTTTTTGTTTCCGACAGTATCCGGCACTGGGATGTTCTGTTGCGGGAACTGATTGCCGTGCTTACAGAGCAGGCTGAACAGCATGTGTCCGTTCTGTTGCCCGGCTACACACATATGCAGCCCGCCCAGCCCGTCAGTCTTGCCCACCACCTGCTGGCCTATGCCGCCATGTTTCGCCGCGATACCGAGCGCCTGCGCGATGCGGACCGCCGGATCCGGGTCAGCCCGCTGGGAGCGGCCGCGCTGGCAGGCACGACCTATCCCTTTGATCCCGCTTTTGTGGCTGAAGAGCTTGCTATGTACGGCGTATGCGCCAACAGCATGGATGCGGTGTCTGATCGGGATTTCGTGCTGGAGGCCGTGTTCTGTGCCTCCCTGGCCATGATGCACCTGTCCCGCCTGTGCGAAGATATCATTCTCTGGGCCAACCCGGCTTTCGGCTATGTGCGTCTGCCTGACGCCTATGCCACCGGCTCAAGCATCATGCCCCAGAAAAAAAACCCTGACGTGGCCGAGCTTATGCGCGGTAAGACCGGACGGACCTATGGGGCTCTCCTGTCTCTGCTGACCACGCTCAAGGGATTGCCCATGACCTATAACCGTGACTTGCAGGAAGACAAACAGCCTTTTCTGGACACGGACAAGACCGTAAGCATATCGTTGCAGTTGATGGGCGGTATGATGCGGGAGATGGAATTCGTGCCTGTCCGAATGCGCGAAGCCTTGAACAGAGGCTTCCTCAATGCTACGGAACTGGCCGACTACCTAGTCGGCAAAGGTGTTCCGTTTCGGGAAGCGCATCACTACACAGGGCAGGCCGTGGTCAAGGCCGAAGCGCTGGGCGTGGGCCTGGAGGCCTTATCCCTGGAGGCCTTACAGGCCATCTGTCCTCTGGTGGAGAGGGATGTATACGCTGTACTCGACTTTGAACGGGCCGTGGCCCGGCGGGAAACAGCAGGCGGAACCGGTCCCCGGTCGGTACACAAGCAGATCGCGGATCTGCGCGCCTGGTTGTAGTCCCCTGCACCCCCGTACCCGGAAAACGGCAGAGCCGTTTTCCGGAATGCCGGGTCCAGGGCCGGCTAGGCCCTGGCGGGGTGGAGGTGCGGCCAGTGGTGCTAAGGCTCACGTTCATCCCATCGAGAGTATCGCTGGATGATAACCTTTGCGTCACTGGTTTGAGCCCCTCCAAAAAAATACAACTTTACACAAGCGCTTTGAGCAGCGTGTCCTTGATGGAGTCAATGCTGCCTTCGCCGTTCAGTTCGATGTATTTCGTTTTGCCTTGCTTGGCGAGATCTTTGTAAAAATAGGCGGCGGCCAGGGTGCCTTCCTTGGTGTCGTAGTAAATATCGTGGCGTTTGTTGATGGCGGTTTCGTCCTGGTCGTCGGAGCGGGAGGAGAGATCGTCGCCGCAGACACGGCATTTGTCGCCGTTGGGCTTGATCGCGTCAATAAAGATATTGTTGGGGTGGTTGTTGTCTTTTTTGCAGAGACGGCGGCCCATAATGCGGTTTTTGGCCACTTCGCGCGGGAGCAGGATTTCAATAACATAGTCCAGCTTCATCCCGGCGGCCTGCAAAGCTTCCCACAGTTTTTGCGCCTGCACCATGTTGCGGGGGAAGCCGTCCAGAAGCCAGCCTTTGGCGCCCTTGGCTTTCAGCGTTTCAAGTATCATGGGAATGGTGATGTCATCGGGCACGAGATCGCCGCGGTCAATGTATTCCTTGGCTTTTTTGCCAAGTTCAGTGCCGCCGCCGATATGTTCGCGGAAGATAGCGCCGGACTCGATGTGGGCCAGGTCATATTTCTGCTTAACAAGCGCGCCCTGGGTTCCTTTGCCGCTGCCGTTGGGACCGAAGATCAAAATATTCACGCTGAGCCTCCTCGTTAAAATGTTCACAAGGTCATATACTCAGGCCGGGGGGGTGTCAATATTTTCCCTTGCGGCAAGGCACTCGTGACGGCACTCTCTGAAAGGGGCTGCTCCGGGCAGAGCAAGCTTACTCCACGGTAACGCTTTTCGCCAGATTGCGCGGCTGGTCCACATCCTTGCCCAGATAGGTCGCTGTTTCATAGCTGAAGAGTTGCAGCGCGCACAGCAGTAAAAAGCTGTTCAGCGGACCCCAGGCTTCAGGCAGGGTCCACAGTTCGGCGGCGCGCAGTTCCATGCCCGCCTTATGCGGATTGGTAAGCGCGATAACCGGACCGCTGCGGGCCTGCACTTCTTCCATGTTGGATTTTGATTTGGCGAAAAGCCCGTCATGCGGGGCCAGGAAAAAGGATAAAAAATCCGGTTCAATAAGGGCTATGGGACCATGCTTCATCTCGCCGGAAGCGTATCCTTCCGCATGAATATAGGACAGTTCCTTGACCTTGAGCGCTCCTTCAAGGGCCAGCGGGTAGGATTGGCCCCGCCCGAGGAAGAACATGCCCTTGCAGGAACTGTGGGTCATGGCCAGGCGTTTGGCCTCATCGCGCAGAGAAGGCAGGATGCTTTCCATTTGCGCGGGCAGGGCGGCAAGTCCGCGCAGGGCCTGGTGCAGGGTCTCGGAAGGCAGTACGCCGCGTTTTTTTCCCCAATACAGGGCCGTCAGCAGCAGAACCGTCATCTGGCTGGACAGGGCCTTGGTGGAAGCCACGCTGATTTCCGGCCCGGCCTGGGTAAAAACAACGACATCCGCCTCACGGGCAATGCTGGAACCGACAACGTTGCAGATTCCGATAACCGGACAGCCCTTTTCCCTGGCGATACGCAGAGCGGCAAGCGTGTCCGCCGTTTCTCCGGACTGGCTGATGACCAGCACGGCTTCGCCGGGCTCAAGAATGGGATTGCGGTAGCGGAATTCGGAAGCAATTTCCACCGAGGTGGGGATGTGGGCCCACTCTTCCATTAATGGGGCGGCCCACAGACCGGCATGATAGGAGGTGCCGCAGGCAATGATGCGCAGCCGGGCCGGAACCGCACGCGCCTGAAGTTCGGGGATCATGACATCCCCTCGGACCATGTCCACGCGCCCGGCCATACAGTCGCCAATGGCCCGGGGCTGCTCAAAAATTTCCTTGAGCATAAAGTGCTTGAAGCCGCCTTTTTGCGCGGCCTGTAAATCCCACTCAATATGATGCGTCTGCTTGTCGAGGGGAGCCAGAGTTTCTATGGAAAACACCTGCCAGGAGGTCGGCGTCATGCGGACGATTTCTCCGTCTTCAAGAAAGACGACATTCCGGGTGTAGGGCAGAAAAGCCGGGATATCGGAAGCCACGAAATTTTCCCCCTGCCCGATGCCGAGCAGCAGCGGGGCGGAATGCCGGGCGGCATACACAACATCAGGCTCCTCAGGAGAAATCAGGGCCAGAGCAAACGCGCCATGCGCCTTTTTCAGGGCATTGGCAAAGGCCTGCAAAATGGGCATGCCTTCCTTGCGTTCATCCGCGATCAGGTTGGCCAGCACTTCCGTGTCAGTGTCGGAGGAAAAAGTGAACCCTTTGTCTTGCAGGATATTTTTGTGTTCCTGGTAGTTCTCAATGATTCCGTTATGAATAATGCACAGATCGCCCTTTGAAGATCGGTGCGGGTGGGCGTTATTTTCCGTGGGCGCGCCGTGGGTGGCCCAACGAGTGTGCCCCATGCCGGTGGTAGCCAGCGAGACTTCCATGTCCGCCAGCTTGTCCTCAAGCAGCCTGAGTTTGCCTTCGGCGCGCACCACGTGCAAGGCGCCGTTCTGCACATAGCAGACGCCGGAGGAGTCATAGCCCCGGTATTCGAGTCTGCGCAGACCTTCAATGACAAAAGGAACCGCCGGCCTGTGCCCGGTATATCCAATAATGCCGCACATATATTCCTCCCGGCTTACAGAAAAGCCTGATTATGGTATTACTGAGGCACTATCAACATTGCCCGGACGGATGCTACCTCAAGGCAGCCGAAAAGAAAAGTCGCGGCTGTATATAAAATAAATATCAATATATTATACTCTTAGTTATTTTTTTAGATTTTTATTAAATATTTTTTAAAAAAGAACGATAAGACAAAACAGGAAAGTGAAGAACAATATTTTTTTCTAGATTTACTCTTGATTTTATAGCGCCGGGAACGTACAAGGAAAAAAATGTACGCGGGTTTGCACTTGGAGGAGCCATGCCGCAGGTAGCTGCCAGAATCAATGAAGAGCAGGAACGCTGGCTGAAGGATTATTTCCGCACCAAAAGCGCGGGAGCCGAATTTATCCTGCCGTGGGCCGTGGATACCTTTTTTAGAGCCATTTTGTCATTGAAAGGAGCTTTCAGCCCCTCGGAGTTGAAAACCATTGTGGAAGCGCACAAAGACGTGCGCCTGCTGCCGGACACAACCCGGGGCTCGTATCTGCTCCTGCGGGTCATGGACGCCTGTGAGATTAACAATCTGCATGCCGTGCACGGGGCCAGCAAAAGCGCTTTGGAAGCGAAAATCAAACGTCTGGATGATACACAGGCCACGGCGCTGATGGTTTGGTCCGCCGCCTATTGGGTCAGCCGCAGTTGCAATGCGGAAAATCTGGACGAATATATCCGCATGTATTGAATCTCACTACCGATCTTTCTTCTTCCCCCCGCAAAAATATTGGAAAGCATGTGGACTCCCGCATGCTTTTTTGTCTATATACCAAATGAATTTTTTAGAGAGGTTCGTATGACTGTTGCGTCTGTCCATACCCCGGATTGGGATGTCTTTCTCAACATTATGCGTCATGAAATCGTGCCTGCCCTAGGGTGTACCGAACCCATTGCCGTTGCTTTGGCTGCTGCCAAAGGGGCGGAAGTTCTGGGCCTTTTTCCTGAACGCATCAAGGTGACGGTAAGCGGCAATCTTCTGAAAAACGGCATGGGCGTGGGCGTGCCCGGTACCGGCGCAACCGGCCTGGATATTGCCTGTGCTGTCGGCGCTATCGGCGGCAAAGCTGATTTGGGCCTTGAGGTGCTGCGCGATCTTACGCCCGAACAGGCGGAACAAGGTCGGCGCATGGTGCGTGAGGGCAGGGTCACGGTCGCACTGGCTGATTCCGATGACCTCTTGTACGCGGAAGTAGAGGTATACGGCGGCGGCGGCAAATCCAGGGTCGTCCTGCGGCACGAACATACCAATATTGTTTTGGTGGAAAAGGATGAGGCCGTGCTTTTTTCCAAGGACGATACCGGCGAACATGCGGCTACAGTGGCCGGATGGCCGCTCAGCATGGAGAAAGCTTTCGCATTTGCCACCAGCGCGCCCTTTGCCATGATTTCCTTTATCTTGGAAGCGGCCGAGATGAACATGGCCGTGGCCGAAGAGGGCCTGCGTCATACATACGGTCTGCAAGTCGGCAAAGTAATTGAAGATAACATAGGTAAACGCCTGCTTTCCGATGATACGAGCACCTATGCCATGAAGCTGACCGCAGCGGCTTCGGACGCCCGCATGGATGGCGTGATGCTGCCGGTCATGAGCAACTCCGGCAGTGGAAATCAGGGCATTACCTGCACCGTGCCCGTTGTGGCTTTTGCCAGGCGTCTGGGGTCTTCTGACGAACAACTGGTCCGCGCTCTGATCATGAGCCATCTGGCTTCGATTCATATTAAACACCACCTGGGAAGACTTTCGGCGTTGTGCGGAGCCACGGTTGCGGCCACAGGCTCCAGTTGCGGCATTGTCATGCTGCTGGGCGGAGGTTTGCCCCAGATTGCCAATGCTGTGAAAAACATGGTCGGAAATATCGCGGGCATGATCTGTGACGGCGCTAAAACAAGCTGCGCTCTCAAAGTGGCCTCTTCCGTGAATGCGGCTATTCAGGCCGCTTTTATGGGGATGAGCGAGCTTGCGGTCAGCGGCAAGGACGGCATCGTGTCGCATGATCTGGAAACCAGTATCCGGAATCTTGGGCGGCTGGCCTCAGAGGGAATGGCGATTACCGACAAGGTTATTTTGGATATCATGGTATCCAAAAAATAAAGGACCTTTTTCTTTGACAATGCCTCCATATCAGATTAATAAAAATCATTCCTATTAAATAAAAGTAAATAAAGGAGCGCACATGTCAAAGACAAAAGAGAACTTCATGGCTGCTTTTGCCGGTGAATCACAAGCCAACCGCAAATATCTCGCCTATGCCAAGCAAGCGGAAAAGGAAGGTCTGCCCCAGGTGGCTAAAATGTTCCGCGCGGTAGCCGAGGCTGAAACCATTCACGCGCTTGCTCATTTTCGCAGCGCCGGTAAAATCGGCAGTACCATGGATAACCTTAAGGATGCCATTTCCGGTGAAACTTACGAGTTCACAAAAATGTATCCGGAAATGATCAAAGACGCTGAAGCGGAAGACGAAAGAGCCGCCCAAAAGTATTTCGGCTGGGTTAACGCGGTGGAAGAGATCCACTCCAAGCTGTACCAAAAGGCTCTGGACGCTCAAGGCAAGCTGGAAAATGTGGACTATTATCTTTGTTCCGTATGCGGCTATACCCATGAGGGACCGCACGCTGACAAGTGCCCCGTGTGCCATGCCGCGGCCAGCGCGTTTTATAAGTTCCAATAGCTGTTTCCATTCTGACGCGAATTGCCGTGGGGAGGAAGCTGAAAGCTTTCTCCCTACTTGCCGTTTTCAGCCTATTGCTGTATGCATATCGCATGGTTGCCGGGCTGCTTTCACCCCCTGTTTTCAGGGGCCTTTTTTTCTTCGCCGTTTGTTTTGCCGCGGTCTTGTCTCCGGTCCAGGCCAAGGCAGGCGGGAGTGCGCCGGAACGCTATTCCGTGGCCATGCGCAACTTTGGCGTATGGGAACCGCAGACCAAGGAACGCCTGGACTTTTCCGTATGGTATCCAAGCCGGGGAGCGGCCGCGGACTCCATTCGGGAGGGCTGGATTGTGGAGGCCTCCCATAGCAACCGTATTCTGCCTGGTTTCTATCCTGTCATTCTGGTTTCCCACGACACGGCGAGCGGGCGTTTCGCCAATAATGACCTGGCCGGAGCCTTGGCCGCGGCGGGCATGATTGTTATTGTTCCCGCGCATACGGATGACAATCAGAACGCCAGTGCGGGCATATATACGGCCCGGCTGCTCAAGGAGCGGCCGCGCCATCTGTTGCGCGCTCTGGAAACAGTGCTGGGCACGCCGGACTTTGCCCCGCATGCTGATGAGTCTCGCATCGGCCTGTTGGGGGTAGGATTTGGAGCCATTACCGTGATGCAACTCGCCGGGGCTGTTCCGGACTTTTCCCGCTTGCAGGGATACTGCGGGGCGGCCTCGGGCTCGGATGCCTTTTGTTCCCTTTGGACAAGGGAGCGGCTTGGAAACATGCCGCAAGCGTTGTCGCTTATGGCGCAAAAGGAGGGGCAAACGGTTTTGTCGCCGCCGCTGGATTTGTTTGCGCCCACGTTGATGCCCGTTGCTGTTTCTCCGGCTGAACTGCAAGCCGCAAGTGACGAAAAAGGACAGCAGACAGGAGCAAAAAAACCGTCTTTCTGGCAGCGTCTTTTTGCTGGCGCTGAAGAAGAGCCCGGCGATTTTTCCGCCCAAAGCAACGCCACAATACAGGCTTCCTCGCCTGTTGCTCAAAATGTCCCGGCTCCGCTTGATTTTCAGGGCGGACCGATGTTCGGCGGCACGAATTCGGGCGCGCTTTTTGTGTATATACCCTTGCCCGGTTCGTCACGGCTCCCGTTGTCCCTGCCCGAGGAACCCGCGGACGACATCAAACCCGAGCCGGTTCCTGTAACGGCGGATCCCGCTCTGCGTGCGCACAGGAGACCCCCGGAAGTCAGAAAAATTCGCGGCATTGCCCTGCTGGCTCCTGCAGGGGGAATGCTTTTCAGCAGGACCGCCTTGGAAAATATACGTATTCCGGTGGCGCTTGTTGAAGCCGGACAGGATGGCTTATATCCGCCGCAACAACATGCCTATCCGTATTTTGCCAATCTGTCCGTGCAACCCATGCGGCTGCAATTGTCCGGGGTGGATCATTTTTCTCTTTTTGCCCGTTGCGCCAAGGATACCATGATCAACCTCGGCGATGTCTGCGGCAGAATGGTGGGTGATGCCCGGCAAGAGTTGGCGGGGAAACGGGATACTTTTCTTGTGCCCTTTTTTCAATCCGCGCTCGGCGGACCGCTGCCTTCGGCCTTGCCGTCGGGATATATTGCCGATGAACGCACAGAGGAGCAGCCCTGACGGAGCCGGTCGTGAATGTTGTGTTTCCCGCATCTGTCTGTCATTATTACTTCGGGGGCGTCTGTATCCATGCTGAAACAGTCAACCCCGGCCTTGAGCAGGCTTTTCGCTGTGCAGTGCTGAGGCAATTGATGGCGGACTGGGATGCATTTTTGGATCGCGCGGAACAGTTCGGACTTTCCGAGGAAATGGCCGCACGCATCTGGAACAGCCGGAAGCATGGAAAATCCGATGGATATGCGGGATGTCCGGGCCGGATTGTTCACGGCTCTTCCCTGCCCGATGTTGTGGAGACCTGCCCGCACAGATTCCAGGATGCCTGTCTTTTGGCCATGCCGACTTGCAGCGGGCCTTGCGAGCGCTTTTGCGGCAAAAAGGAGAAACGTACATGACTGCTGCCGTATTTTACATACCTTCACTGCGCCGGAACTCAGTGCCGAGAGAATTGCCTTCGGAAGTGGTTTTTTTCCCGTCCGGACTGGGCAAGGCGGAAAGCGCGGGAGTCGGGCCAGCGCTTGAGGCACATAATGCCGTTGCCCGCGCGTTGCCCCTTGATGCCGCGCAAGCGCGCGTTGTATTGGAGGAGTTGCAGCGTATGGGAGAAGAACTTTCTCCCAACGGACTGCTACGGCAACGCGCACTGGACCAGGCCAAGCCCGAAAAGGGAGCCCTGCGTCGGGATGAAGTCGCGGCTCTGAAAGCAGTCACTGTGCCTGACTGGGGCGGCGCGCAGGCGCGATTTGCGGCCGAGCGCACGGCTGGTGTGCGCGAGACCCTGGTGGACTGTCAGAAGATTTTATTGTTGGCCGATACCTTGGAAGAGCGGGCTGCCGAACTGGCGGTGTTGGAAAAACGCTTTCAGGAAGCGGAAGCAGCCCTTTGCGCCGCCTTGGGCGAGGAAGATTGTGCCGGGGTATCCGGTGGGGAAGGGGGGGAAGGCGCTATGTCCGGGGCCGGACGCCCGGACGATACGCTGAGCGTGCCTTGGCGGGTGCTTGTGGACGCCGCGCTCCCTTTTTTGCCTGAGCAAGCTGTCTTGTTTACCGCTGATGAGGTCATGGCAACGGACTTGCGGGAGTCCGGCATGTTGCAGCCTTTCCCTGAGGACAGGGCTGATGTCTGCGCCGCCTGGCCGCAGGAGCTGGCTTCGGGACTCCTGTTTGCTTGCCTGCCTGCCTGGCGGCTTGTGGGCAGGCATAGTCTTCCTGAAAACAGGCCCTGGCTTGAGCGCGAGGTGGAAGTTGTGGTTGCCCGTCCCAAAGGCGGATGGAATAAATAGCCAGAGACGGGGATGCATGTGGAAACACCGGAGCAGAATATGCCTTACAGACTGCGGGGCTTGGTTTTCGATATAGACGGCGTGCTTTTTGATTCACGTTCGTCCAATATGGAATACTACAACATGATCAGGCGGGCTGTACAACTGCCTCCGCTCACTCCCGAGGAGGAGGACTACTGCCAGATGGCTTCGGGAGAACAATCCCTGGCCTATATCATTCCTCCGGAATACCGTGAGGAAGCGGAAAAAGCCTGTAAGGCCATCAATTACAGAAAGCAGATACTGCCGCTTTTGTCCGTGGAGCCGGGTTTGCTGGAGCTCTTGCACTGGCTCAAGCTGTATGATGTGCGCCTCGGCATTTTTACCAACAGAGCCACCGCGGTGGAAGAATTGCTGCGCTATTTCAGCCTGGAGCCCTTCTTTTTTCCAATCATGACTTCCCGTATCTGCCCGCCCAAACCCTATCCGGACGGGCTGCTGCGGATACTGGATGAGTGGCAGCTCAAGCCGTCGGAAATAGCCTTCCTGGGGGATTCCAAAGTGGATGAGCAGGCCGCGGCGGCCGCCGGGGTGCCATTCTGGGCTTATCGTAATCCGCTCCTCACCGCGGAGCTTCATTTTGACGCTTTCTTTACCATGATAACGCTGATTACGCCCCTTGTGGAAGGGCGGTAATCGTTATATGGTTGCCTAGCGGTTTTTTCGTGGTTTTACTGTCTGGAGGAAGCATGTTCATTCTGGCTAATATCCTGTCCGCTATCGTGTATGTTCTCGATACCTTGCTCTGGATATACATGATTATTGTTTTCGTGGCCTGCCTGGTTTCCTGGTTCAGGCCCGATCCGTACAATCCCATTGTGCGCCTGCTGTATAATCTGACGGAGCCCGCCTTTTGGCGCATCCGCAAGTGGTTTCCTTTTGTCTATGTGCGGGGTATCGATCTGTCGCCCCTGGTCCTGCTTATTCTCTTACGAGTCATTCAGATGGCGGTCATTCAATCCTTGTATCAAATGATTGCGATGATTCGATAACGGTCAGGGACGCGCATGTCTGTTAACCGCATTGATCTCCTTAACCACACTTTTTCCCGTGTTTTGCGCGGCTATGACCCTGAAGAGGTGGACAACTACCTTCAGGATATAGCCGATACCATGGCGCGACTCGGCGATGAACGGGTGCGTCTTACCAACCTGGTTGCCCAGCTTGAAGAACGTCTGGCCGCCTATGGAGAACGGGAAAGCGCTCTGCGCGAGACCTTGCTCGCCTCGCAACGCATGCTGGAAGAGATTAAATCCTCGGCGCAGAAAGAGGCGCAGCTTATTATTGACTCGGCTCAGAACCGGGCGGAAAACCTGACCAATCAGGCGAATTTGCGTCTGGCGCGTATTCTTGATGAAATCTCGGAAGCGCGTAAGCTGAAAGCGCAGTTTGAATTCAAAGTGCGTTCCGTCATTGAAGGACATTTGAAGCTGCTGGAACTCGGGCAGATGGAAGATGCCCGGATGGAACGCGCCACCGCTGCCTTGAACCGGAGAAGCGATATCCGGAATGAGGCGGCGAGAAGCGAACCCGGCTCCGGTCCGGGCGGGCCTGGTGAGCAGCGCGGCGGCCCACGAAACAAAAACGACGGACATGACGGCTGAAAGCGAGGAGCGTCCCCCCTTTGCGTCCCCTGCGGCCGAAGGAGGCTGGCACTTGCTGGTCAGGGTGCAGCCGGGTGCGAAAAAATCGGAATTTGCCGGAGTGCGGGAGGGGCGCCTGCGCATCCGGCTTGCCGCTCCGGCGGTGGAAAACAAGGCCAACAGGGCGCTGACGGTTTTTGTGGCCGAAGCGCTTGGCCTGCGAGCCACGAAAGTGACGCTGCTCTCCGGCGAAACAGGACGGCAAAAGCGGTTGCTGGTACAGACCGCGGAAGAGCCGGACTGGGACAGATTGTTGTCCTGATGCCGCAGAGCGCGGAATGTTCCGGGCTGCGCGGGCAAAATAAACATAGTGAATGACTTACAAACGGAGGTGCATCGTGGAGAAAAAAGAGTTGGAACTGCTTGAAAAACTGGCTCCTACCCATCCCGATCTCAAATCCTTGTGGGATGACCACATCCTTTATGAAAAACAACTGGAAAAGCTGGAAAGCAAGAAATTTCTAACCCCGACGGAAGAGCAGCAAGTCCGTCAGATAAAAAAACAAAAACTTGATGGGAAAACCAGAATGGTGGCTCTGCTCCGGGAGTACGCCACTGGGGAGGGGTAACATTCATGGAGCTCACGGGAGCCCAGATATTGATGGAGTGTCTCAAGCGCGAAGAGGTTGACACCATATTCGGTTATCCCGGCGGGATGGTCATCGATGTTTTTGATGAACTTTCCCGTCATCAGGATGCGCTCAAGACTATTCTGGTGCGGCATGAACAGGGCGCCGTGCATGCGGCGGACGGTTATTCACGCGCTTCCGGCAAGGTCGGCGTGTGTCTGGTTACCTCCGGCCCCGGCGCCACCAATGCCGTGACCGGTATTGCAACCGCGTACTGCGACTCCATTCCTCTGGTCGTCTTTACCGGCCAGGTGCCCACGCGCCTGATCGGCAACGACGCTTTTCAGGAAGTGGATATTGTCGGCATTACCCGGCCCTGCACCAAACATAACTATCTGGTCAAGGACATCAAGGACTTGGCTCGTATTATCCGTCAAGCCTTTTACCTGGCCAGAACAGGAAGGCCGGGCCCCGTGCTGATTGATCTGCCCAAGGACGTCTCGACCGGCAAAACCGAATTCGTGTGGCCGGAAGATGTGCGCATGCGCGGCTATAATCCCACTTACAAACCCAACCTCGTGCAACTCCGCCGGGCGGCGGAACTGCTGGTGAAGGCTAAAAAACCGCTCATTCTGATGGGAGGCGGCGTAGTCGGCTCCAATGCCGGTGGCGTGCTCACCGACATGGCCATGCGCTACCAGATTCCCGTTGTCTCAACCCTCATGGGCTTGGGCGGTTTTCCCGGCACGCATTCCCTGTGGTTCGGCATGGTCGGCATGCACGGTTTTGTGGCTGCCAATAAGGCCGTGGGTGAAGCCGACCTGCTCATTGCGGTGGGCACCCGTTTTGCTGACCGGGTAACAGGTAAGGTTTCGGCTTTTGCCAGTAATTCCAGTATCATCCATATTGACATCGACCCCACATCCATCCGCAAGAATGTGAATGTGGATGTCCCTGTTGTGGCTGACTGCCGTGAGGCGGTGATCGGCCTTTCCGAGGTGCTCGCGGCCCGGGCCGGAGAAAAGGACTGGGTGAACGAACATAAGGCATGGCTGGCCGGGCTTGACTGTTACAGAAAGGAATATCCCCTGAGCTATGTGCGGGATGGGGAAATCAAGCCGCAACAGGTGATTGAGGCCGTGTATGATCTGGTCAGGGACACCGATGCCGTCATTACCACGGAAGTAGGTCAGCACCAGATGTGGGCCGCTCAGTTCTTCAAGTATACCAAGCCCAGGACCTTCCTGTCTTCGGGCGGACTCGGCACTATGGGCTATGGCCTTCCCGCCGCCATGGGAGCGCAAATCGCCATGCCGGACCGGCGCGTCATCTGCATAGCCGGAGACGGGTCCATTCAGATGAACAGCCAGGAATTCGCCACTATCGTGCATAACAAGCTGCCGGTAAAGGTGATCATCCTGAATAATTGCTTCCTCGGTATGGTGCGGCAGTGGCAGGAACTCTTTTTCAAGCAGAACTACATGTGCACGCCCATGGACGGGCAGCCCGACTTTGTGAAGCTGGCCGACGCCTACGGTGCTGAAGGCTACCGCATTACGGAAGAGGCGGATCTGGTTCCCACACTGCAAAAGGCGCTGTGTTCGCCCAATCCGGTTATCGTGGATGTGCGCGTGGCGCGCGAAGAGAACGTCTATCCCATGGTCCCGGCGGGCAAGGCCCTGGACGAAATGCTTTTGGTGTAGGAGAAAGGCCGTGAGATATGTACTGTCCGTTCTCGTGGAAAATGAACCCGGCGTGCTTTCCCGCGTGGCCGGGCTGTTCAGTGGGCGCGGTTTCAACATTGAGTCCCTGAACGTGGCCCAGACTCTCGAGCCCGGCGTTTCGCACATGACCATCACCACCTCGGGTGATGACCAGATTATCGAGCAGATCATCAAGCAATTGCGCAAGCTGGTTACCGTGATCAAGGTCGTGGATTTTCAGGAGCTCGCGGCTGTCGAGCGGGAAATGATGCTGGTCAAGGTGCAAGCTGACGATGCGCGTAGAGGCGAGGTGCTGCGCATAGCCGATATCTTCCGCTGCAAGGTGGTGGATGTCAGTCTCGTTGATCTGACCCTGGAAGTCACCGGCGATCATGAAAAACTCGCCGCAGTCGTTAATCTGTTGGGCCGCTTCGGCATCAAGGAACTGGTCCGGACCGGCACCATGGCCATGAAGCGCAGCATGCAGCACGAGAGTTGAGTGAGATTGGGGCTCCGCCCCAAACCCCGGCAGGGGACTGAGCCCCCTGCCCCCCCATACCCTGAAAACGGCGAAGCCGTTTTCGGGAATGC
>Ga0082212_10000131_pt1 | contig 113272 bp, 87 predicted proteins | sample TergutNt197P3_FD_71548 | JGI IMG/M metagenome (GOLD analysis project Ga0082212, IMG submission 71548) | Neocapritermes taracua P3 segment gut microbial communities from Petit-Saut dam, French Guiana - Nt197 P3 | ecosystem: Host-associated > Arthropoda: Insects > Digestive system > Gut ...
AGGACCGTGCCGCCGCTGTTCTGCCGTTGTACCGAAACCACATTCCCCCGGGCATCCGTTTCCTGGACGCGCTTGTTTCCTAAGGGGTCGGTCACGGTGGTAACGCCCTTGCCGTCCACGATGCCGTACTCCGTGGTCTGAACCGATTCGTCAGGCAGCGTTACCGCTACGGGATGATTTCTTTGGCTTTGTTATCAAAACGTAACCGGCTCAAACTATCGCAGCTCGCGGCGTATGTGGCGGTGCTGGGACAGTGTACGCAGTTAAGCTGGGCAGGCTTTCCTGTTGTGACACCGCCGCCATTGCCGCTTCCGGCCAGCGTTTATTCGTATCCGTCAAATTAACCGCATCTAGACAGCCATTGTAACATTAAGGAAATAAATACAATGGAGGAAAGGGTGAAAAAGTACGGTGAACAAGAACGTCTTGAGCATATCAAAAATTGGAAAAAGGGGACCCTGTCGCAGACGGCATACGCCAAATCCGCAGGGATAATACCGACAACGTTTTTTACCTGGACAAAGGAAAAGAAAGAAAAAAAGAAGGAAAAGGGCGAAGAATCCTTTGCGGTTGTTATAAGTCCCACAGCTTAATGCCGTCATTGATTGACCTGTCGATGGGCCGTTATTCGTATTTTTCTTCACTTTCAGCTGCAATATCATCCTTAAGGGCGTCCGCTGCCAGTTTGGCAGCAAAACCCGTACCCGCTCCCTGCCTATCCTTGATCCGGGCGGTGATGGATCGGCCCTTCCGTTCGGTCAGAGCGAGTCCCGCGGCGGCTCGGATGGTCCGGGCCGCCGCCAAACCGCAGTTGCAGATACGGGTAATTTCTTTTGGTTCCGCTGCAGCAATTTCTTCGATATTCCGGAAATGGCGGATCAGTGCCGCCGCCCGTTTGGGGCCTATCCCTTCTATTGATTCCAATGCTTCCAGCCGCAAATCCGCGGAACGGAGCTTTTGATTCAAGGTGGTGGCAAAACGGTGGCATTCGTCCCGGACAAACTGGAGTACTTTAAGGGCTTCGGAACTGCGGGAAAGACGCAGGGGTTCCTTTGCATGGGGGAGCCAAATTTCTTCTTTCCGCTTGGCCAGGCCCGCCAGGTCGCAGTTCAGCCCCAGTTCATCCAAAATGCCTTTGGCGGCCATTACCTGACCAATGCCCCCGTCAATAAGGATTAGGTCCGGCAGTTCCCGGTTTTCCCGGACCATACGGCTGTAGCGGCGTTTTACCGCTTCCCTCATGGCGGCGTAATCGTCCACCACTCCAATGACGCTGCGGAGCTTAAAGCGGCGGTAATTTTTTTTATCAGGCACCCCATCGACAAAGCTTACCAGAGAAGCTACCGGATGTTTTCCGTCAAGCTGGGCGATATCGAACCCCTCGATCCGTTGAGGCTGGGTTTTTAGGTTTAAGAGATTTTTCATCTCACCCAGGGCAGGCCCGGCACCTCGTTCCCGAAGCCGCCGCCGGAGTTCCTCTTCGGCATTGTGCCGGGCCATATTCATCACCGCCTGATGATGATCCGGCTTGGCCGGATCATCGGCAGGAACCAAGATATGCGGATCACAGTCAAATTGTTCCTGAAACCACTTCCTCAAGTTTTGCAGATCGAGGGGATAGGCTTGTTCGTTTGTGCAATCCGGTCCGGCGGAAAACGACGGACCGCTGCTCTGTATATAGATTTGAGCAGGGGGAAGCCGCCCGCCGTTGTAGTATCCGGCGATAAAGGTAATCAGAGATTCGCTTTCGCCGGAGGCACTCCTGGTGCGGTACAATTCCCGGCCCGTGAGCTTCCCTTCCCTCATGGAAAAAATCGAATACGCTGCCAGGATCCCTTCGGATGCCCAGGCAATGTAATCCCGGCCCCGGGGATCCAAATCCACTACCACACTGGATTCATTTAACTCTTCGATGGTTTTAATGGCGTTTCTAAGCTGGGCTGCCCGTTCAAACCGGAGGGCCGCCGCTTCTTCCTTCATTTCGGCGGAAAGCTCTGTCGTAAGTCCAGCGGTATCTCCGGAAAGAAGTTTCCGTACCCGATCCACCTGGAGGGAGTAGGCTCCTTCATCGATCCTTCCGCAGCAGGGGGCTCCGCAGCGGCCTATATGATAGTACATGCAGGGGTTTTGCCGCCGGGCCCAATTTTTTTGCCCCCGGCATTTGCGGAGGGCAAAAACCCGGTCGATGACGTCCAGCATATCGTCCATGGCTCCCACATTGGGAAAGGGCCCATAGTAGGCCGAACCGTCTTCGATGATATGCCGGGTTCTGAAAACCCGGGGATAGGGGCCTGCGGTAAGCCGTATTACCGGGTAGGTTTTCCCGTCTTTCAGGTTGATATTGTACCGGGGGCTGTGCTGTTTAATCAGGGTATTTTCCAGGAGGAGCGCTTCATATTCATCTTTGACAATGATTGTTTCTATTGAGGCTGCCCGGCGGAGAAGGGTTGCGGTTTTGATGTCCTTTTCGCCGGAAAAGTACGAAGTAAGCCGATTCCGCAGTATCCGGGCCTTGCCCACGTAGATAATGCGGTTATTGGCGTCCTTCATTATGTACACCCCCGGCTCTTTTGGAGCTTCTCCGGCGATCGTTTTAAGATTCATGGCCTAAAATTCCGATACTTAAAGAGTAATACTATGAAAAACCTTTATGTCTCCGTACTAGTGTATAGTTTTTACCTTTTTTTCGTCAGTCCCGGCCTGGGAGCGGCGGAAAAGACACTGATCCTGGGATCCTCCACAGGCTGGGGAATGGTAGAAAAGCGTACCCAGGTGGACGAAATAGCCGCCGTCAGGCCCCATAATGTACTGATCCTTTCTTCGGCTAACCACACCGGACCGGGCGGTTCCGGCGCTGCGGAAAGTGTCAACACCGGTGATGATATTTTGACGCTTTATGCGATGTACCGGAATTTCCCCGCCCAGGAATCGGCCCTGGATTTGGCCCTGAGTTTTGACGAAGGAACGCCGGATCGCTTCGCCGACAGCCAGGGAAAATACCGGATAAATGTATCCCCGGCGGTGCAGGCTGTTAATGAACGCTGGGCAAGGTACGGCCGGGGAGCGGCCCTTTTTAACGGGGAAAGCCGGAACGACGGCGTTCCAATAACGGTACGGCCCACCGCAGCCTCCCTCTTTGCTCCGGGCAGGAGTGTCCGGGATTTTAGCATAGAATTCTGGCTCTATCCCAACAAAATGGAGAATGGTGAACAGTTTGTCGCCTGGACCGCTGCGGAAAACCAGCGGATCTTCTGCGAAGCGGCACGGAACAGAATCCGCTGGACTTTCCAGGAATTGTTCGTCTCTCCGCAAAGCCTTCACGCTTCGGGCCGGGCGGAAATAAATACCGGCAGGACGGGGAGGATCACCGTAACCCTGGAAAGCAGGACCGCCCTGGTACCCCGAATTTGGAGTCATCATCTTATCCGTTACAATGCCGATACGGGACTTTTGGAATACCTGATCAACGGACGGATCGAAAACATGACCTATACGACTGTCAGCGGCAGAGAGGGGGGGGATGTTTATACTCCCCTGATTAACAGCGAAGGCTCCTTTATTTTGGGAAACCGTTTTTCCGGCTTGCTGGACGAATTTCGTATTTACAACAGGGCGATCAACGCTCCGGGCAGGACGGCACTGGAGCCGGTGAGCCGTACGGCCCTGGAACTGCCGGAGTTGACAAAGTTTTCCAGGAACGGCGGCCGTATCGAAACTCGTGCCATCGATCTGGGAGAACCCGATTCGGTGATATTGAAGATCGAAGCTTTCGGGGGCCGTCTGGGTTTTGTCTCCGGACGTGAGCGGCACATGACGGTAAAGAACACCTATGAAGGAAGGGGTAATTTTCGGTTTCCCGATAATTCGGCGGTACAATTTTATATCCGGGCCGGGGAAGAACCCTACCGTTTTGGCCAGATCCCCTGGATTCCCATTGTTCCCGGTGAAATGATAAGCGATGCCGTTAAGGGCCGTTATGTTCAACTGGCGGCGGCTTTTTATCCCAGCGGAGACTGCGAAACCAGTCCATATCTGGAAGAAATACGGATCCTCTATGACCGCAATGATCCGCCCCCGCCGCCTTCGATGGTAATTGTCCGGGCCCTGGATGGAGCGGCGGAACTTTCCTGGCGGATAAGCCCTGACGATAGTGTCCGGGGTTACCTGGTTTACTATGGCACCTCCAGCGGGATTTATTACGGCGAAGGGGCGGCCCTGGGGGGGTCCCCCATTGATGCAGGGAACCGCACATCACTTCGGATTGAGGGACTGCAAAACGGTGTATTATACTTTTTTACAGTAGCCGCCTATAACGGAACCGGCCCCAGGCCGCAGGATCTGCACCCGGGAAAATTTTCACGGGAAGTCAGCGTCCGGCCCCTAAGGACAAGCCCATGAGTCTTGATGTTCAGGATATTCTGGATCGCGCCAAGGGATCAGCCCGGGTGGGGGATCATGAGGAAGCGGAACGGCTTTTAAAACAATACCTTGCCAAAGTTCCCGCTGATCGTACCGCCCATCTCCTTTTGGGGACCACCCTGGCCAAGGGTGAAAAACTGGAAGAAGCGGCGGATGAATTCACCAATCTTCTTGCAAAAAATCCCCAAGATGTAGAGGCCATGAACAATCTGGCGGTGATCTACCGCCGTCAGGACAAATTGCAGAATGCCCTAAATGTTCTGATGGAGGCCGTAGAAATCGATCCAACCAGAGCCGAATTTCATTACAATATCGGAAACATTCACAAACAGCTGGGAAACCTTAAAGCTGCTTCCATGGCTTATGCCAAAGTGGTGGAATTGAATCCCAGCTATGTTCACGCGTACAACAACCTGGGAACAATCTACGATCAGCTCCATGAATACGACAAAGCCTACAATACATTCCGCAAAGGCCTGGCCCTGGACCGGAACAATCCAACCCTGCACTTTAATTACGGCGTAGCCCTGGAAGCCAATAATCGTTTCGAAGATGCCCTGAACGAATACAAGGCGGCACTGCGGAGTAAACCCGGCTGGTTCCAGGCGATGAACAACATGGGGAACATTTATTTTAAGCAGGGACAGCATGCAAAAGCCATGGATACCTTTAACCGTATCCTCCATGCGGACCCCCAAAACGCCGAAGCCCGGAACAATATGGGTGTGGTTCAGGCCGACCAGGGCAAGACCAAGGATGCGGTAGAAAATTACCGCCGGGCCATCGAACTTGATCCCAAGTACATTAAAGCAGTGGTGAATCTTGAACGGACACTGGAAGATTCCGGGGATTTTGCCGATGCGGTGGTGGAACTGGAAAAGCTCATCAAGCTTGTTCCCCACAGCGCCGATGTGCGGCATCGTCTGGCTTCCCTTTATCTGAAAATGGAACGCTACCCCGAGGCGCTGCAGCAATCCAATGCCGCTCTGGAATGGGAACCGGAGAACACCCAGGCCATGCGGGTTTTAGGAAGTGCCCACCGGCTTATGGGAGATGATGCGGAAGCAAAAAAAGTTTTTGAGAAGATACTTACTATTGATCCGGGGAACTATGCTTTCCATTTGGATCTGGCGGATATTCATTTTAAACGCAAAGAGTACAAGAAGGCGGAACAGAGGATAGTTGCCTTCCTTTCCCGCCGTCCCAATGATCGAGAAGCAAAGATGCTTCTGGGCAGAGTCTATGCCGCCATGGGAAACCGTACCCATGCAACCCAGGTGTTTGAAGAATTGGCCAAGGCGGATCCCAACGATACCGAAGCGCTGACGGCGGCGGCGGAACTTCACAAGAATGCGGGGGATGTGGAAAAGGCCCTCCGGACAGCGGATAAACTGGTTAACCTCCAGGGTAAAAGGGCCACCCCGGACGATCTTTCGGATCTGAACGAATCCCTGACTTTTTATGAAAATGCCGTCAGAGCTTATTCTTCTGATGTTACCGATATGTGGGCCAGAAACCTAAAACTGCTTAAAGAAGCGGTTCAGGAAGACGAAACAGAGGAAGATATATCCCTCCTTATGGGATCGGCAGAAAAAACTTCTTTGGTGCAGGAAGAAACGGAGGCCCTCTTTATTGAAGATCCCGAAACGGAAGAAACACTTGATGAAGAGCTGTTTATGGATGAAGAGATTCCATTATTGGAAGAGGATCCCCTGCCCGATATGTCTTTGGATAACATGGCCGAAAGCGGGCCCTATCAAGGGTCGTCACAGCCTTCACAGTCGCCGCCGGATTCTCAGGAGGAAGCAGAGTTTTCTCTTGGGGATAACGGGTTCCCCCAAGAGGAGCCGGAGCCTTTCCTGGATTTTCCGTCGGAACCGCCGCCTCTTCCATCGCCGAAACCGCCGGATCCGGAACCGCCGCCGCAGTATCCGCCGCCGCCGCAGTATCCGCCGCCGCCGCAGTATCCGCCGCCGCCGCAGTATCCGCCGCCGCCGCAGTATCCACCGCCGCCGCAGTATCCGCCGCCGCCGCAGTATCCACCGCAGGATTATTCCTCCGGAGATGAACCGGGAGCCCCGCCCATTTATGAAGAGGACGAGGAACTTTCCCTGGAAGACGGAGGTGAGGAAAAACCTCAGGAATGGGAAGAATTGGGCATGGAACCGGAAGATGCGGAAGATACGGATGCAAAAGATATAGTTGATGAAGCGTTTCCTCCGGTTGAGGATGAAATTTTTGATGAAGAAAAACCGGAGGATATTTTTGCCGAGCCTGAAGAAGATGCAGGATTATTTGAGGAAATCCTGCCGGATGCAGGGATTTCGGAGGACGATGCCGTTGAGGAATTGTCTGAATCCGATCATGATGAACCCCGGGGCATTCACCGGCTTGCTGCAACAACTGAAGAAACAACGGCAGAAGACAATCCGCTTTCCAAAGATTCAATCCTTGGGTTGATGAATTATCTTAAGGATCTATCTGCTTCCCTGCCGGAAAAAAAGAAGGAAAATTTTTTGCAGAGCGACGCCAGGCTTTCCATGGAATATGTGATCAATACGCTGGAAGGAAAACAGGGACTGCTTAAGGGAATAAAAAGCAAGGAACCCCCCAAAGCTCCGGTTTTGCAGACCCTTTCTCCTGTGGACAAGGAAAAAATTGCCGGCACCCTGTCCTATCTGGGAAACCTTTCCGGATCCATAGAGGACAAAGATCTCTTTGCCGCCCTTCGTCAAAAAGTGCAGCGTATTATGTCTAAGATTAAGGCGGTAACGGATAAACGAAAAAAAGAGCAAAATAACTGAGGTCAAGAGATGGCTGATGGTGAACAAAAACAAAAAATAGAAGAGTACATCAAAAATATGCCAAGCCTTCCCACGTCGGTGGCTAAGGTATTGGAGATCTGTAACAATCCCCAGACCAGTCCGGCGGATCTGAATCAGGTTATTTCCCTGGATCCGGTTTTGGTAGGCCGGGTGTTGAAACTCATCAATTCTGCATACTACGGCCTGGGCCAGCAGGTTACCAGCCTGGTCAGGGCGATTATCATGCTGGGAATCAACACCGTAAAAAATCTGGCCCTTTCTTCCGCGGTGGTGGGGAATCTGTCAAGAAGCAAGGGAGCAGAGGGACTCAATATGGAAGGGTTTTGGCGCCACTCCCTCTGCGTGGGTGTAGCCGCCAAGGCCATCGCAAAAAAAAGAAAAGTGGATCCCAACCAGGTGGAAGAATATTTTGCAGCGGGATTACTCCACGATATAGGGAAAATCCCCTTAAATGCGGTTTTAGCTAATGATTATATGTTTACCATCAGTTCTTCCGACCGGGATAAGCTGGCCCTGATAAGGGCAGAGGATCGTTATTTAGGGATCAGCCACTGTGCCGCCGGGGCCATGATCGTCAAGGCCTGGAAACTGGAAGGAGCCGTAGGGGACGCTATCGTATACCATCACAATCATCTGGATTACGACGGATCCCACCGGGATTTACTTTTTACAATCATCCTGGCAAACCGTTTTGCAGCGGAAACAGAAACAGGTTTTTCCGGCAACCGGCATCCTGAAAAGCCGGGACCATCGCTCTGGGATGAATTGAACCTCGCCCCGGAAATTTTTGACGAAATAACACCGGCGGTAAACAGCGAAATTGAAAAGGCAAAGGTATTCTTAAAATTGTAGCCTCCAGAGCGCTCTTAAAGGAGTACCCTGCGGAAAAAACTATTTATGCAGATGATGATTTTATTGCTTCTTCCAGGGTAGCAAAGATGGGAAAGAAATTAGACAGCTTTGTTAATTCAATTACCTTTTTTACCGAACCATGAATATTGATAATAGCTAAAGTTAAATTCATTTTTTTTGTAGTGGATGTTATGTAGATAAGAGCCCCTATGCCTGATGAATCAATGTATTCAACTTCCTCCAGATTAATAATAAATTTTTCTATTTTTTTCTCCAGCATCTTCATGAACAATTCTTTTAGTTTGTATGAGTTGTAAAGATCCATTTCCCCCAGTACGTCGATAATGTAGATATCTTCGTTTTTTCGCATCTTTAATTCCATAGTAGTGTGTCAGCTTACTCCGTCTTTTTGGCAGTGTCAAGGTCTTCCGATTCAAGTTCTGACTGGGAGGATAAAAATGCAAGGTACTGTTCAAACACCGCTTTTCCTGGAGATCCTGGAGGAATAATAATGGCAAAACCGGATTCGGAGGACTTCATTTTTGCCTTTATCCAGCGAGATTCGATTTCCATGCTAAATTTTTCTAATTTTGATTCTTTTTCGGGGATGATATCTAATGAATAATGGGTCTTGGGGACCACTTCCATAAAACCGGTGCTTTCGATGCATATGCCGGTAGAACTAAGGTTTTTGAGCAGTGCTTCGGTATTGGAGACCTCAGCAATATAGACTTGTCCCTTTGTAGGGTACCTTGGTTTCCGCTGTCCCATGTAGCATAGTATACCTCTTTTGGCATAAAAAATCCAGATAAAAAGGCCTTTTTTTTCATGGATTGTCTTTCAAAATAAAAAAGAAAGTACATTTTCAATACTTTGTTTGTCCATCAGGAACATAAAAAGCCGGTCCAATCCCAGAGCAACCCCAGAGTAGGGAGGTTCCCCCCCGTTTTGCTGGAAGTTTTTCCAGTATTCCCCGTCGATCCGGTGTTTTACCAGGCCATGGAGTTCCTTCTCTGCCGCCTCTTCTTCAAAAAACCTGCGTACTCCCGCCGGATCCGTCTCTTCCGTATAGCAGTTGGCCAATTCTATGCCGTCCAGGTACAGTTCCCAGCGTTCCTTGGTCTGTTTTGCGGGACCTTTTGACTTCGAAAGACATGGCACGAATGCGGGGTAATCAAGGATCACCAGAGGACGGTCTTTGGGAAGGGCCGGTTCCACGGCATGAATAAAGATCAGGTCATAGAGAATGATGACGGCGGCGGAATCCTTCACATTGTCCAGATGGGGATCCAAACCCAGGCGCCAGGCTTCCTTTTCCAGGGCGGTCCTGGCGGAGAGGGCGACTCCTTCTGTGGCGGCTTCCAGGGAGAATCCCGCCCAGCGGCGGAACGCCTCTTCCATGGTGATTCGCAGAAACGGGGGCCGCAGGGCGTCTTTTATACCGGGGGGAGTGATGTCCGCCAAATAGGCAAAGAATTCTTCTGTCAGAACAAGGGAATCCAGATAATCCGCATTCATGGTGTAGTATTCCAGCATGGTAAATTCAGGATTATGATGATGCCCCCGGGGTTCGGAATTACGGAAACATTTGCAAATCTGATACATATTTACCCGGTGTCGGGAGATCAATTTTTTCATCCAGATTTCAGGAGAAGGGATAAGCCACCGTTTTTCCGGCGGCTGCCTGCTGCCGCCGGGAGGAAGCCAGGAAGTTTCAAAGACCTCCAGGCAGCTTTCGGGGATCAGATCCGGGGCCAAAAGAGGAGTGTCCACCGCCAGGTACTGCCGGGAATCAAAAAAAGTCCGCACTTCCCTGACAAGCCGCGCCCGTTCGTGGAGTAATTCTATATCCATAGGGTTCTCATAAACGGCAGACCGCTTCTTTCCATTGGCGGCCCCGGTCAAATTCATTTTTGAACAGGCCGAAACTTGTACAGCCCGGTGAGAGGATCACCGTTCGCTTAACATGAGGCATAGCCAGAGCCGATTCCAGGGCGATCCGGGCGGCGGTATCCATATTGTCAAAAGGGCCGTGAAATGAGAGGCCCGCTTCTTTAAGCAGGGGGCCAAGTTTATCACTCCCCGTTCCGGCCAGTAAAATGATTCTTAGGGGGTCTTTTCTGGCAGCAGCGGACCTGACCAGGGGGCTAAAGTCGAGGTTTTTATCGTTGCCGCCGACAACCAGGACCAGGGTTTGCTGTTTTTCGTCTCCGGCAAAGGCCTCTATGGCTGCTGCTGCTGCTTCGGGGATGGTGGCCGACGTATCATTATAAAAACGGATACCGTCTATTTCCCGGAAAAATTCCAGTCGGTGTTCAATACCAGGGAATGAGGCAAGTCCTTGCCGGACCGTTTCTATGGGAATGCCCAGATCCAGCAAGGCCAGGGCAGCGGCCAGAAAATTTTTCTTTTGATGGCGGCCCGGAACCAAAAGCTGGGACGGGACCGCTTCAACGGGGTTACCTTCGATGGAAACCATGCCGGCGCCGCTCTGGGGATCAATCCATCCGCCGCCAATCCTGCCGGTAACTGCGCCGTCGGGCGAAAAAGGCTGGGACGAATAGGGGAGGGTACGGCCGGGACTTTCGGAAAGAAAACTCCGGCCCCAGGAATCGTCGGCGCTGGCTATGGTAACGTCTTTTCCGTTCTGGCCCTGGTAGACGATCCGTTTATCGTTTACATAGGCTTCCATGCTGCCGTAACGGTCCATGTGATCCGCCATGATGGCGCTGAGGATCGCCGCCCTCGGTTTTAGAAGAGGCTGCGATCCATCTCTGTCCTTCCATGCCGCAGGGCAGATTCGATTCTTTAGATCGCCTAACTGCCAACTGGAGAGTTCCAGCACCACGTCATCGGCTTCGTTCAATTCATCCAAAAAGGAAAGGGGAGATATGGTGATGTTGCCCCCCAGGAATGCCTTGCCGGCCAAAATGGTTTTATCGTTGTGCAAGGCCGCTTTGCTCAATACCCAATGTACGGCGCTGGCGGTACCGGACTTTCCTTTGGATCCGGTAACGGCGGTAAGCCGGGCGGGGGAAGCGGCAAGAAAAAGGGAAATGTCCGTTTCGATACGGTTGGCAGCGGCCAGGTAGGGAGAATCGGGACGGACGCCGGGATTTTTTATCACCATATCGGCCCCGCTAAAGTCTTCTATTTCATGGCGGCCCAACACATAATGAAAGGGGGGATGAGGTTCCGAAAGGGATTCCAGTTTTTCTATGGATGGAAAGAGGGCTTTTTCGTCCTTCATATCCGTCACGGTACATTCGGCGCCGTGGAGGGCCAGATACCGGGCAGATTCCAGGCCGCCGCCGTTCAGCCCCAGGCCCATGACGGTTACTTTCATGCCTGCATATTCGCCGTTGGCCACTGGATTCCCCTTCTTAAACATAGTATTATAGGCTTTATCATGACAAACCGATTGTGTAAATGCCTTTTTTGTGCGGCGCTGATCCTCGTGTCGCTGGAAGCAGCGGCTCAAACCCAATGGCAGTTGTCCAATGTCCAAGGGAATGTTTCTCTTACCAGAAACGGAAGGCGGCAGGCAATACGGAACACCGATCTCCGGGAGGCGGCCATCCTCCTGGGCAACCGGGACATGGTGCAGACCGAAAGGGGTACGGCGGAACTTCGTCTGGGTTCCAGCGACGCGAACCTGGTACTCGGCGAAAATACTTCGCTCATGATAGATGCATTGGAAGATGATTTTTCCCTGGAATTATACTACGGGAGAATGCGTGTTCATGTAAGTGATGTGCTTACCATACACACCGGCACCTCCTATTCCGTTTTACGGAACTGCAATGCGGGACTGGATTATCTTGCCCGGCCCAGTGTAACTAACCCGGCACTGGTTGTGCATTGTTTTGACGGATCCGCAGAAATAATGGTTCGTTCCTCCGATACGGAGGGGATCAAACTTCCGGTTAAGGGCGGCGAAAGCCTTTCGCTGGAATACCAGATGCCTTTTATCTATGTGGAGCGGAAAAATTTGGATCCCGCAGTCCTTGCCTACTGGAATGCAAATCCCTTTACAAGGGGGCAGGCCCGGGCGCAGACACCATCGAGAAGACAACCTGCAGCGGAACAGATACCGGTGCAGGAAGCCAAGGAAACCAAGGAAGCTACCGGGGACACAGTTCAAAACGCCGTCCAGGATACCGCAGTAACGGAGCAGCCCCGGGATCCGGCGCCAATTCCGGTATGGGAAGCGCCCCAGGATACGGCCCGGCGGTCGAAGTTGACAAGGCCCTTTATCTTAACGGGGATTATCCTGTTCGGCGCCGGAGCGGCCATGCAGGGGTACAGCTATTTTGGCAGCCCCGATCAGAATATAAAGGACCGGTTTATGTACGGCGGCTATGGTTCAATGGGACTGGGAGCGGTGTTCCTCTTTAGCGCCTTCTTCAGCGCCGGTCCTTCACGGAATACTGCAAACCGGTAATGGGCGGCGGCGAAATAATTGAAAGCTGTCCGGTGATGGACGAATTCGGCAATCCGGTTAATTTCGGATGGGCCCGGACTCCCCTTTTTGAATTCAACCCTCCTCCCATTGGGGGCTCCCCCCGGAACAAAATAACCGAAGCGGACCGGTATATTATTTTTTCTGCAACCCACCTGATTGTTTTTGAAGTGATGGACGGCGGCTATCTGGGGCATATCGGAATTTCGGTTTTTTCGGTAAAGGATCACCGCCGTTCCACCCACAGCATTGAACGGTTTTTTTCCATGGGACGCCTTGGATTGCCCCCTGGTTCCGAAGATGGGACCATCAAGGTAAGGGAAAAAAAATCCGCCCTGGATTTTATCGTGATGAAAGGGGGTGCCCGGATTATTAAGGTGGATTATCCCCGCTTCGGCCATCACCGATACCTGCGGGGCGAAGTGGTGCTTATGCCGGCCTTTCCCGATGCCCAGTCCCTTGTGGCCGTTACCCCCTGGCGGCGGGACCGGCGGGCCTTCCGCCATTTCCGCTGTTCCCCCTGGTTTATTACCGAAGGGGTCATGCAGTTTGGTACTACGGAAATTTGCTTTACCCGGGACAATGCCTGGGCAATTTATGAATGGAAGCGGGAGGTCCGGCCCCGCAGGGATTTGCGGTATTGGGCCGCCGCCTGCGGAATTGCCAATGGCAGACTTACCGGATTCAATATTGGGTACGGACTGGCCGATTCCAGCACCGGTACGGATAACGCGTTTTTTCTGGACGGACAGATTCACAAGCTGGATCAGGTAACATTTCATATTCCTCCGGGAAACTGGCTGGACGAATGGAAATTCACCAGCAACGACAAACGTCTGGAAATGACCTTTACTCCCCTTCAGGAACGGAGGGAATACAGGAGCATCTTTTTTCATTCCGTTAAATGCCGCCAGGTTTGCGGAACTTTTTCCGGGCGGATAATCCTGGACGACGGCAGCGCCATAGCATTCTGGAACATTACCGGTTTTGCAGAACGCCGCAAGACAAGATTTTAATCTTCCTTGACAATAATCCCTGCTCCCTTCATTATTATCATACAAGGAGAGCCCAATGAGTTACACTTCGGAAAACATCAAAAATGTTGCTGTAGCCGGACATGGAGGGACCGGTAAAACAACTTTGTTCGAGAGGCTTCTCTTTGCCGGGGGGGTAATTTCCAGGCCCGAAACGGTGGAGTCGGGAAAAACCACGGGGGATTACAGCCCGGAAGAAATTGAACGGAAAATTTCGATTCATGCGGCTTTAGGACATGTGGATCTTCGGGGCAAAAAAATTAACATCTTTGATACTCCCGGTTCTTCGGACTTTACCGGAGATGTTATTTTATGTTTTAGGGCAAGTGAATTCGTCCTTCTGGCAGTGGACGGCAGAGACGGAGTTCAGATCGAAACGATTAAACTGTGGCGGAACCTTGACGGCCAGGAAAAACCACGGGGAGTGTTCCTTACCAAATTTGATGAAGAGAGGGCTGATTTTGCCCGTGTTTTGGAAGACATTAAAGATAAATTAAAAAAAGAAGCTATACCTTTGAGCATCCCCATGGGAAAAGGCGCGGCCTATAAAGGAGTAATTGATGTCCTTAACGGCAAGGCCTGGATCCAGGAAGGAGAGGCTCTGGAAAAAGAAGCTCCCATACCGGATGAGTTTAAAGATATTTTTGATGCGGCCCGGGAAAAACTGATCGAAGCCGCCGCCGAAGGGGACGATTCCCTGATGGAAAAATATCTGGACCAAGGTTCCCTAAGCCCGGAGGAAATGCGTTCTGGTCTTGTTAAGGCCCTGGCGGAAAACAAAATCGTTCCCGCCTTTGCCGGTTCCCCGCTGAAAAACTCTGGACTTATAGTTCTGCTGGACTTTATCTGCGACGCTGTCCCCGGCCCCTTGCATGCCAGTGACAGCGTCATTGGAGCGGACAATAAAGAAATCAAAGTGCTTGTTGATTCATCCAAACCCTTTTCCGGCCTGGTGATCAAAACTTCGTATGATCAATTTTCCGGCAAACTTTCGTGGATTAAGGTAATAACCGGAAAACTCGCCGCTGATTCGGAAGTCCTTAATATGTCGGAAAACAAAAAGGAACGAATCGGAAAACTCTATACCTGTCAAGGAAAGAAGCTGGAAGAAGTAAAGGAACTGGAAGCGGGAGATGTGGGAATCATCACCAAAGCGGCGGTAATGAAAACTAACGATACTCTGAGCGCCTCCGATACGGGGATGAATTTTGTTCCCCTGCGGCTCCCCGAGCCGGTCCATTCCGTGGCGGTTACCGCAGTGGCAAAGAAGGACGAGGACAAGATGGGTGAATCCCTGGTCAGGGCCGCAGAGGAAGACAAGACTTTTCGCTACCAGTTTAATGGGGAAACCCACGAGACAGTGATCTCCGGCATGGGGGAACTGCAGATCAACATTATCCTGGAAAAGATCAGAAACAATCAAAAGATAGATCTGGAAACCCATGTACCCAAGGTGGCGTACCGGGAAACGATCTCCAAAAAGGCGGGTGCCGAATACACCCACAAAAAGCAGACCGGCGGCCACGGCCAGTACGGCAAGGTGGTCATGGAAATTGCCCCCCTGGCCCGGGGCGAGAACTACCGTTTTGTTAATGCCATCTTCGGCGGATCGATACCCAAAAACTATATCCCCGGCGTAGAGAAGGGCGTGGTGGAAGGGATGGCCCACGGTACCATAGCCCACTATCCTGTGGTGGATGTAGAAGTAAAGATCGTGGACGGCAAGCACCACCCGGTGGATTCTTCGGAGCTTTCGTTCAAACTGGCTGCCCGGAACGCCTTTAGGGAATCCATGCGGCAGGCTAACCCGACATTGCTGGAGCCGATCATGGATCTGACAGTCTTTGTGGAAGAGAAATATTTGGGGGATGTGATGAGCGATCTTTCCAGCAAACGGGGAAAGATTCTCGGCCAAGACTCGGCGGGGGGTATCGCTGAAATCCGGGCGGAAGTTCCTCAGGCGGAACTGCTCCGCTACTCCATAGATCTCCGATCCATCACCAGCGGCACCGGTTCCTTCAGCGTAACTTTTGCTCACTACGCGCCCATTTCGGGCCGCATCGCCGACGAAGTTATCAAGGCCAGGGAATCCTTTAAGATTACCGAAACGGAAGAATAGGGGCGGCGTGCCAAATTCGCCGATACTCATACTAAAGACCTGAATTTTGCCGTTGTATGGAAGGGATTTTTCAGATTATATTTCTGAAGGGTATAGGGTATTGAAAAAAGCACTTTTTTTTGCCGGATTAATGATCTTTCTCGCAACAGGGATCTGGGGACAATACGAATGGAATCCAGCCGCACCTATGGGAGGCGGGTGGGATGTACCCGCTAACTGGCTGGTGGGCGGAGGAACCGCAACTTCTTATCCCGGAGCGTCGGGACAGATTGGCGATACCGCCACAATAAACAGCGGAAACATTTCTTTAACGGTGTCAATTTCCGAAACACTAAGCTCTCTTACAGTCAACGGCGGCGGGCTGCTTCTTACCGGCGGCGGTTCCATATCAGTTGCAAACCTGACCATGACGGGCGGTGCGCTTCAAACAGATGATAATGTAACAGCAGCAAATATAGACATTGCTAACGCAGCCGTCTTAACCGATTCCATTAATTTTCCAGGCGGCAGCGGCAGTCTGTATTTTGATGTATCTAATAATGTGCAAGTATCCGTAACCGCCGCCATAGCTGCCGGGTCTTGGAATTTTGGAAGCAGGAACATCACGGTAACAAAAACCGGAGCCGGAAATGTTACACTGGGTGCCATTGGCGGCACCGGCGACATTAATTTGGACCTTTCCGGAACCGGTGTCATTAATACCAATGGTGCCGGGCGGATTATAGCGTCAACAACTATCAGCAACAGTGGATCATTGTTATTTTCGTCAGATCTGAATTCAACAAACCTAAGTATTAATGCTTCATGCATCCTTGATATGGGGATCCATGATATATTGCCGCCGGGCAATTTTACCAACAGCGGAACGCTCAGGCTTGACGGCGGGACGCCTATAACAAAAACACCGCCGTCAACCGGCGGAAGGATTGTTATATACGGGGTTATGTCTACGGGACTTGGCTTGATCACTGCCTTTAACGAACTGGAACTGGCAGGCGGCGGCCATACTATTCCGGCGGGCGTTACCATGAATGCGCTGTTTGTTTCAGGCGGCGCCCATACATTAGGGGCGAATACTACCGTTACGGGTGGTGTAACGCTTTCAGGCGGGAACCTTAACGGCGGAGCCTGGAACCTTTCTGTTGGAGGCAACTGGTTTGATAGCCCCGGCGCTTATTCAAGTACCGCCGGGACCGTAACTTTCAATGGAGCCGCATCTCAGTCAATTAATTCGGCATCTTCCAGTTTCTGGAATATTGTGGTAAATAAAACAGCGTCTGCGAATACCGTATCCATGAGCAGTAACCTGCACGTTGGCAGCAGCGTAACAATAACCCAGGGAAACCTTAATTTGGGTACCAATAACCTTAGTACCATCAATTTGACGATTGACAACAACGGGACATTAAACGCGGGAAGCGGTACAATAACCCTGAATTCAGGTACATGGACCAGAAACGGGAACTTTTCAAACGGCGGCGGTACAGTTGTTTTTGGAACAAATTCCATCATAAACAGCGATCATGCTGGCACTAATGCTTTTAATAATGTTGCCTGTACCGGAAATGTAATTTTTGCGGGCAGCAATACCTTTAATAACATTGCCTGCGGCGGCGGAACAATAACCTTTGCCAACAATAGTACTCAGACAATAACAACATGGTCCGCATCGGCGGCAACAGCCTTAAGGGGTGCTACTACCGGTTCACCTTCATTACACTGGGGACTTCTTGGTTTAGCGAATTCTCCTCCTCCTACAGCTCCTTTGATTACCATAACAGACTGCGAATCGCCCGTTTACCTTGGACTTGTTCACAGCACTCATGCCACAAACGGCGGCAACAATATCAGGGTATTCAGCGGAGGTACGTTTACCTGGAACGGGAACGGCGGTGCAAACTGGAATGCTGATTCTAGTTGGGACACAGGCTATTATCCGTTAGAAACTGACGCAACTACAGTAATTATTGTTCCTGTAGTCAGCACTGTATATCCAGAAGTGAACCTGGATCCTGTTGATTGCAGATCGCTGGCTGTTGATCTGGGTGCTCAGGTAGATCTTCGCGGAAGCATATTTAGCATTGCAAATGCTTTAACCAACGATGGCACGATAATGCTGTATGGAAGACCCGCCCAGGTAACTGTTAATGGTTCTCTTCCTCCTGCGCCGAATAATAACAGTACGATACATTATTACAATACTCCATCCCCAGGGAACTGGATTTTTGGGAATACCTACGGAAACCTTATTGTTGCAAATTCAGCAAACATGGATACCGCTCCGTCGTTAACGGTAAACGGCACGGCAACCATCGGCGCAGACATCACTGCCACCGGAGGACAAATCTATAACGGACAGCTAATACTAACGGGTGCGGTAAATTTAACGGGGGATCCCGGAACCTTGGTTCGTTTTGTGAATACTGTAAATGGACCTCAGGCGTTGACCATAACGGATGCGGATGTTCGATTTGACAGCACTGTGGGAAACGCCGATCCCCTTACCAGCGTAACGGTAAATGCAGGAACTGCGGCGATATATTCGAGTATCACCACTACCACCGGAGGACAAGCCTATAACGGTCCGGTAGTGTTAGGAGGTACGGTAAACTTAACGGGGAATGCCGGAACCTTGGTTCATTTTGTGAATACTGTAAATGGGCCGCAGGCATTGACCGTAACGGCTGCGAATGTCCGATTTGACAGCGCTGTGGGGAACACCGCTCCCCTTGCCAGCGTAACGGTAAATGCAGGAACTGCGGCGATATATTCGAGTATCACCACTACCACCGGAGGACAAGCCTATAACGGCCCGGTAGTGTTAGGAGGCACGGTAAACTTAACGGGGAATGCCGGAACCTTGGTTCATTTTGTGAATACTGTAAATGGGCCGCAGGCGTTGACCGTAACGGCTGCGAATGTTCGATTTGACAGCGCTGTGGGGAACACCGCTCCCCTTGCCAGCGTAACGGTAAATGCAGGAACTGCGGCGATATATTCGAGTATCACCACTACCACCGGGGGACAAGCCTATAACGGTCCGGTAGTATTAGGAGGCACGGTAAACTTAACGGGGAATGCCGGAACCTTGGTTCATTTTGTGAATACTGTAAATGGACCGCAGACATTGACCGTAACGGCTGCGAATGTTCGATTTGACAGTGCTGTGGGGAACACCAATCCCCTTGCCAGCGTAACGGTAAATGCAGGAACTGCGGCAATAAATGCGAATATAACCACCACTGGCGGCCAGGACTATGGCGGAGCAGTAACACTGAGATCTGGCAGCGTGATCCTGAGGGGGGGAGGTAATATTTGGTTTCGCAGTACCTTAGATGGTGATGCATCAGGGTATGATCTGACAATAATTGCTGGTCCGGGGAATATTACCTTTGCCGGAGCAGCAGGAGGTACATTCCCGCTGAATAATCTTATTCTGGGAGACGGCGCTGAATCGGGGACGGTGAACATCAATAACAATATTAATGCAGCATTAGTGATTTTTACCGGAGGAACAGATCAGAAGGCTCAAAGCGATGGCGTTGAACGTTTAGGCGATGTCCGGATAAATGCTGGAACTAAGCTGACGGTGAACGGTTCTGTCAGACAATGGAACGGCAGTGTACTGACTCTTATGGCGGGAACAACAGTTCTTGATACAAACGCCGGTTCCTGGTACATGGGATCAGGTTCAGGCGGTGCGGGGTTTTCCACCGGTTTTGCAGGACTTGACGGTAATCTGTCTTTACAAACCGGGACAGAGCTTGTTACCCGGGATTTTTATAATGCTCCGCCAGGTTCACCCGATCATACTGTTGCTATCGGCGGAAGCAATATAAGAATTGCTGCATCGGGAAATGTAATCATCAACAAAGAATTTACCCCCGTTTCTTCTTATAACCTTAACGACTCCACGCTGGAAATGACAGGCACGGGAACTCTCAGCGTCAGGCAAAGTACTTCAGCCTATCTTTATCCCTATTATTGGGCTCCGGATCCTCCGCAAAGTATTACTTTGCCGGAAGTGAGCATAGGTAATTTTATTGCCAATGGAAATACGTCAATCCTGGGCAATACCAATTTATATATCCGAGGGAACCTTACTATTAGGAGTGGAAGGACACTGAATGCCGGCAGTGCGTATGTTTTTCTGTTTCCCCTGGATCAAGGTTCTTCCGGAAACAGATGGATACAGGAGGACAGAAACGGGTTTAACTACGATACTTCCCATGTAGAATTTGGCAATGTTCTTTACCCCACGCAATTTACAGGCCATACCTATTCTATTGAAGGTGATACAACATGGTGGACCCTTGCCTGTCATGAGGATAATGCCACCCTGCAATTTTCTAATTTTGCGGGGACTGCTGCGGAAACCGTTTTTGGATCCTGGGGACACGCAATTTTCCATTCATTTGAAGTATCACCCAGAACCGAAACGGATGCTACGGCAATAAAATTAACACGAATTAATAACGTTCCGCCGTCCGCTGTTCCGCCTGTTCCCTTTGATCCCCTTAATATTCCACCGGACGACCCAAGCGATTTTTTCTGGTATATGAATTTGGTCAATACAGGGCGGCTGCACTTGGATTATGTTGAAGTAAGATACAGTTTTTCGAAAACCAAAATACCCTTGCCGGCAAAGCTGGAAAACATGACCTTTCATATATACGCCTTGCCCTATTGTGATAATGTAGTAACCCCATCTGATACAAACAACCACTGGAATGTAAACTGGTTCCAGCTTAACAATTTTATTTATGCCTATACCGAAGATGTAAACCATAATGGCAGAATAGACAGAATACGCCTCCAGGCAGCTTTTAATGTAATTGATCCGGCGGACTATCCGGCAGAATTTGGAAAAGAAAAATTTGATATTTCCGTACGAAATACCCGGACCGGAGATTATTATGAAGTCCTAGGTTATCGCAGAGTGGAAACAAATGTGAGTGCAACTTCCGCCGATTTGGATTCCATTTATGTGACGCTAAAAGAAATGCCCTATCCGGACACAGGAGATACGCTTTTTTGGCGGGTGGAAAGAAATAAAAGTCTGTGGGATTTGACAACCTTTAATATTGGTACCGGAAAAGGTACCGTCCTCGTGGGTCAGGAAAGGGATGAAGACCATCCTGTAGCCGATAGCGGCTATACCATTGATACGGCCCCTCCAAGAATCAATTATACCATGGCAGTTCCCGGAAAAAATGAATTCTATATCCAATTTTCGGAAAGTCCGGCAGCAGGCTTTCAGGTATATGTTGGCGGGAGTGGTCCTTTACCGCCGGTGTCAAAGCCGGATCTTCAGCCCTGGGAGTTTGTTTATGAACTGCCATCGGTATTTAACGCTGCAACTCTGGAAAGCGCCGGTAATATAGTAGAGGTTCGGAATCTTATAGATCTTGGTGTCCCTGCGGAAGACCTCCGAATGGATGATGGAAGCGGCCGCTTGTATTATTTATACCCATCTCCCAAATACCCTCAGAATTATCTATATAATGGCACAGGGGCCCATCAGGGTTATGTTAGCTGCCGGGGCGCGCCCCCATGGACAGGCTGTGTTTATCCTGCCAATAGAACATATATTTTTGCAACCGGCCTGGAAGCAGATGTAACTCACCGGCCTACTGATATACTTGTTTCAATTCCGCCTCAGGCCCTTTCAGAGCCCAATTATTTTGTCTGGCCCCTCTGGGCAAGATATGATGATTCAACGGCGTTCCCGGGCAGCGATGAATGGAATTTAGGGAACCCTTTTCCCGGTTACGGTTATATGAGCCAGGATGAAAGTAATTTAATAGAACAAACAATCATATGGGATTTTACCGGCAAACGTTATCTGGAAAGGAACAATATTCTTATGCAGTCCCATGCTAATACTTCTACGGGATCATGGTACATTGTTTATGGCTTGAGTGTTCCCGATTCGGCAAAGTCCACCACAGCGAATGGTTCACCGGAACTGTGGAATCCAGGACTGGTTGAATCCAGCGATCCCTATTATGTTCATCTTTTTCCCTATGATACTTCCCAGGCAAATGCCTATGTCATGGATGACACATCATCTCCGTTTTATATTTATCCTTTTTCTGAACCGAACGGCAATGTTACAGTAGAATTCTATTTCAATCTTCCCCCAAGCGATTTATTTTCAGGCCGGCTGGATATACCTTCCGGAACAAATCTGGATACAGTACACAACTGGTACCGGCTGGTCCGGCCCTTTAAATTCGATATCCACGACATAACCCGCCAGCGGGGCGGCGTAACGATCCTTAACAATGTAATCAACTCCAATAACAGCGAACGGGTCTACTTGGATTATAAACTGGAAAAACCAGGCCGAGTTACCATACAGGTCTTTACCCTGGACGGGAACCTTGTAAAGAGCCTTAAACGGGAATATCAATATGCCTCCAGCAGCTACTACCGGGTTTCCTGGGACGGCACCAATCAGGGCGGCCGCCCGGTAGCCAGGGGTATGTACTTTATCCGCGTTGTTGCGCCGGGCATCGACGAGATAAGAAAAGTCATGGTGATCAAGTAGGGGATTTTATTCTCAGTTTATTATAAAGTATAATAATTTTAAATGAACACAACTCCCAGCCCAAAAAAGGCCGCTTTTGCAACGATTCTTGGCCGCCCTTCGGCGGGTAAATCTACCCTGGTAAACAGACTCTGCAGTGAACGCATTGCCATCGTAAGCCCTGTACCGCAGACTACCCGGAATGCAATTCGGGGCATCGTAAACCGGGAGCAGGGACAGCTCGTGCTGGTGGATACACCGGGGATTCATCTTTCCCAGAAGAAGATCAATCGCTCTCTTACAGAGACCGCTTTCCGATCCGCCGCCGAATCGGATATGATCCTCTATGTACTGGATGCTTCCCGGATCCCCGGCGCTGAAGAAGAAGCAATAGCGGAGCATTGTCAGATCCGCCTGGAACATGGACAAGGATCCATTGTTGCGGCAGTAAATAAGATGGACAAGCCCTCTGCGGATTTTGGACGGACTGTAGATTTTTTAAGCCGCCGCTTTGCCGCCCTTGATAAGGATCGTATCATCCCCATATCGGCCCAAAAAAATGAGGGAATGGATGCACTCCTGGCCGCTCTTTTTGAATTAGCCCCTGAGGGAGAATCCTTTTATCCTGAAGATTACTATACCGACCAGGAAATGGATTTTCGCATCGCCGAAACTATTCGAGGAGCGGCGCTGCCCTTTCTTCGCCAGGAACTGCCGCATTCGGTATATGTAGAGGTGGCAGACCGGGAGTTACGTTCCCTGGGACAATGCAGCAAAGAGCGGCTGTGGGTGCGGGCCTTTATTATTTGTGAGCGGGAATCCCAGAAGGGAATGATTGTCGGTAAGGGAGGGTCGGTGATCAAGGCCATAGGAGAGGAGGCCCGGAAAGAACTGAACCGTATTTTAGACTGGAAGGTAGACCTCGACCTTCGGGTTAAAACCGGCAAAGACTGGCGCCGCAACGACAGAATACTGCAGAAATTATTTGACAGGTAAATTTTTAATTACGATAATGCCAAAAACCGGTCAATTTGCTCCAGGAGTTCACCATAAGTATCAACGCAGGAAAGGTCGGCGCATTCTTCTCGTATGGCCTGGGGAGCGCGAAAAAGACAGCCCGCTTTTGCTTCGCGGATCATTGCAAGATCGTTAAAGGAATCCCCGGCGGCAAAAATTCTCATATTAAGGGACGAGAGTGATCGCACTGCAAACAGTTTGCCGTTTTCTTGTCTTAGTTTATAACCGGTGATGCTTCCATCGGCGGAACACTCCAAGCTGTTGCAGAACAGGGTTGGCCAGTTGAGTTTTTTCATCAGCGGTTCAGCAAATTCTTCAAAGGTGTCGGAAAGGATGATAAGCTGGGTTCGTTCCCGGAGTTTTTTGGTAAAATCCATGGCCCCCGGCAGAGGATCCATGGTTCCTATTACCCCTTGAATGTCCGCCAGTTTTAAATTATTTTTTTTCAGCAAATCCAGCCGGAAACGCATCAGCTTGCCGTAGTCCGGCTCATCCCTGGTGGTACGCCGCAATTCCGGAATTCCCGCCGCTTCGGAAAAGGCGATCCAGATTTCTGGAACAAGGACACCTTCAAGATCAAGACACACCAAATTCATAAATACACTATAGCACAAAACCGGAAAACGTGCATACAATGGTGAGTATCTTCGGCAAAATGGAAACCTTGCAATTCAATAACCCCTTTGGCGCTCCTGTGTATTACAAGAAGACAGTAACCAGCACGATGGACGAAGCAAGGCTTCTCAAAGGTACAATGTCCGGAACCGTAATTGCCGCAGGGGAACAAACCGCGGGCCGGGGCAGGTCAGGCCGGCCCTGGAAGATGGACAGAGATAAAAACCTTTCCCTTACGATCATATTCCGGTACGGCACAATCGCTGCAATTCCTCCTTGTCTTACCCTCAAAGCTGGTCTTGCCGTTTCCGGAGCCATCGAAGATTTTACAGCCCTTGTTTGGGGAACAAAAATTTCGCCCCTTGCCGGAAGGGTTCTGGTAAAGTGGCCCAACGATATCATGCTTTTGGACAAAAATGGCCGGGGAAAAAAAACCGCAGGAATTCTGACCGAGGCCGAAGACGGGAACGTCTACCTCGGGATAGGCGCCAATATTGCCCAGCGAACCTTTCCTCCGGAACTGGAAGAAAAAGCATGCAGTATTGCACAGGCGCTTGTAGAAACAATGGGCCAGTATAAGGATACGGCCCTGGTGGATGAAGGGCGTTTTTCTCTGCTGGAATTAATCCTTTCCCGCCTGAAAAAGGAACTGAAAACTGCCGCCAATGGCCTGGACGAATTCAATCGTCCAGGCCATTGGCGGCAAAGACTGGAAGAGAGACTGTATTTGAAGGACCAAAGGGTATGCTTTACCCCCGGTCTGCCGGAAGAAATTTCCTGCAAACCGGCACTGGCAATAGAGGGTATGCTGAAAGGCATTGGCCAAGACGGTGAAATTCTTATTGTGGATCATACGGGGGAACTCCATTCTTTTATAACCGGCGAGTTAAAAGCATATTGAACCTTTTATAACCGTTGAATAAAATGGAACCATGCTGGACTATCGCTTTATTGCAGAAAACATTGATGATGTAAAACAAAACATCGCTGTTCGTTACATGAAGGCCGACGCCGATGCGGTGGTGCAGCTTTTCGGCAGGCGGACCGAGATGGTTACGGCCATTCAGAAACTTCAGCAAAGACGGAACGCCAATGCGGCGGCAATGAAGGGCAAACTGGAAATAGAAGCCCGGCAGGCGCTGATGGAAGAGGGCAAAAAACTAAAAGAAGAAATTGCCGCCGCCGAAACGGAACTTGCAGGACTTGAAGCCGCCATGGAAACGGAAGTACGGCGTATTCCCAATATGGCCCATCCCGATGCTCCCCGGGGAAGGGAAGACAAGGACAATCTGGAAGTCAAGCGGGTGGGGGATCCGGTGCAATTTAATTTTGAAGCTGTCGATCATGTCAAACTCGGCCAGGATTTGGACATCATTGACTTTGATTCGGCCACCAAGGTGTCGGGGACCAAGTTTTATTACCTTAAAAACGAAGGGGTTTTTCTTGAATTAGGCCTGATCCGCTATGCCTTGGATATTCTGCAAAAACAGGGATTTACTCCTTTTATCACCCCCGATGTGGCTAGGGAAGAAATTCTTGCCGGCATTGGTTTTAATCCCCGGGGAGAAGAATCCAATGTGTACGCCCTGGAAGGAGAGGATACCTGCCTGGTGGGAACAGCGGAAATTACTTTGGGGGGGTATTATTCCAATACGGTCCTGTCAAAGGACCGCCTGCCCCTGCGTATGGCGGGCCTTTCCCATTGTTTCCGCCGCGAAGCGGGAGCGGCGGGGCAGTTTAGCAGGGGCCTCTACCGGGTTCATCAATTTACCAAATTGGAAATGTTTGTGTACTGCCTGCCGGAAGAATCGGGCCGTTTCCACGAAGAACTCCTGGCTATCGAAGAAGCAATTTTCAGCGGCCTGGAGATACCCTTCCGGGTAGTAGATACCTGTACCGGCGATCTGGGGGCTCCCGCCTGCCGCAAATGGGACCTGGAAGCCTGGATGCCCGGAAGGAACGGCGGTGAATGGGGAGAAGTAACTTCCACCTCAAACTGCACCGATTACCAGGCGAGGAGGCTTAACATCAAATACAAGGACGAAGACGGAAAAAACAAATTCGTCCATATGCTCAATGGAACTGCAGTGGCCGTCTCCAGGGCAATCATTGCCATTCTGGAAAATTTTCAGCAGCCCGGCGGATCGGTAAAAATTCCGGCGGCCCTGGTTCCCTATTGCGGATTTGATATAATAGAATCCAAGAGTTGATATGAAAAAAATTTATTTGGATTACAATGCCACTACCCCGATCCGCGGGGAAGTCCGTTCCGCCATGGTAGAGGATCTCCTGGTGTACGGCAATGCTTCAAGCATGCATGGATCGGGCCGGGAAGCCCGGGCCAGGGTGGAAGAAGCCCGTTTAAACGTGGGGAAACTTCTGGGGGTTCCTGCCAAAACGGTGATATTTACCTCCGGCGGTTCTGAATCGAACAATACGGTTTTTAACACCCTGCGCGTCCTGGCCTCCGGCAAACAAGGAGTTCCCCTGGATTCGGGACGGCGGGGTTTTATCACTACTTTAATTGAGCATCCCTGCGTGCTCAATTCCGCCAAACATCTGGAGTCCCTGGGATTCAAGGCTGATTTTCTGTCTGTGGACGGGACGGGCAGAATCAACATGGATGAATACAAAAAAGCATTGAACGAAGAAACACTTTTGGTATCGGTGATGATGGCCAATAATGAAATTGGCACGATCCAGGACATTAAGGAAATTGCCGCCCTTGCCAAAGCCGTCGGTGCATGGATGCACACCGATGCGGTCCAGGCCGTGGGAAAGATACCCGTAAATGCCGTGGAACTGGGGGTTGATTATCTTACCATGTCGGCCCATAAGATCTACGGTCCTAAGGGAATCGGCGCCCTCTATATAAAGGAAAAGGCTCCCCTCTTTCCCCTGATCCACGGCGGCCACCAGGAAGACGGTATGCGGGCCGGAACCTACAACAATGCGGGGATCCTCGGTTTCGGCAGGGCGGCGGAACTGGCCAAGCGGGACCTGGGAGAGTATGGCAGAACCATTGGTCTTTTGCGGAAAAAATTGCGGGATGGATTGCTGGAAAAAATTCCCCGTATCAGGATCAACGGCCATGAAACGGAGATCCTCCCCAATACCCTCAATGTATCCTTTCCCGGAGCGGAGGGGGAGGCCATCCTTCTTTCCTTGGATTTGGCAGGTATCGAAGTTTCTACCGGTTCTGCCTGCGCCTCCGGAAGCCTAGAGCCTTCCCATGTATTAATGGCCATAGGAGCGGGGCCAGAACTGGCCCACGGTTCGATTCGCTTTTCTCTGGGACTGGGGACCAGTGAAGCAGATATTGATTATGTGCTGGAAACGGTACCGGTTATTATCGCCCGGCTCCGTTCCATGAGTACCATGGAGTTTGTATGAGTATGCCCAACTGGCTTTATTCTGATACGGTAAAAGAGCATTTTATGAAGCCCAGAAATGTTCTTTCCGATGAAGGATCTTTTTCCGCCGACGGACGGGGGGAAACGGGGAACATCAAGTGCGGGGATCAAATGCTGATGCTCCTACAGATTAAGAACGATGTGATCACCGATGTGCGGTGGAAAACCTTTGGCTGCGCCAGTGCCATCGCCTCTACCAGTATGCTTTCCGAAACGATCAAGGGGATGAATATCGCAGACGCCTACAAGATAAAACCCGAAGACCTGGTGCAAAAACTTGGAGGCCTGCCGGAAAACAAAATTCACTGTTCAGTGCTGGGAGACAAAGCCCTAAGGGCGGCCATTGATGACTATTTGGCAAAAAACGGCAGGATCGGGGAGCTAAAGGAAGAGACCACGGAGATATGCCATTGCCTTGGTATTACTGACAAGGATATAGAAGACGCATTTCAGAATGGAGCCCGAACATGGGATCATCTCCAGCAGGCTACGAAAATCGGAACGGGATGCGGAAGCTGTAAACAAAAGGCTCTGGAGCTTCTTCACGGACTTGAGCACATATACGGCGAATAATAAAGAAACAGCAAAACCGTATAGATTTTTACCTGTTAATGTTCTCTACTCCGCCAAAAACCCGTATTCATAGACTCTTGGCTTTATCTTTTCTGCCAACACAGACAGATTTTGCCGTAGGTTTTTAATCAACGCATTGTATGTTTCGTCGGTTGATTTTTGCTTCATTGTCCCTTTTTCTGAGCGACCCTGAAAAAATTCCCGAATATCATAAAAAGATGCGTCAAGCGGGGCATTGCGATGCCCGGCAATTTTGGAATGGTAGTATTTCCACAATTCTTTGCCCGATTTTAAGGTATCTTTAGCTTCTTTGCTGAATTTTTTGCCCTTTATGTATTCACTCATAAAATTGGATTTAAAATTGTCTTTTGCCCCTACTTCCTGGGCAGTAAAAGGGATCCAGTGATTTGTGCCATGAAATGATGTTATTTTATTTTGACCATGAAATAATGTGAAAATAATACAATCATTTTTAAAATCTTTATCATTATCATAAGATTTAAGAGGAAATAAAAATTGCTCTCGGTTATTTAACCATGTTGGAGCAATACAATGACGGACTGTAAGGTAAATCGCCATTTCTGTAAGATTTTTACCTGTGATATTTGTAATTTTTGATTCCCTAATATCATTTTCAGTTGGACGGCTAGTAAAAAAAGCATTGCTGCTTGTTTGAAAGTCAGTCCCTTGAAATCTTAAATAACCTATTCGTTTGCTTTCCTTATCAAAGAAATTACGTATCCAATCAACAATAAATTTACCTTCATCATTTGCTTGAACAGTTTTCTTTCCAATAAAATTTGATTTTGTAACATTTTCATCACTTTCATATATATCCAATTCAATTTTCTTTAAACGGTTTTTTATTTCAAAATTCCAAACAAGAAATCCAATAGGAAATTTCCCTTTCACATTATCAAAAGTGTCTGAGCAACATAAAAAGCCTTGTTTAAATTCTGCTTTAAATAATTCCCTAAACTTAATAAAATTTTGTGAATTAATATACTTAAGCGTACTGAATGTACCGAGTTTAGAATCTGGAATCAATTTATAAGCATGTATAATAAATTGAGCAAAAAATTCATTAACGGCTTTACCGATCAATGGTTTATATCTTTCACTTGTATTATATACAGTTGCTACACTTGGTTTATTTTTACCAGTACCACTAGAAGTTGTAGCACTTGCTGCTTCCGCATAGGGCGGATTAATATAAACAATAAGCTTCTTCCGCTTTTCAGGATCATCAATAATTCCTTTTAACCCTTCCGGCAATTTGTCAAAACTATCATTCAAAAAATCAAACTGAAATACATGGCTTTCCAGCAGGTTTGCGCCATGTTTTATACGATCTTTCATTACATCTACGTCCTGCCTATCTATGGTAGAAGCCCATAAATTGTATTTATTGGTCAGGCCAACCAGCAAGTTGCCGGTTCCGGCGGCGCAATCCCACACATGGTATTCATCCTGCCAATTTTCGCCGAAAGCCCTGGTTAAATATTCCTGGGATTTTTGAACCCAGATTTGAGGTGTAAAAAACGAGCCTTTTCTTTCCCGGATATCCTGGGGTACCAATAAATCGCGGCGGTCTACTATATAATCCCAATATTCCTCTTTGGGCGGACGGATGTATAATTCCCAAAAATGCCCGTGGGATAATCCGTTATCCTTGAATGATACGCTTTTGCTTTGGAAAAGCCCCATGTCGTCTATCTGGCGGTCCAGTTCGTAATTGGTTTTTTTAAGGAGTACAAATAGTTTATCCTTAAGCGTAATATTATCTTCCGACAGTAAATCGGCAAGGTAAAAATCGCCGTCTATTATTCCTTTCTTTTTTGCCATATCCCAATCTATGGCGATAGAAGGTTTTACCATTTCTACCCACCGGTTATAGGTAGGAATAAAATTATTTTTATCTATCTGCAGGCGTGTAAACAGCTCGGGAAAAAGATCCGGGCTTGCTGTAAAATTTGTTTTGATGAATTCTTTCAGGATTTGCTTATCACTCTCGAAAGAGAACAGCAATTTTTTATCTTCTACTGTTTTTTCTACAATTTCTTTAATTTGCTGAAACTCTTTGGATTTATGGTCGCTTGGCGGCACATTCCAGTTAAAATCATTTTGATAAAAAATCTCCTGTACGCTGTTATATTGTAAAAAAGCTATTTTTTTGTAATCAAAGACACCCAGGAAAGGCGGCGGGTTGTATCTGTCAAAGGTTCTGGCTTTACCAATGGTTAAAATTAACTGGACAAACATTTCTGCAATACTTGCAGTGTTTTTCTTGGTTTCTGCCCATAGCAAATGGCGATCGGTATTGTCGGTAATGATAAAATCTATACGGTCAATTTCCTGCCTAAAGGTGAATTTGGCCTTCCCAAAATATTCCTGAAAAACGCCTGCTTTAAAATCCGCTTCCCCTGTCTTTTGACTGCTTTTAGGCATGGTTCCTTCTTGATTTGTTTTTGTTTTACCTTATCATAGGCTATGATAAGGTAAGTTAACCCGGCTTTCAAGTCTTATGATCTCCAATTCGTTACTCAAAAAACAGCGGCTGTTCCTTTTGGCCTGAACCAGCAAAAGACACTCCACTTGCAGACTACTGGTGATATGTGCAACCATGAGACGGCAGATGTTAACAATTTTGTTCATTTCTGTTTCAGATATTACTCAACTTTGAACAGCGAAACCTCCCGTACCAGAAGATCTATGTTCTGTTTGTTTTGTGCACATATCTCGTTGACTCTGGTTATCGCAGCGTTGATCTGTTCCGCTCCGATCGCCATCTCGTTCATTCCGCTGGTGATCTCAGCGGTTACTTTATCAAGGTTTTTTCCCTCATGAATAATTTCTTTGGAACCTTCAAGCATTTCCGCAGACTCTTTTTCAACCTGGTGGGTTATGTCGTTAAGGTGACTAATCGCTTCAAGAATTTGTTTGCTGCCATTATCCTGTTCTTCCATGGCGCTGCGAATACTCGTCTCCTGATACGATACGGTTCTTACGCTTGAATCAATCGCTTCAAATCTTGTCAGCACAATCCCCGTTGATTCCCTGATCTTGTCTATGGAGCCCTTTATCTTTTTGAGTACTGCGCTGACAGCGGCGGACCGTTCGCCGGAACTTTCGGCCAGTTTGCGTATTTCATCGGATACCACTGCAAAACCCTTGCCTGCTTCTCCCGCATGTGCCGCTTCGATGGCGGCGTTCATCGAAAGAAGATTGGTCTGACTGGCGATGTTTTTCATCACTGCGTTGATTTCCAGCAGTCCCTGGGAGTCCTTTGAGATTTCCATGATGTCCGCTGCTACGTCTTGCAGGCCCGTGCGGCCCGCCTCGGAGGCAGAGGACAAATCATTCACATTTTCGCCGTTTTTAACAAGGGTCTGGGTTACCGATTGGATGCTTGCAAGCATTTCTTCAATGGCTGAAGATGATTGCGATACGCTGACAATTTGGCGTTCAATCTGCCGATTGAGGTTGTCAATATTTGCGGTAATCTGTCCCATAGTGGCATTGGTTTCGGTTACGCTGGCGCTTTGGTTGAAGACGCGGCCGTTAATGCTCCTGATGTTGGATGCAATTTCGTTGATTGCTGCGGCAGTTTCGGTCATATTGCTGGCCAGCTCATTGCCGGTGTTGAACAGATCTACCGTTTTCTGTTTAATGGTGATGATAAGATGTTTTATCTTTTCCAGAGTCCGGTTAAAGTAGCGGGACAAATCGGTGACTTCGTCGCTGCCCTTTTCCGGAATGGTCCGGGTCAGGTCTCCTTCGCCTTCGGAAATATCCTTAAGGGTATTCGTTACCGTAATAATAGGCTTGGTAACGAAATCAAGAACCACGGAAACAATTACCGCCGCCGCTGCCAAAGCAATTACTGCCAGTATGATGGTATATACCGTCATAGCCTTTACTTCGGCCAGAATATATGAATCTTCGCTCGCTATCATTATCGTCCAGCCGTTGTCCGAATTGCCAATGTTAAAAGGTACCAGGACTATCTCCAGACTGCTTCCGAGGTCAGGCACATACTGTTTGGTGCTAAATTCCTTCCGATCAAGCACGGCCTGATTCGCCGCTTCAATAGCATCGCCATATCCTATTTCAACATCAAGCAAAAATTTTCCTATCCGATCAGGATAAAGGTTTGCCAGAACAATCCCATTGCCCGCGTAAATTGCCATTGCGGAAATTTCTTCATGTCCATGCAAAATTTGATTCATCATAGTCTGTATTACATCAATGGCCAAAAGACAGCCCACTCCTCCTACCGTTTCATTGGTGCGGGGATTAATAATGGGAACCATCATTCTGATCAGGTGTGTATCTCTTCCGTTTATATTTCTGGGTATAGGATGTTCCAGCCGATCTTTCTTTGAGCCGGGGCCGGTAAAGTAGGCCATTGAATCTTCTATATCGGCGGCAGTACGGCCCAAAATCACGCCGCTTTCCCGGGTGTAGGTTATAGCATACTGTCCGGCGGGACCTGATCCTGTCCGTCCAATATAATGGGCGTCCATATTGTCCAGGGCATTGGGTTTCCAGACTGTATACAAGTTAACCAAATTTGGTTCCGATGCCAAAACGCCATGCAGCATAGCATCAAACCGGCTGCGCCGTTCTTCCGGCTGAATATCCTCATATTCCATCATTGCATTTGCCAGAGTACGCAGTACTCGTATATAGCCGTCTTCCCTGCCTTTCCAGAATTCGGCGCGCTGTCTGGCAAGATACCTGATGCTTCGTTTGCTAAGATCAATGCTTATGTCACCCGCCTTATGAAGCAGTAATACCGATATTCCCGCGACCATGGCTGCCATAATGACGATCACCAGAATACTCAGTTTTAACTTGATTTTCATAACCGCTCCTTCATTTTTTAATATAGATACAGGGAATTCGCGGATGCTACCCTTATGGGAAAAAAGATTATCGCAAAATACACCCTCCACTCGATACCGGTGTCGAAACATTGATGTTGGAGGGAATATTTACTCATGGCGCGGGCAAAATAATGTAATAGTGTAGAGAAAACGACGAGAGTCGTTAAAAAGCGGGGAATAGTGATTAAGCTATATCAAATTCCGTTCTGTGGCGATGCGGATAAGGCTGACAAGGCTTTCGGCGCCCAGTTTTGAATAGATGTTTTTGACTATCATTTTTACAGTATTGATTGAAAGGCCGCGGCTGGCGGCGATTTCCTGGCGCGAAAGGCCGTGGGAAAGATCGAGGAGGACATCTGATTCTCTTGGAGAAATAGCTGAATCATCTATTATGCCGTTGATCCGCTTGTATTCCGAGGTGAAATGGCTTTGCCGCTTGGCATAAGAAGCAGCCTTGCGGTTAATATTTTCAAGCCATGGGCTGGGGATTACGGATCCAGAGGAGCCGGCATTTTCCTTATAAACGCTTGATTCCTTTAGTGCGGCTGCGGTCAGGGTTCGCATGTCCTTCCCCAGTTCGATAAATGGCATAAAAAGCCCGTTGGGCAAGGCAGTGTTGTATGCTTCCAGTAAAATGCAAAAGGCCTTTGATTTATCCTTCATCTTGTAATACACACAAGCTTCTATAGCCAGCATTTCCACCCGGCCAAACAGAAACGATTCCCGCGTCTTCATTTCCTCTATATACGATAAAAGCTGGGGATAAGAACGCGTCACATAACAATAGCGGGCTTTGATTTGATTAGTGAAATTTTCAACAAACCCCGCATGGCCATAGGGCGAAAAACTTTCTTTAAGCCAGTCGGATATTTTTTCCGGAAGCCCAAGAATATAGTAATACCATGAAAGGAAAATATCGTAATTAATATAACGGTTGGAATATTCACTGTAATCCAGCAGGGCTTTCATGTCCCTTAGTGCCCGTTCCGCCTTTTGATAATCACCCTGCGAAACAGCGATCCGAAGCATATAGAACAGCGCCCTGTGAATGACATCAAATTGCTTGCTTTCTTTTGAGCGATCCAGAGCACGGACGATAAAGGATTCCGCTGCGTTTATATCACCCTGGAAAAGTTTGAGTTCCCCGCGGGCGAGTTCCTCCGTTCCGGTTTTAAAGCCGCCAAAGCAATGTGATAGATGGGCAATGGATCGGCTCAATGCTGCGATGTATTCTTCGGGAGCGCCCTTTCGTGAGGTACCGGTGCAATTAATCCATGCTCCCGGATTCCTGTTGCCAAAGTTCCCCGGCTGAGCCGGCTTTGAAATGCAATTACAAAATTTTTCAAAGTACAGATCAAAATCATAGCGATCATCCATTAGGCACATTAGGCCCCGTAAAAATGCCCAGGTATAGTAGAGGCTGCTCAATGTACGCTTTCTAAAAGGATCTTCCTCCGGCAGTTTTAAATATTTTGCCTCGTAGTATTCCGCCAATTCCGCTGCTTTTTGCCAAAGCCCCTGGCACATAAGGACGCGTAAATGCATTACCGCAAGATATTCCACCGTATCGAACATCTGCGCCGGTGCCCGCTCAAAGATTGTCGCAGCGTATTGTGAAATGTCTGATGGAATCTGGACAGGCAGTTCAAGAAGAACAGCCACAATTGACGAATAGTCACCCGTTTTTTCGTGGTACGATAGTGCATCAGCCTTAAAGCCGTTTTTATTGCACCAAAGAGCAGCTATCTTGTATGTTTCGGTTTTTTGTTCTTCTGAAAGAAGATCTTGTTTGGCGGCGAGAAATTCCAGAAACAAAGGATGAATAAGGTAGGCGTTAATATAATTGTCGCGGTGTACATAGGCGCTTTGCTTTTCCATGCTCTCAACAAGGTTTTTGTTCTTTCCTGCCAGCAGGAAGATTAAATCAAAGGATAGATGGTCGATCAAGGAAAGACGAATTAGAAAATTTTTTAAATCTTTGGAAATTCCGATCCAAATTTCCGATTCCATCAGCCGGAAAATGCTGTTCTTCATCGCATCGCGTAAATAACCGTTGTAACCCGGCGCTTTTTGATATGATCGTGCAATAATGTTAATTGCGAATGCCCAGCCTTTGGTATCCTGCATAATTTCGCGCAGATTTTCCGGTCCCGGGGAAATATTTAGCTGGTGGAAATACTGGGCGAGCTCATTTTCGGTAAAGCACAGATCGTTTTCGCTTATGGTGAACAGCATATTCCTGGATTCGAACCCTGCGATATTGATACGGGGAGTGGATCGGGAAGCCAAAATTACCGAAGTCTCAGGCAGCAATTTGTGGAAAACACAGTCTTCCAGAAAACGAAGCACGGAAGGTTCTTTGATAAAATGAAAATCATCCATGACGATGATCCGCCGTTTCATTTCCAGATGGCCGCGGAGCAAAAGCAAATATTGGTTTATTTTTTCTCTTGTGTCAGGGAAACTCAATTTGGAGGCTGCTTTGGCCAGGGGCGAATCAACCTGTGTCAAGGTGTGGATAAAGGTTTCCCAAAACCGTGCCCCGATGTTATCCCGTTCCGAAAATTGTATCCATGCCGTCATGGCCTGGTATTTTTCCGCAAAATCATGAATGGCGCTTGTTTTACCGTACCCTCCTCCGGCGCACGCCACGATCAAAGGATACTTTGCAGCCTTCATGAATAAATTGGTTATCCGGGGACGTTCAAAGTGAAAAATAGCGGTGCTGCCATTCTGTGCTTGTAGCATGATTTATTTTCTCATTATAGGACAGAGATTATTATAGCATATTGACCTATGGATTGAATAGTGCCTTATTGTGAGGCAGAATGGCGCTTCCGGCCGCAAAGGAAAAAAATGACAAATCATGGGATAAACGGCGGCTAGGATTTTTTTTCTCCCTCAACTATACTCGCTATATGGGTATCTTCGGATCCGTCAAGAAGCAGCGCCCGTACTGCCGGGAGGCGGCATATATATGAGCCAGACAAAACTAGACATACTGGTAGATATCTTAAAAGATGCGCCGGACGAGGTTTTTATCCAGCCCCACAATGTACCGGATCCCGACGCCATTGCCTCTAGCCTTGGATTGTACTACCTCCTTTCCCAGCGGGGGATACAAAAACTGGCCATCGTTTATGATCAAGAAATAGAAAAAGCTAATTCTCTGCTCATGCTGGAGTTGTTCAAGGTGCCGATTATCCAGGCTGCAGATGCCACAACCCTTGGGACTGAAGACTGGGCCGTGCTGGTTGATGCCCAAAAAGGCAATGCCAACATTACCGATCTTCCCACCGACGAAGTAGCCGCCATTGATCATCATGAATTTATCGGGGATATGGGGTATCGCTTTATGGATATCCGGCCAACTGTGGGAAGCTGCAGCGCCATAATAGCCGATTGGTTTTTTGAAAACAACGTTGCCCCCCCCAAGATAGTTGCCACAGCCCTTCTTTACGGGATTCTGATGGATACCGATAACCTTACCCGGGGGGCTTCGGATTTCGATATCAATATGTTCTACCGGCTTTACAGCCATTCCGACATAGATATGATTGTGGAACTAAAGGGAAACGAAATTTCCGTCAATGATCTGGATTTATATGCGGAAGCATTCAAAACCGTAGAAATATATGATGAACTTGCATTTCTGCGTCTGCGAAATGTTAACGATTCTCTTTTGGGAGCTGCCGGAGATATTGTTATCAGTGTTACCGGTGTAGAAATCGTAATTGCCTATTCGGTTCGGGAAAACGGAATAAAATTTTCTGTCAGGAGTACCTGCCATGCAATCAAGGCAAATGACATGGTTAGATATATCGTGGAAGGCTGCGGAGTGGGCGGCGGCCACGATAACATGGCAGGCGGGTACATCCCCAATGAAAATCTCAGCGTTTCTCGGGTGTTGGATACCTTTGTTAAGCACCGGGCCATTGCGTACTACGAGAAGCACCGTTAAGACAGAAAATATCCTGCCTCCGGTAAATGTTTTGTTTTATCTAGGGTTATATTAAGAATAGTACCGGTTTTACCTATGTTGTTATTTGCGTCATAGTTAATGATTTTTGGTACCACAAAAAAATCATTGCAAAACTGAAGAGAGTTAATTATACTATCATACACTATCATACAAACGTACGCTAGTTAGCACAATGCAAATAACTCAGGTTTGCAATGAAAATAGGAGGAATATTATGGAAGCAGTACTTCAATCCTGCAATGAAACACACACACACTTCCATTTTGAACGATCGCGCCTGACCCAGATGTTCATAGAAGCCGTGAAATACCCTCTGGTTGTTGTATGCGCCGGGGGAGGGTACGGTAAGACCAGCGCCGTCCATGATTTTGCAGAAGAGTATCAGGCGGCTACGATATGGATACAACTTTCCGAGAGGGATAACGTCGGGACACGGTTTTGGGAAAATCATGCCCATTCCATGACCAAAATTAATGAACCCTTTGCCAAGGCGGTTAACAAACTTGGTTTTCCTGATACCGGAGAAAAATTGAATCAATATTTTTCTTTATTGAATAGTCTTGTGGAGAAAAAACGGCGAATCATCGTTATGGACGACTTTCATCTTATTGAAGACCCTTCCGTGATTAATTTTTTGGAACACGCCTTTCACAATTTGCCGCTGGGAACTTCGGTAATTCTAGCTTCCCGTACCATCCCTCTCATCAATATCTCAAGTCTGATTTCAAAGGATCTGCTATTCAGCATAAACGAATACGAGCTGCGCTTTACCAAAACCGAGCTCTCTCAATATTTTCGCCGGCAGGATATTTCTCTTCAGCCGGACTGTCTCTGCGAAATCATGCGCGACACTGAAGGCTGGGCTTTTGCCATTAACCTTATAGCGCGCTCCTATCAAAAAGCGCCGGGTTACAGCGGTTACCTTCGCAATGCAATGAAGACAAATATTTTCCAGCTTATGGAAATGGAAAGCTGGAATGAAATATCAAACCGTCTGCAAAGCTTTTTGATATGCCTTTCCCTGATTGATCATCTGTCGGTAGACTTAATTTTTCTTTTAGCCAGGGGGGATACAGAGCTGCTTAGCGAACTGGAACGGCAAACCGCCTATATACGCCGGGACAACTATATCAATGCGTATCTTATCCATCATTTGTTTTTGGAATTTCTCTGTCAAAAACAAGATCTTCTCTCGGAAAACCAAAAACAGGAGACCTACGCCATCGCCGGAGACTGGTGCAGCAGGAACGATTTTAAGATCGATGCGTTAGCCTATTATGAAAAGATTGGGGACTATGAATCGATAGTATCAATTTTCTTTGAACTGCCCGCTCAGGTACCGCAGGACATAGCGCTGTATGCGGTGAAGCTTTTCAGCCAGACTACGGAGGAAGCCTTTGATCGGGTGGATTATCTTGCGGTTATGCATGTACGGACCGTCATATGCCTGGGTCTTTGGAAAGAATCGTTTGAACTGATGGAAAAATACGAGAAAAAATGCCTTAACCTGCCCGAAAACGATCTTATTAGAAATCATACGCTGGGCGGCATCTATTATTGTTGGGGTATCATGCGCTCCCTGATGTGCACCATAGACAGTTGTTACGATTTTGACGGGTACTTTGCAAAGCTTGACAAGTGTCTGTCTGAATTCCCCATCGACCCGGGACAGTTGGCAAACCACCCCGCCGGCCCCTGGATTTCTTTGGCAGGATCCTCCAGGAAAGGGGCACCGCTGGAATATATCGATGCTCTAACCCGTGCGGTACCGTATGTATCGCATTGTTTTTGCGGCGCCATGGCCGGGCTGGATGATTTAGCCCGGGGCGAATTCATGTTTTATCAGGGGGATATTCATGCAGCGGAGTCTCATATCGCCAGTGCCCTGGGGCGCGCCCGGGAATGCAGGCAGTTTGATGCTGTACATAGGGCGCTGTTCTATACCCTGCGGATCGCCATTTTTCAGGGAAAATATGCAAAGGCCGAACAGGCATTAAAAGACATGGAAACCCAGATGGGCGAAAATGAATACGCCCTTCGTTTTATCACCTATGACATCGTTCTGACCTGGTATTATTGTGTCCTTGCTTTACCGGAAAAAGTACCGGACTGGTTGAAAGATAAATTTGAACCCTACGGCCACGCAAGCTTTATTGAAAACTTTGGCAACCAGGCAAAGGCGCAATATTGTTACCTGATAAAAAATTACCCGCCCCTGCTGGCATATATGCAGGAACAGAAACAGCGGGAATCGGTTCTGTTTGGACGGGTAGAAATGCTGGCCATGGAAGCCTGCGTGCATCTAAAAATGAAAGATAAAAAACGAGCCTTCACCATGCTGCAGCAAGCCTATGAAACAGCATCGCCCAATGGTATTCTCTTGCCTTTTATTGAAATGGGCAAGGATATGCGAACCCTGACTGCCGCCGCACTAAAGGAGCCCGGTATCAGGATTTCCAGATCCTGGCTGAAAACAGTCAATGGCAAATCTGCTTCATATGCCAAGCGCCAGTCCCATGTCATTGCAGAGTATAAACAAGCCAACTGCTTAGCGGATATTGCTTTTTCCCCCCGGCAGCTTGAAATCCTTACCGATCTTTCCCACGGCCTTTCACGGGTGGAAATTGCATCCAGCCGCAATCTTTCGATCAACACGGTAAAAATGGTGATTAACAGTATTTACGCAAAGCTTGGAGCGGTAAACCTGGCGGATCTTATCCGCATCGCCGTTGAGCGGAAAATGATTTAGCAAACGTTTTTTTTAGTCAGCGTGCTGTTATTTACATGATAACCTTTGTCCGATATAATCATTATCGTACTGATGACTTTGCGGTCACCTTTCTGGAGCGGTGTCCGAGTGGTTGAAGGAGACGGTTTCGAAAACCGTTGAGCTCGCAAGGGTTCCGGGGGTTCGAATCCCCCCTGCTCCGAAAAAATCCTTTCAGGGTTTTTTCTTGGAGTTTTCTAGACCGGGGCATACGGCAGCCAAAAGGCTGCCTGCATATGCCGGATGCGGCAGGTGTATCTTGTGCCGGTTCATGTTACATTTGTTGGGTAGACGACCTTGCGGTCGCTTTTTTGGAGCGGTGTCCGAGTGGTTGAAGGAGGCGGTCTTGAAAACCGTTGAACCGCAAGGTTCCGGGGGTTCGAATCCCCCCTGCTCCGAAAAAATCCTTTCAGGGTTTTTTCCTGGAGTTTTACTTTGTAAAACTCAGCGCTGAAACTTGTATAGGTAACTCTGTAAACGGGGTTCCATTCAACCGTTGATTTGTGGTATTATGATTTTCCTGGAGCGGTGACCGAGCGGCCGAAGGTGGCTCCCTGCTAAGGAGTTGTGCCCCTAAAGGGTACCGGGGGTTCGAATCCCCCCTGCTCCGAAAAACCCTTCCAGGGTTTTTTCCTGGAGTTTTATGGAATAATACTCCAGGAAAAAAAATGTGTTTTTTGGAGAGATGACCGAGCGGCCGAAGGTGCACGATTGGAAGTCGTGTGTACCCGGAAGGGTACCGAGGGTTCAAATCCCTCTCTCTCCGCAACGAAGTAAAGAGATCAATTGTTTTTCACTTTCCATCACTTATTCTAACGCTACAAACCCGCTCTCCGTAAGAAGGATATCCATTCTTTTATCCCGGAGATCGGCTGGTATTTTGTCAAAAAGCTGGGAGTTCATACAGAGGCCCAAGGCGGTGTAATTTCTGTTCGTTGAATCGAGCCCGGCAAAAAAACGATCGTAGTATCCCCGGCCCCGGCCTAGGCGGTTTAAGCGGCGGTCAAAGGCCAGACCGGGTGTGATTACCAATATGGGAAAGTTTTCCTCTTTCAGGATGAGGGCGGGATCAGCTGCGGGTTCCCGGTATCCGCCCTCGAAACTATGCAGTGTTTCCCAAGGGCTTGCTCCTTTTAAATCCGGAACATCCGGAGTGTACCGGTAAAAAACAAGAGTATTACCCTCAATTCGGGGGGCAAAAAGGGGTTTTCCAGCAAGAATAACTGTTTCCACTATCGATAAGGTGTCAATTTCATCCTTCATGGAGAGAAAAACCAGCACTGATCGGAATTCGATCCATCGGGGTATGCTGGAAAGCTGCTGGGCGGCGGCAAGACCGGAAGTAAAAAAAAAATCCGGGGAAAGGGCGGCAATTCGGGCCTTTGCGATTTTTCTCAGTTCCGCCTTTTTTACCAAGCTAAATGCGCCGGGTTCCGAATGTTTTAAGGCCCGCTTCGTAAAGTTTTCCACAAGAGATGAACATGGGGAGTTTGGTTCCCCCTAGGATGATATCTGATTCTTTTGCCATATCTATCATGTCTGCGCTTGGATTTTTACCCCTGACAAAAATAACTCCACAAATGTCCATTAGTTCGGCAGTTCTGATAACTTGGGGGTTAACAAGGCCCGTCAAGAGCAAAACCCGTTCTTTGACGAAAGCCATAACATCACTCATCAGATCGGACCCACAGGCGGAAAGAATCTCTAAATCGGATTTTTCTTCGCCACAGTAAAAATGTCCTTCTAACAGGGCAAGAGCTTCTGCTACAGTCATAAATACCCCCAACTCATAGTGAGTTATATTTTAGATGATAATCAAAAGGAATTCAAGCCCTAAATTCTTGATATATATTTAAGCCGTTCCATGATCGGCAGATGCTGGGTACAGGCGGTTTCACATTCGCCGCATTCCGCGCATTTTTTCGCCCCCTCCTGGTTCAGGGACCAGTGCATATTAAGCCTTTCCCTTAGGCCGGCGTTATCTTTGTTGATAAGAATTTTCTGATTATAGGTGTCCATATATTGGGGGATGGGAATGCCTTGGGGGCAGCTGCTGCAGTAGCCGCAGCCAGTACAGATTCCTTCTAGAGAACCGCCGGCTTTCTCTTTTACCGCCGTTAGTTCCGCTTCGGTCCGGGGCTGGTAACCCTCTACAGCAGCCAAGGCATCCGCCACATCCTGTTCGCAGCGAAAACCAACCAGGGTTATGGCAATATCCCGGTGGTCCCAGAGAAAACGGAGACCCGCCTGGACGGCGTTTTCTCCGGGCCGCCGGATAAAGCTGAAAAGTTCCGGGTGTTCGGGGATAATACCACCCCCCAATGGATTCATCACCACCGCACCGAGCTTTTTGGCCCGGATCGCATTAAAGGCTTTTTCCCGGGTTTTAAAGTTGTATGCCGAATAGCCGAACAGGACACCTTCGAAAACACCTTCCAAAAGCAAAGTGTTGATGTAGTCCTGAGTGAGATGGCTTGAAACGCAGATATGTTTGATAAGGCCCTCGTCTTTTAGTTTACGGAATGAATTTAGGATGCCGTTTTTTTTCCGGGAAGCCCAATCGTCCAGGCTGGTGACACACCATATATGGTAAAAATCAATGGCATCCACATTCAGCCGTTTTAGCTGGGCGTCAATTTCTGTGCGGATATCATCTTCACTGCTCTTAAAGGTTTTGGTTGATACATAATAGGGCAGCTTTCGGTGCCGCAGTTCCGCCAGTCCTCTGCCAAAGACGGTTTCGCTCTTTACTCCAAAATAAGCCGGCGCGGTATCGAAATAGGTAATCCCCCCTTCGGCGGCCTTGACCATCATCCGCACACATTCTTCTGAGTCATCAACGCGGCCAAAGCGCATCCCGCCAAAGCCCAGCATGGAAACCTTTTTTCCTGTCGTACCGTAATCCCGATAGATCATGAGTGAATTATACGGGCTTTCGCTGGATCTGCCAACTGAACCTTTTACAGTCCCACTTCGGTAAAGGGCGGGGAGCGTTCCAACACTCCGGCAATACAGCGGTGCTCGGGGAGGAGGAGGCCCGGATCTGCTTCCAATACGGCAAAGGCATCGGACCGGGCGCGGCTCAAGGTGTCTGCATCCCGGACCGGGTCGGCGATACCCAGTTTTAGGTACCCCGATTGTTCAATGCCGGCGATTTGACCGGGACCCCGGAAGAGAAGGTCTTTCTCGGCAATAAAAAAACCGTCGGAGCTTTCCAGCATTACCATAAGCCGCTTTCCTTCCCGGCTTCGTTCTTCTTCACTTAAGTCCTGGGGCTTACCCTGCACATTCAGGCGGCCTTGCAAAAGGCGGCCTTCCTGATCCGAATAGATGAGAAAACAATAGGCCTGATCCTGACCCCTGCCTACCCGGCCGCGAAGCTGATGCAGGGCGGACAGGCCGAAACGCTCCGCATGGTGGATCACTATACAGGAAGCGTTGGGCACATCCACCCCCACCTCCACTACGCTGGTAGCAGCCAGAATACGGATCGTTCCGGTACGGAAAGCGTCCATGGTTTTGCGTTTTTCCTCGTCATCAAGTTTTGAATGAATCAGGGCCGTGGTATGGCGGGGAAAAATTTCTTTGGCAAGTTTTTCCGCCATGGATACGGCGGCCTTTAGATCTCCGATCCCGCCTTCTGCTGAGTCTTCATCATTTCCAATCAGGGGATACACGAAGTAAGCCTGGCGGCCCGATTCCAGTTCTTTTCGCACAAAGTCGTACACCTTTGCCGCATTGGATTCTTTTGCCAGATGAGTTTTTACCGGTTTCCGGCCCGGCGGCATATCAGCAATTACCGAAATATCCAGATCGCCAAAAACCGTCAAAGCCAGGGTCCGGGGTATGGGGGTGGCGCTCATCATAAGAAGATCCGGGGTACCCTTTCTTTGCAGGGAGTTCTGACCCTTGGCAACGATCGCCTGCCGCTGGGTTACGCCGAAACGGTGCTGCTCATCAATGATTACCAGTTTCAGATTCCGGTACACCACGTCCTTTGAAAAAAGGGCGTGGGTTCCCAAAACGATGTCGATTTCTCCCGAACTCAAGTTTTCCAGCAGCCGGGAGCGTCCGTCGGATTTTAGATTCCCCGTAAGGTAGGCGGGCCGCAGGCCCAGGGGTTCCAGCAGGCGGGCGGCATTATCGGCATGCTGCCGGGCAAGAAGCTCCGTGGGAGCCATGATCGCAGCCTGTGCCCCTTCGTCAACGGCCCTAATGGCGGCAAGGAAGGCCACCAGGGTTTTGCCGGAACCGACATCGCCCTGGAGAAGCCGGGCCAAAGGCCAGGGACCGGACATGTCGGCGTTGATTTCCGCTATGACCTTTTCCTGACCCGGGGTAAGGGAAAAAGGAAGCCGTTCGACAAAGCGCCGCTGCAGGGGCGAGAACTCCGGGCATTGCTCTGATGCTGTTTTCCGCCGTTCATCAGGGGGATTGTTCTGCGGCTCTCTGCGTTCCAAGGCGCGCCGTCCTATCATCACTTCCAAATAAAAAAGTTCTTCGTAGATCAGGGTATTCCGTGCTTTTTCCAGAATTTCCATAGAAGGAGGAAAGTGGATGGTTTTGATCGCTTCTGTTTTTGAAAGAATTTTTTCCCGATGGATGATACCGTGTGGCAGCTCATCTTCCAGATTTGCGCCGTATTGATCCAGGGCCTGCTGTATCAGGCGGCGAAGCAGGTTTTGATTTAGGTTTTTTGAAAGGGGATAGACGGGGAGTATGGCCGCCTTGAGGGAACCGGGATTTTCTACCTCAAAGGCTGTGGCCTGGAGTTCTCCGTATTTATAGTAAAACCTGCCCCAGATACGGACCTTTGCTCCCACAGGAAGTTGTTTTTGTAGAAAGGGCCGGTTAAAGCAAACCAGTACGGCCCGGGCGCTTTCGTCCTCTATATGGACCTTGAGGGTTTTCATGGCGCCAAAGCCGAACCAATCGTGGGCAAGAATTTCTGCCACGGTGCATACCGGGCCTTTGGTCCAGTCCTTTAGGAGAGCGGTGCGGCTCCGGTCTTCCCAATCCCGGGGATAGCGGGTCAGGAGTGATGTGATGGTGGTGATCCCCGCTTCGGCCAGGGTTCGCTGTATCGAGGGACCAACGCCCCGCAGATCGTTAATCGGACAGGTAAGCTCCCGAAGAAACATGATTAAAAGGGCATCTGCATAAGCAGCCATAAACCGAATTGCACGATCCCCCAGATAAGAACTCCCAGAATCACCAGTACAGTGATGGAAAAGATGATCCTGAAAAAATAGGTAATAATCCGGGCCGGAAAGAAAAAACGGCTAATACGGTACATAACCGGCTGGGCGATAAAATCAACAAAACGCCAGAAGGGAGAATAGATATTGGAATTTCCCAGGAAGGCTATCATCCTAAGAATGAGAATCACAATAAAAAACCCCAGTACCCAGGCAATGATGGTCCAAAGGGCACTCAGGATCAAAACCAATATAACGGCGGCACTGATCCTTCCCGTTGCCCCCCAGGTAAGCAGTATCCTGTGAACAAGGGAAAGAAACGCCAGGGCAATGAGGGGAGAAAAGTCGATTGGACTATTCCGGATACGGAAACGCCGGAACCAGTTAAGGTACGGATCACAGAGGCGGCACAGAAAAACGTAGGGTTTGCCGAAATCTGCGCCGGAAAACCAGGTAAGAAGAATGCGGATAAAGATGAGGATCATGTAGACACTGATAATCCCCGTCAGGATTCTCATCAAATCAAACATTATGCTACCCACACTTCAGCCACCGCAGGATTTTCCTCCAGCACCGCAATCTGTTCTCCGTCTGTAGCAATACGGACAGCGGTTCGTATGATTGCTTCGCCGTTCTTTTCATTCGCCGCCGGGTGTTCCGCTGCCGAGGGCACGTGGATAAAAACTTGATCAGAGCCGGGATGATCGATAAGATAATCCCTTAGGGGAAAAAGGGATTTTTCGTTTTTTACGGCGTTATGGTGCAGCCTGATATGAACCTCCCGGGAAGCGGACGTTTGGGTTGTATCCGCTGTATTCGGCGGCTCTGATGTCAACAGTGTTACCGGCGGTACAGATTGCGGCACATCGGTTTTTGTCTTTTCGGCAGCCCTTTCGGTACTGCGCCGCATTTTTCCCAGGTCCAGGAGGGAACTAACCAAAAAACCGGGTCTGTCTCTGGACAGATCCAGTTTTCCCTTTAGGGCTATGCAGGTTTTTTCAATTAACTTATCCTTGTTTAGCTCCCAGCACCGTTCAAAAAACACCAGGTCCATCCGGCCCCGGTAGTCATCCAGAGTCCCAAAGGCCATTTCCCTGTCGTTCTTGGTTACATGGGTTCTGAGGCTCGAGAGGATTCCTATCAGAACATGATTCTCCGCAGATGCTTCTTCTGTTTGCGGAGAGGAAAGATTCAGTGTCATGTTTTGTTCCCAGACTTCCCTGTATTTGTCCAGAATTTCCCGGTTCTTAAGCAGATCCCGATCATTGCCGGAAGCGTCAAATCCTGCTATTTTTCCTTCCTTAAGTTCCGCGGATGTTAAGACTGCAGCAGCCTGAAGGCTCACCCTGCCGCGCCTGTGATCCACCCTGCCCCTGACGGCCACAATATCGTTCTGCCGTAGTTTTTCCCGGCAGGTCTCCCAAACTTCGCCAAAAAAAGCCAGGTCCAATTCGCCGGAATAATCTTCCAGCGTTCCAAAGGCCATGGCTCTTCCGGATTTATCCACATGGGGTTTAAGGGTTTTTAGGATCCCGATTAGAGTGTAGCTTCCCGCCGGTGCATTGCCGAGGCTGGAGATATCAAACTTAACATACCCTTTTCTAGTTTCTTCGTAGGCATCCAGGGGATGGCCTGAAAAATAAAAACCTATTAATTCCTTTTCTATATTGAGTTGTTCTATTCTGTCCATTTCGGGCATTTGGGTGAATTCAAAACCGGGAAAGGTTTGTTCTCCGGTATTTTCAAAAAGGCTCACCTGGCCGAATTTACTTTCGTCCTTTTTGTTTTGGGTATACTCGATGGCGGCTTCCATATTTGCCAGCAGGGTAGATCGGTTTATGCCGAATGTGTCAAAGGCTCCAGTCTTAATCAGAAGTTCGATAACCCTGCGGCTTACAATATGCTGATTGGCCTGGCTGGTCTGCAGGGTAACCCGTTCCAAAAAATCCATAAAACTTTTGTAAGGCCCATCCTGCCGTTTTTCTATTATCTCCTTTGCCGGCCCTGAACCAATTCCTTTGATGCCCAAAAAGCCAAAGACGATGGTTCCATTTACGGCGGAAAAAAAAGTATCCGACCGGTTGATGTCCGGCGGATCGACGGAAATCCCCATTTTTCTGCTTTCACTGATGGCTTCGGAAAGTTTGTCCTTATCGGGACTATGAATTTCGTTGGAAAGATTAGCGGCCATAAATTCCGCGGGAAAATTGGCCTTTAGGTATGCGGTCCGGTAGGCCAAGATAGCATAGACTGCCGCATGACTTTTGTTAAAACCGTAATCTCCAAAGGGAACCAGGATGTCGTAAATACGGCTTGCTTCGGCTTCGGAAAATCCCTGTTTTACAGCACCGGCGAGGAAAGGAATTTTTTCTTTTTCGATAATTTCTTTTTTTTTCTTTCCCATGGCCCTGCGGAGAAGATCTGCCTGACCCATGGAATAACCGGCGATGATCCGGGCTACCTGCATGACTTGTTCCTGGTAAACGATAACGCCGTAGGTTTCCTTTAGGACTTCCTCCAGGCTTGGATGGGGATAGCTGATGGTCCGCCTGCCGTTTTTTGATTCAACAAACTGCGGTATGTTTGCCATGGGACCGGGACGGTACAACGCAACGATGGCAATAAGATCTTCGACCCGTCCCGGTTTTGCCTGACGCAGGGTATTCTGCATACCTTCGGATTCAAACTGGAATATACCGAAACTTCTTCCTTCGCCCAGCATGGCAAAGGAAGCTTCATTGTCATCATTAATATTATTAACGTTAAATTCAGAATAAGCTGGTCCCCGGCGGCGGACCAGTTCTTCCGTATGGTGGATAAGGTCCAGTGTCTTAAGTCCCAGGATATCCATTTTTACCAGCCCGCAGCCTTCCAGGTAGTTCATTGAATACTGGGTGGCGATGATGCCGGTTTTGGGATCACGGTAGAGGGGCACATGGTTTGTTAATTCACCTTTACCGATGACCAGCCCCGCGGCATGGATGCTGCAATGGCGTTTAAGTCCTTCCAGTTTTCGGGCTAGGCTAAAGAGTTCGGTATAGCGGGGATCTTCCTCCCGTTCCCGGAGTTTTGGTTCATCTTCAAAGGCTTTTGCCAGGGTTATCTTGGGGCTAAAAGGAATAAGCCCGGAAATAGATTCTGATTCGGGAATACTGATCGAAAGGGCCCGGGCTACATCTTTTATCACTGCCTTGGCTCCCAGAGTTCCAAAGGTTATGATCTGGGCTACCCGGTCCTTGCCGTATTTTTCGGTTACATAGGAGATCACCTCGTCCCGCCGTTCATTGCAGAAGTCTACGTCAAAGTCCGGCATGGAAATCCGATCGGGGTTAAGAAATCGTTCAAAGAGCAGGCCGTATTTAAGGGGATCAATGTCGGTGATTCGCAGGGCATAGGCCACAATGGAACCGGCGCCGGAACCCCTGCCGGGCCCTACTCCTATGTCCCGATCCTTGGCCCAGTTAATAAAATCCGCCACAATTAAAAAATAGCCGGAAAAACCCATCTGAGTGATCACATCCAGCTCATACCGGGATCGTTCCTGAATTTCCCCCCAGGCTGGAGAATCCTTAGAGCCTGGCGGCAGAGTCCTGTACCGTTTGTTTAGGCCTTCTTCGGTCAGACGGCGCAGATAGGCATCGGCATCCTGGAACCCCCGGGGGATTTCAAAGTCCGGCAGGAACCGGGGCAGATCCCCGACGTCAACCTTGGGAAACTGATATTCGGTTTTTTCGTTCTTTTTGCCGGCCTTTAAAAAACTCGAAGTACAACGGCGGGCAATGTCCACAGTGTTTTCCAGAGCTTCGGGATGATTCGGAAAAAGGGCGGCCATTTCTTCGGCAGTTTTAAAATAATACTGATCCCCGGCATATTTTTTCCGCTTTTCCTCGGTCCGGGGTTTTCCCTGGCCTATGCAGAGCAATACATCGTGGGCTGCGGCATCTTCCTGCCTTAGGTAATGGATATCGTTGGTGGCCGCCAGAGGAATTCCGGTCCTCCGGGAAATGTCGATAACGGCCTGGTATACTTCTTTTTCGGAAAGGCTGGTCCCTCTCAAGGATCCGGCGGTTATGCCATGGTTCTGGATTTCCAGGAAAAAATTGGGACAACCCGCTGAATCACCAAAAAGGTCCCGATAAAAAAACGCCTTTTTTTCCGCCGCTTCGATTTTTCCTGCCTGTATCAGCCGGGGTATTTCTCCGGAAATGCAGGCCGAAAGGGCAATGAGCCCTCCGTGGTATTGGGCCAGCAATTCGTCGTCGATCCGGGGCCGGTAGTAAAATCCCTCCGTGTAGGCATGGGAACAGAGTCTGACCAGATTGCAATATCCCTCCTGGCAGGATGCCAGGAGAACTAAATGAAAATATTTGTTTTCTCCTTCGGCGCCGGTTTTTACCAGCCGGGAACCGGGGGACACATACATTTCGCAGCCGATGACAGGCCGGATGGGGTTTTTCCGGCTTACCTGTTTTCCCTCGGAATTTACCGTCTCTGCACAGGCGGCGATAAATTCCATGGCACCGAACATATTGCCATGGTCGGTTAGGGCCAGATAGGTCATCCCCAGTTCTTCCGCCCGGTCGGTCAGGGCCATAACCGACACGGCAGCATCCTGGATTGAGTTGTCTGAATGGACGTGGAGATGGGCAAACCCAGTCATAATAGTATATTAACCCCAAGCGGGGCAAATTTACAACGAGAGTGCTGCGAGAACCGCTGGAACTTGATACTAGTCCAAATTATGTTAATATGGTATATAATAATTGGAGTTTTTTACGCTGGTGATGTTTGCCTATTATTTGAAAAAAGGGGAAGATCATGGAAGATAAACGGAAATATCAATTTGATTGGGATACTACTATTGGAGCCGACATGGGAATAGCCCGGCCAAGCCTGGGACCCAGTACCAGGATAGAGGTGTACCGGCTTTTTCAATTTACCCTGCGAGATATACTAGAACAGCATTATGGCACAGAAATGACGGACAATTTATTCCGTGAAGCAGGCGTTGTTGCAGGGAGGGCTTTTTTTTCAAAATTTTTAAGCGGCGCCACTGATGTAGCAAACCTGGCCGTTAAGATTCAGGATTCCTTCAACTCCCTGGGAATTGGTATTTTCCGGGTAGAATCTGCTGCGGGGGACAATTCCCACTTTGTTTTTACCGTGGAAGAAGATCTGGATTGTTCGGGCCTTCCTGATACATCTGAAGTGATCTGTGTATATGACGAAGGTTTTATCCAAGGAATACTGGAATCCTTCAGCGGAAAAGGCTTTAAAGTTGAAGAAGTAGACTGCTGGTGTACCGGTGCCCGGACCTGCCGTTTTGAAGCTAAAGCAGCTTCCTAATTTCCATGGACAGGGCTGAAGCTTACCTGGAACATATTCGGAAACTGTTGCGGGACAACAAAGTTCCAGAATTGGAGGAAAAGCTTGCGGAGGAACCCCTGCTCGGCCAAATTCATAACGAAATAAAAACGATCCGGGAAATTGTGCTTGCCTTTTCTGCCGGAGATTTTTCTTCTGCCATTACTGCCCGGGGTATTATTCCCGGCGGACTAAAGGCCCTTCAGGCAAATTTGCGTCATTTGATCTGGCAGGTTCAAATGGTAGAAAAGGGAGATTTTTCCCAGGAAGTCCGTTTTATGGGGGAATTTTCCAGTTCCTTTAACAGCATGGTTCGCCGGTTGAATTTGAGCCTTACAAAGCTGCGGAAAAACGAAGAAACCCTTATGGACACAAACAATAAACTCCGCAGAGAAGTGGAGCACATGGATGCCCTTAAGGAAAGCGAAGCCCGGTTTAAATTTTTAGCAAGCCATGATCCGCTGACAGGTATTTTAAACCGCCGCTCCTTTATTGAAATGGCGGAACTTGAACTTGCCGATGCGATTGATCTTTGTGTTCCCTGCTGCCTGGCAATGATGGACATTGATCACTTTAAGGTTTTTAACGATACCTACGGGCACCTGGCGGGAGATGAAGCCCTTCGTCATGCTGTCAAAACCGTCGAGGCGGGACTGCGCAAGAAAGACTTTGTGGGCAGATACGGAGGGGAAGAATTTATTTTTTTCTTTTACGGCGCTGATGAAAAAACAGGTTTCAGGATTCTGGAACGGCTTCGGGAAAACCTTGCCGAAACACCGGTAGTTCTGGAGAACGGCCCGGTATCTATCCATGCCAGCTTTGGCCTGGCAGGAAGCAGCATGGACTGGGGTGTATTCAGAATACCCGGACAAAGCGGAGATCATTTTGATGATACAGGGTATATCCAGAAACTAATCAGCAATGCCGATACTGCCCTGTATGCCGCCAAGGAGGCAGGGCGGAACCAGGTAATGATCTTCAACAGCAAACAAAAAACCCGTAAGCGGACAAAAAAACAGGATCCTCGGGAAACGGCAGAAATATGTGAAACAATTGAAATGATTACGTCGGACGAGGAAGCCAAATTATAGTGAAAACAGAACTCTTTACTTTTTGCGATTTTGCCCAGGAAAGCGGAGGCAAACTTACCATTGTAGGCACCTTTGATACTATTATCTCCCGGATTTTTCCCTGCATTCATCCCCAGCTTTCGGTGGTGATCCGGGTCCGCTTTGATCTTTGGGAATTTTCAAGCCACAATTTCCGCATAGAATCCCGGGACCTGAACGGCGAGGTTAACATTGAACCCGTTACCGGGACGGTAGATGTAAAGGGAGCAGGAAATGCCACCGCCGTATCACACCTGGTATTTAATATTTCCAACCTCCATTTTCAAAACAGTGGTGTGGTAAATTTTGTCCTTTATATCGATGACAAAGAAATTGCTTCCCTTCCCTTGTATCTGCGAAAGGGATAATGATCCATGAAGATGATTTGGAAACCCCGAAAAATCACGCCTTTCTTTGCGGCTGCTTTTGGTCTGGCCGGATTATTTTTGGGAATCCCCGGAATAGTGATAGGCATAGTGCTGGGTTATTTTGTCGGCGGCCTCTGTTCCCAGCTGGGAAACGACAAGGAGGTTTGCCGGTATTTTGAAAATCCCGGCCCCTCTTCTTTTGATGAAGGTGAGTCGGGATTGGCCGCTTTTTGTGCCCTGGGGGTTTACCTCTTGTCCAAGGCTTCTCCTAAAGTGCTGACCGATGAAGCCGCCGCTGCCCGGGTAGCGGGAGGTGCGGTATCGGTTTTTTCCCAGGGAAAAAGCATCGGCGCCCTGGCGGAATCATTCTGCCGTTTGGCTTTTGACCGGCTGCCGGTGCTGAATCCGGATCTTCTTGCCGAAAGCCTTTACGCCCGATGCCACGAAGCGGGAGATAGAGCGTTGTTTGGATCGGAACTTTCCTCCATGGCCATGGGGAAAGAGGCGCAGCAGGAAGCGTTTTATATCCGGCAGTTTTTGGATCCCAGCTATCAGCCGCCGCCGCCGGAAAATCCCGAAGATGATCCATGGACGGTGCTTGGTATCTCCAAGGGTGCTTCTTACAATGAAGTAAAAAGCATTTTTCGCCAGCTTGCTCTGATGTTCCATCCGGATAACCAGGCCGGCCTAAGCGATGCGGAACGAAAAAAGCTGGGCGAAGCATTTATTAAAATTAGGGATGCCTACCGGGCAATTGCCAGGGAAATAGCCAAATAGCCGGACTTTTTCTAAAAACTGAAACATTGGAAAAGGCGCAGTCAATTTATTGGCCGCCATGGATACAGTGCTCATTCCTGCCGTTCTATCCTGCCCCCCAGCATAGTAAGCCTATCCGCTAGATTTTCATAACCTCGTTCTATCTGGTACACATTGCGGATTATGCTTTTTCCCTCGGCAGTAAGGGCGGCAATTACCATAGCCATGCCCGCCCGCACATCGGGACTGATCAATTCCGAACCGGCAAGTTTTGCGGGACCGGAGATCACCGCCCGATGAGGATCGCATAGCACGATACGGGCACCCATGCCGATAAGTTTGTCCACAAAAAACATCCGGGATTCAAACATTTTTTCGTGAACCAATACGGTCCCTTCCACCTGGGTAGCCACTACGATGATAATGCTGGTTAGATCCGGCGGAAAGCCCGGCCAGGGAGCATCGTCGATTTTGGGAATCATTCCGCCTAGATCTTGGTTTACCTTCATGGCTTGTTTTTTGGGAATTCTGAGTGTTGTCCCTTCATGTTCCCAGGTTATGCCGAGTTTGCTAAAGGCCATTTTTGCGGGCCGAAGTTCACCGGGCAAGGGGCCGGAAATTTCCAGTTCCCCCCCGGTGGCTGCCGCCAGTCCGATTAAGGAACCCACTTCCATATAATCCGATCCGATGGCATAGTCGCAGGAGGAGAGTTTTTTTACTCCAGTAATAGTAAGGATGTTGGAGCCGGTGCCTTCGATTATTGCGCCCATGGCCTTTAGCATCCGGCATAGATCCTGCACATGGGGCTCACTGGCGGCGTTGTTGAGGATCGTCCTGCCATCCGCAAGGACCGCCGCCATGACGGCGTTTTCTGTGGCGGTAACCGATGCTTCATCCAGAAAAATATCCGTCCCCGCTAGTTTCTTTGCGGTAAAGACAAAATCGTCCTTGATGTTTACCTTTGCCCCCAGTTCTGTCAGGGCTAAAAAGTGGGTATCGAGCCTTCGCCTTCCGATCACATCCCCCCCCGGCGGCGGCAATATCGCCTTGCCGGTCCTTGCCAGCAGCGGTCCGGCAAAAAGTATGGAGGCCCGGATTTTTTTTGCTGCCTCTGCCGGCACCTGGGAATTTTTTATATTTCCCAGCGTCAAGCGGTACACATGACTTTCCAGTTGTTCCGCCGTCCCGCCAAAAGAACGGTAAACATCCAGCATTACCTGTACATCTTCTATGTCGGGGATGTTCCGCAAAACGACCGGTTCACAAGTCAGAATTGCGGCGGCAATACAGGGAAGGGCGGCATTTTTGTTCCCGCTGGCCTTGATTTTTCCGTTGATGGGAACGCCCCCTGAAATCAAGTAGTGGCTCATGTACTGTCTCCTTGCGGGCTTACACACACTGTATCGGAGGAAGAGATGGATTTCAAGCTAAATCGTTCAGTATCCGCTTCCATGCAGAAATTGCGGTTCATTTGAAGACTTCTTTCATCCGGGCAAAAAACGACTCTGTATCGGCGGAATCGTTCCCGGCATTGCAGTTATCGGGAATTTTTATCAGATGGGGCGGAATCTCCTCTAAAAAGGGCGAGGGGGAGCAGTCGGTAATATCCTGAAGACGTCTCCTTCTTTGACAACTCGAGACATACAGTTTGTCCCGGGCTCTGGTAATGGCCACATAAAAAAGCCTCCGCTCTTCTTCCAAGGGACCCAAAACTGAAGGCTCGCCGTTTTCATTGTTTTCACTGTCTTCCAGGCTCCGGGTATGGGGGATGATTCCTTCTTCCGATCCGGCGATAAACACCACCGGAAACTCCAGGCCCTTGGCGGCGTGGATTGTCATTACATTTACCTTGCCCTTATCGTCGTCCTTGTCGTCGCTGGAGTTAATAAGGCTGACCCGGTTTAACCAGGCATAAAGGCTGGTGTCATAATTATCGGGGTCTTTTTCCCAGTTTTCAATGGATTGAATAAAATATTCAATGTTGGCAAAACGCCACCGGGCGATTTTTTCGTTCTTGTTGAATTCTGCCGCCAGGTAGGGCCAGTAGTTGATATGGTCCACCAGGCTCCGTACCTGGCCGGCGAGATCAAGTTTTGTGCCGTTCCGTTTGCCAAGGATACGATCCCGAAAAGCGTCAATCATGTTCATAAAAGTTTCGATCTCCACCCTGGTCTTTGGGGAAAGGGCAGTGTCATTTTCATTTTGAAAACTATTCCCCGTTAGAAAATTTCCGGAAGGAAACCGGCAAAGCCGTTCCATGGCGTCCCAAAGAAAAGTTTTGTTCCGCCGGGCCAGTTCCGAAATAGCTTGAATGGTTCCCTTTCCGATGCCCCGCCGGGGGGTATTGATGATCCGCAGCAGGTTTATATCGTCGTTGGTGTTGGCAATAACCCGCAGGTACGAAAGAATGTCTTTGATCTCTTTGCGTTGAAAGAAGCTCTGCCCCCCGGATACCTTGTAGGGAATGTTTGCCTCCAGAAAGGATTCTTCGATTGCCCGGGTAAGTGAATTGGTCCGCACCAGTACGCCAAAGGCATCGTAACCAAGACCCTCGCTCATGATATGTTCCCTGATTTTTCCGGCAATAAATTCCCCCTCTCCGCCTTCGTCTTCGGGATAGCACAGTTCCACAGGCCTGCCCCCGGTGTTGCCGGACCAGAGGTTTTTTTCCTTCCGGTTGGTGTTGTGCGAAATTACGCCGTTGGCCGCTTCCAGGATCGTGGTGGTGGAGCGATAGTTCTGTTCCAGTTTTATTTCCTTTGCACCGGGGAAATCCTTTTCAAACATGAGAAGGTTTTTGTAGTTCGCCCCCCGCCATGAATAGATGGACTGATCGTCATCTCCCACAATACAGACATTGGCCCGCTGCGAACTGGCCGAAACAGGATCATCCTGTTTGGTTTTCTCCAGCCCCAGGGCCAGGAGCCGCATTAACCGGTACTGGATATAACTGGTGTCCTGAAATTCGTCCACCATGATATAACGGTAACGGTGCCGGTATTTAGCAAGAATTTCCGGATTGTTTTCAAAAATGGCAATGGGCAGAACTAAAAGATCGTCAAAATCCAGGGAGTTAAATACTTTTAGGCTGTGCTGGTATTCCTTGTAGACCCGTTCATATTTTGCAGCTTCCTCTACTTCCCCGGCGGTTCCCATAATACCCGGAACAGTGTGCCAGGTAAAACGGCCCGTCTTGATGCTGGAAAAAAGCTGGCCCAGACCGTAAATATTTTCCTGTCCTTGCCGGGATGTCATCCTGCATTCCCGCAGGGTTTCCTTGATAAGTTCCGCCCGGTCGGTTTCGTCGTATATGGAAAAATTTTTCTGGTACCCAAGGGTTTCAATTTCTTCCCGCAGAATTTTTACCCCAAAGGCGTGGAAGGTACTTACTGAGAGGCTTTGAAGTTTTTTTCCCGTGAGCTCCTTTACCCGGCTTTCCATTTCCCTGGCAGCCTTATTGGTAAAAGTCAGAGCCAGGATAGCATGCTGGGGAATTCCCGATTCAAGCATGGAGGCGATGCGGTAGGTGATAACCCTGGTCTTCCCCGATCCGGCACCGGCAATGATCAGTACCGGCCCTTCGATGGTCCGTACAGCTTCAAGCTGGGGATCGTTGAGTTCACCTTCCAGATCATGCCTCATGGAGTGAGGATAAATCAGAAGGTCCTGTTTGTATACGGCGGCTTTATGGCCGCAGTTCCTGGAATTCGGCAAGGCTTCGCAGTTTAATGGCCGCCTTTTCCTGGATTTGCCGGACCCTTTCCCGGGTAATGCCCATTAATTTTCCCGTCTCTTCCAGAGTAAGGGGAGCTTTGCCATTCAGTCCGAAACGAAGCTGGATGATCCTCATTTCCCGGTTGGAAAGACGGGAAAGGATATCTTCGATGGTATTCTGCAATGTCGTGGAAAAGGCCCTATCAAAGGGTTCTTCCATGGAGTCATCTTTAATTAAATCAGCCAGACGGGTAAGATTCCCGTCGTCTACGATGGTATCAAGGCTGGTCGTCTCCTGGGAAAGCCTGACGATTTCCTTTACCTTGCTGACCGGAAGTCCCAGGTAATCCGCCAACTCCATTTCGTTAGGATCCCTGCCCAGGTCCTGGGTTAGCTGCTTGGCGACAAAATAACATTTTTTTATGGTATTGAGCATATGAATGGGGATACGGATCACCTTGCCCTTGTCGGCGATGCTTTTGATAATGGCCTGTCTAATCCACCATGTTCCGTAGGTAGAAAAACGGCAGCCCCTGGTATAATCAAACCGTTCCACTGCTTCGATTAGGCCGATATTGCCTTCGTCAACAAGATCCAGCAGGGCCAGTCCTCGGTGCTGATAATTCTTTGCGATGGAGACTACCAGCCGCAAATTGGAATTGATCATCCTGTTTTTGTTTTGCAAGAGGAGCGTTTCCAGGCTTTTTTTTCGTTCTTGATACTCCTGTTCTTCTTCCCGGCCATTGAAGATTTCTTCCAGTTCCCGTAATTGCCTGCGGTATAATACGAGTTGTTCCCCTATGGCCCGTTCATCCTGAACGGTCAACAGGGGGTACCGGGAAATTTGCTTGAAATACACAGCCAGGGAATCGCTTTCTTTGGGGATTTTTGAACGTTTTTCCCGGGCAGTGCCATCCTGTATTCTTTTTTTGATGCGGCCCCGTTCTACTGTTTCACGCCTGGTAAGGGTAAGAATTCTTCCTTTTTCATATTTTTTTCCGGACTGTTTCGTCATATATACCACCTTCTTCTAAAACATTGTGCCCAGAAAAAATGCACAAACTACACCCTTTTTCGTTTTTTTTAAGGTTTTTTGTTTTTACTTAGAATTTTTTGCTTTGAGGAACTATGCTCTGGGAGCTTTGGCGGGATCAACAGGAGTATTTCCCCTGTAGACGAAAAAAAACAGCTGGGATTTTGCCGTTTTGGTATCAATTCCTAGTTTTCCTAATTCAGTGCCCGGGATAACCTTGTCTCCTTCTTTAACCGACAGGGTTTCACAGCCTCCGTACACATATAAATAACCCCCCGTTGCCTGGATAATCGCTACTCTGCCGAAACCCCGGTAAGGCCCGGCGGAAACAACTGTCCCTCCGGTCAGACTTTTTACCCCTTCCCGGAGTTCGCCGGTAACCTGAACACCATGCAGATTTCCGGTTATAAACGAGATTTCCTTTGCCTTAACCGGCCATTTTATTGAAGGATCCAGCCGGGTTGTGGAACCAGTTAAAGCCGGAGCTCCCGATCCGCCAGTCTGGCCGGAAACATTCTGGGTACCGCTTTGTCCCGAAGATGCAATCCCCTGGGCCGGAATCCGTATTTTTTCCCCCGCCTTGATCACGTAGTTGGGAGCAAAACCGTTCATATCCAGTAATTCGGCCACACTTATACTATAACGCCTGGCCAAACTGTACAGGGTGTCGTTCTTTTCTACCCGGTATTCACCGTAAGACTGGGGTGCCGGCGGGGAAACAGCAGAACTGCTTCCGGCAGCACCGGGGATGCGTATCTTTGCCCCTGCCTGAACGGTTCGGGCATCAGTGATTTTGTTGAGGGTCAGTATTTCCTGGAAATTTACCCCGTACGACCGGGCTATGGAATAGATGGTCTCTCCCTGCCGGATCACATGGATCCTTTCTTCGGAAAACCCAGAACCGGCCATAAAAAGGGACAAAATAACACAAATAAACAGCCGCAATTTCGCATTATATTCCATAATATGTGTATCGGTATTTCTTTCCCTGCAGCCTACCCAAAAATGTACTGGATCAGCTTCAATTTACCGATTACAATATTAATATGGTGCAAAAAACGATCCTTGCAGGGATTTTTTCTCTTGCCCTCATGTTTTTTTTTACGGGTCAAAGCGGTGCCCAGGAAACAGAGATTTTTGCTCCCTTTGTTTTAGAATTGGAAGGGGAACTACGAAATAATCTGATCCGCCTATCGTGGAAGGACTCCCAGGATATTCGAGGGCCGGTTTACATTTACCGTTCCGAAGTCCCCTTTTCGACACTGGCGGTTCTGCCCGCTCCTGTGGAAGTGGTCTATGGCACCGGTTCCTACCTGGACGAAGCGGAGCGGCCCGGAATTGTCTACTATTTTGTGGTGGCCAGCGATGAATGGGGCTGGAAATATACGCTCCCTATTCCCTACACCAATATGATAAACATTGCTATCAGTCCCGACAATGTTCCAGGCGTTCCCGTCCATGCTCCACTCCGGCCTGCTGGTCCAAGCCAGGCGGGCCGGGCCGGATCCATGGACGATGCTTTTGTAATTCCAGCCATAGAGGGGATAAATGCCCAAACAGAAGAAGACAAGGTAATTATCAGTTTTTCCGGGGCGGATGATACAAGGAATCTGCTCCTTTACCGGAGTTTGAGCCCCATCAGGCGGCAGGAAGACCTGCTATCCGCCCTGATTATCCGCCAAAATGTAGGTTCCCCCATTGTTGATTATCCCCTGCCGGGAATTTCCTACTTTTATGCCTTAGTGTACGAGGACGACCTGAACGCCGGTATCTTTAGTATTCGTCCCGGTTACAATGCCACCGGAGCGGTACAGCTTTTTTCCTCCAATATTGGTTTGCGGAATATGCCGCTGCCGGGAATAGGCACCGGAACTCCTTCTTCGGAACCTGCCGCCCTGGGAAGCGAAGCGGAGGAGGCAGTTTCTTTGATGATACGAGCCGCAGGGCGGAATGAAAAAATCCCCAGGCCTGAAATGACGATCTTACCCCAGGACATGGTAAAGGGCGGGTCCGGGGAAGATGCCCAACTCCGTTCCATTGTGCAGGGCTATTTTTCTCTCCAAGAATGGGACAAGGCAAGGGATGAATTCATCCGGTTTCTCGACCTGCCCCGCACCGGTTATAATCAGAGAAAAGTACGGTTTTATCTGGGGCAAATATACTATTTTCTGGGAAAACCCAGGGAAGCTCTTATGGAATTTTTACAGGCCAGGGAAGAATTTCCGGAAAAAACTAATCCCTGGATACAGGCTGTGCTTGGAGAATTTTCCAGAAACTAGCAGTATGCTCTCGGTGGATACCGTTATCGCAGGGTTCGCAACAAAGCCCGTAATTCCGGATCTGCTGCGCCCTGAACTGGATCAGGGGGGGATTGTTCTTTCTGTAAGACTACTTCGTCTCCCGGTTCTATGCGATCGTATATGCCGTTTTTGACCAGGTTTCCAACAGCTACTTCATCGTCGGCTTCCCGAATGGTGATGGTTCCCACAATATCCGCCGGGGCATAGACCAGTCCAATGCCGTCGTTCTTTATGGAAATACGGCCTTTTTTTACAATGTCGTAAACATTGCCGATCTTTACTCCGTCGGCTTTTCCCTTGTTGATAAGGCCCTGACCAGCCTGCCGGGCGGAAAGCTCGGACCGGAAGGGCAGAGCGGCGGTAAATTGATCGACCATGTTTCTTCCGGCATTGCGGAGCCGGTCCGTTCCGGTCCGGAAGGTGGAAAAGGTCCCCGCCGGTGAACCGGTCCGGCCCACAAAAAGTTCTCCCTTTAGGGAAAGATCCCGTTCATGTTCCGATACCGAAAGGACGAGGAAATAGTCTGCTCCGCCTTCCCGGGCAGTTCTAAAAGCGGCGGAAAAAGAGGGCTGCCGGAGTCCTAGATCCATGGGGGCGATGTTCCGGTCATGGATCAACAGATCCTTAATATAGGCGGAAGCTACCGTTGCGCCGTCGACGTGATCAAATCCCGATTGGGAGGCCACGGAGAATACGGCAATCTTCCAGTGCCGTTTTGTTATAAGCAGGGGATCCACCTGCCAGCGCCGGTACAGGGCCGTTGCCAGATGGGAAGTATAGGTTTCCACCATATCGTCAATTTCCTGATTCCCCATACCCAGTCCCTGCATAAAACGGAGTTCTTCCATAAACCGGGCGGGAAAACCCTGGAGGCGCAGAATTTCCGCATAGTCCTGCCGTTCCTGGGCATAAGGGTTAAGCCGCAGACCCCGCCGGTATTCAAATAGGGCCTGATCGTATAAATTCCGAGCCCTGAAGTCTCTGGCTCTGGTAAAATGCCAAGCCGCCCATTGCCGCCGCCGCTGGTCTTCCACCGCGGTTGTAGAAATCAATAATTCTTCCAGGGCGCTTCGGATAAACTCATCGTCCGGGACAATGCCTGCGGCCCCAGCTAACACGGTGATGGCATCTTGGCGGCGTCCCATCTGGGAGTAGGCCATACCCTTAAGATACCATGCCCCGGCATCCTGCCGGTTTTTGGCGATAATTTCATCCGCCAACCGGGCCGCTTCTTCAAATTGTCCTTGACGGTAACGGAGTTTTGCCAGGAGGGTTTTTGCAGGGGCAAAGCTGCTTTTAAAGTGGAGTGCCCGTTCGGCATGACGAATCCCCTCGGTAATGCGATCTCCCCGAGAAGCAAGGTAAGCGGCATAATAGTATACTCGGTAATCTTCCGAATGCTGGGCCAGCACCCGGTCTATGTATGTCTTGGCTTCGTTATGCTGGCCCAGAGAGCCGAGAACCAGAGCTAGAGAAAGGAGCAATTTTTGATCGTCGGGATAACGCCGGGCCGCTTCCCGGTAACGGGTGATCGCCTCGCCGGATCGGCCCCGGGCTATGTCCAGTTCTGCCTGGGCAAAAAGGGCGTCCCGGTTATAGGGTTCCCGGGCCAGCACTTCGCCGATGATCCGGGACGCGTCGTTTATGCGGCCCAGAGCGATCAGAACACGAGCTTCCAGGTTTGCGAGCACCAGGTTTCCCCTGGCTAGGGACCGGGCTTTTTGGATCCAATTCAATGCTTCGTCAAATTCCGAAAGCGCATAATAGCATTCCGCCAGGGCGGAGGTTGCTTCCGCATGGGAGGGGCTAAGCCGCAAAACTTCAAGAAAAGATTCCGCCGCATCATAATATGCTTCTTCCAGCATGGCGGATCGGCCCGAATTGTACAGGGCCGCTGTATTCCGGCCTTGGGCGTAGAGTTTCGCTGCCGCCGGTAATGTCACCGGCAGCGCCGCCGGAAACAGGACAAGCAGAAGGGCCAACAAGGGACGAACCATATTTTTTGAGTTCATGTTGTCACTCCTCATCATGCAATACAATCTTGACCGTACCTATTTTGCGGCCTTCCATATTTTGGATGATGAATTCATTTCCCTCGTACATAACCTTTTCGTACTTGACGGGAATTTTTCCAAAGAGGTTAAAAACAAACCCCCCCAGGGTGTCGAATTCTTCTGTGGGGAGCTCTATGCCCAGCTCTTCGCTTAGATCTTCCAAGTTAACCCGGGCATCGCAAAGCCAGACTCCTTCCTCCAAAGAAAGGATATCTTCTCCTTCGTTGTCAAACTCGTCCTGGATGTCTCCGATGATCTGTTCCAGAATGTCTTCCATGCAGATGATTCCCGACACTCCGCCGTATTCATCCACCGCCACAGCAATGTGGACACGGCGGCGGCGGAATTCACGGAGTATTTCGTGGATCCGTTTTGATTCGGGAACAAAAAAAGGTTTGCGGAGCAGTTCCTTTAAGTCCAGTTCCCCGCCTTTTACCAGGGATTTTAGAACATCCTTGGCGTAGAGAATGCCGGTTACTTTATCGATGGTGTCCTCGAATACGGGAAACCGGGAATGGCCGCTTTCCACGATGGCGCTGAGTAATTCTTCCCGGGCCGCATCGGCGGCGATAAATACCGTATCAATCCGGGGAACCATGACTTCCCTGGCGGCTGTATCCGCAAGTTCAACCACTCCCCGGATCATCTCCTGCTGATCCGATTCCAGGGAGGCAATTACTTTTTTATCAATTTCGGGTTTTTTTGAATCCCCTTTTTTATGCGGCTTCACCGGTTCTCCTTCCCCTCATAGGATTGATTCATTTCTTTTAGCAGCTTTTCCTGAAAAGCCAGCATTGGTTCCTCTTTGTCATTTGTACGATGATCCATCCCTGCAAGATGAAGAATACCATGGATCAGGAGCCGGCGTAACTCTTCGCCTGGGGGGACTTCAAAATAACGGGCGTTTTCTTCGATCATCTCCAGGGAAAGGACGATGTCGCCGGGAAGAAATCGTTCTCCATCGGTTTCTCCCATCACAAAAGAAAGAACATCGGTGGGTTCGTCCCGGTTACAGTACTGTTTGCAAAGGGCCCGGATTTTTTCATTATTGCAAAAGAGAAGTGAAAGATCCCAGTTGTGTTTTTCCAGCCTTTCCAGCACCACCTGTGCAAAGGCCGCCGTTCCCTCCAGCCAGGGCGGCTCCTTCGCCCCTTCAAGGTTTATATCAACTTTGTTCATGGTGTTCGTTTGCCGGTAATTTTGGGTACTCAATCCGGGAATGATAGTAACCTACCAGCACTTTGACAAAGGCCCGTTTAATTATTTCCAGCTCCCGGAAGGTCAAATCCGAATGGGCCAGTTGGCCATGATCCAGCTTGTTATCAAAGAGTTCCTGGATATATTTTTCCAGTCTGGCAGCGGTGGGTTTTTTTAAAACCCTGGTGGCCGCTTCGGTAATGTCCGCCAGCATAACCACCGCTGATTCCTTTGAACGGGGAGGACTTCCTAGATAGGTGAAATCTTCCATGTTGACATTTCCCCCCTCCTTTTTAACGGCTTCGTTATAAAACCAGGTGATCACCGAATTGCCGTGGTGCTCTGCAATAAAATCAATAACCGCCTCGGGCAGTCCTAGAAAACGAGCCTTTTCCACACCCAGTTTGACATGACTCCTGATCACCGTGGCGGATAACCGGGGGGACAGGTCCGTGTGTTTGTTGTAGGAAGTTTGGTTTTCGACAAAGTAAGCGGGCTGTTCCATCTTGCCAATGTCGTGATAGTAGGAACCTACCCTGGCTAACAGGGCATTGGCGCCGATTTCCTGGCAGGCCGTTTCCGCCAGGTTGGCCACCATCACGGAATGGCTGTAGGTTCCCGGGGCAGTATTAAAGAGCCGTTTTAAGGTTGGAGAGTTAAGGTCCGATAGTTCAATAAGCCGGAAGGGAGTTACGGCATTAAGGAGCTGTTCCAATATGGGGAGGAACCCGATCACCAGGAGCCCCGAAACAAGGCCGTTAAAGGCCGCCCAGAAGATCATCCCCCCATATTCCGCCGCCGGGGCCTCCCGAAGGAGCAGTACAATCAGAATGGAGGCCGCATTGGCGGCACCAATAAGAAGCCCCGCTTTGACCAGATCCATCCGTTTCTGCGCTCCCCTAAGCACATGGGCGGCGGCAACTCCGGAACAAAGGGCAAAGATGTAGGCGTAAAGATCAAAGGCTTCGGCAAGGAATGCTCCCAGGGGGAGTATCAGGGCGGTAACAAAGGTCATGGGAAAACTGATGAGTATGGCGGGAAGCATTACCGCCAGCGCCGTAGGAATAAGGATTGATACGGGAACATGGCTGTTTTGTACAAAATTACTGGCCAGGGACGAGCCAATCAGATAAGCCGCCGCCAGGATGGTCATCATATAACATTCGGCGGGCCGCAGGGGCCGTCCGATAGTACGTTTCCCCATGTGAGATACAAGGAAAAGATAAATCACCAGGAGCAAGAGGACTTGTCCGGCGACAAGCCGGGGATCCCTCTTGGTTAACGCTTTCAGCGCCCACAGGTCTTTCATCTCTCCTTCGGTAATGATAAATCCCTTGCGTATTATCCGGTCTCCCCGTTCTATATAGCGGTACACCGGCTCTATCTGGGATCGGATTTCTGCAGTTCGCTGTTCCGTATCCGCGGGGGAAAAAAACACATTTTCTTTAAGCAGGGAACGGACAATATTTCCGGCCCCGGCGGAAAAAATCTGGGAGAGTTTTTCGTTTTCGATGTACCTTTGTATATGGAGGTCCAAATTTTCCCTAGTGATGATCTTGTCGTAAGCAATCTGCTCCCGTTCAACCCTCTCTCCGTAATTGTGGAGGAGTTCCGCCACATCGGGATTGTAGGCCGCAAGTTCATTTTTTTCCATGCTTTCTAACAAGGCGCCTGGATGGACAAAAATCCCGATTTCAATAAAATGATCCAGTTCTTTTCGGCCCGTATCAAGAGCAAATTCCCGATTGGGATCCTGGTACAAAACCCTTAGAGCTTCTATGTGAAAGGCACCGGGAAACTCGGCACTGACTTGAAGGATATAGTTTTCCAGAGAATTATTTTCCCTCCACAGATTCCGGGAAAAGAGAACAAAACGGTCGTAGTTTTTCTTTATTTCTTCGTTTATGGAGGCATCATACTTAAACACCGCCGGAACCAGCCTGATCCGGGCTTCGTTCCGGATAGTAGTGGCGTCTTCGTCGATATAGGAAACCGGTTCCTGTGCAAACACGTCCCGGTCCGCCACCATTCCCGTTTCAAATCCATTTATGCTGAAGGAAACTGTTTCTCTGGTATAGAACACGACGGTGGCGGTGATCACAAAAGCAATAAGGCTGACAATGACAGGCCCGGTATAGTTAGGAGGAATTTTTATGCGGTCAAACAACGCTGTTCGGTTACTTTTTTTCGGCATCGTATGCCTCGATTATCTTTTTGATCAAGGGGTTCCGTACAACATCCCCCGTATTCAGGTAATTTATATAAATTCCTTCTACATTTGCAAGGATCGACAGGGCATGAAGCAGTCCCGAATCGCTTCTCCGGGGCAGGTCTATCTGGGTTGCATCGCCGGTGATCACCGCCCGGGCTCCCCGGCCTATTCGGGTAAGGAACATTTTCATCTGCTCTTTGGTGGTATTTTGGGCCTCGTCGAGAATAACCACACAGTCGTTCAGGCTGCGGCCCCTCATATACGCCAAGGGAGCAATTTCGATGGATCGGGTATCCTCCAGATGGCGGATCGTTTCGTAGGGAACCAGGGCTTCCATGGCATCGTAGAGGGGTCTTAGATAGGGATTAATCTTTTGGGCTAGATCCCCTGGCAGGTATCCCAGGCTTTCGCCGGCTTCTACCACCGGCCGGGTAAGAACCAATTTCCGCAGTTTTTTGGAAAGAACCAGATGCAGAGCTTCCGCTATGGCCAGATATGTTTTTCCCGTCCCCGCGGGTCCGGCGCAAAAACTGATCTCGTGTTCCCGCATACCCCGTATATACAGGGCCTGGTTGCGGCTGCGGGGAAAGACTTTGGCAAACCCCTGGGGTATCTGGATCATGTTATCCCGAAGGGCAGCCAGGGATCCGGTCCGTTCTTCGCCGGAACCGTTTGCGGCGCCGGGTTTTTCTTCCTGTATAAAAACTCCGGCCAGAGCTTCTACATATTCGGTAGAAGGACATTCTCCTTCTTTAACTGCGTTTATCAGATTGTCTATCACGGTTCTAAATCGATCCCGTCCGGTCTTATCAGTGCCGGTTAGGGAAATTTCATTGCCCCGGGTATGAATTCGTCCTCCCAGCAGGCCGGCAATTACTTTGAGGTTCTGGTCATTGACTCCGCAGACCCCGGACAGGATTTCATTGCTGTCCAGGACTATGGTAATATCTTCTTCCAACAATACCTCAATAAGAAAAGCATACAAAGATGAACCGCTGCGGTCAAGGCACCGTCCTGGCGGTACTATCTCCCCTCTACTTTCTTTAGCAGCATTAAAAATTCCGCCCCGCCCACGGTGCCCTGGCCGTTAAAGTTTTTTCCATCCGGCAGGGACATATATTCCCGTTCAATGCACCCCAGCACGGCGTCAAAGAAAACAGAAGCCCTAAGTACATCCAAAATGGGACTGCGATCGGGGTATCTGAAAGAATACCGGGTAAGGATGCTCCGGTCCGCCCGGTTTTCCGCTAAAAGATGCCAGATATACCAGGCAGCGCCGGATCGGAGTACGATTTCCCGCAGCACCGGATTGAATTTTGTTCCGTCAAGATTCGTAATATTTATGTCCTGGGTCAAGGGAATAATCTCCCGGTCAAGGAGGGCTTTGAACAGTTCCGCATTGCTCATGTTCCTTCCCCCGGTTAAAAAACGCAGCAGTTGTGTTTCGTTTTTGGAAAGCTCTATGGCCTCTTCCCAGGTTATGGTGTTTTTAAGGCTTATTTCCGCAGTTAACAGTGAGGCAGTTGGGGACAGGTTTCTTAGTTCCCATGCGGCATTTCTGCTGCCGCCGTAGATGGTGCGATAAACCGGATTCAAATGGGGAAAGGCGCTGTCAAAGGCCGCCACGGTTTCAGGATAATTTTTTAACTCCATCTGCACCCGGCCCAATTCTATGTTGAATTCATGGACCCTTCCGGCAAAGCTTCCGCCCCTGGCTTCTCTAAGGGATGTCTCGCACAGTTCCCGGCGTTTTTGCAGGTCCGTTTCCATGCGTATGGCAAGGATCCGGCCTTCTACGCTGCCGGGGTACAGGGTTTCCGCTTTTTTTTGCTGGGCCGCGGCTTCTTTGGGTTTTCCTTCGATCAGATAGAGCCGCCCCGACCATGACGCTACCCGGCCTTCGAAATTTCTGTCCTTTACATTGCTCTTTTCCAGTTCGGTGATCCGCGCCCTGGCGGCGTTGACGGCATTTCTTGCAGGGTTGTTATCCAGGGGAACAATCAGTTCGGTAAGTTCGATCAGGATCCCTTCATCCCCCCCTGAAGTGTAGAGCAGATCCTGCTGAACAGTTTGACATCCCGCAATAAAGAACACAGCGAGAATTGCAGCGGGTAAGATTTTTTTCATTGGCTGCTCCTGAATCGCCACCGGTACAATTTATTATCCATGCCAAGGGCGGCACAGTCCATACTGCCGTCTCCGGTCAGATCGGCAAATGCCGGACGGCCCCATGCAGACAGGGGAAAACCGTCGATGGATATCATGTTCTGTGTATAACCGTACAGGGCATTTCTATCTCCGGAGATAAAGATTTCAGGAATGCCGTCTCCGTCCACATCGGCAATCATGATACAGCCGTTTTCCTTTACTTTCAAATCCGGCACCCGCTGTTCCATCACCGAACCATTCAGTTCTATCCGGTAGAGGATCCCCTCTTCCGAAACGATCCACAGGTACTGACCATCCCAGGCAGGCTGTATATAGAAAACGCCCGATAACGACAGGGGAAAATAAGGAAGGGGATTCCCTTCTTCATTATAGATCAAAAGTTCTCCCGCCGTGGTGATAATGGCAATGTTGAGTTGTCGTGATGCCAGGGTGCGGAAGAGGAGGGGTGAACCATAGGCAATATCCGGTATCTGGACGGGCCATGGAATCCGGGGTTTTCCATCCAGGGAGCAGAGAAAAATTTCACCGAGGAAACTTTTTGGATAAAGGGCCATGTTTCCGGGATCAAGGAAGGCGGGCGGAGAAAGAATGGGCGCATCAAATTCAGCATCTAGTTTGCTGATCCGGGCTGTGTTGTCCACAGTGTGGATCATACCCTTTCCTCCCGTTTCTTCGGAAAAGAGATACACTTTGCCGTTCCATGCCGCCGGAGCGGAACTCATCTTAAGCCCTGTAATTACCGGGAAGCCTGGCATGGCTTCCATGTTTCCGTTGACCAGCGTAACAAGTCCCCGGGAACTGACCACCCAGGCGGCGCTGTCTTTCATTGTTCTCATGGTCAGTCCTTCGGCGGGGATCACCCATACCGGGTCTTCCCCTCTTAGTTCGTAGATTTTCTGATCCGCAGGATTCAGCGCAAGCGCCGCTGCGTCCCGGGAAAGGAGGAGGCGGCTTTCCGAACCGGCGGCGGTCATTATCACATAAACCGCATGGCCGGTTTTTCCTCCTATAGTAAGGGGATAACCTGGCACGCTTTCCAGTCCCTTGCCGGAACCCGGTTCTGCCGCCAGGGTCAGGGTAATTAGTCCGTTTTGAATTGAAAGTTTCATTAAGCCCTGGTGGTACATCCTTAGGAGCGATGCGCCGGCGCTTCCTCCCCTTAAAAAAAAGGGTAGGGAACGGTTTAGAGAATAGAACAAAGAGAGGGATGCGGTCCCTGATCCGGCTTCCGATAATTTTTGCCATGCGGGGGTCTTTGCCAGAAGTTTGTTCTGCCGGACCGATGTAACGGCGGCTAGGATATTTTCCGGCGACTCGGAAACCAGGAGCCAATTTTCATGTACCGTATAGTAGGGCCTGGGGATGGTAATCTTTAACAGTTTTAGTATGGCATCCACAAAGCCTGGAAGCTCTATCTGGGGTATACGGTTGCCATCCAGCATAAGCCGGGTATCTTCCTTAAGAAAAATTGAACGGAAGGCCCTGTCAAAGGCAGCCTTCCGTTTTGCCTCGTCTCCGATTTTTACGGCAAATACCGGAATCGCTTTTCCTTCCAGGCCAAAGACGGCAAATTCATCGGCGGTCCAGGAAAAGAGCAGGTCCTCCAGCGAAAGGCCCAACAGAGTTCTGGAAGCTCTTTCCGCGGCCTGCAGGGTATCCTCAAGGCCAATTTCCTGTAATTCAGAAACGGCATTCAACATTTCCCTGAGTCCCATAGAAGAAATGCCTGTGCAGTACTGAACAGTATCAGGAAGTATGTTCATGAGCGATGGAGGAAGAGAGTTGTTTGAAAGCAGCGCCGCAAAGGAAGGATTATCCGTTTCCACCGGGCTTGCCATACTGATATTAAGCTGTTTTGGTTCTACGGTTATTCCCAGTTCAATAAGATCGGGGAAACGCAGTTGAGTAAAAGCCTGATCCAGCAGAGGGTTTCCATCCGCCAGCATGGCCGTAACGGTTTTTGATGCGAGCAACAGGGAAAGATCCTGCTGCTTCAGGGCAATCCCCTTTTCCTGTGCATAGGCGGCACTTTCTGGAGAAAGGGTCTGGAAAAGAATATCTTTGTCGTCGGAAACAACAAGGAGATTCCGCCTGGAACCCAGATACAGAGCGTTTTTTCCGTTTTGGTATTCAAAATGGGGGACACCGTCTTGCACATAGGAGAGATCTGCAATTCTGGCAAACCGCGCAGCAAAGGGGAGGAGCTTTAGAAGGGGAGCAAGAAAGGCGGAATCCCAGACGGCGATAAAAGCCTGATCTTCATTTACTGAGGGCGCATTTACAAGGGCAGCGGAAACGGAACCCTGCATGACAAACCGGACGATGGGTTTTGACAAGACACCGCCGGATCGGATGCTATTCAATACCGGAGCGAGGGACCCCAGGGCAGGATTGGTTAACAGTTCCGGCAGGGATTCATGTTCCAAAATTTTGGAACCAAGGGCAGCAAGGTTGGGTGTTCTAGCATAGACAATAAAGTTATCGGGGATCACCTTTCCGGGGGCGATGCGTATAATTAAAAATACCAGTTCAATCAGAAGAGGTATGACAACAAATATTAGAACAACAAAACGCAGGAACCGGAACAACTTTGAATTTTTCTGTTTTTTAACGGCCTGGGCCGGATTATCCGGAGGGCGCATTTCCGGTGCGGCGGCCATGGGTTCGGCGGAATTATCTGACATTGAAATTTCCTCCATAATTACTTTCCATTGTTATCCTTTCCTAATTGTAATGCCTTGTACCGCAGTACCGGATTCCGGGCTGCCGCCGTATCATCGAGTCTCCCCACGGGAGCAGTGTGGGGTGCTTCCTTAAGAAGTTCCGGCTGAGTTTCCGCTTCGGCGGCGATTTTTGTTAAGACCGCGGAAAAGGCTTCCAGTGTTTCTTTGCTCTCCGTTTCGGTGGGTTCTACCATAAAGGCTTCCTTGACGATCAGGGGAAAGTACACCGTGGGGGGGTGAAAACCGTAGTCGATGAGCCGCTTGGCGATGTCAATGGTATGAATGCCGTTTCCCAAACCGGGGGAAGCGGTGAATTCATGCATACAGGGACGATTCGGTCCATAGGGGGTAGGATATTTTTCTTTTAAAAGAAAGCGAAGGTAATTGGCATTGAGTACGGCGTATTCCGCAGCCCGCCGCAGCCCCGCCGCTCCCAGGGTTCTTATGTAACTATAGGCCCGGACCAGAATGGCAAAGTTGCCGTTAAAAAGTTTGAGTCTTCCTATGGATGATGAGGGCTGTTCCAGACGGTACGCTATTCCGGCGTCGGATTTAGCATCGCTTCCGGTCCGGGCAGCTACAGGGCCGGGAAGAAAAGCGGCGAGGGTTTTGCCCGCCATCACCGCCCCTGCTCCGGGACCGCCGCCGCCGTGGGGGGTGGAAAAAGTCTTGTGGAGGTTGAGGTGCATCACGTCAAATCCCAAATTTCCCGGTTTGACAATTCCCATCAATGCATTCATGTTGGCCCCGTCGCCGTAAACCAATCCTCCCGCATCGTGGACAATGGAAATGATCTTCGCTATGTTTTTTTCAAAGAGCCCCAAAGTACCGGGGTTGGTGATCATCAATCCCGCCAGATCTTCCTGACTTGCCGCTTGTTTCAGGGCCCTCATATCCACTTCCCCGTTTTTGTCCGAAGGGATTGTTTCGGTAATAAAGCCCGCCATGGTACAGGTAGCGGGGTTGGTACCGTGGGCCGAGTCGGGGACCAAGATCCTGATGCGGCTGGTATTGCAGCGGAAACGGTGCCAGGCCCGGATCATCAAAAGCCCCGCCAGTTCCCCCTGGGCACCGGCAGCGCATTGAAGGGAACAGCCTTGGAAGCCGGTAATTTCTTTCAGGCTTTCCTGGAGCCGGTACATCAATTCCAGTGTACCCTGGTTGTCAGCGTCGGAGCTTAGGGGATGGGAACGGCGGAATCCCCGATGGGAAGCAGCTTCTTCGTTCATTTTGGGATTGTATTTCATTGTACAGGAACCAAGGGGATAAAACTGACTATCCACGGAAAAATTTTTGCGGGAAAGCCTGGTAAAATGGCGGACCACCGATGCTTCGTCCAGTTCAGGAATTTCCAGTTCTGCCCTAAGCAGACTCTGCGGCAAAGGCATTTTTTCCACATCCAGTTTTGGCAGGATTGCTCCCCGGCGGCCGCCGGAGCTTTCTTCAAAGAGAAGAGGCGTAGGGTGAAAAAAAGAATTGGCTGTTCCGGCAGGTTCCATCATGAGCAATGCTCCTCCAGCGCTTTGGTTAGGGTGTCAATACTTGCCTTGGAATTGTTTTCCGTGACACAGATCAGAAGTTCGTTTTTTCGTTCCGGAAAGTACCGGGACAGGGGAAGGCCCGGCACAATGCCCCTGGCAATAAGGGAATGGCAAACATTTTCCGCCGTTTTTCCGGACGGAAGTGTTACTGTAAATTCCTTAAAAAAGTTGCCGCCGGCATTGGGATCCGCCGCCGTTTCGGCGTTGACGGAAAAGCCCGGCAATGCGGCGATCCGGGCAGCCGCATAGTGGGAACGGTGCCAGCATAATTCGGCAGTTTCCCGTAATCCCCTTCTGCCCATAAGGGAAAGATAGATGCAGGACCGCAGCATGGAAAGGCCCTGGTTTGAGCAGATGTTGGATACCGCCCGTTCCCGGCGGATATGCTGTTCCCGGGCGGAAAGGGTAAGGACAAATCCTTTCCTGCCTGACGAATCCGTTGTTTCGCCCACAATGCGCCCAGGAATCTTTCGCATTAGCTCTTTCGTTACCGCCATGATTCCTAAAAGGGGGCCGCCGGAATTCATATCGTTTCCCAGGCTTTGACCTTCGGCGGTTACCATATCCGCTCCGTATTCGCCGGGACTCTTAAAAAGACCCGGCATGATTGGATCGGCGTGAACGATAAAGAGCCCTCCGGCGGCATGAACTGCTTCGGCGGCACCCTCCAGATTGGGGATGATTCCGAAGAAATCGGGATACGCCGATACCAAACAGGCAATGCCGCCAACCGGAGTGCCTGCGGGCGCGTCCGCCGGCACTCCGGAGTACTCTTCGATAACTGGGTTGTACGAAGCAAGGTAGGCAATAAGGACTTCCCGGTATTCAGGATGAAGCGAAGCGGGAATGAGTACCCGCTGCTGTTCAGCGCCGTTTTTTTCTTTTAGGGCGATGATTACCGCCTCTGCCAGAGCTGTGGCTCCGTCATAGTGGCCGGCGTTTGCTACTTCCATGCCAAAAAGAGAGGCGATCATGCTTTGGTATTCAAAAATCGCCTGGAGTGTTCCCTGGCTTGCCTCACTTTGATAGGGTGTATAGGCGGTTAGAAATTCTCCCCGGGAAGCCAGGGCTCCCACGGCGGAGGGGATAAAGTGGTTGTAACATCCCGCTCCAAGAAACCATTGTTTTCCCGCCGCCAGGTTTTGTTCCGCCAGTTCTGCAATTTCCTCCAGCACCTCCGTTTCGCTTAGCCCTTCGTCTATATTCAGGGGCGGGAAACGGTGTTCTTTGGGTATTTCGCAAAAAAGTTCTTCTATAGAAGAAAGTCCCAGAGATCGGAGCATTTCGTCCCGTTGGGTTTCGGTTATGGGAATGTAGGGCACCTATTTCTCCGCAGCGGCAATTTTTTCGTATTCCTGTGGATCGAGGAGGCCGTCAAATTCCTTTGGGTTTTCCGGATCGACTTTGACAAACCATCCTGCACCGTAACAGTCCTTGTTTACCGTTTCCGGAGCGGAAGCAAGATTTTCGTTTACGGCGCTGATCGTTCCTGATACGGGAAGGTACAGGTCGCTGGCTGCTTTAACCGATTCCACTGTTCCGAATACGGCACCGGTCTTGAAATTCGATCCTGGTTTGGGAAGATCTGCAAAAACAATATCGCCCAGGCTGTTCTGGGCATGATCGGAAATTCCCACGACGATACAATTTCCTTCCTTCCGCGCCCATTCATGGGTTTTGGCATAACGGGCATTTAAATCCAGTTTCATCTTTTATCTCCTATATACCGGCACATAGAGGGGCCGTTTGATCACTTCCGCTTCCTTGGGCATGCCCCGGATTTCCACCGCCAGCTTTGTTCCGGCGGCACTGTATTCCGGTGTTACAAAGGCATTGGCCGAATAGGTTTCTGTGGTGGGACAGAACATTCCGGCCACCACCGTACCGATTTGAGTTCCCGAATTATTCAGCACCGTATAGCCTTCCCGGGGAACGCCGCCTTTTACATTGATCGTAATGAGTTTCCGTTTGGGTCCCGTTTCTTTTTGTGCAAGCAGAGCGTCCTTTCCGGTAAAGTCCTTGCTGAAATCGCAGGCCCAGGAAAGAAGAGCTTCCAGGGGAGTGATTTCCAGGCTTATTTCGTGGCCGTAAAGAGGCATCCCTGCCTCAAAGCGAAGGGAGTCCCGGGCGGCCAATCCTACTGATCCCGCCTCAATTCCCGCCCTTTCCGCTTCGGCAAGGATCGCTTCCCAAAGCGCCTGAGCTTCTTTTACAGTTTCCGCCCTGTAATAAATTTCTACTCCGTCTTCGCCGGTATAGCCGGTGCGGCCGGTTAGGACGGAAATCCCCGCCAGGCTCAGGCGGGCAATATGGGCCCTGGGGATGGCAGATACTTTGGATGCCGCCGGTGCATGGGGCAGGACATTCGGTGTTTTATTTCTGTCTGCAGCGGCAATACGATCCAGCAGTTCCGCTGTCCTGGGTCCCTGAACGGAGATCATGCAGGTTTTATCTGATATATCATCGAGGATTACCTGGGGAGGAAGATGTTTGGTAAACCAGCTATGATCCGTTTTTCTGTTTCCTGCGTTAACCACCACAAGCCAGGGATCGGTTTTTTCTTCGCTGTCCTTCAGCCGGTAGATAAAAAGGTCGTCAATTACTCCGCCTTTTTCGTTAAGGAGCAGGCTGTATTGGGCTTTTCCTGCTTCTATTTCTAGGATCGAAGAACTCGTTAGATCCGAGAGAGCCCTTCCTGTTCCTTCCCCATACAGAAGAAAACGGCCCATGTGATCTATATCAAAAAGTCCCGCCGAGCGGCGGCAGAGCCGGTGTTCTTCCACCGCCGACTTGTACTGGATGGGCATATCAAAACCCGCAAAGGGGGCAAAACGGGCGCCCGCTGCTTCGTGCCAGGAACGGAGCCGGGTTGTTTTCATGCTGCTGTTATACCACATATAGAATATATTGCCAATCCAGATAAAGGGGGTTACGATTCAATGGGGTAGTTTGAAAAAAGGAGCAGAAAATGGCGGATGAATTGGTTGCCTGGAGCGATGATTTTTCGGTAGGCAATACAACAATCGATGATCAGCACAAAGAGCTGGTTAGAATGACCAATGAATTTTACGCCGGCTGTCAGGAGGGCGGGATCATGGCCAGGGTCTATTTTTTAAAGACCATTCAGGGAGCGGTCCGCTATGTAAGGACACACTTCTCTACCGAAGAAGAGATCATGCACAAGGTTAACTATCCTGACTTTGATGCCCATAAAAAACAGCACGAGGATTTTGTAACCCATGTAACCGAACAGATCGGAATATTGGATAACGACCCCAATCCTGATCCCGCAGCTTTTGTCAAATTTCTAATGGACTGGATATTGCATCATATCGCAGAAGCGGACAAAAAATATGTTCCCCACATAGCAAAAATGGAACAATAATTTCGGGGATTTCTGCATGACGATAATGCAGTGCTGTAAAATAATAATTCTTAGAAAGCGCCCGGTAGAGACAGTCTGCGTTATGCCTGTATAGTACGGGCAGGTGAGGGATCGAGGGCGGCAACCGTTGCCCTCGATCGGACAGAATGTATTAGTTAAAACTTGTAGTCTGCAGCAATTTTTACGATTCCACGATGGCCAAAACCTGTAATACCTCCTGTTGAATCCTTCAAATCTTTTTCCAATTTATTTGGAAGACGGAAACCATAGAGAAGTTCACCCCGGATGTAGAATTTTTCGGCAAGGGAAAAATCACCCCCTGCGCCCAGATTAAACCACAGAGTATTCAAATCCGAGGCGTTATCGAATGTATATCCCAGGTAATTTACTTCGATTTTGGATGAAAGAAACAATTTATAGTCTATGCCAAGAAGGGGAAAAATAGAAAATTTACGGAATATAAAAGGGTATTTTCCCAATAAGCTAAAATTCAGGGTGGTAAAAGAACCATAAAAATTAGTATTACCGGCATCGGTATATGGTTTAGTATTTAAATTATATCCTCCATATGGTACCACCGGAAAACCCAACGGAAAGCTCCGCGAAAGTAGCGTCAAAAAATAAAAACCCACCGAAACTGAAAAAGTCATAACCAAGTTTAAAAGACGGCCAATCAATAATAGCAGGGCTGCCTTCAAATCCTGCCATGATGCCTCCTCCCGCACTTAACTGAAATGCAGGCAGTTCTGCAAACGCCGCTGCTCCCGTCAAGGTTAAAACCAATGCCAGTGCTAAGAATCCTTTCATAAAATCCTCCTAAAAATGGGGCGGTATGAGCCCAGGCTTCTAATATTATTAAGGGTTATTACACCTAATAATATTAGGTAATTAGAACACAATATTATTAACTTGTAAATACCTATTATTACCGTATCCTTTTTCAAGAGTGATTAGAGGTAAAACTATAAAAGCAATTCAGTTAAGAAATCTTTTATCCGCGAATATCAAGGTTCGAAGGCGTAAATTGGGCCTGACTCAGGAAAAATTGGCCGAATTTACGGAATTGTCTGTTCAGATGATCAACACGATAGAAGGTTGCCGGGCCTGGGTTAGCGATAAAACCCTAGTTGTTTTGGCGGAAGTATTGGGGGTGGAAGTGTATCAACTTTTTATCCCGGTAATAAAAGAAGAAACAACAGAACAGGATCGCATCCTGGCAAGGCGGCTGGGCAGACTAAAACAGGAGCTAAAAACGGACATCAACGCCGACATAGAAGCTCGGTTTGCTCCTCTAATCAGGTCGGATTAGATACTGGCCCTGTGGATGGTTTTACTTTCCCGGTTCCACCTGATGTACCTCAATAAGCTTTTTCAATGCCTCAATTAAATGGGGCGGCGCTTCGGTATCGGTGATTAGCAAGGTAATTTCTTCAAGGGTACCGTATTTAAAATTGAGGTGTTTGCCAATTTTGGTTTTGTCCGCCAGAATATATTTGGGGCCCACGACCCTTGTAAGCATCAAGTGATTAATGGAAGCCTCCTGCATTACCGCGGTAGTTACCCCTTCATGGGCGGTTATGCCGTTACAGCCCAAAAAACATTTTGCGGCGGTCACTGTTGAAATGTTAGTGATTGCAAAATCACCTACCATCGCTTCTTTGGGAAAGCGTATTTCGCCTCCGGTAAAGATCACATTCACATCTTTTGGGATTTCCGCATCAATAGCCTTTGCATTATTCGTTATTACCGTAACGTGCCGGGCTTTTATAAACGGAATAATGGCTATTGCGGTAGAGCTGGTATTGATAAAAATAGTGTCTCCGTCTTCTACAAAGGTTGCAGCATAACGGGCGATGGCAAGTTTGTTTTGCGTAAACCCTGAACTGAAAATATTGACTTCCCCTGTTTCTTTTTTGTTAAGAGCTGCCCCGCCGTAAAAACGGTTTATTTTTTCCGCCTTTTCTAAAACCCTCAAATCTCTTCTGATGGTTAGGGGCGATACGCCTTTTTCTCTGGCTATCTCTTGGATGTTTACCGTACCATCCTGGTACAGGTTTTTTAGTATCTGGTTTCTTCTAGTATCAATGGCAAAACGGGAAGAACGCACATCTGTACCTCCTAAGCAAATTCAGATGAGCATTTTAATATTTTTTTATGATCATTGCAAGGGTTTTTATTTTTTATGACTTTTTTATTGCATTAGACTATCATATATGATAATATAATACAATAAACAAGCATTAAAAGACCATATGTATTTATTTTTTGAATATTTTATGAACGCTTGGGGGATTAGAAAAAATGAGCAAAATTGACGAAATTACCGAGTCATCCTGGATACTGTCGAGCTATCCCGAATGGGGCACTTGGCTGAATGAAGAAATCGATGAAGAAACAGTCGCCCCCGGAACGGTAGCAATGTGGTGGCTGGGCTGTACCGGAATCTGGATTAAGACCGCCGGAAACACCAATATCAGCATTGACCTGTGGACCGGCAATGGAAAACGAAGCGCCAAAACCAAGACCATGGCCGCCGGCCACCAGATGGCGAATATGTGCGGCGGCAGGCTTACCCAGCCTAACCGCCGGGCTGCGCCCATGGTTATCAATCCCTTTGCCGTGACCAGGGTGGATGCCGTACTGGCTACCCATTACCATGCAGACCACATGGACCCCAGCTACGCTGCGGCGGTGATCAAAAACATAAAAGAAAAAATTCCCTTTGTCGGCCCCAAAAAATCGGTTGAATTATGGGCCAACTGGGGAGTACCGGCGGATCGCTGCATCACCGTTAAACCCGGGGATAGCGTAAAAATCGGCGATCTGGAAATTCTCGCCATGGATTCTTTCGACCGCACCTGCCTGATAACCACCGGGAGTGATGTAGACATTCGCAATACCTGCCCCAATGATATGGACGAAAAGGCGGTGAACTACCTTATAAAAACATCGGGCGGCAATATATATCATTCGGGAGATTCCCACTATTCGGTTTACTACGCTAAACACGGCAAGGATCATGAGATTGACGTGGCATTTGGTTCCTATGGGGAAAACCCGGTGGGCATTATGGACAAAATGACCTCGGTGGATATTCTCCGCATGGCCGAGGCCCTGCGCTGCAAGGTTGTCATCCCCATCCATCACGATATATGGACCAACTTTTTGGCCGATCCGCACGAAATAGCCGTACTCTACGATATGCGTAAGTACCGGCTGGACTACCGGTTCAAGCCGTTTATTTGGCAGGTTGGGGGAAAGTTTATTTATCCCAACGACAGGGACCGCAGGGAATTCCACCACCGGCGGGGCTTTGAAGATTGTTTTGAAAACGAGCCCAATGTTCCTTTCCGCTCAATACTGTGAGGGTTATATGCTGTTAAAAGAAATTATTGAAAAAAAATTGTATTGTTTCACCGAAAGCGCCGCCTCATGGCAGGACTCAATTAAACTGAGCTGTAAGGTGCTGGAAAAAACGGGCATTGTCAACGAAAAATACGCCGGTGAGATCATTAAGTGTGTCGAGGAAAACGGGCCATACATTGTACTAATGCCCGGCATCGCCCTTCCTCATTCAATGGAAAATTCACCTAATGCGTTTGGGACGGCAATCGCCTTTACCAAACTTGCTCAACCCGTCTTGTTTTTTGACAAAAACGAAGAAAAACCAGCATCGGTGTTCTTTACCCTTGCTGCTACCGACAGCGATCTTCATTTAAAAAATATGCGCAAGCTTTTCAAAATGCTTACCAATGAGGCATTGTGTGCGGACTTGCAGAGTGTCGCTTCAGTTGCCGAACTCTCGGTTCTGGATGCGAAATATTCGGAATGAACTTCCATGCGGTACAAAACCAGTGTGGAAGAATAATTGACAGGAGGAAAGAAAATGACACAATTTTTAGAAGTAGTAAACACTGTTTGGGGTTTCTTCGCAAGAAATATCCTCACTCAGCCGGCGTACTTTATTGGCTTATTAGTTCTAATAGGGTACATTCTGCTCAAAAAGCCATGGTATGATTCACTGGCGGGATTTATCAAGGCTACCGTGGGTTACATGATCCTTGCAGTAGGTTCCGGAGGGCTGGTAAACAATTTCCGCCCTATCCTTGTCGGTCTTGGAGAACGTTTCAATCTGCACGCCATGGTAATTGATCCATACTTCGGCCAGAATGCGGTTACCGCCGGACTTGATCCGGTTTTTGGACGCACCTTCTCTCAGGTTATGCTGCTGTTGCTTATTGCCTTTATCTTCAATATTTTCCTGGTGCGTTTCAAAAAAATCACAAAGATGCGTTCGATTTTTACAACCGGCCATGTGCAAATGCAGCAGGCATCAACGGCGTTTTGGATGATGCTGTTTTGTTTTCCTCTTTTGGGCGATACTTCGATTCTGCTCCTGATGGGCCTGGTGCTTGGGCTTTACTGGGCAGTGGGAACCAATTTACTGGTAAAGCCTACTCAAGAACTTACCGATGGAGCGGGTTTTTCAGTGGCACACCAGCAGATGTTCGGCATTGCTCTAGTGGACAGAATTCTTGAAAGCCGCAAGGGCAAATCCGGAAAGGAAGTAAAAAAAATTGAGGATATCAAGCTGCCCGGTTTCCTTGCAATCTTCAACGAAAATATGGTGGCCACAGCGATCCTTATGTCCCTGTTCTTCGGCACTATCCTGCTTGTGCTGGGCAAGCCTTACCTGGTAGAAAAGAAATTCATGGCCCCAAATGCGACATTCTTTTTTTATATTCTTTCCACCAGTTTTAATTTTGCCGTTTACCTGGCAATCCTGCAGCTTGGGGTCCGCACCTTCGTATCTGAGCTGACACAATCTTTCCAGGGTATTTCAAGCCGATGGCTTCCCGGTTCTGTTCCCGGCGTTGACTGCGCTGTTACCTATGGCTTTGGCGCTCCCAATGCGGTGACTATCGGCTTCCTCTTTGGTGCTTTGGGACAATTTCTCTCCATCGGCATTCTTCTTTTGATGCGCAGTCCGCTGGTCATTATTTCCGGCTTCGTACCCATGTTCTTTGACAACGCTACTATTGGTGTGTTTGCAAACAGCAAGGGCGGTTTAAAGGCAACCATGATTTTCCCATTCCTCTGCGGCATTTGTCAGGTCTTTGGATCGGCATTTATAGCAAGTTTTATCGGTCTTGCAGCATACGGCGGATATCTAGGAATGTGGGACTGGGCGGTTTTATGGCCAATCTTTACCATTGCAATGAAATATCTTAGCTATGCCGGTGTTGCGCTGATAGTAATTGTCCTGGTCGCTATTCCTCAAATTCAGTATCGTAAAAACAAAGATACATATTTCCTGGTCATCGACAATTATGAGGCATTCAAGAAAAAGAAGGGGGAAGCATAATGCCGAAAAATCTGAAGATCCTTGTTGCCTGCACCAATGGTGCAGGGACAAGTCTGATGATGAAAATGTCCGTGGAAAAAGCAACCAAGGAACTAGGTGTTCCGGTAGAAAAAATTCATCATTGCGCCATGGCAGAAGGAAAAAGCAGCGCAAGCCAGTATGACATTGCTTTTGTCCCTTTGAATTTTATTGACATGTTCAAAGATGCACAGCAAAAAGGAACAGCGGTAATTGGCCTGCGGAATGTTTTAAGCGCCGATGAGGTAAAGGAAAAACTCAAAGCGACAGACTTTGTTCCTAAATAACCTTGCCGGAGCGTTTAGCGATGCGGTTTGAAAAAATAAAACTCGGCAGCATGGATCGGTGTTATGCTGCAAGCACCATCCAATGGGAGGGAAAATTATACGCGGTATTCGCCAGCGAATCGGTGGACGGCCCCTGTTACGCGTATACCGGGGAACGGTTTTCCGAAAAAGAAGTGATCTGGGAAAAAGCCGGGGGTACCATGTCAGTCGTGCAGATCCCCGGGCGGGACGGGGAATTTATAGCGGTGCAGTATTTTTTCCCCGGTTTCCAGTCCGCCAGCTCAAAACTTGTGTGGGGAAAACGGAGATCCGCAGGCTGGGAAATAAGAGATCTTGTCGATTTGCCCTATGTTCACCGTTTCGATCTTTTTCCCGTTGAAAATGAGATACATTTATTTGCGGCAATACTTTGCGGCAGTAAAAAAAACCGTGAAGATTGGAGCGATCCGGGAAAAATCCTGGTGGGAAAACTTCCCCCGGGTCCGGGGGATGGAATGGAATTTAGGGAGATTTATGGCGGCCAAACCAGAAATCACGGTTACTGCCGGGGACGCCGGCAGGGAAAGGAAACCGCTTTCTGGACAAGCGACGACGGTGTTTTCGCTGCGGTGGTGCCCGAAAAAAAAGGCGATAGGTGGCGCATAACAAAACTCATCGACCGTCCGGTAAGCGACATGGCCCTTTGCGATATTGACGGCTGTGGAGAAGATGAACTGGTAACCATCGAACCTTTCCACGGCAATCAATTTGTAGTAAACAAAAAAACGGAAATGGGTTATACTATTGCCTGGCGGTACCCGAAGGAAATAGATTTTGCTCATACCGTGGTCGGGTGCCGCCTATTGGGAAAACCTGCCGTAATAGGGGGAATTCGCCGAAAAAACTGCGAACTCTTTGTTTTGCTCCACGAACAGGGGAAGGGATTTTTTACCGAACTGGTAGAGGAAGGAGTGGGAACCAGCAATGCCGCCGCCGCTAATGTGAACGGTACGGACATTATCATTGCCGCCAATCACACCAAAAACGAAGCGGCAGTCTACTTCGCAAAGGACTAGAAGGTATGGTGTTAAAAGGAAATCCCGTATCACCGGGCGTCGCTTTGGGTACTATTTACATTCACCGTCCTTTTTTTGCTGAAGCTGTGGAAAGCTTTATTGGAAAAGACTCTGTCAAGCTCGAAAAGGAGCGTTATGCCGAAGTGCAGGAAAAAGCCGCTGCTGAAATACGTTCCATCCATGTCTCCCTGATTCATGATGAAGACGAAAAGGCAAAAATTTTCAGGGCCCACGAAGATATCCTTTATGATCCGGCAATTCAGGAAGAAATCATCGAAGGCATAGAATCAGAATTATGGGCAGGCGATTGGGCAATCTGGAAGGTGTATGCGAAATTTATCAGGATGATCCAAAAAACCAAGGACACCATGATTCGGGAACGGTTCGAGGATTTTGAGGATGTCCGCAAAAGGCTTCTTCGGGTATGGCACGGATACCCCGAAAATAACCTTTCCGCCCTGAGATCTCCAGTAATTATTGCCGCCAGGGATCTTCTCCCTTCGGATACCGCAACGATGGACCGGCGTAATGTGCTTGCCATTATTGCCGAAACCGGAGGCAATGATTCTCACTCGGCAATCATTGCCCGAAGTTACGAAATCCCCGCCGTCCTGGGTATTCCCAATCTGCTTGAAACGGTCAGCCAGTCTTCCTTTGCGGCGGTGGATGCTCTTGCCGGCGAGGTGTTTTCCGGGCCGGATGAAGAAACCCGGCAGCGGCTTTCAGTAAAACGGGAACAGTATCTCAGGAAAAATGCAGAAATAAAATTATTCTTAACAAAGGAACCGCTTACTGCCGATAACAGGCGGATTGAAATCGGCCTTAATATCGCCAATGCCGGTGATGCGGAACTGGCCGGAGCGGATTGTACCGACTATGTGGGTCTTTTCCGAACCGAATTCCTTTATATGGGGAGGAAGGATCTTCCGCCTGAGGATGAGCAATTTATAGCTTACCGCAAAGTACTAGAACTGTACGGAAAACGGCCTGTTACCCTGCGGACCCTGGACATTGGGGGGGACAAAACTCTGGACTGCATGGAAACACCGAAAGAGGACAATCCTTTTTTGGGGAAACGGGCACTGCGGCTCTGCTTCAGTTTTCCGGGTATTTTTAAAACCCAGCTCAGAGCCGCTTTGCGGGCTTCGGTTTTCGGTAATCTGAACCTGATGCTGCCCATGGTAGGTTCGATGGACGATATTCGCCGCGCAAAAAATATTTTGGAAGAGGTAAAAAAAGAGCTTGATACCGCAGGCAGTGCTTACAACAGGGATTTTAAGCTGGGTATCATGATCGAAATTCCGTCAATTGCCCTTATCGCCGACTTTGCTGCGGAGGAAGTTGATTTTGCAAGTTTGGGGACAAATGATCTTTGCCAGTACCTTACCGCTGTTGACCGGACGAATCCCGAAGTCTCAACATATTACCAGAGCTTCCATCCGGCGATGTTCCGTCTCATTGGCGAGGTAGCCGCTTCATTTAACAAAGCAGGAAAACCCTTAAGCATATGCGGGGAAATGGGCGGAGACCCTTATGCCGCTGCGGTTCTAGTTGGACTTGGCCTTCGCAAATTGAGCATGGGACTCACATCGGTGGCGAAAGTAAAACGGATGCTCTCGCTGCTCTCCATTACGGAGGCTGAGAAAATTGCCTGTACGGTAAAGGAGTTTTCCACCGCCGCAGAGGTAACAAATTTTCTGAAACAAAAACTTGGATAAAGAGAATAAACTATGTACAAGAAAAATGTAACAGTTATTAATAAACGCGGACTTCATGCCCGTCCGGGTTCGGATTTTGTCAATGCCGCTGGTAAATTCAAATCCAAAATTACCATCCGCCGTATAGATGAGGATGATGATCCGGTAAACGCAAAATCAATCGCCTTTGTATTAAGCCTGGGTGTCAGCAGGGGAATAACAATAGAATTGGCGGCTGCTGGTGAAGATGAACAGGAAGCTGTTGATTCTTTGGTTTCCATGATAACCGAGGGATTTGGCGATCTGTAACGCCGGAAAAAGCAGCAGAAGCTGATGAAGCCATACAGACTTGGCCTTTACGAAAAAGCCATGCCCGGAAATTTACGATTTTCCGAAAAGCTGATGGAAACCCGCCGCGGGGGTTTTGATTATCTTGAGTTGTCTATTGACGAAACCGATGAAAAGCTTGCCCGCCTTGACTGGACCGCCGCCGAAATAAACAGCCTGCGCAGTGCTGTCGGGGACTCGGGAATTCCGGTTCTTTCCATCTGTCTCAGCGGTCACCGCCGCTTTCCCTTAGGTGATGAAGATAGTGTAAGACGTAAACGCAGCCTTGAAATTATGGAAAAATCCTGCGCCCTTGCAGCGTCCCTGGGAGCGCGGATCATCCAGATCGCCGGTTATGATGTGTATTATTCCCCATCCAACGAAATAACCCGCCGGTATTTTGCCAAAAATTTGGCTCTTTCGGTGCAGATGGCGGCCGGTTACGGCGTAATGCTTGCTTTTGAGACGATGGAAACGCCCTTTATCAATACCGTTGCTAAGGCCATGTATTGGGTACGGCAAATTGATTCTCCCTGGCTGCAGATATATCCTGACCTTGGCAATATAACCAATGCTGCCAAAAGCGAAGGCGGCGATGTGATCGCCGATATGGAAAGCGGCAAAGGCAATATCGCTGCGCTGCACCTAAAGGAAACCATGCCGGGTATTTTCCGGGAGGTGCCCTATGGGGCCGGACATGTTGATTTTGTCTCCGCCTGTGCGGCAGCCAAAAAGCTTGGCCTTGGTCTTTTTGTCGGCGAATTCTGGTACAAAGGCGAAAATAACTGGCGGCGTGTACTGACAGATAACGCCGCTTTTCTGCGCCGCCATTTGGATGCGGCCTTTAAAAATTATCCCAGCGGAGAGACTTATTAATCTATATAACGCACCGGTTCCTACTCAAAATCACTGGGCACCTCATACTGGGGCATCATTCCTAGGGGAAGGAACTGATAGGTCATGGTGGTATAGTCTCCTTCTTCATAGCTCTCATCAATGTAGACTGAAGTCATAATCGGCATAGGGAAACTTTCTTCCCACCAGAACCCCCCGGCATATTCAAGGTGGATTGTGTAAATACCACCGTCTATCTGCTGGTTAAAAGAGATGATGTATTTTTCCTGGATCATTTGGAGTATGCTGGATCCGTTTAACAGAATGTCGCCGGGCAGAAAGATGATGGTGAGGATGTCTATCTCTCCATCTTCCCCTTCCAGAAGAGTCTGCCACTGTCCATAAATCCAGGGCGGCGGGACCGGCGTATCTGCCCAAAGCGGGATTGTTCCAAGAAGGCAGATTATTAATATGATAATGATTTTCCTGTGCATCATGGGTTTAATTATAGCAGTTTCTATGGCAGTATATAAAGAGGATGATTAGGAAAAACCTTCTGGTTGTATTAATAATTTTTTTTATTTTGCCTGTTTTTGCCCAGGAATTTGATGCTCCCCTGGATCTTGCTGCACGGGGAAAGTACTTAACAGTTAAAATAGGCGTCTCCGGCCCGGGCGATGAAATCTATATCTGGTGGGGGCACATTGGCCTGGTAATAGATGATTCCCTGACCGGAAAAAGCCAATTTTTTGATTGGGGGGTTTTTTCTTTTGACGCCGAAGATTTTTATTATGATTTTGCCTTTGGCAGGATGCTGTACTGCTGTGTAGCTGCTCCCGCTTCCTACACCTTGAACCGTGTTATAAGTGAAAATATGGATATAACGCTTTATACCCTGGACCTAAGCCCGGAAGCGAAAACCGAGCTGCTTCTTTTTGCAGAAAAAAATATTTTGCCGGAAAACAGGGATTACCTGTACCACATGTTCGAAGATAATTGCGCTACCAGAATACGTGATATTATAGACATGGCTGTGGGGGGCGCCTTTAAGGCCCAATACGGAGAAGCGCCGGGCCGTTATACACTGCGCCAGCATGTGCGCCGAAACACCTGGTTTTCCCCGTTTTGGGACTGGGCAATCAGCTTTTTACTGGGGCAGGACACTGACCGGCCGGCAACTGTCTGGGAAGAGATGTTCCTTCCTTCGGAAATTGCCCTACGCATAAAAGACTTTACCTATACAGATGCAGCAGGCGCGCAGCGGAAGCTGGTATCGGATATAGAAGTGATTAATCGCGCAGAAGGCCGGCCGGGCACTCTGGAAGCCCCGCGGAAGTATTGGATAAAGGAATTAATACTGGGGCTAACGATTGCTATTGTTTTTGGAGTTGTACGGTTACGGGCGGCAGGAATTTTTCCGGCAACAAAACGCAGCGGGAAGCTGTGGTTTTTTAAAACAGCCGAAGGCTCCCGGTATGTATTAGGATTCGCCCAGGCTGCTGCGGGGCTGTTCTTCGGCATAATGGGCTCTCTTCTTTTTTTTATGAGTTTTTTTACAACCCACGATTATACATACCACAACGCCAACCTCCTGTTTATAAACCCATTGCTTCTTGCCGCCGTTCCGCTGGGGCTAATCGCCGCTTTTAGTAAAAAGCCGCACAAGCGCCAAAAGGCCGATCGTTTTTTAAGGGGATTATGGACGGTTGTTTTTTTAGGCGGAATACTCTCTATTGTAATTCGTTTTTTTCCCGCTTATTATCAGCAAAACCAGCCGTCTCAAGCCCTGGTAATTCCGTTTGCATTTGTGTTAAGTGCTGTTCCGTTGTGGGTTAGGCAACGGATAAACTTAAGCAAAAGCGCAGCAAGTCAAGCGCAGTAAAACGGGGACACATCTATGCGTAAATTGCATCTTATCGAAGCGGTGTGTCTTGTCGGGGGTGCGGGCATTGGCGGCGGCATAATGGCTTTGCCGTATCTTGTTGTGCGGACAGGTTTTTGGCCTGCTGTTTTTATCATGATAATTGCTTACGCTGTTTCTCTTATATTGCACATTATGGTAGCGGAATTATCGATACGCACGGATTATTCAAGCGAATTGCTGACCGTATTTACAAAGCACCTTTTCCGGGGAAGCGAGGCTCTACGGATAGCCTTTTACGTTTTAATGGCGGTTACCCTTGTTTGCAACCTTGCGGCGTATGTTACCGGTGCGGGCGAAATTTTGGCAGAGTTGATGGGGATATCTGTTATTGCTGCGGAAACATTGTTTTTTGCAGCGGCTGCTATTGTTGTATTCCTGGGGCTTAAACGGCTTGCCATAAACGAAACAGCCGCGCTTGCGTTAATGGTTGTGTTGCTGGCGGTTCTTGTTGTGCAAACGATCCGCCTGCCTGCCCATGAACAGCTTGCCCCTGCACGCCGGGAAGCTTCCCCATTATTGGCGGTCTACGGCATGGCGGTATTTTGCCTTTCGTCGCTGTTTGCCGTACCGCAGGCCGCTTCCGGGCTCTGTGGTTCTGCGGAGCACCGTTTACAAAACCGGCGATTGTTGCTTGCCGTTGGCCTGGGGCTGTTAATAAATCTTTTTGTAATGATTACTGTGGTACTCTGCACGCTTCTTGGTTCCAGTCCTGTTACCGAAGTTGCCATTGTCGGCTGGGCGGCCTCTCTTGGCGGAAAGATGCATATTTTTGGTTCGTTGTTTATTGCGCTTGCCATGCTTACGTCGTTTTGGTCGATTTCGCTGCAATTGTCCGACATGACAAAAGAATTTTTCCGTGCCGGAAGATTTTTCTCCTGGCTTGCTGCGACAGCCCCGTCGTTTTTGCTGGCCCTGCGGCCTCTTTCAGGTTTTTTGGCCCTTATGCAGATTGCCGGTGGGGCAACGGCAGTCGTTATCGCCTTCATGGTAGTACCTGCCTACCGAAATGCCGTTCAGGGCATTCGGCAAAAACCGGGCGGGGATGAATTGCTGTTGGGTACCATTGGCAATAGTGTTGTTGTGTGCGCCGCCGTTGTAATTATGTATGTATTGGTGGCAGTTGGATCATTTTTGTAGGAGGCGGCATTGAAAATCGCCCTGCTCAGCCCGGCCGGGGCGATGCACCGGTACAACGGGCTTTTTGCAAAAAGCCTGCACTATGCCCCGATGACGCTGACACTCCTTGCCGCGCTTGTCCCAAAAGAATTAAATGCCGACGTAGCTGTTTATGACGAAACCGCCGGGTCAATCCCGCTGGATATTAATCCCGACATTGTCGGAATTACCTGCGTTACCGGAACAAGCGCACGGGCGTACCGGTATGCCGGTTATTTCCGCAGGCGCGGGGCAATTGTCATACTTGGGGGCACCCATCCTTCGTTATGCCCAGATGAAGCAAAAGCCCATGCCGACGCCGTTGTTACCGGCCTTGGGGATCGTTCGTGGCCGCAATTGCTTTTGGATATACAAAACAATTGTTTAAAGCCGTTTTATTGTTCCGGCGATTCCGAAGGGATTGGAAACCGCCCCGCCCTCCGGCGTGATCTGCTTAATCCAAAACGGTACATCACTTTGAACACGGTCGAGGCTGTGCGCGGCTGCCATTTAAACTGTGCGTTCTGCGCATACCCAAAGGCTTTCGGCCGGCGCGTTATTACCCGCCCTGTAGCGGACGTGATTGCCGAAATAAAAACATTGCGCGGGAAAGCCGTGGTGTTTCCCGATGTAAACCTGATGTCGGACCCCGATTATTTGCGTGAACTGCTAACGGCAATGGTTCCGCTCAAAAAATGGTGGCTTGGGCTTACGACATCGGATATCTCGCTTGACGATCAACTGGTGCGGCTTTTTGAAAAAAGCGGCTGCAAAGGGCTGTTGATAGGGTTCGAGTCCGTTAATGCGGACAGTCAGAAGGAAATGCACAAGGCGGTAAATCAGCCGAACCGGTATAAGGAGCTGATGGACATGCTCCACAGGCACGGCATTATGGTGATGGGCTGCTTTGCATTCGGCGCGGACGAAGACGGGCCGGATGTATTCGAGCGTACCGTGCGCCTTGCCGACGAGATTCAGATCGATCTGCCCCGTTATGCCATATTCACGCCGTTTCCGCAAACCGATTACTATAATCAGCTTGATGCCGAAGGCCGCATAACCGAACGCGATTGGGCATTATACGACGTGGAGCATTGCGTATTCACCCCGAAACAAATGACAAAAGAACAACTGGAAGAAGGCATACACCGGGCATGGAAAAGCTCCTACTCATTTAAAAGTATTCTGCGCCGCTGGCGGTGGTATCATCCTAAATTGTTTTGGTTCGGATGGTTCTACCTGTTTGTAAACTTTGGATACAGAAAATATGCACGGGAGTTTAAAATATTCGATGTGGGCGTAATGGCGGACAATTCTGATATACCGGATTAATGCGGGGAAATACGATGCGGATATGTGTTATTAAACCGGCCATGTTCGGCGGGCTGGCAAAAGATGCGATGCCCCCGCTTCTGTTTGCTATACTAAAACCGCTTACTCCATTGGATATAGAATTAATTTTTATTGATGAAAATATAGAACGCGTTCCGGATTCCATAGACTGCGATGCCGCAGCACTTTCTATAGATACATTCACCGCCCGCCGCGGGTATTTACTTGCCGAACGCTTTCGTGAGCGCGGAATCCCCGTTATCTTTGGAGGCATACATGCAACATTTTGCCCCGACGAAGCTTCGCCGCATGCAGATGCGGTTGTCGTTGGTGAAGCGGAAGACACATGGGGCACTGTAATTGCTGATTTGCGCGCCGGTATCCTAAAGAAGCGGTATATAAGCGGGAACAACACAAGCCTTGGAGATGATGCTTACGATTACTCGGTATATGCGCGAAAAAAATATAAATTTTTAAGCATTGTCCAGTTTTCGCGGGGGTGTAAATTCCATTGCGATTTCTGTTCAATCCATGCATTTTACGGGGGCACACTCCGAACACGCCCCCCGGCGGCAGTTGCAGAAACCATAAAACACATACCGCACAAGCTGATTTTTTTTGCGGACGACAACTTGTTTTCCGCACCGGAGCGGACGGAGGAATTACTTGCCGCATTGAAGCCGTTAAAACGGCGTTGGGTATGCCAAATCAGCATTGATGCGGCGCACAACCCGGATTTATTGAAAAGGCTAAAGCAAAGCGGGTGCGTCATGGTTATAATAGGTTTTGAATCACTGGATCAGCAGAACCTGCGCATGATGAATAAAAGCGCCAACCTGGCATCTGATTACGGGGAAGTAATTGCAAATATCCGGCGGGCGGGGCTGATGCTGTACGGCGCATTTGTTATCGGGTACGATGCTGATACGCCGGAAACCGCACCGGCATTGGCGCAATTTGCACGAAAAAATCGCTTTGCCATCGCTAATTTTAACCCCCTGATACCCACGCCGGGCACTGCATTGTATGAACGATTGGAGAGGGAAGGCCGCCTGTTGTACAAAAAATGGTGGGATGACAGCGAATACCATTACGGCGATACAGCGTTCCGGCCGGTTTCCATGTCGCCCTCACAGCTGAGCGAATCGTGCCGCAGTGCACGCTATGACTTTTATTCCCTGCACGGTATTTTAGCCCGGCTGCGCGGTGTAAACATAAAAAACTTTTTTAATTGTGGGGTATATTTACTTAGCAATGTAATATCCGGAATTGAAATTCGCCGCAAACAGGGGAGGCGTCTCGGTCAATGAAAATAGCGCTGATTTACCCGAATATCGGAAAAAAAGGAGACAACCTGTTCCTCGACGGCGCGCGCATGGAGCCCCTTGGCCTTGCAGTTTTAGCCGGCCTGACCCCTCACGGCATCGATGTAGAATTGTACGACGACAGGCTCGAAGAAATCCCCTATACCAAGCCTTTTGACCTTGTTGCCATTACCGTGCAAATATATACAGCGCGGCGAAGCTATGAAATTGCAGATGCGTTTCGTAAACGTGGCGTTACGGTGATCCTTGGCGGGATTCATGTAACGCTTGCTCCGGAAGAGGCAGCGGGACATGCAGACAGCATTGTGCTGGGAGATGCGGAGCCTTTATGGCAGACAATAATAGGCGATTGCCGCAGCAACCGTTTGCAGCCCCGTTATACCTGTTCGTTCGGCGGGAATCCACAGAACAATGTATTACCGCGCCGGGATTTGTATGCCGGTAAAAAATACCTTCCGGTTTCGCTTATACAGTTTTCGCGCGGCTGCCGGAATCAATGCGATTTTTGCGCCTCCAGTATCTATTTTCAAAAACAACAGTATACGCGGGGTCCCGGAGAAGTAGTCCGGGAAATAGCAGCGCAAAAACGCAAACTGCTTTTCTTTGTGGACGACAATATTGTTGCAGACACATCCGCCGCAAAGGAATTGTTCCGCGCCCTTATACCGCTGCGGATTCGCTGGGTCAGCCAGGCTTCCATGGATATGCTGGACGACGGAGAATTAATGACATTGATGGTAAAAAGTGGGTGTATGGGGAATGTCATTGGCTTTGAGTCCATAAGTGCAGACAGCATTAATGCAATGAATAAAAAAACAAACAAACAACATATTACAGATCACTATATATACGCAGTTAAAGAACTACGACGGTACGGCCTGCAAACCTGGGCGGCGTTTTCTGTTGGGCATGATTCAGACACGCCGGAAAGTATCAGGGAGACATGCTTGTTCGCCCTGCGTAATAAATTTACCTTTGCGGCATTCAACATACTGAACCCTTACCCGGGAACGCCGCTTTACGACCGGCTTCAAGCCGAGGGACGGCTGCTTTACAGCGGCGTATGGTGGCTGCACCCGGAGTACCGCTTTAATTACGCATCGTTTACCCCGAAGCGTATGACGGCGGACGAGTTGACTAATGTGTCGTTTTGGTGCCGTAATAAATTTAACAGCCCCGGATCCATTCTGCGCCGGGCATTCGAACCAGGTACAAACATGCGATCGCCGTACCGTTTTTTTACATACGCTGTTTACAACCCGCTGTTCAGGCGCGAAGTTTTTAACAAGCAGGGCATTTCGTTCGGCTATGGAGAGGAGCGCTAAATGAAGATTCTGCTGGTATCGCCATGGGATAAACGGCATTATCAATACCGTTCGCTGCTTAAATTTTTATTCATATATCCGCCGTTAACTCTTCCCATGCTTGCGGCGCTTGTACCCAGGGAATTAAACGCAGAAATTTGTGTATTCGATGAGATTTCCGGCAAGAAGGTTCCGTCCGGGACATTTGATGTGGTTGGCATCACGGCCTTAACCCTGGGGTCTGCCCGCGCTTATGAATTGGCAGATCATTACCGGAAACAGGGAGCATTTGTTGTCCTTGGCGGGTATCATCCGACATTTATGCCCGATGAAGCGCTTAACCATGCCGATGCCATCGTAGTGGGGTATGGTACAAGCGCATGGCCGGAATTGCTGCGCGATCTGGCTGCAGGCAGGCCAACCAAAAGGATATACAGGGATGATACAGAAACACGGGATATAGACATCATCCCTGATCGCACCATAATAAAAAGCCCTCCCTATTGCCCGGTAGATACTGTCGTTGCTTCCCGAGGCTGTCCAAACCATTGTTCCTTCTGCTCAATTTCGCAGATGACGCGTTACCGGCAGCGCCCGGTAAACGAAGTGATTGCAGAATTGCGCGGCCTTAAACGCCGCAGGGTAATTTTTTATGATCCAAATTTTTTCGCAGATCGTACGTACGCCCTGGAGCTTATGAAATCTATCGAACCGCTGCGGCTTCGATGGGGTGCAACAGCAACCGTTGACTTCGGGTTTGATGAGGAATTGATCATTGCAGCGCGGAAGGCAGGCTGCATGGGTGTACTTTTAGGCTTTGAGTCGCTTAATTCATCTGCACTCGATGGTGTGAACAAAAAATTCCGTAACCCGGAATCGTACAGGCAGGCAATAGAAAATATCCATCGCAGCCATATATCAGTTACCGGCACCTTCGTACTTGGTTTGGATGAAGATACGGAGGAAGATTTAATTTCTCTGCCCGGCCGGGTTCTGGAACTTGGCATTGATCTGCCGTTGTTTTTTATCCTGACACCGGCGCCCGGCGGCAGCTTGTTTGATCAACTAAAATCGCAAAACCGCATTCTAACAGAGGACTGGAGCCGTTATACCCAATCCGAAGTTGTATTCCGGCCGCACAATATGACAGCGGAACGGCTTTTTGAACTCTATAGCCGTACCTGGAGCGAAGCCTATACATTCCGGAATGTCCTGCACCGTATCATTAATGCGCCAGGTACGTCGCTGTACCACAAGGTCATTGTTTTTTGCATGAATACCGGTTTTAAATTCATGGGCTGGGACAAAGGGCAGCCCCGGTGAAAATATTGTTTATACTCCCCGGGATCGGTAAAAAGCCCGGCGAACGTTATTTAAAATCATGGCTGATGGAGCCGCTGACAATTGCCGTATTAAAGAAACTAACGCCGGTACAGTACGAAACGGCCTTTTTCGACGACCGTGTGGAATCAATCAATTATGACTGCAACTGCGACGTTGTCGCAATAACGGCCGAGACATATACGGCAAAGCGCGCCTATGAGATCGCCGGGCGTTTCCGCTCCCGCGGTAAAATAATTGTGTTCGGAGGGTACCATGCCACGCTCTGCCCCGATGATTGTTCCCCCCATGCCGACATAGTTGTTAGAGGGAACGCAGAGAATGTGTGGGCGCGCGTACTGGACGACATTAACAACAGGAGTTTCCTGGCCCGTTATCAGGGCGAGCCCGCACTTGATTACGGGCTGCCCGACCGTTCAATATACGCAGATAAAATGGAAAAATATCTGCCGGTTTCGCTCGTAGAAATCGGGCGCGGCTGCCGCCGCCAATGTGAGTTTTGCAGTATTACCGCCTATTACAGCGGGTGTTATAAACACCGCCCAATCGAAGATATTATCGCAGAGATAAAAGAATGCCGCCACAAGCTGTTTTTCTTTGTGGACGACAGTATTTTTTCGGACAGGGAATTTGCCAGGCAGTTGTTTGCAGAAGTTAGGAAATTAAACATAACCTGGACAACTCAGATTACGGTTGATATCGCCAGGGACGAAGAAATGCTGTCCCTGATGAGGAGCAGCGGGTGCAGCCTTGTGCTGATAGGTTTTGAATCGGTCAGCGCAGCCAACCTAAAACAGATGAATAAAGCCTGGAGCGAACGAGTTGGCGAGCGGGACGAACTAGTGGAGCGGGTGCATCGCGCAGGAATAAGCATATATGCCAGCTTTGTATTCGGTTTTGACGATGACTGTGAACAAAGTTTTAATGATGTACTGGCATTTTCGGTAAAGCACCGTTTTTTTGTTATCGCATTCAACCATCTGCTGGCGTTCCCCAATACGGCGACATACAGACGCTTCGCGGACGAAGGCCGTCTTGTTAGCGATAGCTGGTGGCTGGAGGACGGCTACTGGTACGGGACAATTTCTTTTAAACCTGCGCTTGTTACGCCTGCCGAACTGGCCGCCCTGTGTGCAAAATATAAACGAAAATATTTTACCTTTTCTTCCATATTCCGCCGCGCCCCTGCGCTTTTAAAAAGGGCGAAAAGCCCGATGCTTCACATTGCCTATTGGTTCATTAATGTGCTGTTTCATTTTGAGGTTGACAAACGCCTCGGTATCCCGTTGGGCATGAACCTGGATGAGATAAAAAAATGATTTTCCGCCCTGCCGCACCTGCTGATGGCCAGGAAATGCTGAAGCTTATCGAAGCGCACCCTGCCGGGGGTGGCATGAAAATATTGTATACCCGCCGTCCTGATGCGTATCAATCGTACCGGATGGAATGCCCCGATGCGGAAATGTATGTCTATACCGATAACAACGGCTGCCTGCTGGCGCAAATTGCCTGCCTGCCGCGCAAGGTGTATGTCAATGGTAAAATTATTACTGTTGGCTATGTTACCGGTTTGCATAAAGCTGGGGGCGTGTTTGTAAACATTATAAAAATGCTGGAAGCGGGAAGGGTTCGTTCATCGGCAAAACATTTTTTCTGTTCGATACTGGATAACAATAAATCCGTATTTGACCTCTTTGCAAAGCGCGGGTTGTTTTATGCAATGTATGATTACACGACATATTTACTGCACCCTGCTGCGGTAAAGCGCAAACGGCACGGCCTTGTTTTTCGCCGCGCCCATAAGGACGATGCTGATCGTATAGTGAGTTTTTATCAAACAGAAGGAAAGAGGTATTCATACTTCCCGGTTTTTTCTACTATGAATGATTTTTCCACTTTGAACATTTCTGATTTTTATATATTGGAAGATGGCTCTGAGATTGCCGCCGCCGGGGCATCGTGGGATCAGAGGGCTTTTAAGCAATATGTGGTAATTGATTATAAAGGCGTATACAGGCTTGCAGCACATTGCAGCCCCTTGCTGAGCGCCCTGCATTACCCCCCGCTGCCAAAAATAAGCACAGCCGCCAATTTTGCGCAGGTTAGTTTCCTTGTCTGCCGGGGCGGCGATTGTTTTTTGGAACAAATCATGCTCGGCGAACTGGCTGTTGCCGGCAAAATGTTTGATTTCCTTACCATCGGCTGTACTGCACGAGACCCGCTTTCCCGGAGTTTAAGCGGCATTAGAAGCCTGAAATTCGGCAGTAAATTATGTATGTACGATTATGCCGGGATTGGTTTGTCGCCGGCAGAAACAATCCCGCGTTTTGAGTGCGCACTATTGTAAGCCCTGTTCTGAACCAAAATATTTTTTGTCCATATTGGCAGATTAACCTGCTCTGGCTATGATGGTGTAATGTCCCAAAACCTCCGGGCCAGACTTGCCCGCATACGGGAAACGCGGCAACAGGTTGATGAAAAACAACAACAATCCTCTTTAAATTGTTCCGCCGGCGACACAGGAAAAATGATCAATTTGCATAGCAATCTGGATCGGCAAAAATGTCAATGGCAGGAAGCCGGCTGCAAGGTGTTGCGCCGTACTCTTGTTCTGCCCTTCGCCCTGCCGGCGGCCTTGCCGGAAAATCTTCCCTGGCTTATCCCCGATCTGTTCCGGAACCAGATGGATGACGATATTTTGCCGGATCCGGATCGGTTTTTGTTTTTTGATCTGGAAACCACCGGTTTATCCGGCGGTGCAGGTACTGTTGCCTTCCTAGCCGCCTTTGGCCGCTCTATCTCCGGCGAAAATCTTGAAGTTACTCAGTTCCTGCTTTTGGATTATCCCGGAGAGACTGATTTTCTTGAACAGATTCTTTCATTCATCTTGCCGCCGGGTCCCCATAATCCGCCCTTCCTGACCACCTATAACGGCAAGGCCTTTGATACACAGATACTTAAAACCCGCTGCCTTATGAACGGCTTGGCCTTTCCTCCTTTTTTTCAAGTTGATCTCCTCCATCCCGCCCGGCGGCTCTGGAAACGGATTCTTCCTAACTGTTCCCAGGCTACAATTGAAACACTGGTGCTGGGACTGGACCGGACCGGAGATACGCCGGGTTCCATGGCACCCGATATCTGGTTTAATTTTTTACGGACCGGCGGTAATTTTACCGGAACAGGACAGGATGATGAAGCGGAACAGGAATCCTGCCGTGCCCTGAAGGGAATCTGCGATCATAATGTAAAAGATATTTTTGGTTTGGCTTCGGTATTTAAGGCTTTTATAGAAACCGCCGCTTTTCCGCTGGATGCGGCGGTACGTTTTAATTGTGATGAAGAAAACCTAGCCTTGTGCTGGCGGCACAATTACCGGGCTGGTCAGGAAAAAACTGCCGCCCTGTTACTGGAAGCGGCGGCGGAGAACTATCCCCGGGCTTGTCTCAGGCTTGGTTTTGTTCGCTTCCGTCAGGACCGGTACGAGGAGGGAAGAACGGTGTTGAAACGCATTGTTCAGCCGGGTACGAGGTGGAAAGTTCCCTGTCCGGTAACCGTACAGGCATTGGCCCTGCGTTCTTTGGCCATTGATGCAGAGCGGCGGCTTGAACACAGGGATTTGGCCCGTTCTTATATTGAAAAAGCGGTTTCCCTGCCGCAATTGCCCAAGAGATTACAGGAAGACTTAGAAAAACGGCAAAACAGAATTTTACAAGCCCTTGATTAAGGATTGATCTGTGCTTCAAGGTACCGGTTGATTATTTCGGCGGAAAAACCTTCCTGTTTTAGAAAAAACCGGATCGCCGTTTTTTGGTCCGCAGAATTTTTTCCGCCCTTTCCGGGACAAATTTTTCTCCCCTCCGCCTTATCCAGACAACGCCGGAGCAGGGCCGTTTCGTCTTCTGCCGTCAGGGAAGCGGCCAGGGCCGCATCGGCGGTTATCCTGTCTATGCCCCGGGCCCTTAGGAGGAGCCGCAGTGTCCGGGGGCCCTTTGTTCCTCCTTTAATTCTGGTCTTTAGCCACAATTCGGCAAAACGGCGATCGTTTACCAAGTTCAGGTCCAAGAGGCGCGGAACTACGATGTGGATAATTTCGGAGGTGATTTTTTTCTTTTCCAGTTTGCGGCACAGGTTCCAACTGCACTGTTCGGCCCGGGCAATAAGGGCTAGAGCGGCCTTTTCCGCCTTCCAGCATTCTGCCGCCTGTTCCAGGACCGGGTACAGTTCCGGTCCGATGCAGGATCCGGCGCACAAAGAAGACCTTGAAAATTCCGGAGGCAGATACGCTGTCCCGATGATTAAGGATGTGCCGCCAAAGTTTAAGGTAACGGTGTTTTCGCCGGCCTCGGTTGATTCAACGACAATCGTTTTCAACAGAATAAGCCGGGATTAAATCGACTAACGCTTGCTGAACTGGAATCTGCGCCGGGCTCCCCGCCGTCCGTACTTTTTCCGTTCCACCATCCGAGGGTCCCGGGTAAGAAAACCGTTGTTTCGCAGGGAAACCACATTACCTTCGTCTACCTGGCAGAGGGCCCGGGCCAATCCGTGCCGACAGGCTCCGGCCTGACCGTTAGAGCCGCCGCCATAGACATTGATCAATATGTCAAATTTGTTTTCGCTGGCGGTAACCATCAGAGGCTGGCGAACCATCATGGCATGTTCACCCTGGGGGAAATATTGGACCAATTCCTTGCCGTTTATCACGATCGCCCCCGATCCGTCCCGAACATAGACTCTAGCGACGGAGGTTTTTCTTCTTCCAGTTCCGATTCCAAGATTCTTTGTCACAAATACCTCACAGATTTATTGGCTGGGGATTCTGGGCTGTATGGGGATGTTTGGATCCCGCGTAAACCTTGACATTCTTAAAAAGCTTCCTGCCCAGAGGCCCCTTGGGAAGCATACCCTTAACGGCAAGTTCCATGGGAGAGACCGGATGCCGGGCGGCGAGCTTTTCATAGCTAACCGATTTAAGTCCCCCCACATAACCGGTATGATGGTAGTACAGCTTCTGGACGCTCTTTCGCCCCGTCAAAGCGGCCTTATCGGCATTGATAATTACTACAAAATCCCCCATTTCCTGGTGGGGTGCATAAATTGCCTTTTCCTTGCCCCGGACTATGGAAGCGGCCCTGGCCGCTACCCGGCCCAGAACTTTGCCTTCTGCATCAATAACAAACCATTTCCGTGTTAGCTTGGCGGGCTTAACAAATACCGTATTCATGATCAAACTATGCCAAAAAAGAAAAAAAGCGTCAAGGGGCGGCGGTCCCATGCTGGGCCGCAATCCTGTCAGCCTCTGTCAATGGCGGCGGTGCTTTCGAATCACCATGACTACAAAAGCAGCAATAAAAAAAGTTGTCCTGAGGTTGGGAAGCAGAATGATCGCCACGGGCACCGAGCCTATGGAAAGCTGGCTCCCGGTGATGCCGAACCGTGCCAGGATGGAGTATACCGTTTCCACATAGGCGGCGATGGCTCCGATTACCATGAGCATCCAGGCTATGTCCCTGGTTCTGGACCAAAGCCAAATGGCAAAAAATGCCAGCAGCGCTCCGGTAGTTAAGCAGCTGACAATAAAAAGTACTTCCCCCGCATCCATGGATTACAGTATCCATCTTTAGGGAAAAAATTGCAAGACAAGATTGAGGATAACTGCTTTGTCCAATTGCTTTTTTCCCCGAATTCCGCTATAAACAATACATCATTATATAGGGGGAATTTTGTGAAAAAGTGTTTTTATGTCCTGTTTACGGTTCTATTGGCCGTAACAGTGTTTATTGGCTGTAACTCAAAAGAAGGGAGCGCAGATGTAATCAAGATTGGTATCTTTGAACCCATGACCGGGGCCAATGCGGCTGGCGGGGCCATGGAAGTAGAAGGCATCCGGCTGGCCAACGAATTGTTTCCCACGGTGATGGTTGGGGATAAGGAGTATAAGGTAGAATTGGTGCTGGTGGACAACAAATCTGATAAGGTAGAGGCCGCCAACGCGGTGGAACGGCTTGTCAACAGCGATAAGGTCCAGGTTATTCTTGGTTCTTGGGGTTCATCCCTGTCCATGGCGGGGGGAGAAATTGCCAAGGATGCGGGCATTCCTTGCATTGGCCTTTCCTGTACAAATCCTCTTGTAACCGCTGGCAACAGTTTCTATTTCCGGGTTTGTTTTATTGATCCCTTCCAAGGTGTGGTTATGAGCAGCTATGCATACAACGATCTTAACGCCCGGACAGCTGTGATTGTCCAGGAAGTTTCCAACGATTACTCAGTGGGACTGGCAAAATTTTTCTCCGACAATTTTAAAAAACTGGCCGGCAACAGCAGCGCAATTCTTGCCACCGTCAACTACAACACCGGTGATCAGGATTTCAGCGCCCAACTTACAACCATCAGGAGCCTTAACCCCGATGTGATCTTTGCCCCGGGAAACTATACCGAATCGGCCCTGGTAATCAAACAGGCCCGGGAGCTTGGGATCACCATACCGATTATTGGCGGAGATACCTGGGAAACCCCGGAGTTTATTGATGTAGGAAAGGAACAAGTTGAGGGGGCGGTGTTCTCTACCTTCCCAACAGAGTTCGGCGGTTCACCAGAAGCAGAGATTTTCCTTAGCGAATACACAAAACGCTATAACAGGGAACCTGCTGCCGTTACCGCCCTGGGGTACGATGGCTATCTGGTAGCGCTGGATGCTATTAGCCGCGCTGGGTCCATCGATCCGGCCAAGATCCGCGATGCCATTGCTGTTACTTCCGGTTTTGTCGGGGTTACCGGTATTACCACCCTTGACGAAAATGGCGACACCGCCAAGAGCGCATTTATCAAGGCAGTAGAAGGCGGCAAGTTCGTCTACAAAACGACTATAAATCCCTAGATTGTGTTTCCTCAAGAACCGGCAGGGCAAAAGGTTTTTGTCCTGCCGGTCAAGCTGCTGGCGTGTGCATGCGTCTCTTCGAGCCGCTGGCATTAAGAAAATTGATATAAGCAAACCGTTGGTTTGAGCGCCGCCAGGAGGCGGCGTGTACATGGATTTGCCCTTAATACTGCAAAATATTTCTAATGCGCTTTCCCTGGGCAGTCTTTATGCTCTTATCGCCATAGGCTATACCATGGTGTATGGAATCCTCCGGCTTATCAACTTTGCCCACGGTGATGTTTTTATGCTTGGGGGGTATGTAGCCTTTTACTGCATGACCCTTTTTATTATGCCATGGTGGGCGGGTTTTGCTGTTGCTATGGGTTTAACGGGGATCTTCGGTATTGGATTGGAACGGCTTGCTTACCGGCCCTTGCGGCATTCTCCCAGGATTTCGATCATGATCAGCGCCATAGGAGCATCATTTCTGATCCAAAACCTTGCCACGGTGATCTTCGGTGGACGTCCCAAGGGTTTTCCAACGCCCGGTTTATTTAATCAGATTGTCCGCATTGGGTATGTATCGGTGGCGGCAATCAGCCTAATTATTCCTGTTCTAGCAGGGATACTGTTGTCGGCACTACTCTACATAGTACATAAAACAAAAACAGGGATGGCCATGCGGGCGGTTTCTACGGATCTTCCCGCCGCCCGGCTAATGGCTATCGACGTAAACAAAATTGTAACCTTTACTTTTGGAACCGGTTCGGTGCTGGCCGCCATAGGGGGAGTGATGTGGGTGCTAAAATACCCCCAGCTTAATCCCACCATGGGGATGATCCCAGGCCTTAAATGCTTTATTGCTGCGGTAATTGGCGGTATCGGCAATATCACCGGAGCGGTGCTGGGAGGACTACTCCTGGGGTTTATCGAGATCATGATCATTGCCTTCCTTCCCACCCTAACTGGATACCGGGATGCGGTTGCCTTTATCATGTTGATCATTGTACTCCTGGTAAAACCTTCGGGACTCTTGGGTAAAAACCAGGTCGAGAAAGTATAAGATGATGATGAGTAGAAATCATTTAAAACTGGTCCTTTCTTTTTTTGGAATAACGCTGTTCATCATTTTTATTTTTCTGGCCGGCAGGATCCTTGGTTCCTTTCAACAAAGGATTTTTAATCTCTGCGGGATCTATATCATCCTGGCCCTCTCGCTCAATCTAGTGAATGGTTTTACCGGCCTTTTTTCTCTGGGGCATGCGGGTTTTATGGCGCTGGGAGCCTATGTCAGCGCTCTTTTAACCATGAGTCCTTCCCAAAAAGAGATGAATTTTTTCTTGGCCCCCATTGTACCCTTTCTGGCCAATGTGGAGTTTCCCTTTATCCCGGCACTGCTTTTGGCGGGATTGGCGGCGGCTCTGGCGGGCTTTTTAATCGGTACCCCGGTTCTCCGGCTTCGGGACGATTATCTGGCTATTGCTACCCTGGGTTTTTCAGAGATCATCCGGGTGGTGCTGACCAATTTACAGCCGATAACCAACGGTGCTCTGGGACTTAAGGGGCTGCCCAAATATTCCACCACGCCGGTGATCTGGATTATTGCAATTCTATCGATGGTTTTTTTGGCGGCTCTGATCAACTCATCCTTTGGACGATCCTGCAAAGCGGTACGAGACAATGAAATTGCCGCCCAGGCCATGGGGATCAATACGGCGCGGATCAAAATACAGAGTTTTGTTATTTCCAGTTTTATGGCCGGTGTAGGAGGCGCCCTCTTGGGGCACCTGATGAACACCATAGATCCCAAGATGTTTACCTTCAGCCTTACCTATAACATTATGCTGATTGTTGTGCTCGGAGGAACCGGCAGCATTACCGGATCCTGTATTTCTGCCATGATGGTTACCATATCCATGGAGATTCTCCGTTTTTTGGACGGCCCCCTGAATCTGATATTCGTCAAAACCCGGGGATTACCGGGACTGCGGATGGTGGTGTTTAGCGTTCTCCTTCTTATGGTGGTGATCTTTCGTCAGCAGGGTCTTATGGAAAAAAAAGAATTTTCCTGGGTTTTTTTGTTAAAGCGTTTTGCTCCGGAAACACAACCTGTACCTCCGCGATCTGGAAGAAATAATGCTTAAAACAAAAAAAATGGGCATACAATTCGGAGGACTCGCGGCAGTTTCAGATCTTGCCATCACTGTTGGAGACAAGGAAATTGTGGGATTAATCGGCCCCAACGGAGCGGGAAAAACCACGGCCTTTAATCTAATAACAGGAGTCTATACTCCCAGCGAAGGAACGATCTTTTTTAACGGGACCGATATTACCGGAAAGCAGCCCTACCTGATCACCAAAGCAGGAATTGCCCGAACATTCCAGAATATCAGGCTTTTTCACGAAATGTCGGTGCTGGAAAATATTATGGTCGCCGCAACGCTGCGGAAACGGCCCGTAATTTTCGAAGCGATCCTCCATCTCCCTGCTTACCGCAGGGGTCAGAAGGAAGCGGAAGAAAAAGCCCGGACGATGCTGGAATCGGCGGGGCTGGCGGACAATATAGAATATAATGCGGTTTCCTTGCCCTACGGAAAACAACGGCGGCTGGAAATAGTTCGGGCTCTAGCTACGGAACCAAAACTCCTTCTTTTGGATGAACCTGCCGCAGGAATGAATCCAAGGGAATCCCGGGAACTGATGGATTTTATTCTGTTGATTAAAGAACAGTACAACATTGCCGTCCTTCTAATAGAGCATCATATGCAGGTGGCCATGGGGATCTGCGAACGGATCTATGTGCTGGACTACGGCGTTACCATCGCTGAAGGTCCGCCGGCAGAAATCCAACGAAACCAAAAGGTTATAGACGCCTACCTGGGAGTAGATTCATTTCACGCACATACCGCTCGGGGAGGAAATAACAGTGCTTAAACTGGAGGGCCTTTCGGTCTTTTACGGAGGCATTCACGCCCTGCGGGGAATCAACCTGGAAGTTCCGGAAGGAAAGATCATTACCCTTATCGGCGCTAATGGGGCGGGAAAAAGTACCATGCTAAATCGGATCATGGGTCTCTTAAAAGGTGAAGGTACCATAACCTGGGACGGGATGGATATTTCTTCCCAGGATACCAGGGAGATTGTCGTTTCCGGCCTGGTGATGATCCCCGAAGGGCGCCATGTGTTTCCCAATTTAACGGTGGAGGAAAATCTTAGCCTTGGGGCTTATGCACGGAAAGACAAGGCAGCAGTTAAACAGGATCGGGAGAAATGCTACACCTTCTTTCCCCGGCTTAAGGAACGGCGGCGTCAGAGCGCGGGAACTCTTTCCGGAGGAGAGCAGCAAATGCTTGCCGTGGGCCGGGGCCTCATGTCCAGCCCCCGGCTCCTTATGCTGGACGAGCCTTCGCTGGGATTGGCACCACTGGTATCGGGGATGATCTTTAGCATTATCCAGGAGATTAACAAAAACGGAACTACGATACTTTTAATTGAGCAAAATGCCCATGCTGCCCTGGAAATATCCGATTATGGTTATGTACTTGAAACCGGAAAAATTGTCATGCACGATACCTGCAAGGTTCTGGCAGCGGACGATGGAATCAGAAAAGCCTACCTTGGGGAATGAGTTCTCCGCTGTAAGCGGAGGGCTATTTTTATCCTGCCAATAACCGGTTAAGCCGCTTTACAAAATCTGCCGGGTCTTTAAGTTTTATCCCTTCTACCAGCAATGCCTGATCCAGCAGCACTCCCGCCGTATCGGCGATGCGGTCTTCATCATCGGTATTCCTTAAGGCCGTTACGATGGGATGGTCTCCGTTTATTTCCAGGATGGGCTTGGTCTCCGGCATGCCGGTTTGGCCCATGGCTTTTAGCATCGCCGCCATCTGCATGGAGGGGTCGTTTTCGTCCGCCACAATGCAGGAAGGGGAGTCGTGGAGGCGGCGGGAAAGTTTTACATCTTTTACCCGGTCTCCCAGGGCTTTTTTGATCTTTTCGATTACCGGCTTTGCTTCCTTTTCAGCTTCCTTGTCCTTTTTTTCTCCCAGTTCTTCGTCGGCTCCGGCGCGGTTTACTGCTTTTAGGTCCCAGCTTTTTGTTTCCATCTTGCCGTCCGTACCGGGCAGTTCCTTGCGGTAACTGTGGAGAGAGGGGATCACGATGTCGTCGATTTCATCGTCCATGATCAGGACTTCTATATCTTTGGCTTTATAGGCTTCCAAAAGCGGAGATGAGCGGAGGGTCTTTTCGTCTCCGCCGGTTATATAGTAGATATTTTTTTGATCCCCCTTCATCCTGGTAAGATATTCCGCAAAGCTGGTCCAGCCCGCTTCTTCTGATGAGCCTTCCACGGAGGTGCTTTTAAACCTTACCAGTTCCTGCAGTGCTTCACGGTTGCCAAAATCCTGGTATAGACCTTCCTTAAGGGGCCGGTTAAATTCCTTGACAAAAGTTTCCCACTTTTTTTTATTTTCTTCGGAAGAAGAAGCTGCATCGGCAAGGGCCTTGAATTCTCCCAGCAGTTTTTTTACCGATCCATTTTTGATGTTGGTAAGGATTTTGTTCTGTTGGAGTATTTCTCTGCTTACATTAAGGGGCAGATCCTCCGAATCGATTATCCCCCGGACAAAACGGAGGTAACTGGGCATAAGGTCCTTGTCGTCGTCGGTGATAAAAATCCGTTTAACATAGAGTTTAACTCCGGGCTTGTAATCCACCTGGTACATATCAAAGGGGGCCTTGGAGGGAATGTAGAACAGGGTTGAGTATTCCAGGGTTCCCTCTGCTTTTGTGTGAATATAGTGAAGCGGCGTATCGTCTCCGTGGGCGATGCCCTTGTAGAATTCAATATAGTCTTCTTCTTTAAGTTCCGATTTGGAGCGCCGCCAAACCGCCTGACCCGAATTGATCCGATCCGTTTTGGTTTTGATCCCCTTTTCTTTGCCTTTTTCGTCGTATTCCTTTTCATCGTAGGTCAGGTAGATGGGAAAGGCCACATGGTTGGAATAGCGTTTAATGATGTCTTCGATGGACCAGCGGTTGGTGTATTCCAGTCCTTCTTCGGTCAGGTGCAGGATCACTGTGGTTCCCTGTTCTTTTCTTGCCTGCAAAGCTGGCGAGACCGCCTCGCCGGATATTTCTTCAATGTCGTAGCTGTCCTTCCCCCCGCTAGACCACTTCCAGGATTTTTCTTCGTTTGCCTTCCGGCTTATTACTTCGATTCGTTCCGCTACCATAAAGGCCGAATAAAATCCCACCCCGAACTGACCGATTAGGTTGGAGTCTTTTTTTGCATCGGCACCGAGGCGTTCCAGAAAGGCCTTTGTCCCCGATCGGGCTATGGTGCCCAGGGATTCTTCCAGATCCCTTTCGTTCATTCCAATGCCGTTGTCCGCCAGGGTCAGGGTTTTTGTTTCTTTGTCGAAGGAAATATCGATCCTTGGATCCAGGCTGATTGATTTGAAAGCTTCGTCCGCCACAGTTAAATATTTAAGTTTGTCCAGCGCATCGGACGCGTTGGACACCAGCTCCCGCAGAAAGATTTCCCTATTTGAATAGAGGGAATGGATGATCAGGTGCAGAAGCTGGCTTACTTCAGTCTGGAATTGGTACTGTGCCATAAGAGACTCCTCTATAATTATGTGTTATGTGTTTTTTTTTAGTATACAAAAAAGAACGGATCTGGTCAAAGGTGTAAAGTTGCGGTTTGAAAAAAAAGGTGTTAAACTTGGAATCATTATGGATCAAACAGCGGTAAAACAGGGAATCATTGACGGCAAAACCAGCCTTGGCATTGAACTGGGTTCCACCCGGATCAAGGCGGTGCTGATCGGAGAAGATCATGTTCCCATAGCGTCGAGCGGCCATAACTGGGAAAACCAGCTTGTGGATGGAATCTGGACCTATAGTCTTGATGATGTATGGGAAGGTTTACAGGACAGTTTCCGTAATTTGGGCTCGGATATACAAGGACGTTATGGCATATCTCTGGTCAATGTCGGCGCCATCGGCATTTCCGCCATGATGCACGGCTACCTGGTATTTGACAAGGACGACAGACAACTGGTTCCCTTTCGTACCTGGCGCAATACCATTACGGAAAAAGCCGCCGCAGAACTTACCGGAAAATTCAACTTCAATATTCCCCAGCGCTGGAGTATCGCTCACCTGTACCAGGCGATCCTTAATAAAGAAAGTCATGTCAGGGACATAGCTTTTTTAACCACCCTGGCAGGTTATGTACATTATAAACTTACGGGGAAAAAAGTGCTGGGAGTGGGGGATGCGTCCGGAGTATTTCCCGTGGACAGCGCGGTAAACCAGTACCATGCAAAGATGCTGGAAATCTTTAATGAACTAGCCGGTTCCTCTTTCGGCTGGAATTTGCCCGGTATCCTGCCGGCGGTCTTGAACGCCGGGGATAACGCCGGATTGCTTACTGCGGAAGGGGCAAAACTCCTGGATCCTTCAGGGATCCTGCAGAGCGGAATTCCCCTCTGTCCGCCCGAAGGAGATGCGGGAACCGGCATGACCGCCACCAACAGTGTGGCGGAACGGACCGGTAATATTTCCGCCGGTACTTCAATCTTTGCCATGATCGTTATGGAAAAAGAACTGTCTCAGGTATACCCGGAGATAGATATGGTTACCACCCCGGCGGGCCGCCCTGTCGCCATGGTTCATTGTAATAACTGTACTTCCGATCTGGATGCGTGGATAAAATTGTTTGGGGAGCTGGCAAATCTGGCGGGGGCAAAGATAGAAAAATCTGCCCTCTATGATGCGCTGTATTATAAAGCCCTCGAAGGCGATGCCGGCGGCGGCGGTCTCCTGTCGTATAACTATTTTTCCGGTGAACATATAACAGGTTTTGAAGAAGGCCGCCCTCTTTTTGTAAGAACTTCTGAAAGCCGCTTTACCTTGGCAAACTTTATGCGGACACTGTTCTATTCCTCTATGGCGTCCCTTAAGCTGGGAATGAACATCCTGACAGAAAAAGAAAAGGTTCCGCTGGACTGTCTTCTGGGCCACGGCGGTTTTTTTAAAACCAGAGGAGTGGGTCAGCGGTTTATGGCGGCGGCCCTAAATGTGTCCGTGGCGGTGATGGAAAGCGCCGGAGAAGGGGGCGCTTGGGGGATCGCCCTGCTGGCCGCTTATATGCAGCAGAAACAGGATGGCGAGACCCTGGAAAACTATTTAGCCAAGAGGGTATTTGCAGAAAACACCGGAGAGCGGATCGATCCTGACCAAGAGGATGTGCAGGGTTTCAAGGAATTTCTTAGCCGCTATACAGAAGGATTTGCCATTGAGCGGGCCGCCGTGGATCATCTGTAGAAATACTGAACCAGATATGCCAGTGAACAATTCACATCCTTGACTAGGATACGGTTGTTATTTTTTCCCGCAGTGTTTCTATTCGCTCTGCAAAACGGCGGTGGTTTTTTTCAGCGAGGCGGACAAAGGAGTTGTCTTCTACTTTTCCCATAACATTATCCATTTCCGTTTTGTTCCGGTATGTGATACTCCGGAAGGGATCATGAAAATCCTTGGCCCTGCTTATGTACACCTGTCCCCTGATCCAACCGCTCACCTGCGCTGTCTTTTCCAGTGCCGCCTTAAAGGATCCCGGCTTACCCATGGGATGAGTTCCGGAAACATCTGATTGACCGCCAACATAAGCCAGCACTGCCCAGGCATGACAGACTTTGTCTTTTTCGTAGTCAGCAGCCATTACATCATACCGGGCGTGGATCGTTTCCCAGTTTTTGAAGTTCCCTTCCCGAATATCATTCCGCAGAGCATCAAGCCGGAAGGCAGGAACAATTTGGCCCCCCAGGTTTATCCATGCTTTTATCCGGTCTTTTGTTGTATTGTTTCCGCCTTCTGATTTGCTCAGTTGTAAAATTGCCTGTTCAAACGAAAGACCTTCGGCACATTGTTTTTCCAGATAATCTACCATGGTTTTCATGCCGTAAAAAAAGAGCATTTCCCGGTAGGCCATCACCGCCCGGCGGGGTTTCAGGATCACTGCCTTGCGGCTATGCCGTTCCAGGCCGGAAGCGGGAAGGACATCATCTTCACTTACAGAACTATAATCGTATTCAGGATCATCCAGAGGGGAACCGTGCGAACTATTGCTCGCTGCGCCGTTTTGCGGCTTGGTGGAACATACTTCTGTATAATCAGGCCCTTCATCCATTCCCGCCGCAGTCATCCATCCTTCTATCAATTCCAAGGCGGCGATTATTTCCTCCGCCGTATCGGGGGCAAGATAATCCGTCTCAATACGCTGTATCTTGCAGGACCGCCGGTCCCGGTTTAACGCTTTCCATGAATTCCGTTCCAGGGCATAGAGGTTGTAGATCCAAAAATAGGCAGGCATCACTTCCAGCCTATCCCGGCGGGTATTGTTGGTTACCAGAGAAAAAGGAAGGGAAATGTTAAGCTCATAGGGATAATCCCCCTTGGCAATAAGGCAGAAGGACGCAAAGCGGCTGGAATGTTTCAGCGTTACCGAAAGTCCCGGCCAGAAGCCCCGGCCCGCCCGGATTTCTCCATCGTTGGCTCGGCTGTTGTGGTTGCTCCCCACGGTGGCTCCGGCGGCCATGTTGCTCATCCCTTCGATTAAGCTGGCAATAAGAAAGGAATTGTTGTGGTGCTGTTCATGAACGGGAAAAACCAGGTTGTTGAGGATTTCGCAGCAGGAAACAGTAGAATTGTCTCCCAGCACAGAATGAATAAGCCGGGCCCCGTATTTTAGGCTGCACCGGCGGCCCAGAACAAAACGCACCGCCTTGGCGCCGTAAAAAATGTGGCAGCCGTAACCGGCGATTCCGTTGACCAGTTCCACTCCTTCGCCGATTTGGCTGGTTTCATCTTTGCAGGAAAGGATCGAAATATTTTTGAGTTTATTGGCCCCTTTGATATAGGCCGCTTCCCCCACTGCCGTATCTTTGATGATCCTACAGCTTTTGATCACCGTTTCCTGTCCTATGGTTCCATAAAAACCCCGTTGCCGGGGGCTTATTCCTGCTTCCTGGCTTTCTGCGGTTTCTTGGCAGTAGAGAAAGGCTTCGGTTTTCTGGGTAAGCTCTTTTAGATTTTCTATTAGTTTTGTATCGTCTCGCCAGGCCGCCCAGAGGTACGCGTCGGCGGGAATCATCCGGGTAAAGGGAAGAATGGAACGTCCCCCGGCTTCGTTCATCACATCAATCCAGACCCGGACATCTTCCTCTTCGCCTTCTTTGATAATTCCGTTTCCGAATTTGGCGTGATTGGTGGTAACCATCTCATCCACCCGGGAAAGAATGCAGTTTTTTCCAATGATATAATGAGAAATAAGGGAGCAATTCTGGATGGAAACATCATCTCCGGTATCGCAGGAAATAATTGTACTGTTCCGGATACCCACAGGGACGCAAAAGTCATGGTATCTAAGGAGTTTGTTTTCGATTCTCCCCAGCCGTACCAGGCCATAGAAGGCAGAGTTCCATACCAAGGAAGGATCAAAGGGATCGGTTACCAACACATCGTTCCATTTGCCGGCACGGCAGCCGTTTTGTTCCAGTGCGGCAACCTCGTTCGCCTTCAGGTTTCGCCAGACGCCTTCTCCTATAATCCTGGCAGTCTGGAGATTCCGGATCCAGTATTCATTTTTTCCCTGGGGCAGGTAGATTTCCGGCACAAAATCGTACCCATAATCCTTTGAATTCAATAGTTCCATTTATGCCGTCCCCTAGCTACGTATGCTTAAATTATAGTCATTCCGGTATTTTAGGTATAGCGGCGTTTTTTGTTTTTTTTTCGTTTTTTTGTAACAACCCCTTGACAAAAAGGTTATTATGTATATAAATTCATAAAGTACAATTCAATAAGTGCTTTTAAAGCGTTCAAAACTTTGAAAGTGCTATTCTGGCAGTGTCCAAAGATTTGGATAACCCAGGTTCTTGACGGTCCGGATTCGAAGAATCCAGGGGTTATTGACCCAATACGGGCTGCATCAAAAACACCATAGTATACCTATTCAGTTGGGCTTGGCCTGGAAGAAGGGCAGTTTTTGAAGTTTATGAGAATCAAAAACTGTGCGGTCAACGGGGAAGGGGACTTGCTTGTTGGCGTCTTGACAGAGTCAAGGACCGTGTAGTAGTGTCAAAACCCGGCCTTAAAAGGGCCGTGGAGGCACCATTAAAAACCGGGTTTTTAATGGTGTTTTTACCTCCGAAGAAAACCGGATAAAGCTAATTCGTTATTTTATAAGGAATTAGAGGTTTTTTTCGGGGGCAACAAAAAACCTGACGAAGGTTTTTGTTGACAGATGAGCCATTTTCAAAACTCTGTTAATTTGGAAGATGGCTTTGGAAAAACCGGTAAGAAGACCGATTTTTCTTTAAATCTAAGGCTGCTTTTTCAAACACCGAAGTTTTGAAAAAGCCTCAGATCTTTGGAACAATCCCTTGTTTAGGCAAGGGTGTTAGGGAAGGGGAAGAAGCAAGCGTAAACGAATTGAAGGGATGGACAAAGTCCATTCCGGGATTCGCAAAACGCCAAAAGGCGTTTTGCGGACTTGAAGTGATATCTGGTCTGGCCGTTTGGAAACAAATGGTTCAGGTTAGAGAATATATCATGGAGAGTTTGATCCTGGCTCAGAACGAACGCTGGCGGCGCGTCTTAAGCATGCAAGTCGGACGGTAAGCATCAGCAATGATGCCTAGAGTGGCGGACTGGTGAGTAACGCGTGGGTGACCTACCCTTTGGCCGGGGATAGCCGTTAGAAATAGCGGGTAATACCGGATGTGGTTGAGATACTGTGGTATTTCAAAGAAAGGAGCTACGGCTCCGCCAGAGGATGGGCCCGCGTCCCATTAGCTTGTTGGCAGGGTAAGAGCCTACCAAGGCAATGATGGGTAGCCGGCCTGAGAGGGTGAACGGCCACATTGGGACTGAGATACGGCCCAAACTCCTACGGGAGGCAGCAGCTAAGAATATTCCGCAATGGACGAAAGTCTGACGGAGCGACGCCGCGTGGATGAAGAAGGCCGAAAGGTTGTAAAATCCTTTTGTTGCTGAAGAATAAGGTGGGGAGGGAATGCCCTACTGATGACGTTAGGCAATGAATAAGCCCCGGCTAATTACGTGCCAGCAGCCGCGGTAACACGTAAGGGGCGAGCGTTGTTCGGAATTATTGGGCGTAAAGGGCGCGTAGGCGGCTATGTAAGTCTGGCGTGAAAGGCAGGGGCTTAACCCCTGGACTGCGTTAGAAACTGTGTAGCTGGAGTCATGGAGGGGGAGTTGGAATTCCTGGTGTAGGGGTGAAATCTGTAGATATCAGGAAGAACACCGGTGGCGAAGGCGAACTTCCAGCCGATGACTGACGCTGAGGCGCGAAAGTGCGGGGAGCAAACAGGATTAGATACCCTGGTAGTCCGCACTATAAACGATGTGCACTAGGTGTTGGGCCGAGCGGCTCAGTGCCGGAGCGAACGCGATAAGTGCACCGCCTGGGGAGTATGCCCGCAAGGGTGAAACTCAAAGGAATTGACGGGGCCCCGCACAAGCGGTGGAGCATGTGGTTTAATTCGATGGTACGCGAGGAACCTTACCTGGGTTTGACATGGAGGCGGAAGGGACAGAGATGTTTCTGCCTGGAAACAGGCGCCTTCACAGGTGCTGCATGGCTGTCGTCAGCTCGTGCCGTGAGGTGTTGGGTTAAGTCCCGCAACGAGCGCAACCCCTACTGCCAGTTACTAGCAGGTAAAGCTGAGGACTCTGGCGGGACTGCCGGTGACAAACCGGAGGAAGGTGGGGATGAGGTCAAGTCATCATGGCCCTTATGTCCAGGGCTACACACGTGCTACAATGGGGGGTACAAAGCGAAGCGCGTCCGCGAGGAAATAGCGAACCGCCAAAAGCCTCCCGTAGTTCGGATTGAAGTCTGAAACCCGACTTCATGAAGTTGGAATCGCTAGTAATCGCGCATCAGCATGGCGCGGTGAATACGTTCCCGGGGCTTGTACACACCGCCCGTCAAACCATCCGAGTTGGGGGTACCCGAAGCCGGCAGTCTAACCCGCAAGGGAGGACGCTGTCGAAGGTACGTTTAGTGAGGAGGGTTAAGTCGTAACAAGGTAGCCGTACTGGAAAGTGCGGCTGGATCACCTCCTTTCACTTTGAAAGGTAACGGTTTGTTGAGGCTATCAAAAACCGTTTGCCGAATCACTTAAAAGTGATTCGGCTAAGGAACATTTGGTTACGGGATCACTATCCCGTAACCAAATGTTACAGACTTCCCCCCTAACCCTTTTTTGTAAATAAACTGGCTTTATTGAAAGAACCAGATAAAACGGGGATATAGCTCAGCTGGTTAGAGCGCCAGCTTTGCAAGCTGGATGTCAGGGGTTCGAATCCCCTTATCTCCAGATATTAACAGGTAGAATTCTTGGAACTGACAAAATCAGTTAACGATTTTTGACAAGGGCGATTTGCCCACACAAGGGAAGGCTAACGAAAATTGCTTCGCAATTTTCGTTTTGGAGTTTTCTACGAAAACTCCGTACAACAAACTGCGAGAGCGGTAGGGTACGGAGAGTTTGCAGGAAACTCGAGCCGAGTGTTACGCCAAAGGCATAACATTCGGACGGACAATAATATGGTCAAGCGAGAAGAGGGTTTACGGTGGATGCCTGGGCGTATCGAGGCGAAGAAGGCCGTGGTAAGCTGCGAAAAGCTGCGGGGAGGAGCACACATCCTGAGATCCGCGGATAGCCGAATGGGGTAACCCGACGGTCGAGAGGCCGTCATCCTGCACCTGAATACATAGGGTGGGGAAGCGAAACTGGGGGAACTGAACCATCTAAGTACCCCGGGAAAAGAAAATAACAATGATTCCGAAAGTAGCGGCGAGCGAAATCGGAGGAGCCCAAACCAGCTTTCGGGCTGGGGTTGTAGGGCCGTCTGCCCGCAAGGGGCGGAGTTGTAGAAAAGTTCACTATAGCGGAAAGGTTTTGGGAAAGCCTGACAGAGAGGGTGAAATCCCCGTACGCGGCATAGTGAGCACTCCGTGGGGCGGTACCTGAGTACGGCGGGGCACGTGAAACCCTGCCGGAAACCGGGTCGACCACGATCCAAGGCTAAATACTGGATACGACCGATAGCGCAGCAGTACCGTGAGGGAAAGGCGAAAAGAACCCCGGCGAGGGGAGTGAAATAGAACCTGAAACCGTAAACCCGCAACAGGTCAGAGCCGGAAGCAATTCTGGTGATGGCGTGCCTTTTGTAGAATGAGCCTGCGAGTTATGATAGCGAGCGAGGTTAAGGGATGGGAGTCCCGGAGCCGCAGGGAAACCGAGTGTGAAAAGCGCTAATTTTAGTTCGTTGTCATAGACCCGAAGCCAGGTGATCTAGTTACATGCAGGCTGAAGGCAGGGTAAAACCTGTTGGAGGGCCGAACCCTAGTCTGTTAAAAAAGGCAGGGATGACATGTGACTCGGAGCGAAAGACTAAACAAACCTGGAAATAGCTGGTTCTCCCCGAAATGCCTTGAGGGACAGCCTCATCAAAATCTTACGCAGGTAGAGCACTGGATGGACTAGGGGGCTTCACCGCCTACCAAACCCAATCAAACTCCGAATGGCGTAAGACAACTGATGGGAGTGAGACTGCGGGCGACAAGGTTCGTAGTCGAGAGGGCAAGAGCCCAGACCGCCGGCTAAGGTCCCGGATAGTATGCTGAGTGTGAAATGATGTGTGATGGCGAAGACAGCCAGGAGGTTGGCTTAGAAGCAGCCATTCCTTAAAAGAGTGCGTAATAGCTCACTGGTCGAGTCATGA
>Ga0082212_10000132_pt1 | contig 113151 bp, 99 predicted proteins | sample TergutNt197P3_FD_71548 | JGI IMG/M metagenome (GOLD analysis project Ga0082212, IMG submission 71548) | Neocapritermes taracua P3 segment gut microbial communities from Petit-Saut dam, French Guiana - Nt197 P3 | ecosystem: Host-associated > Arthropoda: Insects > Digestive system > Gut ...
AATTTTTCGGCAATTTTATCGGCGATTCCGCTATAGTCCTCTTCAAAATAAGCGTCATCTTCGCGCCCGTTGTGGATAAACCACAACACATCCAAAAACGCAAAAAACGACGATTTCGGCGCGAAGGAGTGAAACAAAATGGTTGAATAATACGACCTCCGCGACAGCGTCCCAAACAATACATGCTTTGACACACGGCCAAAGAAGCGGTCCATGGCTTCACATATTTTAGTACGCGGGAGCCACTTCGTCGCCCACGGCGAGTTTCCGAACAGCTTCTTTTGAATAAATACGTATAAATTATCTTCCCCTTGTAAATCATAGTCCCGGCAGATATTGACAATGGCAAGCGTAGTTAGGGCAACCGTTAGGGTGGTATGCCGGCCTGTCCCGGTCGAATATATACCGCTGACAATATCGTACAAGTCGCTAAGCTGCTCATCGGATAAGATGAAATCTCCTACCGCGAGCGTTTTGTCCCGGTCGATGATGCGCCCGATATAGGAAAAATGCTTGCGGCAGTTTTCTCCGCCGTAAAGATCCCCGTAGCAAAGCTCGTTGATTATCGCCGTCTTTTGCTCTGACGTGAGCATGAATAACACCTCGCCGTATTTTCGTCCCGGGGAGGATGGCCTCCATGAACTGCAGATTAATCCTGCTGATTATTATACTACTTTTTACCCAATCCCAACAGGTTTCTGAGGTTTTGTGTCAACCTAGGGGTTTATGGTAAACTGAGGTAGAAGATAGTGAGGAGGCAAACACCTATGGCAAATCCATCAACAGCCACAGGAACTATGCGCCTGGCAGGCGTCTGGAACGAACGTGCGATATGTTTATTGAATCCCGTTGTGAAATCCTGGTGTTCCGGAGAGTGGTATATTGAGTCCAGTGGTTCCTTTCATCCCGATTGCGGTTTTCACGCATTCATACGACTACTGGCGGCTTAATATCCAGCCGCCAGACCATCTCCACGCGGGTCCGTCGCGCCATACTTCAGACCCGTTTTCTGATCAACCATAATCGCGCCAGCGTGTCCCATAGTATCGGTAAAATCATCCACCTTGGTGACAGGATGCCCTCGACGCTTCAACTCGGAAAGGACTTCTTCCGGAACACGTCCTTCTATTTTCAGGTCATTTGAAGCAGCCCCCCAGGTTCTACCATTAAGCCAGCGTGGTGCAGTAATCGCATCCTGCGGGTACATCCCGAAATCAACCACACGGGTTGCTATGGCTGCCTGGGTCTGAGGCTGGCCTTCTCCGCCCATGGTGCCGTAGATAAGATAAGGCTTATTATCCTTCAGCAGCATGGCTGCATTTAATGTATGGAATGTCCGTTTCTTCGGTTCCAGTTTGTTGACATGCGTACTGTCAAGCGAGAAGAAACTGCCGCGATTCTGTAGGAGAACACCTGTTCCTTTCGGCACAATGGCAGAACCGAAGTCGTGATAAATACTCTGAATGAGTGAAACAGCATTGCCATCCTTGTCAACAACACCTAGCCAAATGGTGTCGCCTTTCGGCTCAAGCGGCTTTACGCTTTGCGCAGACTGGTCCATCCTGATGCGTGCGGCCTGCTCCTGGCCATGTTTTTTGGACAACAGCCGCTCCAGCGGAATGTTGACGAAATCCGGATCAGACAAGTATTTGTCCCTGTCGGCAAAAGCTTCCTTGGTCGCTTCGACAATGACGTGATAATAATCCGCTGTTCCTTCACCGAGCTTCTTCACGTCAAAATTATTCAGGATATTCAGAATTTCAAGCGAAGCCATTCCCTGTGTGTTAGGTGGCAGGTTGTAAGCTTTGTAGCTACGATAATCGACTGTGAGCGGCTTAACCCAGTCTGCGCGATGATTGGCAAAATCCTTTTCAGTCAAGACACCACCGTTAGCCTGGAGATCCGCTACGATTTTTTTAGCGATCGAACCCCGGTAAAATACATCTGCCCCCTCTTTTGCAATTAGCTTGAGAGAACCCGCCAAATCAGGCAATTTCATGATTTCGCCCACTTTGTAAGATGATCCATCGGGTTTTAGGTAAGTCTGACGAAAACCGTCAAAACGCTGCAAATTACGGAATTCGGAATCGTTCGGATTAACATTGATTTCACCCCAGCGCTGTAACGAGGGAGCGACGGGAAACCCATTTTCAGCATAAGAAATAGCGCTGTCAAAGAGCTTGTTCCATACTATCCCGGTATTGCCCATGCTGCTGCGAGCATACTTGTGCGCGGCATCCCATCCCGAAACAACACCGGGAACCGTATTGGCAGCAAGATATCCACGCGCAGGAATTTTTTCCAATCCTTTGCTCTTGTAAAACTCAATACTCGTTTTTTCACCGGAACGGCCACTGGCATTCAGTGCTTTTACCTCGCCGGTCTTTGCGTTGTATATCAACCAGAAGTTATCACCGCCAATCGTATTCATTTGTGGATAGACAACCGCAAGTGTCGAAGCCGCTGCAATCGCTGCATCTACGGCATTTCCTCCCTGTCTCAAAACAGCCAGTCCGGCTTCAGATGCCAGATAATGTGGTGTCGTTACAACGCCATTTTTTGCAATCGGATTAATGCAGCGTGAGGCCGTTTCGCAGTACTTACCTGGTGATTTCTCCGCAAGCGCCTGCCCCGTCACAGACAGGCAGCCCAAAGCGATGAGCGATCCTATTGTGATGTTTTTGCTTGTCTTTTTCATATATACCTCTTCAAAAGTGATGAAGCATTTCTTTTATCCATATCAATTGATATATCATTTAATTAATCTGATATGTCAGATAGGCATTTTGAGTATACACTTTTTTGAAAGCACACAAGCATCCTAAGTGGAAAAAAGAATCTCTTTTCCTGTTTTCAAAATACAATTCGGGAATATCGCATCTTGCTTTTTCTCATGTGCGTTTAATCGCTTCCCATAAAAACCATATGGATATATTTGAAAATAAAATGCCCAGCCAAGCTCAAAAAGCTTACGAGCTTATCGAAGAAATGATCGTCAATCTCAAATTGGAACCCGGTCAGAAAATTTCTGAAAACCTGTTGAGTGAACAACTCGGTATCGGCAGAACACCTATTCGCGAAGCTTTGCAAAGGCTTGCCTATGAGGGAACAGTTATTATCATACCCCGTTCCGGCATTACCATATCTGAAATCGATATGACAGACCAGTTCAGATTAATTGAAGTGCGGCGCGAACTGGAGCGCATCATGGTTATCCGCGCCGCACAATTTGCCGGCACAGAAGAAAAAAAGCACTTTGCCGTCCTGAGCACAGCATTTCTGAAAGCGGCCAAAACCAACGATGAAAACCTGTTCATTCAGACTGATAGAGAATTCAACCATCTGCTGGCCTTTTCCGCCCGTAATAAATATGCAAAGCTAGCCATGTCAGCCATCCAGGCTCAAACCCGCCGTTTCTGGTTCCTTTATTTTAAACACTTCGGCGACCTGCCGAAAACATGCCGTCTGCATGCCGACATAGCCAGTGCAATTGCCGAAGGAAACGAAGAAAAAGCAAAAAAAGCCTGCGACCGTCTCATTGATTACGTCGAAGACTACACCACCCGGACAATCAAAGCCATTTGATTACCTGGTTATTATTTGGCTCCCTATTCCAACTTTATTGATTTTCATTTTGTGTTATCGCAGGCAGTGCGATAACATAGAGAATGTTTTCATCAATAACTGCCAAATATCTGCCGAAATGCACATGCTTGCACCAGGCAGAAACTTTCAAACAATGTTGAGATCTATTTGTGTTTATTGTGGTTCACGCATGGGAAAATCCGAAGTCCATGCGGAGGCTGCGCGAGCACTGGCCCAGGAAATGGTCAATGATAATATTGCCCTCATCTATGGAGGAGCCAGAATCGGTTTAATGGGCATTCTTGCAGATGAGATACTACGGTTAGGTGGAGAAGTGACTGGCGTTATCCCCAAAAACCTGCTCGAAAAAGAGGTCGGGCATGATGGCCTCACCCGCCTTTATATTGTTAAGGATATGCACGAAAGAAAATCCATGATGGCCGATCTGGCTGATGGATTCATCGCCATGTCCGGCGGTATGGGCACACTGGATGAATTGTTTGAAACCTTTACCTGGAGCATGTTGGGTTTGCATAAAAAACCCATCGGCATTCTGAACATCAACGGCTTTTATGACAGTTTGATCGGTCTGGTGGACCATCTGGTCAACCAGGGATTTCTTGAATCCCACTATACCAATACGCTGTTCACGGCATCTGACCCCAAAGCGCTTGTCAATAAACTCCGCGAAGCGCCCGCTACCGAAGAAACAGAAAGCAAAACCGCTGCGCGTTTTCTAATTTAAGACAACACAGAAAAAGCCTGTTCAAGATCAGCGATCAGATCTGAAGTTTCCTCAAGGCCAATATACAGCCGCACCAGTTGATGGCCGTGATAATTCCAATCCTTGCGTGTAACAGGAATACGGAATGGCGCGCACAAACTGTGTTCCCCACCCCAGCTAAATCCCAATTTAAAAAGCTGCAATGCCTCTACAAAACGGTCTGTTTGCGCTTCGGTATAACGCTTATCAAAGAGAATGGAAAACAAGCCGCCTGAACCGGTAAAATCCCGCTTGAAAAATTCATGCCCCGGACAATCCTCAAACGCAGGATGTAATATACGGCTGATCTCCGGACGCGTCTTGAGCCATGTGGCAACTTCCATCGCCGCATCGCCATGTTTTTCAAATCGAAGCTTCATCGTAGGAAGATTGCGCAAAACGAGATACACATCATCTGCGCCTACCCCCATCCCTAAACGCATATGCGCCAAACAAAGCCTGCGGTACAAATCGTCATCCCGCGTCATGACGGCGCCCATAAGCAAATCGGACGCCCCCGCCTGGTACTTGGTCAAGGCATGCAAAACGACATCTGCCCCATGCCCAAAAGCATCAAAAGCCAGCCCGGCAGACCAGGTATTATCCAAGACGACAATAACGCCTCTATCGTGCGCCGCCTTGCAAATAGCGGGAATATCCGGCACTTCCATGGTAACCGAGCCCGGCGTCTCAGCCCAGATCAGGCGGGTATTGGGCTGGATCATTTCGGCAATGCCGGCACCTGTCATTGGATCATAATAGCGGGCAGTTACCCCAAAATCTTCCGCCAGCCAATCACCCAGTTCACGATTAGGGTTGTAGACATTTTCAGGTATCAATACATCATCACCCGCACGCAGAAAAGCAAAATCCACTACGGCAATGGCAGCCAGTCCGCTAGGAGCCAAAATACAGTGTTTTCCCCCTTCTATTTCCGCCAGTCGCGCTTCCAGCGTAAAGGTCGTCGGTGTACCCTGGAGCCCATACGTATAAGCATCTCGTCTCTGCCAGTCGCGGGCACGCATGGCTGCAACACTTTTGAAAAGCACAGTTGATGCACGATATACCGGCGGCGGGAAAGCGCCAAAATCAGCGGGAGGCTGATAATCACTGTGAAGGAGCCTGGTTTGACGTTTTTTTGATTTATTCATATGCGATCTTCCTGCATCATTTTGCTTGCGTGCAATTTAGCTTGGACTGAAAAGACCGGACTTTTCCAGCGTCTTTGCTTTGATTCCAGTATGCGGCCTAAATGTGACAAATCCGTAACGCAAAATCACCCCCATTTGCTCTTACAGGCCGCATTAATCCCCAATATTATTATCAGGACTTTATAAAGAACAAACAACACATGCGGGATTCTTTTCCAAGGTAAAACTGGACCATTCCATTTTGAGTGCGTCCATAAGCAACAAACGACCCGCAAGTGATTCACCTATTCCTGCCGCCAGTTTGACAGCTTCCGCAGCCTGCATGGTTCCCAGTATACCTGTCATCGGAGCGAAGACGCCAAACTGCGAGGCTTTCCTATCATCAAAATCAAGATCTGATGAATAAAGGCATGAATAACAAGGCGAATTTGCGTCACGCATATCATAAACAGATATTTGTCCTGAAAAATGTAAGGCGGCGGCAGACACCAGCGGACGCATGAATTTGACACAAGCACGATTAATCAGATGACGGGTCGCAAAATTATCACAGCAATCAAGCACGATGGTTGCTGCTTCGACCAGCTCATCAACACTTTTTTCATTTAACCGTTCCATCACTGGATAAATCTGCACATCCGGATTAATCCAGTTCAACGTCTGTTTAGCTGACAGCGCCTTGGGAATACCGATTCTGTCCGTCCCATGAAGAATCTGTCGCTGCAAATTGGTCAGATCAGCAACATCATCATCTACCACCGTAATCTTCCCGACTCCTGATGATGCCAGATAGTAAAGAGCAGGAGACCCAAGTCCTCCCGCTCCCACAACCAGCACATGCGCTTTCATGATCTTTTCCTGGCCCACTTCACCCAATTCACTTAAAAGAATGTGCCGGGAATACCTGCTCATTTGTAACGAATCCATAATCTGCTTCCACCGCCTTTTCGGTTTGATTCAAAAACCAATCCTCAAAACCATAAAAAATTTTTTTATCGAGAATTCATATACTATAATTCCTGTAGGAATTATAGTATAAGGTAAAAAATAATGAAGATTGAAACCTTGCTGGCTCAGGCCGGCATACATCGGGATCCCCAAACCGGCGCGATCTCAACACCTATATACCAATGCGCCACTTTCAGTCATCCGGCATTAGGAAAAAGCACTGGATATGACTATTCTCGCACAGCTAATCCCACACGTTCAGCCCTTGAGTCGGTTTTACAGGAAATGGACAAGGGTGAACGCGCATGCGCATTCGCTTCCGGAATAGCGGCACTTGATGCAACATTAAGGCTTTTGCCTTCTCACAGCCGGATTGTCGTCACCGAAGATCCTTATGGAGGCACAATCCGTTTGCTGGAACATTTTTATAAAACAATCGGCATTACTCCGCTATATGTAGACACATCCGACACAGATGCTACCATTAAAGCTCTTCAGGAAGAGGGTGTAAAAGCGCTTTTTCTCGAATTGCCGACCAACCCTCTTCTCAAGGTCGCGGAAATCAGCAAACTCTCGGAAGCTGCTCATAAAAAAGACTGTATCGTCATTGTCGACAATACCTTTTTAACGCCCTATCTTTTTCGCCCTCTTGAGCATGGGGCAGATGTGGCTGTTTACAGCGCCACAAAATATTTGGGTGGACATAACGATCTCGTGGCGGGAACGGTCACCACAAAAAGTGAGGCTCTAGGCAACCGGCTTGCATTTATTCAGAACGCCACAGGCGCATCACTTGGCCCAATGGATTCCTGGCTGCTTTTGAGGGGATTAAAAACCCTGGCTTTGAGAATCGAACAACAGCAGGCTAATGCCCAGAAAATTGCAGAATATCTGCGCAACCATCCAAGAATCAAAAAAGTCTACTATCCCGGGCTCATTGACAGCGAAGGACACACCAGACTTAAACAGCAAGCCAATGGATTTGGCGCCGTACTTTCATTTGAAGTCACCGAACCCGAACGCATTGCCGCCATCCTTGAAAAAACAAAAGTTTTTTCTTTTGCTGAAAGTCTTGGCGGCGTTGAATCCCTGATCACCTATCCGGTCGCTCAAACACATGCAGATGTGCCGGAAGATACGAGACAACGCCTTGGCATCAATAATAGCCTGCTGCGACTATCTGTCGGAATCGAAAATGCAGCAGACCTGATTGCCGACTTGGAAAATGTCCTGTGAAATAAAAGCATGTCCTGATAATGGACGGTGAGCAGCAAACAGCATTTGCGGCTCACCCATGTCCCGAACAGGCTTTACCGGCAAAATCAGTCAGAAAAGAAGCGACAAGTAGCGTTCACCCGTATCCGGCAGCAATGCGACAACGGTTTTTCCTTTATTTTCCTCGCGGCCGGCAATCTGCATGGCAGCCCAAAGCGCGGCACCTGAAGATATCCCGACCAGAACGCCCTCGAAACGGGTAATAGCGCGTGCCGTCTCAAAAGCATCCTCATTTTTCACGCGAATGATGGTATCAATCAGGTCTGTTTTCAGGACGTTAGGCACAAAGCCTGCTCCAATTCCCTGTATTTTATGCGGCCCACTGCGTCCCCCTGACAATACCGGCGAATCATCAGGTTCAACAGCGACAAGCTGGATAGATTGATTATGCTGCTTCAGCCACTCTCCGACCCCTGTTATCGTCCCGCCTGTACCAACACCGGCGACAAAAAAATCGATTTGTCCATCGAGGTCATCCCAAATTTCAGGACCGGTTGTTTCAAAATGAGCCTGAGGATTCGCTTCATTTTCAAACTGCCCAGGGATAAAACTATTGGCAATACCCGCAGCCAATTCGTGCGCCTTTTCAATAGCGCCTTTCATGCCTTTGGCGCCATCCGTCAACACCAGTTCCGCGCCATATGCCTTAAGCAGGCTTCTTCTCTCCATACTCATGGTTTCCGGCATCGTCAGGATCAGACGATACCCGCGTGCGGCTGCGATCATGGCCAGCCCAATACCGGTGTTGCCAGATGTCGGCTCAATAATGACTGAATCCGGTTTCAGTTTCCCCGCATTTTCTGCCGACTGAATCATGTACTGGGCAACACGATCCTTGACGCTACCGCCAGGATTAAAATACTCCAGTTTCACAATCAGCCTCGCTTTCAAGCCATACTGCCTGGAAAATCGGGTCAACTCCAGAAGCGGCGTCTTTCCAATCAGCTCAGAAACGCTTTGATATACGTGTGCCATTTTTCCCCTCATATATGCTTGTCACTCAAGTATCCGACCGCCCCATACTGTGCCGCAAGCATACTATATAAATCCTATATATTAAATAGGATTTATATAGTAAATAGTCTCATCAACCGTTACGAATACCTCGTCATTAGAAACTGACGTTTATTTTCCATTCAGATAAAGTAATCCGGCATTCTCTTTTCTTTTTGAGCCTTTGCCAGATCCTCAAGCGTGATGCTTTTCAAATACTGACGGAGATGCTCATGCAGATCGCACCAGAAATCATTCGTTGCACACTGGCTCATCCTGTTGCAAACATATCCCTTTTCAAGGCAAGGCGCCGGGGCAAAACTTCCTTCCGTTGCCTGCAAAATATCGCTAACCGTCATATCTGAAGCTTTTTTGGCAAGCCTGTAACCTCCCTGAGCGCCACGCATGCTCAGAAGTAAACCCGCTTTTGTCATCAGAGAAACGATCTGTTCCAGATACTTCAGCGAAATATCCTGGCGCTGGGAAATATTCTTAAGGGAGACGGAACTGTCATTCTCATTCAGAGCCAGTTCTACCATCAAACGCAACGCATATCTGGATTTGGTAGAAAATCTCATAAATTAAAATACCTAAACTTAAGTAGGAATAATATGTCATCTTAAACGATGATTGCATATTATTGCCCAACCCTCCTGATAACGACCATCGGCATCACGAATTTTGCGGGCACCGTCCCTTCTCAAAGCAGCTAGACAGACTCCAGCTCTCCCCACATATCATGCGCATCTGCACTCGTGATTTTGACATTGACAAATTCGCCTGCTTTCAATTTTTTCCGCATCCCTTTCGGCTTTTTGACATAGACCACCCCATCAATCTCCGGCGCGTCGGCAGAAGACCTTCCGACTGCGCCACCACGGATTGGCTCATCCAATAAGACGCGTACCGTTTTTCCGATTTTTTGCTGTAGTTTTTCACGCGAAATGGCTTCCTGCATCATCATGAGCTGCGCCCTGCGTTCCTCACGAACGGTTTGCGGCACCGGATTTGCCAGTGCATTTGCTGCCGCGCCTTCTACCGGCGAATAGGAAAAACATCCAAGCCGGTCTATTTGGGCCTCTTTGAGAAAATCCATCAGGTAGCCAAATTCCGCCTCTGTTTCTCCCGGGAAACCGGTAATGAATGTGGAACGGATGGTTATATCCGGACACATTTCACGCCATGCAGCAATCCGTTCGAGATGCTTTTCACCACTGGCAGGCCGCTTCATCCTTTTTAACACATCCGGATGCGCATGCTGCAAAGGCACGTCAAGATAAGGCAATATCAGGCCATCCCTCATCAACGAAAGCAATTGGTCAATATGGGGATAGGGATAGATGTAATGTAAACGAATCCAGGCATCATACCGTTGCGCCAGATTTCCCAGCGCTTCCGCCAACTGGGTAATGTGCGTCTTAATTGGCCGCCCTCCCCAAAACCCTGTCCGGCATTTCATGTCCAGACCATAGGCACCGGTATCCTGTGAAACCAAAAGCAGTTCTTTTACACCTGAATCAAGCAGCCTCTCCCCTTCAACTAGAATATCGCCAACAGGACGCGTAACGAGCTGGCCTCTAAGCGATGGAATAATGCAAAAGGTACAGCCGTGATTACACCCTTCGGAAATCTTAAGGTAGGCATAATGCCGAGGAGTCAGCTTGACGCCTTGCGGCGGAACCAGATCAACAAAGGGTTCATGCGGTCGCGGTAAATGCTGGTGGACAGCGTGCATAACCTCTTCCAATGCATTGGGTCCGGTTACCTCCAGCACATCCGGTAAGGTTTGATGGATAAATGTTTTGCCTTCACGATCTTTTCTGGCACCTAGGCAACCGGTCACAATCACCTTGCCGTTTTCAGACAATGCCTCGCTAATGGTTTCGAGCGATTCTTCAACGGCTGCATCAATAAATCCGCACGTATTGATAATAACAAGATCAGCTTCGCCATAGGTAGCAACCGTCTCATAACCTTCTGACCGCAAACGTGTCAAAATATGCTCGGAATCCACCAGCGCCTTGGGACAGCCCAACGAAACAAAACCAATCCTTTTTCGTATACTCATTTGATAAGATGTCTTTCTATTTGCAATACAAACCGTATTATGGCGGGAAGGAGGCCATTCTGTATGAGAAGCCCTACCTCAACCAGATGCAGCTTGCCATTCTACCCGTGATACCATCACGACGATATGAATAAAAGCGGGCCGCATCAGATACCGTACAAAAATTTCCCCCGCTGATTTTTCTGACATCATGCTTTTCAAGTATCTTTCTGGCAAGGGCATATATGTCAGCCAGGTATTTACCAGGCTTTTCGATTTGAGGTTTGAAATACCTCCTATTGTCTTTATCCCCTGCTACAAATACTTCCAGCACATCCGTGCCGACTTCAAAATGATCAGGTCCGATAGCTGGTCCCAGCCACGCCAATATCTCACCGGCTCCATAGCGGCGCATCGACCGCAGGGTTTCTTCCAGAATTCCTTTAGCCAGACCGCGCCACCCGGCATGTGCTGCTGCAACCACCCTTCCAGCCGTATCGCAAAACAGTACCGGCAAACAATCAGCCGTCTGGACAAGGCAGATAGCATGGCGTTTTGTTGAAAAGCTCGCATCCGCATCCGGTAAACCTGATACCGATTCCACACGAACCACTGTCGTGCCATGCACCTGATTCAGCCACAATGGTTCATTCGGCAACCATTGCCTGATCCGGTTCCGGTTTTGTTCAACACAATCCACCATATCTCCAACATGCATAGCCAAATTGAGGCCGCCTTCAGAAATTCGCCTGCCATGATAGGGATGAGGACTGACGCCACCATAACGTGTTGTGGAAAACCCGCATACATTGTCGGGGGCGCTCCAATCGGGGAAAATCAAATCAAGTTCGTTTTTCATCTTCTGTTTCTATGATTCCCGCTTCACTGAGCAGCGCGGCAAAATCATCCGGAACAGCAGCCTGCCATTCATATTCCTGGCCGCTTACGGGGTGAATCAATCCCAATTTCTGCGCATGCAGCGCCTGTCTTTTAAAGAATGCTGACAAATGCGGCTTGCCGTAGACCGGATCACCTACCAGCGGAAATCCCGCTGACTGCATATGTACCCTGATCTGATGGGTACGACCGGTTTCCAGTCTGCACATCAACAAGCTGACATCCATATTGCCCAGCCGGCCTGTCGACAAACGTTTGTAATGCGTTACAGCTGTCTTGGCGTGCGGACTCTGGGATACCGCCATTTTGACACGATCGCGCGGATGACGTCCAATAGCCGCATTGATAGTCTGCCCAGGTGAAGGTATGCCCCAAACAAGCGCCAGATATTCCCTGCGAACGGTTCTATCCTGCAATTGACGTACCAGACTGGTTTGAGCCTCCAATGTTTTAGCAAGCACCATGAGGCCGCTGGTATCCTTGTCCAGACGGTGCACAATGCCGGCACGAGGAATGGCCGCGATAGCCGGAAAATGATGCAAAAGCCCATTTAACAGCGTTCCTGACCAGTTGCCGGAGGCGGGATGAACCACGAGGCCCGGCGGCTTATTAATGATCATGATATCCGGATCTTCATGTATGACCCTCAAATCCATCATTTCGGGTTGGTATGCCATTTCCTCGGCAGACGACTGCGGCAAAACCACAATCTCCTCATCCCCGATCACGCTGTGCTTGCTTGGAAAATGTCTCCCATTAACGGTAACAAAACCATCATCAATCCAACGCTGGATGCGCGCCCGGGAAAACTGTGGCAGAAGCCTGGTCACGACCTTATCCAGACGTTCTCCACTATCTCCCACTGTCAGCAAAAAGCGGTATACTTCCTTTCGTTCAGGAAATTCGTCGAGGTCTTCTTCCTCTTCAATGCTTGTTTTTTCCTGGTAAGGCATATTCAGGCTCTCATTTTTTTTCACTTTGGTCTATATCAGCTATAATCTTAAGATTATCGAATCATTTTTGTGCCTTATTCACATTTTGCAAAAATCATGCAAAAGAATCTATTAAAATTTTTCGCCACCATCATGGTTCTTCTCATCGCCGGCTGCGGACTGTTGCCCGATGAAATTGATGAGACTGTATCCTGGCCTGCCAGCAAATTGTACCGGGAAGCCAAGGACATGATAGCAGGAGGCGACTACGAAAAAGCCGTCAAATATCTTGAAAAGCTGGAAGCGCGCTATCCCTTTGGGGTTTATGCACAACAGGCACAGATCGAGATTGCCTACGCTTATTATCGCGATAATGACCAGCCGCAGGCTCTTGCTGCCGTCGAGCGCTTTATCAAGCTGCATCCTAATCATCCTAATATCGACTACATGTATTACCTACGCGGTTTGATCAACTTCAACGACCGTGTGGGCATCATGAATTTTGCATTTAAACAAGATTTGTCAGAACGCGACTCCAAAGCGGCACAAGAAGCTTTTGATTCATTCAAATTACTGGTTACCCGTTTTCCGGATAGTATTTACGCTCCGGACGCCCGTATCCGCATGCGTTACCTGTTGAATATACTGGCACGATACGAAATTCACGTCGCCAAATATTATTATAAACGGGGAGCCTATGTTGCCGCCGCTAATCGCGCCCAGGGCACCATTGCCAAATATCCGGACTCGCCTTCAAGTGAAGAAGCGCTCTTCATTATGGTGCGTGCTTATGACAAAATGGGGTTAAATGACCTGCGTGATGATGCCAACCGCATTTTTCAGCAGAACTACCCCGACAGTGTCTTGCCTTCTGGAGGAACAAAAGGCCCCGAACCCGTCTGGTGGCAATTCTGGTAAAACCTGTTTTTTGAACAATTTGCTCGTTGTTTCATCCAGTACCATTTTGTTTCTCATAACAATATGAAAACTGCTATATCAGTCACACCTTTATCCGGCAGCACGCTATTCATTGTGACCGCCCCTTCCGGTGCGGGCAAATCATCTCTGCTTCAGGCACTGACAAAGCTGGATTCCACCCTGGGGCTCTCTATATCCCATACCACACGCCCACCCCGTCCCGGCGAGGAAAACGGCAGGGAATATCACTTCACCACACTCTCCAATTTCCTGGAAAAACAGCGCAACGGTGAATTTCTCGAATCAGCTGAAGTGCATGGTAATTATTACGGCACATCTCGCCACGCTATTTTAGAACGTCTGACAGCCGGCAAAGACACCTTGCTGGAAATCGACTGGCAGGGTGCATTGCAGATCAAGAAACTCATTCCAGGTGCCATCAGCATCTTCATTTTGCCTCCTTCCATCGCCACACTGGAAAAAAGGTTACATCACCGCGGACAGGATTCACCCGAAATCATCGCCAAAAGGCTCCATGCAGCGAATGGTGAAATATCACACGTCTCCGAATTTGATTATGTTATTATTAACGATGACTTTGATTTCGCGCTTTCCCAGCTAATGGCAATTATCAAAGCCGCTCGCTGCAAACTATCACGACAAGTTGTAACCCATTCCGAATTATTTGAGCAATTCGGTATCATTTCTGATATCAATTAATTTTCTATTCTTATTATCAGGCAGGAGTATTTATGGCCCGCATTACTATTGAAGATTGTCTTGACCATATTCCAAACCATTTCGAACTCACGCTATGCGCAACATACCGCGCACGGCAATTGTTGCAGGGACACACCCCTTTGGTTGATGCAAAAGACAAAATGTCTGTTCTCGCATTGCGGGAAATCGCAGCAGGCAAAGTCGGTACCGAGATGCTAAAAAAAGTACCCGGCTAACTTCTTGTCCCAGATCACGTTCTTTTGCGGCAGCCGTGTTTTTTTTCACAGCTGTGTTATCGTTAAAGCATCACTGAATACTTTCATCTATGCTGATGCCAGATAAGTCCGGTCTTTCTTCACGCCAAAAGGAAGAACCCCGCGTTCTTCCTGCAAGTAACGCGCCACTGACGGAACCGCCAACTATTCCTACGGCATTGTCAGCACCTGTTGATCATAAGCCTATACCGGGCGTCGCGACCTTCTCTCACCTTACCCAAAAACTTGAAACCTATCTCTCAAAAGCGGATATGCAGCGTGTGAGAGAAGCGTTTCGTTACTCGGATGAAATGCATCTTGGGCAAATCCGCAAATCAGGTGAACCTTATATTTCGCATCCATTGGCCGTTGCGGAAATCTGTGCAGACTGGAAACTGGATACACAAGCCATCATGGCCGCTCTTCTTCACGACGTCATGGAAGATCAAGATGTCAAACTTGAAGAACTGATCGAACGGTTTGGCGCGCCGGTCGCCGGATTGGTTGACGGGCTGTCCAAACTGGAAAAGCTGCAGTTTCAAAACCATATTGATGCGCAGGGAGAAAACTTCCGGAAAATGCTGCTGGCTATGGCAAAAGATGTGCGCGTCATTCTAATCAAACTGGCGGATCGCCTGCACAATATGCGCACACTGGATGCCATGGATATTTCCAAACGTAAGCGTATCGCCCGCGAGACCATGGAAGTGTATGTCCCCATTGCGCACCGGCTTGGCATTAATAACCTGTACCGCGAAATGCAGAATATGGCTTTCCATAGCCTGTATCCTTATCGCTATGAAGTCCTGGAAAAAGCCGTTAATACCGCACGGGGGAACCGGCATGAAGTATTGGGCAGAATTTATGATACCGTTGGCGAAGAACTGAAAAAAAACGGCATTCATGCGGAACTCTACAGCCGGGAAAAAACCCTTTACGGCATTTACCGCAAAATGCGTCAGCAAAATCTGGCATTCTCACAGGTTTTAGATATCTACGGCTTCAGAGTCGTCGTTGATACGGTCGCGGCATGCTATGCCACACTCGGTGTCTTACATTCCCTTTACAAACCGATGCCCGGCAAGGTACAGGATTACATTGCCATTCCCAAGCTGAACAAATACCAATCTCTGCACACCACATTGGTTGGCCCCTATGGTGCGCCGGTAGAATTCCAAATCCGAACGCATGACATGCACCATGTTGCTGAAACCGGCGTCGCAGCGCATTGGCTATACAAAAATCCAAACGAAAATCTGACGGATATTCAAAAACACAGCCTCGGCTGGCTGCAATCACTTCTGGACATTCAGCAGCAAACCGGTAATTCAGCCGAATTTCTGGAACACGTCAAGGTCGACCTGTTTCCGGATTCCGTCTATGTTTTCACGCCAAAATCAGAAATCATTGCTTTGCCGCGCGAAGCCACTGCTCTGGATTTTGCCTACAATATTCATACCGATGTGGGTAACCAGACCGTTGCCGTCAAAATCAATAATGAACCAGCACCGTTACGAACCGAACTTAAAAACGGCGATATCGTTGAAATCATCACCTCTCCCACATCCCGTCCCAACCCTTCATGGTTGTCATTTGTCCGGACAGGGAAGGCCCGTTCGTGTATCCGCAGCCACCTGCGATCCATTAACATAACCGATTCCATTGAACTTGGAAAACGGCTCCTAAACCAGGCGTTGCAGTCTGTTGATATGAATCCCGCCATACCTCAGCCCGTTGTCGAAAAACTGTTATACGAAACCGGCTCAAAAACGATTAATGACATTTATATGGATATCGGTGTGGGTAAACGGCTTGCTGCACTGGTTGCCCGCAGAATTATCGGACTCACCGATGAGGTCAAGCGTAAAAAACGGTCTAAATCGGAAGAAGAAAAAAAAGAACCGAAGACGAGAGAACCGCAACCTGTCATTATTTACGGCAGCGAAGGCGTGAATGTTCAACTTGCAACGTGCTGTCTTCCCATTCCCGGCGATGTCATTATGGGAGAGCTGAATATGACACGCGGGCTGGTGGTTCACAATGCCGAGTGCTCACAGGCAAAAAAATTCATTTCCAAAGAACCCGAAAAGTGGATCAATGTCGCCTGGGGCGAGGATCTCAATCGCAGTTTTGACTGCCGGCTGAGAATAATGGTTCATGAAGAAAAGGGCATTCTGGCTCGTGTAGCGGCAGAAATCAGTGAATCCAATGCCAATATTGTGCATGTCAACATGGAAACGCAGGAAGACTTTACTACCTTGCGATTCACCGTACAAGTTGAAGACCGAACCCATCTGGCCAACTTAATGCGACGGGTCCGGCATATTCCTGGCGTCACTCAAATCGGACGTGAGCGCAATTAAGCCTCCTGCCGCTTCCTTTAATGCAGGATCACCTTGGCAAATTTGCGCTTGCCGACCTGAACAATAAATGTGCCGGCCTCCACCTTCAAACCACGATCATTGACAACGGCACTGTCAATCCGGACCCCCCCCTGGTCAACCATGCGAAGCGCCTCTGAAGCAGACGCGCACAACTCTGCCTGTTTCAGTAATTGCCCGATACCCATAGGCGCACCGGAAATATTGACAACCGGCACATCATCCGGAATGCCGCCACGTGCACGCAGCATGAAATCTTCCAGCGCCGACTCTGCAGACTGCCTTGAATGAAAGCGCGTCACAATTTCCTGCGCCAGTTCAACCTTCGCGTCACGAGGATTACGTCCGTTTTTCACTTCTTCTTTAAGATTACTGATATCGGAAAGTGACCGGAAAGAAATCAGATCATAGTATTTCCACATCATTTCATCAGAAATACTCATGATCTTCGCAAGCATGATATTGGCCGGCTCGGTAATGCCAATATAGTTACCTTTTGACTTGGACATTTTCTCCACACCATCGAGCCCCTCAAGAAGCGGCATCGTTAAGATGCATTGCGGTTCCTGGTCGTACATCCTCTGAAGTTCACGACCAACCAGCAAATTGAATTTCTGGTCTGTCCCGCCTAATTCCATATCTGCATTCAGCATGACCGAATCGTAACCCTGCATGAGCGGATAAAGCAGTTCATGGATGGCAATGGGGGAACCGGTCTTAAAACGTGTTGAAAAATCATCACGTTCCATGATGCGGGCAAGCGTATAGTGGGAGGACAGTTGAATCATATCACGCGCCGTCATCTTATCGCTCCATTCGGAGTTGTAGCGGATTTCCGTTTTTTCCGGATTCAACACCAGACTGGCCTGACTAAAATAAGTCATGGCGTTTTCCTGTATCTGCTCACGTGTCAGCTTGGGCCGTGTGACATTGCGCCCAGACGGGTCGCCAATCATCGACGTAAAATCGCCGATCAAAAAAATGACGGTATGACCCAAATCCTGTAACTGCCGCATCTTGTTTAAGACAACCGTATGCCCCAAATGCAAATCCGGTGCTGTCGGATCAAGCCCCAACTTGATTCTCAGCGGCTGCCCCGTCTTCTCGGAACGCGCCAGTTTCTGCGCCAGTTCTGTATCAACCAGCAATTCTTCCGTACCTCGTTTAATCACCGCCAGCGCTTCTTTAACAGCTGATGAGAGTGGCAAATCGTTAGAAATTTCGGGAGGCGAATGTTTTTTATTCATTTTTTTGCTTCGTGTTTGTTATAATGCTGTCTTAAATCAATATTACCTTCTGTTAAGATTTTTCTTGGAACAGAAAAAATCTTGCTAAAAAGAGATTTTAACTGATTGTTCCACGAAGAGAAGAGGATTTCATGCGCGATGTTTTTCAAAAAATAAGCTTAACTCTTTTAGGCACAACAAGAAAAACCCGTATCGTTTCAGGTGTATCGCTTTTGCTTGGCATATTTGCCATTGGCGCTGCCGCTGTCGCGCCCAGTGCACCGCCTGATACCAGCCATATTGAAATCCGTTCCATTTCCGAAGAAATCAAACTTCCTTCACTGGCAGAACAAATCGCCACACTCAGCCAGGAAAAACACTATTTTATGCGGGAAGAAAAAGTCCGTACCGGTGATACGCTCGGCTCCGTGCTAACCAGATTAGGTGTGGATGATGTCGCCGCCATTGCATTTATCAAGTCGGATAATATCGCAAAAGAAATGCTGCAGCTAAAAGCCGGAAAAGTCATTCAAGCCAAAACAGATAATGCCGGGCAATTGCACTGGCTGTACATGTCCACTACGGATAAAGACAATATGCCGAGTGACATTGTTGTGACGCGTACCGAAAAAGGTTTCATCTCATCAAATGATAATGTAGCGATTGAGCGGCGTATTGAGATGCGTTCCGGCGTGATTTATTCCTCATTGTTTGCCGCAACCGACTTGGCGGAAATTCCCGACATTATCACTCACAAGCTAGTAGACATGTTCGCCACCAATATTGATTTCAGTTCGGATCTGCGCCGGGGTGACCGTTTTAATATTGTGTATGAATCCTTCTGGCGAAACGGCACCCTCCTGCGTTCGGGCCGCATTCTAGCCGCTGAATTCATCAATGCGGGCAATACCTATCAGGCTGTCTGGTTTGACGGTATCGGCAGCCGGTCAGGCGGTTATTACAGCTTTAACGGCAAGTCGCAGAAAAAGGCTTTCCTGAAATACCCGCTTGCTTTCACACGTATCTCATCTGCGTTTTCCATGCGCAAGCACCCCATCACCGGCTCGTGGAAACAGCACAAAGGCATTGATTTTGCCGCCCCTACCGGCACCCCGATCCGCTCAGCAGCTGACGGAACGGTCGAATCTGTCGGGCGGCAGGGCGGTTACGGCAATGTCATCGTTATCAAGCACTGGGGAGCTTACACAACAGCTTATGGCCACATGAGCCGTTTCAACCCGGATATAAAAAAGGGGACCAAGGTCAAGCAGGGCGACATTATTGGCTATGTCGGTTCAACAGGCATGAGCACCGGCCCGCATTTGCACTATGAATTCCGGGTCAATGGCGTGCAGCACGATCCAAGACAGATTGAGATGCCGAATATCCAGCCGCTGACTGCCAGCGAAATGGAACAATTCCGGATTGTTGTTGCCGACATGCGTCATCGTTTCTCGCTCATGAATCCCGGCAGTGCCTATGAAAAAGTGGCTGCAAAATAGTCTTGGTAAATTACAACGATCCTGATAACCGTCTTTATATAGGCCTGATGACCGGCACCAGCATGGACGGTGTTGATGGTGTGCTGGTCGCGATTTCGGATAGTTATACAGGCGGCTCTTTACCGCTAATGGCGACAGCGCACATCCCTTTTAGTGAACCGCTTTGTCATCTCCTGATGTCCTTACAACGATCCGGTGATAATGAAATCGAACACGAAGCCATCGCGGCTAATGACCTTGCCAATCTATACGCGCAATGCGTTTTTCGCCTGCTAGATCAAGCTCGCCTCTCTCCAGACTGTGTGACAGCTATCGGCGTGCATGGACAAACCATCCGGCACCGTCCAGAACTGGGCTATACCTGGCAAACCAATAACCCCGCCCTCTTAGCCGAACTAACCGGCATTGATGTCATCGCGGATTTTCGCTCCCGCGACCTTGCTGCCGGCGGCCAGGGTGCACCACTCGTTCCCGCTTTTCATCGCGCGTTTTTTGATCGTAACGGCAATGCCTGCACTATCGTCAATATTGGCGGCATCGCCAACGTCACCATATTGGGAAGCGATGGAAAAACAACCGGTTTTGATACGGGACCAGGCAATGTGCTATTGGATGCCTGGATCGCAAAAAACCAGAATCGGCTTTATGATGAAAATGGAACATGGGCTGCAAGTGGTAAACCGGATAGAGAATTGCTGGCGCTCATGCTAAAAGAACCCTTTTTGTCCCTTCACCCGCCAAAAAGCACCGGTCGCGACCTGTTTAATGCAGAATGGATTGAAGCTCAACTATCCTCTGCTCTCGAATTCACCACTTTATCTCCAGCAGACATTCAGGCAACCCTTACTGCATTCACTGTTACAACCATTGCCGATGCCATTAGCCGGCATGCTCCTGGCACAGATCAAGTCTTTATCTGTGGCGGTGGCGCTAAAAACACACACCTTGTCAGCCAGCTTCAGGCGGCACTCAAGCAATCGATGCCGGATACGAAAGTCATAACCAGCGACACGGCCGGTATTGATCCCATGCATATTGAAGCTCTGGCTTTTGCATGGCTGGCCCACCGTTTCACCAACAGACTTCCCGGCAACCTTCCGGATGTGACCGGCGCACATGGCTTGCGTATTCTCGGCGCGCTCTATCCTGGCTTGTACAACGAGCATGCCGGAATCCCTACCATCACAGCAAGTATGCAAGAATGATCGCCCTGCTCCAGCGCGTCAGCCATGCACGGGTTATAGTCGATGGCGATACGGTCGGTCATATTGGAAAAGGGCTGGTTGTTTTGCTGTGCGCTGAACGCGGAGATACGAAAAAAGAAGCGGATAACCTGCTTAATCGTCTGGTGAACTATCGCGTTTTCAACGACAACAATGGCAAAATGAACCTCTCCCTGATCACTGTTGAGGGAGAATTGTTATTGGTTCCGCAGTTTACCCTGGCTGCCAATACCCGGTCAGGAACCCGGCCTTCTTTTTCTCATGCGGCTCCGCCCGATATTGGCCAGCACCTGTTTGATTACTTTGCCCAACAAGCGAAAGAAAAGGGTATAAAGGTCGAAACAGGCCGCTTTGGCGCCCACATGGAAGTCGAACTGGTCAATGACGGACCGGTCACCCTCTGGCTGCATGTGCCACCTTCTTTTGATGGCACCCACTAAAAGTTCAGATAAATGGTACGAAAACCACCCTCATCTGGCAAAATAAGCATATGTTATCGTAAAAACGACCCGAAAAAGGAGAAAACATGAAAATATGGAGTCATTCTTTCAAGGACAATCAGGCCATCCCTCCCAAATACGCTTTTGGATTGATTGACCCTCAAAACCATGTTGCACTGTCAGACAACCATAATCCGCACCTGGCCTGGAGCGAACTACCTGCCGGAACGAAATCCCTCGCTGTTATTTGCCACGATTATGATGTTCCTTCAAAAGGCGATGATGTCAACCAGGAAGGCAAAAAAATTCCTGCTGATCTACCGAGAGTCGATTTTTATCACTGGGTCCTGATTGATTTGCCTCCAACTTTGCAATCTATCAGTGAAGGGGAATTTTCCAGCGGCATCACGCCTCGCGGCAAAAGCGGCCCCGCTGCTCTGCATGATGCACGGCAAGGCATTAATGACTATACCCCCTGGTTTGCCGGCGACAAGGATATGTCCGGCGATTACTACGGATATGACGGCCCCTGCCCGCCCTGGAACGATACGATACTGCACCATTATGTTTTTACCGTCTACGCGCTGGATGTGGGCAAATTGCAGGTAGGGGACAAATTCACCGGTCCTGACGCCATGACAGCCATGGAAGGCCATATTCTGGCTAAGGCCAGTATGACCGGTATTTATACGCTCAATCCTGAATTAGCCGGAAAAATCTGAGTCTGTAAAGACATGGACATGGACGGTTCAACCGAAATTCTGATTATCCGTCACGGACAAACAGAATGGAATGTGACCAAACGCTTGCAGGGACACACCGACATTCCTCTAAACGAGAAGGGCATGGAACAGGCGCTTGTACTTGCCCAAACGTTGCAGAAAGAAAAACTGGATGCCGTTTTTTCCAGCGATCTTCAACGCGCGCGGAAAACCGCAGAGGAAATCGCAAAATGGCACAACCTGCCGGTTCAGGTCGATATGGCCTTTAGGGAACGTTCTTATGGCGCCTTTGAAGGACTCAGCCGCGAAGAAATTAAAATCCGTTATCCAGAATCCCATGCAGCCTGGTACGCAGCAGATCCTGACCATGTCTTTCCACCCGGAGACCGTCCTGCCGAGAGCATACGTTCTTTTCACAATCGCGCTATGGAGTCCATTTACGGGATTGCAGGACAATTTACAGGAAAAAAGATTGTCCTGATTGCCCATTTCGGCATTATCGAGTCGGCCTACCGGGTTGCCCACCATTTACCGCTCGAAACCAGAAGCCGTGTTCCCATCTCCAATACCAGCATCAACCGTTTTCTGATCCGTGAAAACCGAATTGAGCTGCTGAAATGGGGAGATGACGACCATCTGGAGTCCCCGCAAAAACCGGTCGATTACCTCAAACATTTTTGAAAAGTCATCGAAGTTCTGCCTATTTTTCACGCAACAGCTTTGCTAGAATAATTGATTTTCAAGTTTCATGTCATGCAACTCGGCCCCTATACCCTTCCCAACAACGTCTTTGCCGCTCCCATGGCAGGCGTGACAGATCGCCCGTTCCGTCAGCTTTGCCGCCAGCTCGGTGCGGGGTATGTCGTATCCGAAATGGTCGCAGCCAATCCCTTATTGTGGAAATCCGGCAAAAGCATGAAACGGATAGCACATCTGGATGAGACTGAACCTCGGGTTATTCAGATGACAGGAGCCGACCCTCAAATGATGGCCGATAGTGCACGTTACCATGTTGAACAAGGCGCCCAGATCATCGATATCAATATGGGATGCCCGGTAAAGAAAGTCTGTAACAATTGGTGTGGATCAGCACTTCTGCAGGATGAAAAACGCGTGGCCGCCATACTTGATGCTGTGGTAAAAGCGGTAGACGTTCCTATTACCCTGAAATACCGTACCGGATGGAACCGTGAAAACAAAAACGCCGTTAAAGTGGCACAAATGGCTGAATCCATTGGCATTGCCATGTTGACCCTGCACGGACGGACTCGTGAAGATGCTTATCGTGGAAATGCCGAATATGAAACCATCGCCCAGGTCAAAAAAACCGTTGCCATTCCTGTTGTAGCCAACGGTGATATTGATTCACCTGAAAAAGCACAAAAAGTGCTGGAAATGACTGGTGCCGACGCGATCATGATAGGCCGCGCTGCACAGGGCAAACCCTGGATATTTCGTGAAATTACACATTACCTTCAGACGGGAAAACGCATGCCTGAGCCCTCCGTTGAAGAAGCTCACCGCCTGATACGTCAGCATTTATTAGAACATTATGCATTTCATGGTGAAATAGTGGGTGTACGGAGTGCGAGAAAGCATATAGGATGGTATATTAATAACCTACCCAATTCGGAAGCTTTCAAAAAGCAAATCAATCAAATTGAATCCTGTGAAGCCCAACTCAGGAATGTTGATGTATTTTTTGAATCGCAGTTGAAGTATGGTGAAAAATTACAATACAGCAAACATACGCAAAAGTTGATTTACCCGGACGCCGACTTTTCGCAAACTCGTCAGTAATAAAAATGAGTAAAGAGCAAATTCAGGAAATCGTATCAAAAAGTCTGCAAGATTATTTTGAAGTTTTAGATGGACAAAAACCCATCGGCATTTACAACATGATCATGCACATCGTTGAAAAACCGGTTCTTGCTGCTGTGATGGCCCACGCCAGAAATAACCAGTCACTGGCAGCGGAAATGCTGGGCATCAACAGAAACACGCTACGAAAAAAGTTACTTGAGCATGAGTTGTTGTAGTTTGTGCTCCGGCATGCCCGCATTTGATTCCAATTATTTCACTTATTCTGATTTGTCATGACCCGATATGCCCTGATTTCCGTCTCTGATAAAACGGGTGTCGTTGATTTTGCCCGTGCGCTTACTGATATGGGAATAACCATCCTCTCTACCGGCGGCACAGCTGACCTGCTCCAGAAAAACGGCATTGCCGTAACTGAAGTAGCCGATTACACCGGATTCCCAGAAATGCTGGATGGCCGCGTTAAGACATTGCATCCCAAAATACATGGGGGCATTCTTGCCAGGCGTAATCTGGATGCACATACTTCAGCCATTACAAAACACGGCATTTCTGCCATCGACATGGTCGTAGTCAATCTTTATCCCTTCCAGCAGACGGTTGCCGCTCTCCAGTGCACACTGGAAGATGCCGTTGAAAACATTGATATCGGTGGACCGGCCATGTTGCGTTCTGCCGCAAAAAATTATCGCGATGTAACGGTTATCTGTGACCCGGCTGATTATGCCCATGTGCTCGAAGAAATGAAAAATCACGACGGCATCCTGACGGAAAACAGCCGTTTTGAACTAGCCAAAAAAACTTTCTCGCACACAGCCCAGTACGATGGCGCAATCGCCAATTACCTATCCAGCCTGGGTAAAGACAAAAAACACACCGAACGTAACCTATATCCTCAAATGCTGAACCTTCACTTTGAAAAGGTACAGGAGATGCGATATGGGGAAAATCCGCACCAGTCTGCTGCTTTTTATCGTGAGCGGACCGTTCCCTATGGCACGTTTGCCGATTACACGCAATTACAGGGAAAAGAGCTTTCCTACAACAATATCAGTGATGCCGATGCCGCATGGGAATGTGTCAAAGTATTCAACGAACCGGCCTGTGTCATCATCAAACACGCCAATCCCTGTGGCGTCGCCATCGGAAACAATCTAGCCCAGGCTTATGAAAAAGCGCTCCGGACCGATCCCGAAGCGGCATTTGGGGGCATTATTGCCTTTAACCGGGAACTGGATCAGAAAGCGGCTGAAGCGGTCGCCAATCTTTTTGTGGAAGTATTGATCGCGCCAGCTTTTTCACTTGAAGCCCGAGCGATCTTCACCAACAAGAAAAATGTCCGCCTGCTGGAAATTCCTCTTGGTAAAGACCTGAATAAATACGAAATCAAGCGGGTTGGCGGAGGATTACTACTGCAATCCCCCGATGCAGCTGATATCGCCATATCAGACCTGAAATCCGTCACCCAAAAACAACCTGACCCCCAACAATTGCAGGATATGCTCTTTGCCTGGCGAGTCGTCAAATTTGTGAAATCGAACGCTATCGTTTTTTGTCGTGACGGCATGACCATAGCCATCGGCGCCGGTCAGATGAGCCGGGTAGACGCCGCGCGAACGGCTGTCATGAAAGCCGGCAATGCCGGCCTGTCATTGGCAGGAACCGCCGTTGCATCTGATGCTTTTTTCCCGTTCCGGGACGGACTCGATATCATAGTTGATGCTGGAGCGACATCCATCATCCAGCCGGGCGGCTCCATACGTGATAAGGATATTATTGACGCAGCTGATGAACGCGGCATAACAATGGCTTTTACTGCTATACGCCACTTTCGGCACTAACCGCAGCCGGCCAATCAGGGACATAACGGCACATGAGAATTCTCGGCATTGATCCCGGACTGAGAATAACCGGTTTTGGGATTATCGAAAAAAAGGGAATGGATCTCTCTTATATCGCTTCCGGAACGGTTCACACACCGACGCAAGCAGATTTGCCTGAACGCCTAAAAACCATCTTAAACAGTATCGCCGAAATTATCGACACATACCATCCACATTGCGCCGCCATTGAAAAAGTATTTGTGAATGTAAACCCTCAATCCACATTGCTGCTGGGGCAGGCAAGAGGAGCCGCCATTTGCGCGCTCGTCAAAAGCAATCTGACCATATCGGAATATACCGCGCTACAGATCAAGCAAGCTGTTGTGGGCCACGGAAAAGCCCAGAAAAAACAGGTGCAGGACATGGTGAAACGCCTGCTTTCCCTACCGGCTCCGCCCAAAAGCGATGCCGCAGACGCGCTTGGTGTCGCCATTTGTCACGCTAATATGTTTGACGCACTCAATGCCATGCATGAAGCCGCCGGACTAAAATCAAAAAGCGGATTTCGTATCCGGCGCGGGCGACTCATCCGGTAGCAGATGTGGTATATATAAAATCATTATCCATTTTTCCGGAACGCACTCATGATTGGTCGTATTAGTGGCATCCTGCTCCAAAAAACACCTCCCGCCATTCTTGTTGACTGCCAGGGCATTGGTTATGAAATCGATGTATCAATGGGCACGTTTTATAATCTGCCGGCTATAGGCGAAAAAGTAACCCTCTTTACCCATCTCTCGGTCAGAGAAGACGCCCATCTTTTGTATGGGTTCGGCAGTCTTGAAGAACGCGGTCTATTCCGTCTGTTGATCCGCATCTCCGGTATCGGCGCCAGAACAGCGCTTTCCCTGCTTTCCGGCATGTCTGTTTCAGAAATGGTGCAGGCGGTAGCTTTTCAGGATACAACACGCTTTTCCCGTATTCCCGGCATCGGCAAGAAAACCGCCGAACGGTTACTGCTGGAACTGAAAGACAAATTGGGAGCTGATATGGATATCGCCAGAGACCATGATGCCGCACAGAGCGATAGCATGGCCGACATTCTCAATGCCTTAATTGCGCTGGGTTATTCTTCCAAAGAAGCCAACACCGTACTCAAACAGATACCGGCTGACAGTTCCGTTTCGGATGGCATCAAACTTGCACTCAAGGCCCTGTCAAAAGGATAATCACTGACAGCCTGTTATTGAAAGAACCTGCATGAGCATACAAACCGACGATTTCAGTGAACAACGAATTATTTCGTCGATACCTGCGTCGCCCAATGAAGAAGCCATTGAGCGCGCGTTGCGTCCCAAACATCTGGATGAATACGTCGGCCAGCATAAGATTCGCGAGCAGCTTGAAATATTTATCACGGCAGCCCGAAAACGCAACGAAGCGTTGGATCATACGCTCCTGTTTGGTCCTCCTGGGCTGGGCAAAACCACACTGGCCCATATCATTGCGCGGGAAATGGGAGTAAACCTGCGCCAGACATCCGGGCCTGTGCTCGAAAGACCCGGCGATCTGGCCGCCCTTCTAACCAACCTCGAAGCCAATGACGTGCTGTTTATTGATGAAATTCATCGCATGTCACCCGTTGTGGAGGAAATCCTATATCCTGCACTTGAAGACTATCAGATCGATATTCTGATTGGTGAAGGACCTGCCGCGCGCTCTGTCAAACTGGACCTCCAGCCCTTTACACTCGTCGGCGCCACCACAAGAGCAGGAATGCTGACCAACCCGCTTCGGGATCGTTTCGGTGTCGTTGCCCGTCTTGAGTTTTACAATACCGAAGATCTGACCCGTATCGTCATGCGAAGCGCCGGTCTGCTGAATACACCGGTTACAGAAGAAGGCGCACAAGAAATCGCGCGCCGCGCACGCGGTACCCCCCGCATTGCCAACCGTCTGCTTAGACGCGTCAGAGATTATGCAGAAGTCAAGGGAACCGGTGAAATCACCCGTAAAATGGCCGATGACGCCCTGAAAATGCTGGATGTCGATCCAGTCGGATTGGATGTCATGGACCGGAAGTTGCTGGAAGCCGTGCTCTTCAAGTTTGGCGGCGGCCCTGTCGGCATCAACAATCTTGCTGCTGCAATCGGTGAAGAAGTCGATACGATTGAAGATGTGCTTGAACCTTATCTGATCCAGCAGGGTTATCTACAGCGCACGCCGCGCGGCCGGATGGCAACGTCAATCACTTATCGCCATTTTGGCGTCACGCCTCCCTCTTCCAGTCCCAATGCAGAATTGTGGGATCCTTTACAGGACCGTCCAACGTGAATAGAAACGGCTGTATGACACCCATTGATGTTGCAGTTGGCATTTTGATGCGGGAAAACGGGGAAGTGCTTTTGGGCAGGCGGCCAAAAGGCAAGCCTTATCCGGGATATTGGGAATTTCCCGGCGGGAAGGTTGAACCAGGCGAAAGCATTGAATCTGCCCTGAAACGGGAATTTATTGAAGAACTGGATGTGACGATTTTGTCACAGGACCCCTGGTGTTGTGTTGAGCACGTCTATCCGCATGCCCATGTCCGCCTTCACTTTTTCATCAGCAAAAATTGGCAGGGACAACCCAAAAGCCGTGAAGGACAGGAATTCATCTGGCAAAGCCACATCCATGTCGAACCATTGCTTCCGGCAACCATTCCTCTGATTGCCTGGCTGGACAAATATCGTTTTCCTAGGGTCAGCCCTCATTAATATGTCGTCGCGAAAAGTTGATTTTTTCCGTCTGCCAAGGCGCAGGGACAAAATGGGACGATGGCGTATTGAACATACGGCGAGTTCTATTTTGAACCGGCAACACAGGCAGACGGGAAAGGGCAGCTTTGCAGCAGACATATTAATGAGGGCTGACCCTAATTCCTGACTATATGTATATTGCCGCCAGCGCATAAATCAGCGATAATGCACAGGCGTTGCCGGAGTGGCGAAATTGGTAGACGCACGAGACTCAAAATCTCGCGGGGGTGACCCCGTGCCGGTTCGATTCCGGCCTCCGGCACCACAATAAAAATAACAATAAAATCAAATGGCTGTAATAATTCCAAACTTCAAAAAACTCGCTTTTAGCGAGTTTTTTGCTTCTCATCACGGAAATGGAAAGTGCCAACTTACAGAAAAAGACCTCTGCGAAACAAAACCTGCTTCTAGTCGCATCTAGTTTAAACTACGGCATCTTCTTCAGGATTTTTCACCGATTTCAACTGCGCTTCAGTCAGCGTAATACGGGTATTCCATGTTTGAGCCGACCAGGTCGTTGCGCCGCAATCATCACAAGCCGGCCCGGTTGCGCCTCCCTGTGTCCGCCATCCATGCGGCATCCCCTTGCCGCCGCAAAACGGACAAGGCAAAAGCGGCGGTTCTTCGGCTGCGCCTTTCCAGACAGCTGAAAATATCTCGGCAAATTCCGTTAATGCGCCCATCATGGCTTTGCCTATCCGCATACAAAAAATCAGTATCAACAGAACCGGCGTCAGGAGAATCATCAGGAAACGCCTGATCAGCGCGGACTGAATATGGATTAGCGGGATCATAAAAGCGATTGCTTTGGGACAGTTTAAAATAAACGGGCCGCTGAAAAACGCAACAGGCCGTAACCGATCATCGTGGCGAAATACCGATCAGGATAGCGTTATCTGCATCAATATACTGACATGCCATCCTTGTCAGCCATCTGTTTAATACAGTTTGCCTTTACTCTTGAGGTATTTGGTCGCGACAAAACCAATCAGCGCGGCAACCAAAAGGGTATCCAGAACCCATGCGTGAATCCCATCTTCGCTGAAATTGGTGGAAATCACCGAATTGATCGTCACAGTTGCGCCAATAACGAGTGTGAGAAGGAACAAATGCAGTTTTTTCATGATCGTATCTCTCATGCTTAAATACATAAACGGGCGCTGTGACCTTATCGGCTGACTTGCCCCAATTTTATAGTTTAACAGTTAACAGGCAAATTGATCAAAAAAATCACCGGCCTGTCTCTGCATAATCCAGGGTCAGCCCTCATTAAATTGTCGTCGCGAAAAGTTGATTTTTTCTGTCTGCCAAGGCGCAGGGCCAAAATGGGACGATGACGTATTGAACATACGGCGAGTTCTATTTTGAACCGGCAACGCAGGCAGACGGGATAAAGCCGCTTTGCAGCAGACAATTTTATGAGAGCTGACCCTAAAGACGCTTAACGTCAATGACACCCGGCACGTCTCTGAGTACCTGGATAACCTTGTTCAGATTGTTTGTCGAGGAGACTTCTGCTGTAAAGGACATGCGCGCCTGTCCTTTGCTGCTTTGGGTATTCACGCCAATCACATTCAGTTTCTCCCGCATGAAGATATCGGAGATATCGCGAAGCAATCCCTGGCGATCTCTGGCAAGAACAAAAATATCCACCGGATAAACCGTATCGGGATCAGTTGTGCCCCAGCTCGTCTGGATAACACGCTCTGGTGATTTGCTTTGCATTTCCAAAAAATTCTTGCAATCAGGCCGGTGGATGGATACACCCTTTCCTCGGGTAACAAAACCAATAATCGAATCCGGCGGCGCCGGTTTACAGCATTTTGCCATCTGAGTCAGCAACCCTTCTGCCCCAACAACGAGAACGCCGGACTTGGCTCCGCGCATGATACTGGATGCCTGACTTTTTCTTGGAAGAACAATATCCTCCGTTTTAGCTTCCTTAAGCGGTTCTTCATCATGCAAGGCTTGCTCGATCGCGCGTGTATTGATCTTATCCTTGCCTGCCGCCAGGAAAAACTCCTCTACCTTGGCATAACCCAGTTTATGCGCCAGATATTCCAGATTGACTGATGTTTTGCCTTCCCGCTGCATGACTTTGTCGATCATGCTACGTCCGGTAGCGATTGTCTCTTCATGCTCAATCACATTAAACCAGGCGCGAATCTTGGTACGGGTTCGTGAGCTGACTGTAAAACCAGGAGTAAGCCAGTCACGCGATGGCCCGGCATCCATGTTTTTTGTTGTAATAATTTCAACCGTTTGCCCGCTTTTTAAAGGGACATTCAGTGATACCATGACACCGTCAACCCGCGCTCCACGGCAACGGTGCCCGACATCAGTATGAACCTGATAGGCAAAATCAATAGGCGTCGCCCCTTTTGGTAAATCAATAACCCGTGCATGCGGCGTCAGCACATAAATCCGGTCATCAAGCGTTGTCGCCTTGATTTTCTTGACCCAGTCGCTGTGCACATCTTCTTGTTCTACAATGGAATCCGCTACTTCCGTTTTCCACGAAAGTAACTGGCGCAGCCAGGAAATCTTTTCATCATACTGTTGTGCCGTAAAATCGGAGCCGCCCGTTTCTTTGTATCGCCAGTGGGATGCAACACCGTATTCGGCAAAATTGTGCATCTCCTGTGTACGTATTTGCACTTCCAGTGTCTGGTTATCCTCCGCAATGACAATCGTATGCAACGACTGGTAACCGTTTGGCTTGGGACGTGAAATATAGTCGTCGAACTCCTCCAGGATCGGTGTCCACATCCTGTGAACGATATCCAGTACGGCAAAGCAGGTCTTGATATCCGCAACAATGATCCGAAGTGCCCGAAGATCATGCATTTGTTCAAAATTCAGCGATTTTCCGTGCATCTTGTTCCAAATGCTGTAAATGTGTTTGGGACGACCAGAAATGTCTGCTTTGATTCCAACCGCATCCAGCTCTTCCCTGACACGCTCGACGGCCCACTCAATGAAATTCTCACGTTCTGTCCGCTTTTCTTCCAGCTTTTTTGCGATGGCCGTATAGGCCTCAGGCTTTAGAAAACGAAATGACAGATCTTCCAGTTCCCATTTCATCTGCCATATGCCGAGCCTGTTTGCCAGCGGCGCATACAACTCCAATGTTTCACGGGCATACTGTTCACAGACTTCATTTTGTTTCTTGATTTCGGCAATGTAGCGTAAACCAGCGACCCTCGCGGCCAACCTGATTAGTACCACACGCATATCAGATGCCATTGCCAGCAGCATTTTCCGCAGAGTCTCTGCCTGATCTTTGCGGAACTGAGCCGCATTTTTACCGCTAACCTGCTGCTGAAGTAAACCACTGCTGATGTCCTTGAGCCTTAAGAGCTGTCGAACATTATCAACAAGATTGACAATATCCGCTCCAAAGCGGTTTTCAATTTTTCCCCATTCTTCAGGACTGATCTCAGGAAAAGGAAACAGCAAACCGGCAATACGGGTTTCCGAATCCGTATTCAAAGTCGCCAGAATAAGGCAAACCGTACTGACGAAATCAATGACAGGCTGCCCCGAATCGAGCTTTTTATTCCGATATGTTTCGATGGCAAACTCATACGTTTCCATAACCAGTTTGCCAGACTCAGGCGAGAGTCCCGCCGCAATTTTTTCCTTGATATTAATAAAGGTGATGGGTGAGGCCATATTCCGTATACCTGTCTTTTTCGTCTTTGTAATTCTTCAAAGAAACACTATAACAACCAGCCTATTATGACAAAGAATAAAAAGAGCAAAAGCCACAACAGTAACGCTCGCCATATCAGGCCGATTGTATTCTGGAAAAAACGGACAGAGGGCTCTTCACCTGGCTGGCTTTCTGTTTCGCCCTCTTCCAAATCGATGGCACTGATATCAATGGAAACGACTCTGGCTGCTTTTTCATCCGGCGCGCCTAGCCGTACACCCAGTGCGCCACCGCCTGCCGAAAGCAGCACACCGATATTTTTATTTTCCCAGCGGTCAGCAAAGTTGCGCCATGAAAAAATGGCATCTTCAAAATTACCCATTACGGCAAAACACATCGCTGTCAGTCTCGCCGGTATCCAGTCTATCCAGAAAAAAATGCGGGATGCAAAACGCCCAAAAGCCTCATGCTGGACATCCCTGTTTTCTGCCCAAGCCCGAACGAGATAGGCAGCCAATCTGTAAAATACAGCGCCGGCCGGCCCCAGAAAGGGGATCATAAACCAGAAAAACACGCCAAAAACATGCTGATGGGATGTCAAAAGCGCCCTTTCGATGGAAAGACGGATGATTTCAGGCGTTTCCATCGCACTGGTATCCCGTCCGCTCCATTCCGCCAGCAACTTTCGCGCCTTGACTTCATCACCCACAATCAAAGCAACCTGAATGGCTGAAAAATACTGGCTGTAATCCCTAAATCCCATGCACAAATACAGAATCAGGATATTGAAAATCAGCGCCAGAAAAGCATTGACATAAAGACAAACCCAATAGATGGCCAATACAGGCAAAGTTATCCCCAAAACCAGGGTGAACCAGCCGATCCTGCCGTGTTGCAGATGTCCCGCATTAAACCATGTCTCAACTTTATCAGCCAAAGCACGAACAGCCCCCAACACGGGATTACTCATCCGCATCGGTTTGAAATGATCAATGACAAGTGCAAAAAGAATCGAGAAAAAAATCATGGTAATTCCGAACAACACCTTAAGTTGCTACAATACCTCAGCATCCTGCCGGAATCAAACCCGGCCTTTTTGGATGGATTTCCGCACCAGCTTGCACAATCACGAGCCCGACGCATTTTTATGCCCGCATAAAATGGAACAGATTGCGCAATATACCTGCCGTGGCTCCCCAGATCATGTAGTGCTTATAAGGAATGGTGTAAACCGTCCGGCGACCGACTTCTGGAAATTCGGCAGAACGGCGCTCATAATGTGACCCGGTCATAAGATAGGAAAAAGGCACCTCAAACACTTCTGCGACTTCCATAGGATCGGTACGAATTACAAAGGGAGGGCGAACAATGGCTATAACAGGCGTAATGCGGTAACCGCTTCCCGTTCTATATTCAGGCAAAGTTCCTAAAATTTCGATCTGTTCGCGTTCAATTCCAACTTCTTCTTCCATTTCCCGCAACGCCGTTTCAATGCGGGATGAATCGGTCAAATCCACGCGCCCGCCAGGAAAGCTGATCTGCCCGGCATGGTCATGCAGATGGGCCGCACGGCGTGTCAGCATCAACCACAAATCATCTTCTTTTTTAGCCACAAGCGGAACCAATACTGCCGCAGGAACCCATTTGTTTTGTCCTTTTGCTATGAATTTCTCAAGCAAATCCTCCGGTTCCCATTTCAGAGGATTAGCAAAACGGTAACGCAACCACCCGACATTTAGCCTATCTGTTGACACAGCCGGTTCATCAGCGACTGAATCAATGGCAAAATTTTCGGGGTTCATACCCAGTTCAGCCACGTTTCCTCCTTAAATGCAAAAGGGGCACCGGTTGCGATGCCCCTTTTATCCGACACTAAAACCGGCTTATTCTGCTGCCTGCTTGGCAACCCGGCTGGGCAGTTTTTCCTTGATACGTGCGGATTTGCCTGAACGCTCACGCAAATAATACAGCTTGGCACGACGAACGTCACCACGACGTTTGACTTCAATCGAAGCGATTTGCGGCGAATATAGCTGGAATGTTCTTTCCACACCTTCACCGGATGAAATCTTGCGCACAATAAAGTTGGAATTCAAACCACGGTTGCGGCGTGAAATAACAACACCTTCATAAGCCTGCACACGTTTACGATTGCCCTCAACCACATTCACGTTGACAACGACCGTATCACCAGGGGCAAAATCGGGAATGGTCTTTCCCAGACGTTCTATTTCTTCTTTTTCAAGTTGTTGAATCAGATTCATCTTATCTCCTATACCATCATGCCAGCATATGGTCTCTATCCGGCTATCTTTTTTCTATCCGGAAAGAATATCTGACAGAGGATGGTTCATTATACAAAGCGAACTCGCGTTCATGTTTACTGCAAATTAAAAACTACATGTTACTACCTAAAAAACTCTCATCCATTTCTGAAAGTAAACCGGCTGAACGTGCTCTTTCCAGCAAATCCGGCCGTTTCCGACTGGTGACAAGCAACGCCTGTTCCCGCCGCCATTTTTCTATCTCAGCATGATGACCTCCCATCAAAACAGGAGGCACCGCCATATTCTCATATACCGACGGTCTTGTGTAATGCGGGCAGTCGAGTATACCTGAAACAAAACTATCCTGTATAGCGGACAGATCATCATGCAGGACACCCGGCAACTGCCGGATCATGGCATCCATCAAAGCCATCGCTGGAATTTCACCACCAGACAGCACAAAATCACCAATACTGATTTCCTCATCAACACAACGCGCTATCAGACGCTGATCAATCGCCTCATATCGCCCACACAACAAAATCAGGCCCGGCTTTTCTATCAACTCGACCACCCGCTTATGGGTTAACGACCTTCCCTGCGGAGACAGATAAATGACATGGGGCATTTCAATACCCATTGCCAGTTGGTGTTTCCTCGCTGCTTTTACAGCCTTCTCCAGTGGCTCTGCCAACATGACCATGCCCGGACCACCACCATAAGGCCGATCATCAACCGTCCGGTGCCGGTCTGTGGTGAAATCTCTGGGATTCCACAACTTGAGCGAACATTTTTTTTCCTCAAACGCCCGTCGGGTAATACCTGATTCAGTCAAGGCTAAAAACATTTCAGGAAAAAGCGTGATCACGTCAAACTGCACCACACCTCCTCCGAAAACTGGCCATGCCCGACAGCCATTTAATAATCAAGCTCCCAATCCACTGTAATCGTCGCTGCTGCCAAATCAATTTTGCCAACAAACTTGTCGATAAAAGGAATCAGCAATTCACGGCGCTTTCCAGCGTTTTCTGCCATTTCAGCCGCATCAACCCGCAAAACCTGATGTACACCGTTATCCATCAGATCATGTACCGTACCTAACTGCTCTCCACGGAGATTAACTACTTTGAGGCCAATCAGATCAACCCAGTAAAACTCGTTTTCGTCCAACTGAGGAAAAAGACTGCGGGAAACACGGACCAGCGTTCCTTTTGCCGCCTCAGCATCCTCACGAAATTGGATTGTTGAAAGGCGCGCCAGCACTTCATCGGCATGCAGACGGGTCCTTAGCGCCTTCACATTGTGAAGCACCGGTTTATCCAACCACCATTCCGTAACGGTCAAAAGGGTTTCCGGATCGCCAGAATATGGCCGGATACGCACCCATCCCTGAACCCCGTATGCACCGGTTATCTGAGCAACCGTAATCAGATCGTCAGGTACTTGACTGTCTATTGCCGTTTTTTCGGCTAATTTATGCGGCCTGCTTTTGATTTTCACGAACCAGGCGCTCAACAGTAGCGCTCAGTTTTGCGCCAACACCCTGCCAGTATGCCAATCTATCGGCTGCGATATTCAGCCCCTTCTCATTTTCGGCGGCAAAAGGGTTGTATGTACCAATACGCTCGATAAAGCGGCCATCACGGCGGCTGCGTGAATCAGCAGCGACAATTCTGTAAAAAGGACGCTTTTTGGCGCCTCCACGTGCTAAACGAATAACGACCATAATCTTCCCAAAAAAAGTTCGTACGGAAAATTTTGAGATTATATCTCAAATTCGGATAAAAACCATAGAAAATGCAAAGCAGGATCAAATATCCTGATTCTACTGGCATCCTGCGAAGATAACGGGCACGACCCAAGTAAAAAAACAGCAGAAATCAGCCTTCCTTTGTTACGATCAGCTTTTGGTACAGATTACCGAAATAGGTTGTTTTACCGGTAATTTTATATTTTACATCGCTCGGAAAATAGTGTGTCAGTTCGTGGCGCCACATATCCATAGCAAAAGGCTCAAATAAAAGAAATACCAGACGCTGCCATAACCGAAGCGGATGCAGGTTATTCGGGCGATGAAACTCGACCAGCACTAATTTGCCGCCTGGTTTCAGAACCCGTAGTGCTTCAGAAAATGCCAGCCGACGCCGGTCTTCCGGCAATTCGTGCGGCAGAAAAAACATGAGTACCGCATCGTAACTGTTATCCGGACATTGCAGTGACGTAGCATCACATTGAAACACCCTGATCCGCTCGTCCGGTAATTTCAGTTTCCTGCCTGTTTTTTCCAGCTGGATCTGCAACACATCAATCAGGTCAAAATGCGCAGCAACACCAAGCTGCTGCTGCAAACGCGGCACAAGCTGTCCGTATGCGTTGGAAATTTGAAGCATCGTTCCCGTTATCGGCTTGGGGAACTCTTCCAGAACGGCGTTGACGAGGCGGGTGTAATTGCCGAGCAAAATGAAATTGATGAGAAAATCACGATCCCAGAACCAGACGGCAAGCGGATGCTCGTATGCCCACCAGTAAATCTTCCGCAAATAATCCGGTGTCTCAAGCGGTACAACCGGTGCATGAAAGTCTGGAAGCGAAACGCCTGATGTGACTGTCTGGGTCTGTTTCTCCACCTTCATTTTTTCACTCCATCCCTGATTTTTTATCAGACAAAAAACGACCTGCTGATATTTCCTTCATTTCCTTTGAGACATATCGTTACCCTTATCTCAAATTTATAGATTCTACTCTTTTATTCATGAACAGGTAACTTGCCCACAACAATATTGCTTTCATGCAACTTGTTTGCACATATTGTCCCCTCAGGACATAATTGAAACTGATGACTTCGATTTGCAGAATAAATTAATAGATCGAAAACAAGACGTGACGATGTATCAGGAGGAATTTGTATTTTTGTTTGATACACCTATCCTGGAAAGAAGTGATGACCGCTGTTTTTGAATAACCTATCAGCATGGGAAACAACGGATGAACGATTCAAAACCTGTACCTGCCCCGCGCTATTTTGCTGTCATTAATGCCGGCTCTTCCAGCTATAAGTTTTCCTTGTTTGAGGAAATGGACGATAATAGGCTGGAACGGCGAACTTTTGGCGAAATAGAGGGCGTCGGCAGTCACGAACCGTATTTCATCGCCCGGGATAGCAACCGCAAGATTCTCAGCCAGCACAGTTGGGGAACCAACCTGCCGAGCAATACCCTTCTTGAATTTTTGATTGACTGGATAGAGGCGCACCTCTCCCCAAACAAGCTTCGCGCTGTGGGTCATCGGATGGTTCATGGTGGTCCTGATTTTTTGGAACCGACGCTGATTACGCCGGAAATACTAAAGCGGTTGCAGCGGCTGATTCCGCTTGCGCCGCTTCACCAGCCCAGAGTATTGAATGTCATCAATTCCCTTTCCAAACGCGATCCTGATTTGTGCCAGGTCGTCTGTTTTGATACTTCTTTCCACCAGACCAACCCCTATATTTCCCGCCTCTACGGCATCCCTGGCCATTTGACCGAAAAAGGGATTGTGCGATACGGATTTCACGGCCTTTCCTATGAATACGTGATTGACGAATTGCGGCAGATTGCTCCGGAAAATGCTCGTGGCCGCACCATCATTGCCCATCTGGGCAGCGGCGCAAGTATGTGTGGCCTCGTCAATGGTAGAAGTGTCGCCAGCACGATGGGGTTTTCCACACTGGATGGGCTCGTCATGGGAACGCGTACCGGCACACTAGATCCTGGTGTCATCCTGTACCTGCTTCAGCATGAGAAGATGACGGTTGATGAACTGGAAACGATGCTATACAAAGAATCCGGTCTTCTGGGTGTATCCGGTATTAGCCCGGATATGCGGGACCTGCTGACAACAGGTAATCCGGCATCCCGAACGGCACTGGATCTTTTTGTCTATCGCGTCGCACGTGAAACCGGTTCGCTGGCAGCCGCGTGCAAGGGGCTCGATACGTTTGTTTTCACTGCCGGTATTGGTGAGCGCTCTCCCGAAATCCGGCTGGCAATATGCAAGCAACTCGGTTGGCTTGGCATTGAAATTGATGAGGAAGCCAACCAGGCCGGACACATTCGCATCAGCAAACCCGACAGCCGCGTTTCGGTCTGGATTATTCCGACTTTTGAAGAACTGATGATCGCACGGCATGGTGCTCGCATATCCGCCATGTGCACTGCTTAACAAGGTTGGCTACGTTTTTCCGGCCAGTTCCTGCAAGGGCCATCTGGGACGCACGGTAAAAGTATAATCCTTTTTTGCCGAGGCCGGATCGTTCATGATACGCATTGCGCCTGCAAATGCAATCATTGCGCCATTATCAGTACAAAATTCCATCTCAGGGTAATAAACACGGAAGTCCTTTTTCTTCGCCATCGCATTGAGTTTTGCCCGTAACTGCCGGTTGGCCCCTACCCCTCCTGCAATTACCAGTCGGTTGAATCCGGTTTCTTTCAATGCCAGCATACACTTTGCCGTCAGCACATCAACAATCGCATCAACGAGCCCGCGAGCAATATCCTGTTTTTTCTGTTGATCCAGCCCGTCACCATCTTTCCTAACGGCTGTCAGCACTGCCGTTTTCAAACCGGAAAAACTGAAGTTCAGATCTTTTGAATGCAACATAGGGCGGGGCAATGTGTATTTTTCAGCATTTCCTGTTTCAGCCAGAAGCGAAATTTCTGGACCGCCCGGATAAGACAGGCCCAGTAGCTTGGCGGATTTGTCAAAGGCTTCCCCGGCAGCATCATCGAGTGTTTCACCCAGCAGAGTATAGCGGCCCACGCCATCAATCCGCATCAATTGGGTGTGTCCTCCCGAAACCAGCAGCGCCACAAAAGGAAATTCGGGCGGATCAGATGATAATCGCGGAGAAAGCAAATGCCCCTCAAGATGATGAATACCGATAACAGGCACATCCAGTGCCATAGCCAGACTGCACGCAACTGAAGCGCCTACCAACAGCGCCCCCGCAAGACCAGGCCCCTTTGTATAGGCAATGGCATCAATATCGGACTGAGCGATGCTGCTTTCTTTCAATGCCTGTTCTAAAAGCAGGATAATCCGGCGAACGTGGTCGCGCGACGCCAGTTCCGGCACAACACCACCGTATTCTGCGTGCAGCGCAATTTGCGAATACAAAGTATGTGACAAAAGCCCTCGCTCGGTGTCATACACGCCAACCCCGGTTTCATCACAAGACGTTTCGATGCCCAGAACAATCATAAAGCTGCACCAGCTAACAGTGAAAAAATTTCTTAAAATAAAGATGTAAGTGTATTCTAATTCATTGACAGGTATATTTTTAACTGATTATAATAATTGTTTGTCGGGTCGTTAGCTCAGTTGGTAGAGCAGCGGACTTTTAATCCGTTGGTCGCAGGTTCGAATCCTGCACGGCCTACCAGTTGCACAAAAAGCATCCTTTTATGGGTGCTTTTTCTTTTTCTGCAATATTATTCCTACCCTTCATTTTCTTTTCACCGGTTTGCCGGAATAAGCTTTTCATTTTTCATCAACTTTGCAAACAACCTGCTATTCCTGAAAACAGCAGGCGGTTTTTGTTTCATCCGAAAAAACAGGATAGCCCCATCATCTAATATCCAGCCGTTTCAAGAAAAACGTTACCCTTTCCAGCGTCAACACCTATGCCGGAATGCGATTTGATAAAAAAGAATACGCATAAAACCATAAAGAATCCGGTAAATCTGTCGTTTAAAAATAAAAAGTTTTGCCTGTGCTGTCTTTCTTCACAGACAAACATGGCAAACAAAAGGAAAAGAAAGGAGCCAGATCATGCAAATAGCGGATACGTCATCAGCCACCACGATGCGCCGTACTAACGGGTATACTTCTGAAATGACATCTGGCGCCGTCACTGCTGTTCAGGAGTCCAAAGCCTCTTCTGCGGACAGCACAACCGTTAAACTTTCCGGCAAAGCGATGGATCAGTATGCCGCAGATCAAAACAACGCCGCTATTAAAAATGAAACCTCTCAAAGCCCTATCGAGCAGGCTGGGCAAGAAACAGCAGAAAAGGCAAGCAGTAGCGTAACCGGTGGATCAGATTCGATTACCGAAATATTGGAGCGCTTGCAGGCATTGCTAAAGGAAGCACAAGAACGCCTCAAAATCGCCCTACAGCAAATGACCCAGGCAATGGCTGAAATGCAAAATGCCGGAGATGAATCACAAAAAATGGCCGCCATGATGAAAGTTCAGGCGGCACAAATACTGGTCATCGGCGCACAGGGCGAAGTTTTGGAAATTTACACCCAGATCAACAAAATCCTGGAAGAACAGCAAAAACAGACCAAAGGAACCGGTAGCGGCGGCTGACCTGAAAGGAAGATCAGAACCCGAGCGACTCCCCGACCAGGATAATCTTTATCCTGCCCCTTCTTCGGGACATCCGGGTTTCCACAATGCTTGAGCAAATACTATCATCGGTTTTGCAGTCAAAGCAGCTGCCGCCGGTCGCGCAAGGCGTCATCATCCTTTGCCCCAACGCGAGGACACGCTGGACATTAATAGGCGCTGCGATATTTCTCGCCCGGATTCTTGCCGCTTCCAGCGTCTTGCATACTTTATTCATCCCCACGACAGCGACAATACTTTTGGGGCCAAAAGCAATGGCAGCCACACGATTGCCGACATTATCCACGTTGACCAGGATGCCGTCTTCGCTGACGGCATTAAAGCTGGTCAGATAAGTGTCACACAAAAGCGACTGCCGCATGACCTCCACTCGCTCGCTTGTGCTCTTTGCCGTATCACGGTCAATGACGGCATACCCGTTTTGCCGGATGCGATCAACCAACCCTATCTCCTGGATCGTGACAGAACCGCCCCACGACACGCGATCGGATGAGGGAATAAGCGACAGGGCCATATCCACCGCCTCGTCGGCCGTTTCGCAATACCACGCGTCAAATTTTCGCTCCTGAAGATTCTTTATAAGCCGCTTTGACAATACACGGTTTCTTTGACGGACAGGGTCCTCTTTTTCCTGCATATTTGCCTCCCTCTCAACGTGGATAACTTTTACCCGGACCATACCAGCAGAGATAGCTTACTATTTCCCAGCCCGCGTCCGCAATATTTTTGCGCAAAAAACACCCCCCCTATAAGAAAAAACCGCCGGCAAACGCAAGCGGTTTTTTCTGTCCCACAACATGGATGAACGGTTAATGTTCGGTTGCCCCTGCCGCACCAATGCCCGTCACGGATCGGATATATTGCAGCTTAAACCCGACCTGATCCCTTCTTGCTTGCATAGACCTGTCGGCAAGCGATACCAATATCGCTACAATAAAGGCAACAGGAATGGTAAAGATCGCCGGGTTGCTATAAGGGAAAACAGGCGATGAATAGCCCAGTACAGACACCCATATTGATGGGCCCAGGATAATCAGGGCCACTGCCAAAAATAAGCTCAAAAAGCCGCCAATGACGGCTCCCCGCGTTGTCAGGCCCTTCCAGAACATGGCCAAAGCCAGAATAGGAAAGTTAGCCGAAGCAGCAACAGCAAACGCCAGCCCCACCATGAACGCCACATTCTGGTTTTCAAAAGCGATTCCCAGCACAACAGCGATCAATCCCAAAGCGACGGTAGTTACACGCGAAACCCGCATTTCCTCTTGTGGATTGGCTTTACCTTTCTTGATAACTGACGCATAAAGATCGTGGCTAACCGCAGATGCTCCCGACAAAACCAATCCGGAAACCACCGCAAGAATGGTTGCGAATGTAACGGCAGAAATAAACCCGAGGAAAGCATTACCGCCAACCGCCTTTGCCAGATGAACCGCAGCCATGTTACTCCCGCCAATCATTTGGATGGTTGCGCGGCCTTCAACAAGAAGCGTTTGAAAATAGTGGGGATCATTCGTCAGTAAAATGATGGCTCCAAACCCGATGATAAAAGTCAGGAGATAAAAATAACCAATAAAACTGGTTGCAACAAATACAGATTTCCGTGCTTGCTTAGCATCCGGCACCGTGAAAAAGCGCATCAGAATGTGCGGCAAACCCGCTGTACCAAACATTAAGGCCAATCCGAGGGAAAGACTTTCAACCGGGTTCTTGATCAGCCCGCCGGGACTCAGGATAGCGCTTCCCTTATCATGAATGGCAACAGCCTGCCGAAACAACCCTTCAAAGCTGAAATTAACCGATTTGAGTACCATGAAAGCCATAAAAGTCGCGCCTGCCAATAACAGGATGGCTTTGATTATCTGCACCCAGGTCGTCGCCAGCATCCCGCCATACAGGACATAAACGACCATCAGTACGCCGACAATCAAAATGGCGTAGGTATAACTTAATCCGAACAACAGCTCGATTAATTTGCCGGCCCCCACCATCTGGGCAATCAGATATATAAGGATGACCAGCAAAGAAGCAATGGCCGAAAAAATACGGACAGGTTTTTGCTTGAGACGGTACGCAATCACATCGGAAAAGGTAAATTTCCCAAGATTGCGCAAACGCTCGGCAACCAGAAACAAAACAATCGGCCAACCGACAAGAAAGCCCGTTGAATAAATCAGACCGTCATAGCCTGTCGTAAAAACCATGGCGGAAATACCCAGAAAAGAAGCCGCAGACATAAAGTCCCCTGCAATCGCAAGACCGTTTTTAAACCCGCCTATACCACCTCCAGCTGTATAAAAATCGGTTGTGGACTTGTTTTTCTTCGACGCCCAATACGTAATCAGCATCGTCGCCATGACAAAAACCAAAAACATCAAAATCGCCGTTATATTGAGCGGTTGTTTTTCTACAGGGCCTGTCAGGGCATCAGCATAGGCAACCGGACTGAAAGAAACCAGAAGCAAAATAATGAACTTATCCATTATTCCCCTCCCTCAATATCATGAATCACCTTTTGGGTTACCTCATCAAATTTCTTGTTCACCTTTCTGACATAAATGCCTGTCAGAATAATTGAAAACAAGATAATTCCTATTCCGGCATAAATGCCGATCGTGATTGCCGAGCCTGCAACAAGCGGGCGGCTGAAAAATTCCGGGTTTATCCCGATATACAAAATGTATGCGACATAAACCGCAAACACCAGAAAGGAAAAAAACCAGCTTATCCTGTTTTTTTCCATTTCCATTTTTTTAAAATCCGGGTGCTGAAGCACCAGGTTCATTGAAGATTTATTCATATCCTTTTTTCTTTCTAAAAAAACTGTTCCTATTTCTGATATCAAATCAGATGAACATTTTTCAATTTGATTGGTTCTTTATCTAAAGACATCAACCATAAAACAAGCACGGCCTCGCAAAGAAAGGAGGACATAACAGCAAAAACAGCCAGGCTACACGGCTGAACCTGTTCAAGAAGAACGATGCTTATTGTGTAATTGAATCTCCGGATACAGAGGAGCGAACGGCATGCCCCCCTTTTCCAGCCCTGCTTTCATGATCCGTTCAGACCATTAACTCAGGGCATGCTTCTGAACGTGCCGCTACGATAGGGATAGTCGTCGGCAGTTAAGAGTGGAAAGCAGCACATTGTTGAATGCTGATTCGCAAAGATAAGATGCGGTATCGTTAATACCAAAACAAATGCAAGCCACGTCCGTCGCTTCGTGGTTGCCGGACATAATGGGTTTTACTTGCTTTTTCATGTTTACATAGCCTATGTCAGGTTTTAAAAAACGGACATCTTGCGCCGAGGATGGAGGCACAAAGGCATGGACAACCCGTAGGTCAGGCTGCGCCCGTCATAAGCTTGATAAATTATATTGATAATACAAAAAATACGAAATCATTATATTGCTACTTCTTAAATGAAGCAACTTTCGTAAAACCATCCGTAGATTGGAGAGAAAAAAGTAAAGTGATATGATGCGCGGATGCAAAGGCCAATATCATCAAAACACGGGAAGATTATCCCGCACGAAAAAAAGAACCAGGCGCATCATGTTTCATCCAGCCACCTGCTGATAACATGCCAGCATCGGAAATAAGGAATAAGCTGACATGAATATTCTTGTAACAGGCTCTGCCGGTTTCATCGGTGCTGCGCTGACACTGCGTCTTCTGGAACGGGGCAACATCGTTATCGGCCTGGATAATCACAATGATTATTATGACCCAGCGTTAAAAGAAGCGCGACTTGCGCGTTTTGCAGCACATCCTAATTACACCCACATTCGCATGGATCTTGCTGACCGTGCCGGCATACAAAGTGTTTTTGCGCAGCATCGTCCTCAACGTGTCGTGCATCTAGCTGCCCAGGCCGGTGTCCGCTATTCCATCGAAAATCCACTAGCCTATATTGATAGCAATATTGTCGGTTTTGCTCATATTCTGGAAGGTTGCCGCTGGCATGGCATAGATCATTTGGTCTATGCCAGCAGCTCAAGCGTTTATGGCGCCAACACAACCATGCCTTTCTCGGTTCACGATAATGTAGACCATCCGCTCAGCTTTTATGCCGCAACCAAAAAAGCTAATGAATTAATGGCCCATTCATACAGCCACCTATACCGGCTACCCACAACCGGCCTGCGGTTTTTCACTGTGTATGGCCCATGGGGACGTCCCGATATGGCGCCCTTCCAGTTTGTCCGTGCGATCCTTGAGAACAAACCGCTGAAAGTTTTCAACTACGGCCATCACCGCCGGGATTTTACCTATATTGATGACATCGTTGAAGGTGTCATCCGTGTTCTTGACCGTCCGGCTCAAGGCAACCCCGCATGGTCAGGAAATCACCCGGACCCGGCAACCAGCACCACTCCCTGGCGGGTTTACAACATCGGCAACAGCCAGCCCGTACAACTCATGGATTACATCGCGGCATTCGAGGAAGCACTGGGCAAAACCGCCGAAAAAGAAATGCTGCCCCTCCAGCCCGGCGATATGCCGGATACCTATGCCGATGTATCCGACTTGGAACAGGAATTTGGCTACAAACCCCATACGCCTGTCAAGGAAGGCGTCCGCCGTTTCGTCGAATGGTACCGTCATTATCACGGTGTCTGAGAAAAGAAAAAACTGGCCTGAGTAAAAGGTTGGCTGTAAACATATAACTTGACCAAAGCTCCATAAAATAATTACTTCAGTTTTCTTGTACTTCTACAATTAATGCACTGGCAAAGATTGCACAAATCGCAATCGGTATTGCAAAACAAGGACAGGATGTAAAAGTCATTGTCGCCAAGGAAAAATATAAAACCGACACCATAAATCATTTTGCGATGTTTTTCGCAGACTCTTTATTTAGCACAATCAATCAATATGATCTCAATCGAACTGATTTTTTCGCTGTACTCAAGATCATCAGCTATGCGCAGTTTGGGAATTTGGTTGCCATGTCGCAGACAAAGCTTGCCAAAGACATTGGAATAGATAAAGCAAACATGTCCCGCGTCATGAAAATTTAGGCATCCCGCCGAACGTAGTAACAGCAAGGATGAAAAAGCAGGCACTACGCCCCCTCCGGCTTTTTAGATTGACGACTCTATTGGCTGAAAATAATGGTTAGGCGGGTAGCCGTATGCCTCTGGCAAATAGCGGTTCATCCGGCTTACCGGATGAACCTAAGAAAACCGCAGTGCGATCCACCGTTACCGGAACTGTGCCGCATCGCGCATGAAGCATATGTAATCTGAAGAGAACCCCATACATCAGGGTGATGCTTAGCCTTACTTTTTGAGGAATTCCGTTCCATCAATAATCAACTTGTTTCCCTCCTGCTTGAACTTACTTGTAACACGCTTACCGATGGCATTAGTGAAGATCAATTTACCATCTTTAATTTCATAAGAACTTTCCTTCTTCACACCATAACCAGCAAATGTAAGTTTGTCCCCAGAAAAACTATAGGACTCTCTGCCTTTTTTATCAACATAAGTACCGTTGAGGGCATCGGCACTGTAAGCGCTACCCCCGCAAACTATCAGAGTCAATGCCATGACAGCACTGATGAATGAGATTACCAATGATTTTTTCATAATGAAATCACTCCATTTCATAATAAGTTGTAGTGTTGATGGTTGGCCGCATAAAATAGCATCATGCTTTGAAAAACACAAGGCGGCAGGAGCCGGGGCGGGAAGTATTCATGCCTTTGGAGCAAAGCCCCAGCTTACCCCTCCGGGAAAAATCATGCCCAAAAAATTCCCTTCCCATACCATGTCTAAAAAATTCTCAGGGATCGAAAGAGCTTTTGCTAAGTACTGAGACAGATGCTGAGGGGGCGTGGTGCTTGAGTTTTATGCTTACGGCTCCTGCCTGCCGGAGGCAGGTGAGCAGGTAGGAGTATCTTTTGGATTCCCGTTCTTGACGCGCGATTCGCTGTGAGATTAAAAAAGACTCACGAAAATACCCATCATAATCAAAAAAATACAAAAAAGGACTCACGATTTTTCGTAAGTCCTTGATTTTTCTGGTTGCGGGGGCAGGATTTGAACCTACGACCTTCGGGTTATGAGCCCGACGAGCTGCCAGACTGCTCCACCCCGCGTCTGTAAGTATGAGATTATAACAATTTTTTCCTTATATGACAACCCGTCGGAAAAAACGGGACCATTCAGATAGATCAAAAATGATAAAATGAATATATGGCTTACTCTCGCTAGAGGATTTTTTTGTCCTTACTCTATTATTCTAATTACTGGTTTTCGCAATGAAATTTTGTTCACAATGCGCTCATCCTGTCATTTTTGATATTCCACCAGACGATACCCTGCCACGACATATTTGCCCAAGCTGCAAAACGATTCATTACAAGAATCCCAAGATCGTGGTTTGCACGATTCCTTTCTGGAAGAAAAAGCAGGAAATTTCGATCCTGCTGTGCCGCCGCGCTATTGAACCCCGGCAAGGTTATTGGACGCTGCCCGGCGGATTTATGGAAAATAATGAAACAACCCGGGAAGCCGCTTTGCGGGAAACTGAAGAAGAAGCCGGGGCCGACGTGATTGTGCATGACTTGTTTTCCCTGATGAACCTGCCGACCGTCCAGCAGGTTCACCTGTTTTATCTTGCCGAATTGCAAAGCCTTTCCTTTGCGCCCGGCCTGGAAACACTGGAAACACAAATGTTTACCGAAAAAGAAATCCCCTGGAATGAAATCGCTTTCACCAGCACCCGGCAGGCTCTTGAACTGTTTTTCGCTGATCCGGAAAAACCGCTTAACGGTCACGGACGGCTACATGCACTGGATTTGACAAGACTCTTTTATCCAACTTGATGCCGAAAATATTTGTAAGAAAAACCTTCCAGCAATTATGATGCTGGCTATATTCCGAATGTAAAAGGAGATTTTTTCTATGGCGACTTACCCTCTTTTTGTCAGTTATGGCTGGTTGCCAGATGACGGTACGCAACGGCTGTACGGCCTGCTCGAAAATTACAGGATTCGCCACGTACCGGATTTCGCCTACCAGCTTTTCAGCGTCTCCAAGGATGACCCCGTCCAGCAGCTGCCGTCGAAAAAAGCGCTTGCTATGGCGATTGAGGAAAAAATGCGGCCCTGTTCGTGCCTGCTCATCCTGACCGGCGTTTTTAAGGAGTACAAACGGTGGATTGATCTCGAACTTGATATTGCCAAAAAGCTGAAAAAACCGGTTATTCTGGTTGAAGCCGCTGATCCCAAACACACCACAGACAAAGAAAAACGGGCTGCAAAAAAAATCGTGAAATGGGATTTTAAAGAACTGGGCGAAGCCATTGAACAGGTGAGTTAGCCTCATTTTTGCCGTCTGATTCATCATCGTTTGTGTTATTCCTGCAAAAAGGTATCTCTCCTCTTCTCCAATCGCTCTTCTGTTAAAAACGGATAGTAATGTGATTCCCTGGCTGGAACCGAAAGACCCTTTTCCTGATGTTTCCTTTGCACTGCCTAAATCCAGTGGTGCTGGCGGATTGCTGGCGGCCAGCGCAACGCTCTGGCCGGATCGGATTCTTGAAGCCTACAGAAAGGGCATCTTTCCCTGGTTTTCCACTGGCCAGCCGGTTCTCTGGTGGAGCACCGATCCGCGCATGGTATTGCCAACCGGCCGTTTTATTGTCTCCAAAAGCCTGAGTAAGAAACTGAACCAGGTCAAAAAAAGCATGTTATCCGGCGGACAATGGCAGATTCGTTTTGACTCGGCTTTTGACGCTGTCATGCACGCCTGTGCCGCCCCTCGAAAGCGTGACCCCGGCACATGGATTTCAGAGGAAATGATTGAATGCTATGCCCGCCTCCATAAAATGGGCTTTGCGCACTCTTCCGAGCTCTGGCTGGATAATGAACTGGTGGGAGGCGTGTATGGCGTCTCGATCGGAAAGATGTTTTACGGAGAATCGATGTTTTCCAAAGTCAGTGACGCTTCCAAAATTGCCTTGGCCTGGCTTGTTTGGTTCCTTCATCAAAATGGGGTTATGCTAATCGATTGCCAGCAGGAAACAGCCCATCTGGCATCGCTCGGCGCTATTTCCATTTCAAGAAAAATCTTTTCAACCCACCTGGCCGAAACCATTGACCAGCCTCCGGTTACCGACTGGATTCCCTGCACTCCGGAATGGTTTTAGTACCGGTTGCTCTATTTAAAGAAAAACTTCATGTCCTTTCAGTTACAATAATCACATCCTGTATCAAGCACCTGTATTTTGATCGCTTTTTGTTTCTAAAACGGCTTATTTCCTTATTTCAATTGGCAGGCTACTCCCATGATGGAAAAATTAATGTATGCGTTCGTTCGTCCGATTCTCTTTTCAATGGACCCGGAAAACGCGCATGAATTCACCATGAAATCGCTCAAGCTGGCCGGCGCAACAGGCCTGTCCCGTCTGAATCCGAAAGTACCGGATTCACCAAGAACGGTTATGGGCATCACTTTTCCCAACCCGGTCGGCCTCGCTGCCGGATTGGATAAAAATGGTTCATCGATTGATGGCATTGCCGCGCTTGGTTTTGGATTTATTGAGCTGGGAACGGTTACACCGCGCCCTCAGCCAGGCAATCCCAAACCCCGCATGTTTCGTATCCCTTCAGCAGAAGGCATCATCAACCGCATGGGGTTTAATAATGCCGGCGTGGACGTCTTAGTCAAGAACGTACAAGCCTCGCGATACTTTCGTCATAAAGAAGGTGTATTAGGACTCAATATCGGGAAAAATGCGGATACGCCAATTGAACGGGCTGTGGAAGACTATCTGATCTGTCTGGATAAAGTCTATCCGGTTGCTGATTATATCGCCATCAATATTTCTTCTCCGAACACCAAAGACCTGCGACAACTTCAGGGAAAATCTGAGCTTGATAGTTTATTATCCCAAATCAAAGATGCACAAAAGCGCCTGGCGGATACTCATTCCAGATACGTTCCACTGGCTCTGAAAATTGCGCCCGATATGGATGATGAACAGATCAAAAGTATTGCGGCCATACTGCTGAGATACGGTATTGATGGTGTTATTGCTACGAATACAACGATTCGGCGCGATCTTATTAAGGACCTGCCGCATGCGGAAGAAACCGGAGGATTATCGGGAGCGCCTGTAAGAGATTTGTCAACTCATGTTATCCGGCAATTAAAAAGCGAACTGGGAGATGAAATTCCTATTATCGGTGTTGGCGGAATCATGAATAGCATGGATGCAAGGGAAAAAATAGAAGCTGGCGCATCTTTGGTACAGTTGTTGACCGGCATCGTATATAGAGGACCTGCTTTGATTAGGGAATGTGTTAAGGCACTCCGTTAGCGGTTTGATGCTGTTGCCGTACCATTCATTTTAAAGAGTTGGCGGACTATGCAAAAAATACCTTTGGGTACAAGTGGATTGTGTGTTTCAAAGCTCTGCCTGGGAAGCATGACCTTCGGTGCCCAGAATACGGAAGCGGAAGCGTTCAGCCAACTCGATTATGCGATTGAACGCGGCATTAACTTTATTGACACCGCTGAGGGTTATCCGGTTATGTCAAACCCGGAACACCAGGGAACCAGTGAAACCATCATTGGGAACTGGCTCAAAAAAACCGGGAATCGGGACAAAATTATCCTGGCGACCAAAATCATTGGCCCATCCCGTAATCTTACCTGGATACGCAGGGGTACAACTGATCTGAATGAAACCAGTATTCGCGAAGCTGTGGAAGGCAGCCTAAAGCGGTTGCAGACGGATTACATCGACCTGTACCAATTGCACTGGCCCAGCCGTAATGTACCGATTTTCGGACAAAGCATTTTCAATCCCCAAGCCGAGCGCCCTTCTGTTCCCATTGAAGAAACATTAACCGCACTGGACAAATTAATAAAAGAAGGCAAGATTCGCCACATTGGCGTATCCAATGAGTCCGCCTGGGGCATCTGCGAATACATCAAGCAATCTGAAATGAAAGGCTTGCCCCGGATTGTTTCTATCCAAAATACGTATAATTTGACCAATCGCCACTTCGAGATTGGTCTGGATGAAGTATGTTTTCGGGAAAATGTGGGATTACTTGCATACAGCCCCCTGGCGTTCGGCCAGTTGACCGGCAAATATATAGATGATCCGGCATCACTCGGCAGACTCACCGTTTTTCCGGTTTCATGGACACCGCGTTATCTGCGCCCGGCTGTTTTAGAGGCCGCAAAACGATATGTGACACTGGCACGTGACAATAATATGTCGCCGGCACAAATGGCGCTTGCCTGGTGTTACTCCCGATGGTTTATTGATTCGACCATCATCGGCGCCACACGTCTGGAATATTTGAAAGAAAACATTGACGCCCTCTCCATCGTCCTGCCTGATGAAATCCTCGATGGTATTGATACCATCCACGCCACCATTACGAATCCGGCCATGTAAAAAAAACCGCGCCTTTAGCCTGCTAATAGGCATACCGGGCGCGGCAGAACAAGAAATATGCAACAACTATAATGCAACCGCTGCGGAAAAACTTTTGATTGGGACTGGCGGCGGCAATGGCATAGCCGCATCTGCTACGGTTTCATCTTCACCCGTGATCCCAAGTATTTCATTTTGTTTCATCAGCCAGTCACGCAATGGCCCTGTTACCGGCAAACCGGATATTTTCTTGGAAACAGACAGATTAACTGTCAGCAGAATCAGTATCTTGGAAAACGGAATGTCAGGAAAATGATCCAAAAAAAGATTCAAAAATGAACGGGATTCCAGCACCCATAACGCCTTGCGGCTGCTTATATACTGCAACACACTGGTAATGCTGTGACCACGACCAACAACGTCAAAAATGAAACGATTGAAATTCTTGTCGATAGCCTTAAAATCCAGCTCGTCCTCAACCATGATGCGTGAAAGGTAATACAGGCCAATAGCCAGCCTGAAAAAGCCGACAGCCTGTTCACGATTATTGCCAAACAGACAGATGTTAGTCAGCTTCTGCTTAACACTATCATCAAGCAGAAGATAGGAATAATAAGAATATTTTTTCATTTCCAACCTTTTCCCCGGTACCCCGGACATAAAAACTAAACCTGTTCCCTGTTTACGGCAGGAAATAATCAGACTTTAAGGCCCTTCCAATTTTAATGTTTTCTGAATTGCCGGATCGGTTGCGGCACATTGCCGGAAAGCCTGTAAAAATGGCCAAACCAGCTTCACACAGAAAAATACAGGGTAAAGCCGGAATTTCATTATTTTTCTTCCGACTTGAAAGTTGTCAAAATAGAACAAACATTGATACGATAACAATCTGTTTGCTTGCATTTTCCAGAGTGGAAACGGATTAGCAAAGCAGTTTCGGGACACCGGTTATCGTTCTATCCGGATATTCGGTTAATTGCTTTCATTTTTCCAGAAAATTCCCTGTTGAATCCGGTTAGGAGACTTTCCATGAAACGAATCATGTATCTTTTTGCCGTTATCGTATCCGGCGCATTGGTTTTATCCGGCTGTCAAAGCACGACTGCCAGCGGCATCACCGGTTCTTCGCGCAGCCAGTTTTTGCTGATCTCTTCCGAGGATGTTAATACCGGAGCCGCCCTAGCCTACAAGCAGGAAATCAATAAAGCCCGTTCGGCCAAAGCACTGGACACCAATGCAAGCTATACCAAAAGAGTCAATGCCATCTCCAAGCGTTTGATTGAACAGGTCGGTGTTTTCCGCCCGGATGCCAAGAACTGGAACTGGGAAATGCATGTGATTACCAGTAAATCCATTAATGCCTACTGTATGCCTGGAGGCAAAATTGCCGTTTATACCGGTATTATTTCGACGCTCAACCTGACAGATGACGAACTCGCCGCCGTAATTGGTCACGAAATAGCCCATGCGCTTCGCGAACACAGCCGTGAACAGATTTCACAACAGATAGCGAAAGATCAGGTCCTTTTAATTGGCGGTTCTTTACTGGGAATGGGATCAACCACACAGAATCTGGCAAATATCGCCAGCAAGTATGCCTTCTCACTGCCGTTTTCCCGCACTATGGAAACGGAATCGGACATTATAGGAATGGAATTGATGGCACGTGCCGGTTTCAATCCGGAAGCCGCCATTAACGTGTGGCGCAAGATGAATGCGCTTGGCAACGAAGCACCGCCAGAATTTATTTCAACCCATCCATCTGACAAAACCCGCATTGCCAACCTGGAAAAAGAACTGCCCAAAGTGATGCCATTGTATGAAGAGGCAAAGGCAAAAGGCGCCAAAAGTAACTGAGTAACGCCTATTCAGGCTGAACCATTTTCTGCCCGAAAAACAAAACCCTGCAATATCCGTTTAAAACGGCCGCAGGGCTTTGTCATATCTGAACCTAAAAAAGAACCTTTCAGGAAAAATTATTTTCCCCAGGAATCGCGCAATGTCACGATCCGGTTAAAAACCGGTTTACCTGGTTTGGAAACTTCCCGATCGGCAATAAAATAGCCATGGCGCTCAAATTGGAAACGATCTTCAGGCATGGCCGTCGCCAGTCCAGGTTCCAAATAAGCCGTAATGACTTCTTTGGCGTTCGGATTTAATGTCTCCCTAAAATCCCGGCCGCCGGCATCAGGATGCGGTTCGGAAAAAAGTCTGTCATACAACCGGACTTCTGCCTGAAAAGCATGATGAGCACTAACCCAGTGAATATTGCCTTTGACCTTGTAATTCGCGCTGCCAGGCGTACCGCTCTTGCTATCAGGAAAGTACACACAATGAACCGCGATGATATTGCCGCTTGCATCCCTATCGGCATGCGTGCACTCTACAACATAACCATAACGCAAACGCACCCGATTACCGGGAAAGAGACGGAAATAACCCTTTACGGGATCTTCCATGAAATCCTCATGCTCTATCCATAATTCCCTGCTGATAGGAAACTGGCGGTTGCCACGCTCCGGATAATGCGGATGAACCGGCGCCGAACACCTATCTTCCAGATTCTCAGGAAAATTATCAATGACGAGTTTCAATGGATTCAATACGGCAACGGCACGGGGCGCCTTGGAATCAAGATCATCTCTTAAACTGGCTTCGAGCGTTGCCATGTCAATCCAGCCATCCGATTTAGCCACACCAATCCGTTCACAAAAGAGCTGGATCGATTCCGGCGTATAACCGCGCCGACGCAGCCCGACAATAGTCGGCATGCGCGGATCATCCCAACCTTCAACAATACCTTCTTCCACGAGTTGAAGCAGCTTACGCTTGCTCATGATGGAATAGGTCAGATTCAGGCGCGCAAACTCATATTGATGGGGCAAAGGCCTGGCAAGAAAACCGCCAATCACCCGTCCATCAGGCAAATTCACGGTTTCAGCCAGACGCTCTAAAATCCAGTCATAAAAAGGCCGGTGATCTTGAAATTCAAGCGTGCAGATGGAGTGCGTAATCTGTTCCAGCGCATCCGAAATCGGATGTGTGTAATCATACATGGGATAAATGCGCCACCGTTCCCCAGTACGGTGATGATGCGCGTGGCGTATCCGGTAAATAACCGGATCACGCATATTCATGTTGGGTGACGCCATATCGATTTTTGCCCGAAGAACAAGCGCGCCATCCGGGAATTCGCCACTTTTCATTCGCCTAAACAGGTCCAGTGATTCAGCTACAGGACGATCCCGATAGGGTGAATTTTTGCCCGGCTCGGAAAAGCTGCCGCGTGTCGCCGCAATTTCCTCAGCCGTCTGATTGTCGACATAAGCATATCCCGCTTCAATGAGGTACTCGGCCATCACGTAAAGCGTTTCGAAATAATCGCTTGCATAATTCAAATAAGCCGTTTCATTGTATTGCCATGAAAAGCCAAGCCACTGCACGCTATCAATAATCGTGTCAACAAATTCCTGGTCTTCCCGTGTTGGATTGGTATCATCAAAGCGCAGGTGACAACGTCCCCCATAGTCTTTAGCCAAACCAAAATTCAAGCAGATCGATTTGGCATGCCCGATATGCAGATAACCATTCGGCTCGGGCGGAAAACGTGTGACGACATCCGGCGTGCCTAGCCGTTTATATGTACCTTTTTTATTATCCCGCTCGATAATGGCCCGCAGGAAATTCGAGTTTGAAGGTTCTGAGTGGCTGTTTTTGCTATCGTTGCTCATAAGCTGTCTATTAAAAAATATCGACATCATTGTACCGTAGCGTCCTTCTTCCGCACAAAAGAATCTTGTTTTCCTGTGTCAGAATCTTTTATATTTGATATAAAATAAACAACATATTTCATTCCATTTTCTATGAATCTGTCTTTTCCATCTGACCATGATCCGCATCGTTATTGCAGATGATCACACCATCATGCGTGAGGGATTAAAACGCATTCTTGAAGGCGTAAACGATATTCGTGTCGCAGGAGAATCCGTCGATGGCTCCAGTACCCTTGCTAAAGCACGGGAAGGCGGATTTGATGTTCTCTTGCTTGATCTCTCCATGCCGGGCCGCAACGGCATTGAGCTGATTCGCCAGATCAAGCAGGAAACACCCAAATTACCTATACTGGTTCTGACCATGTATGAAGAAGAGCAATATGCCGTTCGCGCCATCCGTGCCGGAGCGCTCGGTTATCTGACGAAGGAAAGCGCAGGCACCCAACTTGTCAGTGCTATCCGCCGGGTAGCATCAGGACGCCCTTATATCAGCATGGAGGTCGCTGAACAACTGGCCTTAAACATCATCGCGCCAGGGAATGAATTGCCTCACAAACTGCTTTCAAACCGTGAATTTGAGGTTTTCATTATGCTGGCAGCAGGCAAATCCATTACCGAAATAGCCGCCCAACTTCATCTAAGCGTCAAAACCATCAGCACACACAAGACCCGCATCCTGACCAAAATGCAGATGAACTCGCTTTCGGAAATGGTGCAATATGCCATCATGCATCATCTGCTTACCCCAATTGAGGGATAAAAAACCGGTTTTAGGCTTTTTTGCGGCCGATCTTGCTTTCCTTGCCTTTCACCAGATTATTGATATTCTGCGCATGCCGACCCAGCAGAAGAAAACTGATGACCGTAATGGCGACAAACTGGAGATCGAATCCAGTCATCAAACCATAATAAAGCGGCGCTAAAATCGCTGTCATCATGGCTGCCAATGAAGAATAGCGCCAAATAAACGCAATCAGCAGCCAGGTCAATAACGCCAGCAATCCCAACAATGGATTGATTCCTAAAAGAATGCCCAATGCGGTGGCAACGCCTTTTCCACCTTGAAAGCGGGAAAAAACCGGCCATAAATGCCCAAGAAATACCGCTATACTGGCGCAAGCAATTCCGGCACTGTCAATGCCCCACCGGCTGCCATAATATATTCCAAACCAAACTACCACCCATCCTTTTGCCGCATCTCCAATCAGCGTCAGCAAAGCCGCCTTTTTATTGCCGGTTCGAAGCACATTGGTAGCGCCAGGATTGCCTGAGCCATACGTGCGTGGGTCGGCCAATCCGAAAAGTTTGCTGGAAACCAAAGCAAATGAAATCGAACCGATCAGATAAGCTGTAATGATATAAATCGCCGTATTCATCATTCAAAATAGAAAAAATTTTCCCATTGGAATTATACCTGTATGATTAGCCAATATAACTAGGGTCAGCCCTCATTAATTTGTCGTCGCGAAAAGTTGATTTATTCTGTCTGTCAAGGCGCAGGGACAAAATGGGACGATGGCGTATTGAACATACGGCGAGTTCCATTTTGAACCGGCAACGCAGGCAAACGGAATAAAGCGGCTTTGCAGCAGACAAATTAATGAGAGCTGACCCTCAGACACGTCAGGAGCGCCATTGCAGATTGAAACAAATATAACGCCGCATGAAATCCGATTGGCAAGTTTTAATGTCCGTAATCTTGCGCTGCCGGGGTTGGTCTACTATGAGAACAAACCGCCCTATTCCATCGCTGAATATGACATGAAAACCACATGGATAGCCGGCCAGCTCGATCAAAGCAATGCCGACGTTATCGGCCTGCAGGAAATCTTTTCACCGGAATCACTGGCGGACATTCTGGCAAAAACCCGGCATTATCGAAACGCAAAACACATTACAGTGGAATCCCATTCGAGCAATTTGCCTAAAAGTCCGAATGTCGCCCTGATTTCCCGTCTTCCGATCGTGTGCTCTCCCGTTTTCCATACGCTTTTGCCTGACAATCTGGCAGTTACGCTACCTGGCGACAATATGGTTATCGACCATTTTTCCCGTCCGGTATTGCACGCCTGCATCCGCTTTCCCAATAAAACCGATGTCCATATTCTGCTGGCCCATCTCAAATCCAAAAAACCGGATTATCCGGAAAACGCGAATCCAGCAACACCCCTGATGTCTGAGCTAGGATCATTGCGCTCATTAATCAGACGGGGAACCGACGCCCTTGGCATCCGCCATCTCGTTTCAAATCTGCGCAACATAAACCAGACGCCCCTGATCGTCATGGGAGACTTTAACGATTTTGCTTTTGCCGCCTCTACGCAAATTATCATTGGTGAGTCTGAGACGATAGGCGCTCCATCCCCCAACCGGCTATATAACTGTTTTGAAATCCAATCCGGCATCTCATATGATGAAAAAAACAGTCTGTTTTTCCCAGGAACCGATATCCCCCGAATCGATCATATCCTTGTTTCCAAGGAATTCACCGCGCAGTCCGGATTTAAACTGGGCAAAGTGCGTAACGTCAGGTATTTCAACCATCATCTGGGCAAAGACCGGCCCGAAATCTCTGATCATGGGCTGGTCATGGCGACGATTCAGCTGAAATAACCGGTATAGGATATTTTCGCTATTTCAGCAATCGTAAGAACCCATCGTTTTCGTCAGGACTTCCCGCCGCGCGGGTGGTGATCCGCATGCAGTTGTTTGAGACGTTCACGGGCGACATGGGTATATATCTGTGTTGTGGAAATGTCGGCATGCCCCAAAAGGAGCTGCACCACCCGCAAGTCAGCACCATGATTAAGCAGGTGAGTGGCAAACGCATGCCGCAATGTGTGTGGCGACAAAGGGGAATGAACGTCTGCCTGTACAGCGTATTTCCTGATCAGAATCCAGAACATCTGCCTTGTCATGGCGCCACCGCGCGCCGTAACAAACAGGGCATCGGAAATCTGCCCATTTAAAATCTGGGGACGTGCCTCTTTCAGGTAGCGGTCGAGCCAAACACGCGCTTCTTGCCCAAAAGGTATCAGCCTTGTTTTTCCGCCTTTACCAATAACTCTCAGAATACCCTCATTCATGCTTAATTCAACTGATTTCAACGTCACAAGCTCTGAAACACGCAAACCGCTGGCATACATCAGTTCGATCATCGTACGGTCACGCAAACCCAACGGCGCATTCACATCCGGTGAAGCAAGCAATGCCTCAACCTGGAATTCGGACAGGGTTTTCGGAAAACGTTCCGGTTGTTTGGCGGATTTAAGCTTCAAGCAGGGGTCGCTCTTAATCCGGTTTTGTCTAAGAAAAAGCTGGTAAAAACGTTTCAGCACCGTCAGGCGCCGGTTAGCCGAAGTCGCTTTCGTCTCGAAATGCCGCGCGGCAAAATAAGCGTTCAAATCCTCCGGCGCGGCATGAAGCAAATCGGGATGAGAATATCGGCCCTCCAGCCAGCGCGCAAACTGCAGCAAATCACGGCGGTAAGCTTCCATCGTATTTTTGGCAAGACCGTCTTCAAGCCAGAGCGTGTCACAAAACTCATCAATCAGCGATTGATTGTGGGGTGTAATATTTCTTCTTTCAGGCATCGTCAATTCTTTAAAGCACCTTCGTGCCTAAGCAACCAGCGTTTGATCTTCAGAAAAACACTGTCAGGATCCGTTTCGCCAGAAAAACCCCCAATCCCTCCCGAAGCCACAATACGATGACAAGGATAATACAGAACCAGGGGATTACCCCCGCAAGCGCCGCCAACCGCTCGCGGAGCGGATTGGATACGGCGCGCCACATCACCATAGGTCCGTATCTGCCCTGCGGGAATTTTTTTCATCTCTTCCCAGACCCGTTTCCGAAAATCAGTACCTGAAACGATGACCGGAAAATCCAAATCAAAAACAGGATCAGCCAGATAATTCTCCAATTGACGGCTAACCTCTTTGGAAAAAGAATCTGTCGCTTTTTTTTCCATTGTATGCCCAGGCAAAAATGACAACCGGCTAACCTTTTCCCCATTGGATATGAAGCCTACCGCGCCGAAAGGCGCCAGGACAATTGCAGAAAACAGATCGGGGGGCACTACCGGTTTGATTTCATTTTTCATCTGGCCACCTATTCTCATGAGATATTCCAAAACAGCAAAATCCATACGCCTTCTTAAATCATAACAGTTCACTCGAAAAGTGGAAAATAACGCAACATTCTCTCTCCAATTAAGAAAAACTGCTTGATTTTTTGATAAAACCACAAAAAATCAACTGCTTGGACTATAATTTGCAACAAAAATGATAAAAATTATGGCAAAATTCGCTTAACCTGTTAATGTTGTCAAAAGGCAAGCCGTAAAAACATTAAAGCTTGAGCTGATAACAGACGTGAGTGATCCTATGCGGCAAAAGACGATTTATCTAAATAGCGAAACGCAAACCCTGGCACTGGGAGCCTCGCTTTCCCGCACACTCCAATCAGGCATGAAGATTTATATGTACGGTGATCTGGGTTCCGGAAAAACCACGCTAACAAGGGCTATCTTGCAGGCTGCCGGTCACGATGAAACGGTAAAAAGCCCGACTTATGCCCTTGCCGAGCACTATACAATCGATATTGACGGCACACCAACTGAATTGATTCACTTCGATCTCTTCCGGCTGGAAAGCCAGGAAGAATTTATAGAAGCCGGTTTTCTTGAGTATTTTGACAGTGATGCTATCTGCATCGTTGAGTGGCCCGAAAAAGCAGCTGACATCCTGCCGCAAGCCGATATAGAAGCCATTTTTCTGATTATCGGCACGGGACGAAAACTCAAACTATATGGCCGGACGGAAGCGGGTGCAGAAGCAATAGGCAAAATCTGTATGGAAACCCATGAGTGATGGGGTATTTAATCGAATGAACCGCGCAAGTAACAATCCGATGAAGCTCATGACAGGATTATGTCTTTCCCTCATCCTGTCAATGATACTGGCATTGCCTGCCTGGGGCGCCAAAGTGCTTGCTGTCCGTGTCTGGCCTGCGCAGGATTACACGCGCATCACACTTGAACATGACGGAGAAATCAAGGCCTCTCATTTTACCTTGAATAATCCGGACAGGCTCGTCGTCGAAATCGATGGGACCGATCTCAACCCGGCACTCAAGGAACTCGCCGCCAAAATGGAGGCCGACACCTTTTACGTCAAGCAGGCCAGAGTTGGTCAGGCCAGGCCCAATGTCGTCAGGCTGGTTTTTGACCTGAAAGAAACCGTCAATCTCCAGATGTTCAAACTCAAACCGGTCGATAAATACAAGCACCGCCTTATTCTGGATTTATATCCGACTGTTCCGCTGGACCCCATTGCATCGCTGATCCGCAATGGTGAACTGGGAGATTTGCAAAAATCCGATGCCCCCACAGCAGAAAACAAAAAAGAATCTGCGCCGAAAGCCCCCCCATCCAAACCCATAAAAAACACTGACAAAACTCAGCTTAACCGCATGGTCACCATCGTCTTAGACCCGGGACACGGAGGCGAAGACCCTGGCGCCATCGGTTATAGAGGCAGCCGTGAAAAGGATATTGTTCTTGCCATCGCACGCAGACTCAAGGCGCTTATTGAGCAGGAACCGAACATGCGGGTTGTGATGACCCGAAACGGGGATTATTTTGTTCCGCTGCATGTGCGTGTGGAAAAAGCGCGGCAGGCACAGGCAGACCTTTTCATCTCCGTTCATGCAGACGCCTTTATTGAGCCGCATGCGAACGGATCTTCTGTTTTTGTCCTGTCGGAAAAGGGCGCCTCATCCACGTCGGCCAAATGGCTGGCCCGCAAGGAAAATAACGCGGACCTGATCGGCGGCGTCAATATTCATAACCACAATCGGCAGTTAGCCAGTGTGTTGCTTGATCTGTCCACAACAGCACAGATCAACGACAGTTTAAAGCTCGGCGGCGCGATTCTCAATGAAATCGGCGGCATTAACCGGCTGCATAAACCCCATGTGGAACAAGCCGGATTTGCCGTGCTCAAGGCGCCGGATATTCCCAGCATTCTGGTAGAAACCGCTTTTATTTCCAATCCGGAAGAAGAAGCGAAGCTAAATAACAATGCTCATCAGGAAAGCATTGCCAAAGCCATCCTAAATGGAATCAAGGGCTATTTTGCCAAAAATCCCCCCAAAACCCGAAACAAGATGCTTTAAGCATGGCCTAGCCGGTCTTTTTACAATGATCAGCCGCGAACGGTTTAATTAAGGTAGAATAACGCGGTCATGGTGGACGATTATCATTTGACGTGCCGCCTGCATCTGAAGCGCTCGTAGCTCAATGGATAGAGTACTGCCCTCCGAAGGCAGGGGTTGTGGGTTCGATCCCCGCCGAGCGCGCCAAGACCCTGTTTGGAATTAATTCTATTGAAGCACGCCCAAGTTGAAATCTCATATAGCCCCACAAGCCTAAAAAAAACAAGCGGAACTTGTCTTTTGCATATCGTTTCCGAGGCCTGTCGCGCTACCCCCCTGAAGGACTTTTCTCATGATCCGCGCTTTACGCCGTTTTACCCTGTATTGTTTTACCCTGTTCTGGCTCGGTTTCGCGCTTTACCCTGGCGCGGCTCACGCCAACAATGTGACGATAGGCCATTTTAATCTTATTTACGGCAAAGTCGGCGGGAATGCCGTTCTCGATTTTGTGCCCTGGAGCATGCTTGATTATGACGACCTGAATGATATAAACGGCATGCGGGACATGCTGGATATCACGCGGACATTTTCCCCCGACGAAAAACAGGCTATTGAACTCGCCACCGCTTATTGGGCCGAACGCGTCAGCGCGAACACGCCGATGGGCAAAGCAACGATCTATGCCGGGTTCGTCGACGACCCGACCAGTTCGGCCTTCAGCCTTTCGCCGGACATGTTTTTGCTGGAAAGCCTCACAAAAAACATTTCGCCCAACGGGACCGTGTACGACAAATTTATCTATGGGCGGCCAAGCCCCTACCCCCCCGGACTTGCCGACAATATTATCATCTTCAACAGACCGTATGACACCAGGCCACCCCGCCAGCTGTTGCCCGACGGAACCTTTTCCACGATGATCCACGAGTTTGGCCATGCCCTGGGGATTATGGGCTGGCACGATGTCATCAATCGCGATGACAAAGGAGTCGGAACCAAAGCGATATTCAACGCTAATCGCTTTACCGCATGGAACGCCCATCTCCGCGATGTTTTCGGCAAACAAGCGCGGCCTGACATGATGATCGAGATGAATGTCATGACCGGCGCGCCGGGAGAAAACCAGGCCGGCGTATTCCAGATTTTCGACCAGGACGGCAACGCTGCCGACTATAAATACCCGACCTTCCACGGAAAAAATGTCGATGCCCTTACCGGCGGCATGGGCATGCCGGTCATGGGCGGCTTTTCCAATGCGGGAAACGCTATGGACGGCGCCAATTCCCTTGGGCATCCCGGCATCACACAGTCGGCCATGTCCTACGGCATCATCAGGAACATGGGCTTTACCGAAATGGAACTCGCCGCCTTTCAGGACATGGGCTACGATATAGACAGATCGCAGTTTTTCGGAAAGAGTTATTATCATGCCGTCGGCGGCGATAACCAGGTCAATAACGCCTTTTTCGGCACGGCGGACAAACCCAATACCGCCATTCTCGGCCTGGGCGTGCATGTTTTGCGGGATAACCTTACGCTCACCCAGGCGGCGGATATTTACGCGAACGGCTATGGCGGCGGCGGCGTCCGCATTGACGGGGTAAACAACGCCCTGGCCATTCCGCGAGGCGTCACTGTGGCCGCCAACGGCCCCTTTGGAACCGGCCTGCTTGTCGCCTACGGGAACGCAAACACCATACGCCTGGACGGCAAGGTGGAAGCCGTCGGCCCCGGCGGCATCGGAGCGCATTTCGGCATCCAGGCCGCCGGCAGCAAGGGTTTAGTCACATCGTATATGCGCGATCCCAGTTCCCACATCGTTTCCTTTTCTGACCTCTCTATCCAGAATCAATATGAATATTTGAAGGCATACCAGGACCTGCAAGGCCCTTTGGTGGAAGAATTCGCCATATCCGGGCGACTGGCCGGACAACTTGCCGCCATCAGGATAGAAGATGACGTCCATGTCGGAAAAATTGCGGTCCAGTCAGGCGCCGTTATTGCCGGGGATATTGCTTCGGAATGGGATCGCAAAACCTCGGGGGGCGATTTTGCCACCACCATCAGCTTCGGGCAAACGGGATCGGGCGGAGCGATGCGCATGGACGGAGACATCATCTGGAACAATGACGCCCTCGCCGCTGAAAATTCTTTGGACATCCGGCAGCTTGGGGGGCATCTGAGCTACAACGGCGAAGCCAACGTCTACGCATGGCAAATCGATCCGGGAGCCAGTCTTGGGGGAAACAGCGCCATAACCATTGACGGCCCTGATCCTTTTCTCAACGCGGGCCAGATTTCTCCCGGCAACAGCATCGGCATCATCATCATCAACGGCGACTACCGGCAAAGCGCATCAGGCAACTTGCTCATGGAGTTCACGCCCACAGCAACAGACCAGTTTATCGTCACCGGCGCTGCAACCATAGACCCCGGAGCGAGTCTAAGCCTGCAAGCCCTGCCCGCCTTCTATGCCACCGGTTCACAACGCGCACTGACGAATACGGAATTATTCGATAATTCGTTATCAACGGGGGATTTCATTCTGGATTTGTTGCCTGTCGCTTCGCCAACACTGATCGCCTCATGGGATAATTCGGGCATAAACCCCGTGTTCAACGTCACTCGCGCGGCCAATGCTTACAGCCAATACGCCTCCGGCGCCACCGGAACGTCAGTGGGCGGAGCACTGTTTGGCATAGCCGCGCAGCAGGTCACGGGCGACATGCAAAACCTTTTTGCCGCCATCGATTTTTCAAGCCCTGACGGCGCGGGCGTGCGTTCCGCCTTGCGCCAGCTTGCACCCACAGCCTACGATAACACCGCCCAAACCGCCTTGTATACCGGATATGCTCTCTCCGGCCTCTTGCTCGAACAGATCGCCCGCATCCGTCCTCATCAGCAAGAAATCGCTTTCAGCCCGGAAATGCCGGCAGGCAGCGCCTTTATCCTGCCTGCCGGCGGTTACTTCGGACAAAACAGATGGGGCGACAACCAGGGTTTTGACGCTTCCTTCGCGGGACTGATCGGCGGAATGAATCGCTATTTTGAAAAAGGGCTGGTGGGTATACACGCGGCCGTTCTCCACCGCGAAACCAGAAACCGCTCGGAAGGCCGGGTGTACAGCCAGGCTAACGGCGTCAATTTTGGCGCTCACGGCATCCTGTATCCTCATGAGGGCTTTTTCATCAGCGGGCTGATGAACGCGGGCCTTGAAAAGACCCGGATGACCCGCAACGTAAAAATTGATGACTATCAGCGCCAGAGCAGTTCCTCCTACACGGCGTTCACGGCCAGGAGTGCCTTGCGCGGCGGCTATGAATGGCAGGCTGGCAATATTTATTTCGGTCCGTTGGCAGGGTTGGAATACGGTTTTTATCATCGCCCATCGGTAAGCGAAACGGGCGGCCAGGCCACCCGCCTGCAACTGGACGCCGCAAGTTTTCATTCTTTGCGCTTCGCCCTGGGAGGGCAAACCAGAACGCAGATGCAACTAAAGAACCACGTGACGCTTGATACCGGTTTGAGCGCCCAGTGGATACATGACGTTCTGAATGCACGCCACGGCAGCACGGCTTTTTTTACGGGATACAGCGAGAACCGCTTTTCCGTGACAAATCGCACTGACGCCCGCAGCGCCCTGGCTCTAAACGCTTTTTTGACGCTGACAACCAACAACCGCCTGAGTGTAAACGTTTATGCGGGTACGGAACTTTTCCGTGGGGGCAGCAGTTCGGTGCAGGGCGGCCTTGCAATCGGCTGGAAATTTTAATATAGCGATTCAGGCAACTCCCGCACTCGCGGGAATGGATGACGCCAGCCCAAAGTGCTCGCGCGTACCGGCCTGTCCAAAAGTACCATCTGCTCACTCGCCAGAGAAAATAAATTCAAAGCTCCTATTAAGACAGGAGAAAAGGCTGCTGGCTGGAAAGCGATGTTGAAGCATTCATAGCCAAGCGTATGAAGGCAAGCCGCCCTGATGGCCAATGATGAAGGGGGTAACACAGATGCTATTGGCATCGAAGCGGAAAAATAAGAAAACGGCTTCACCCTTTCCGGATGAAGCCGCAAAAAAAACGGTGAAATAAAACGCCCCGAAAAGCTGCAGGAAAGTGTATTTTCCTGCAGCCCTTCGGTCAGACGACCGTCAGAAGGTGATCTGGTTGTTGTTCATCAACTGATCCAGCAACTGCTGCTCAAACGAAGCACTGGATCCCGGATCAAACGTGACATTCTCCATATGGATCGTGGCAAGCATCTGCATGTCATAAGCCGCGCCGGCGCTGCCGTCCCGATCAACTTCCAGAGTCACTATCGCCTTGCTGTTTTCATGGTCAGCATTGACAGAGAGCTTCAGATAACCTTGATCGACCAGATCAGTCAAAGACACGTTTGACTGGCCTATGCCGGTGAGAAGCTGGCTGATATCCAGGATATCGGCATTGCCATCCGCGCCGATCTGGCCGACATGGAAATCGGTGATCGTGTCGCCTACGGTCTTGCCATCCAGTGACTCCAGCGTGTAGACAAAGGTGTCGTTGCCCAGGCCGCCGGACAGGATATTATCGCCCGCGCCACCGTCGATGATGTCGTTGCCCAAGCCGCCGATCAGAATATCGTCGCCGGCTGTCCCGGTCAGAATATCGTCACCGTCCGTTCCGACAATGACATGCTGCTGCGCGACATCCTGTCCGGTTACAACGCCCACGTGCTCCAGATTGCTGGCGAGCGACGTGGTCTCGATACCTACGGTAGCATCATAGACGTTGACGCCATCACCGAAGCTGCTAAACGCCAGTTTGAAGCTCAGGTCGCTATGATGGGCATAGCCGCTGTCCAGCGTAATGTCGATGTAATCACTTCCCGCTGTCGCCGTGACATGTGCGATGCTACCTAACTGCGCAGTCGCATCGGCGATCTGGTCTGCCGTCATGCCGTTCATGGTCAGTTTGAACGAAATATCCTCACTGATTGTCTCGGTCATGCTGGCCGGGTCAAAGTACAGTCCCGCAGCAGCCAGGGCGATCGTGTAGGCCATCTCGTTCGCGGCGATGTCGGCTTGCGAGCGGATGCTCAGGTCAAAGCCGTCATCTACACGGGTAACCGTGATCTCTTTCGGCACATTCGTATCAGCCTCGGCGTTCTTCTCGAAGTAGTTGTTACTATCCTCGACATTGGTGATTGCGACCTTGATCAAACCGCCGCCATCAACCGGGCTGTTAAGCACATTTACCGTCAGGTCAACAGAAGGCTGGCCTTTGGTCAGGGTCACTTCGTATACCCCAGGCGTCGCCGTCGGAGTACCGCCCGATACCACCGAACCGGCTGGCAAATCGGTAAACGTCACTGTCACCTTCACCGTAGTTCCAGCCCCGCCTTCCGTTCCCAGAATGCCCGTCGTATCCGCGACCGTCACCGTGAAGGAACCACCTTCATCAATGGTCGTTTCGCTCACGGTCAGGCCGATGATCGGGCCGGTATCAGTCGCATTGTCCACCACCTCATTGACGATTGGGGTATCGTCGATGTTAATCGTTTCGTACTGGGCTGCGCCCGCCGAATCCTGAGTCACGCTCACGACCTGCGCCGAAATGGTATCGGTTGCCGTATTGATGACGGCGTTATCAGCCAGCGGCACCGAAACTTTGATCGCTTTCAGCGCCGCCTCGGTCATGCCGGCCGGTATATTGACCGTCAGGATGCCTGTAGCGGGGTCATAGTCGTAGCTTCCACCCGTCGGCAGGCCGGTAACTGTTACATTGCCGTTGCCGTCAACCGCCACAACGCCTGTCGTATCAATCTGGATTGTGACCGTCAGGCCGTTGGCCAGCTTGCCGCCTTCAACCGTACTGCCGGTAACATTGGCCAGTTCCGAACCGGCGAAGCTAAACACGAAGTTGCCGCCTTCAACCGAGCTCACCGGGTCATCCGCAACAATCGCAATGGTCGGACCGGAACCAGGGAAGTTATCCGTCACCTCGTTGGTAACGACATCACTGCTATCGTATTTGACCGTTTCGTACTTGTCTGCGCCTGTCGCCGGATCATCCTGCACCACACTCTTGACAGAAGCCGAAATGGTATCGTCTGCGGTATTGGCGATGGCGTTATCCTTCAGCGGAACCGAAACGGTGATCCCTTTCAGATCCGCCTCGCTCGTGCCGGCCGGTACATGGAACGTCAGAGTACCGTCGCTATTGAGGGTACACTCCTGATCCACACCGCCGATCGTCACGATCACTTTGTCGCCGTCAATCTCCACAACGCCTGCCGTCTCAAGCTGGATTGTGACCGTCAGGCCGTTGACCAGGCCGCCGGCATTGACTTCAGCCGTGTTGTCGGCAGCATGGGCCAGTGACGAAGCGCCGAGGGTGAACTCGTAGACGCCGCCTTCTTCCGAAGTCGCAGTAACAATCTCAAGCGCAATGGTCGGGCCGTCGCGCGCATCATCGACCATGGTAACAACCGGATGGAGCATCACTTCTGTCGAAATCGTGATGTCGCGGGTGTAATCATTGTCTCCCGGAGGGCCTTCGATACGGATCGCCGCATCAATGGTACTGCCCCTGCCATACTCCACTTCGACATAGTAGCGGCCGCCTTCCGACTTGATCTCGTACTCTTTGCCTCCGACAAAGACCTTTGTGTCATCCACATTGGCGGCATTGATACCGCCGAGGAAGAATTTGACCGTTCCCGCGATATCGGTGAAATTGGTCGAGTTGGAAGACCGCGTGTAATCACATCCGGCCCCATCCTGCGCGATCAGCCCATAGCTGGCGGAACCCTCCGCCAGCAGGGTGCTCGCCTCGCCGCCTGCCACCGTATCGATCGTCAGTGAAAACTCCCTGTCGGCATTCACCACCTCGTTGTTGACCGTCGGTATCACAACCTTGTAATCGCCAATCGCCAGGCCGTGAGGAAGGAGGATCGTAACCTTGCCATCAGCGCCTATCTCGAACGAGCGAACATCGCCGCCGCCAAAATCGATTTTCAGCCAGTACTTGCCATCAGTACCCTTTTGCACCCACTCTGTCCAGTCAACCGAATTGCCTTCGGAATCCGTACCGCCGGTCAGCTTGAGCGTCACCTTGGTATCCTCCTGGTCAGACGCTTTGCTTCGCGTCAGATGCAGCATGAACACCATGTCATCGCCTTCCGCCACCGTCGGATTCTTCGGATCTTCCATAGTCAGTGAAATCTGCGGTCCATTCCTGACATCTTCCACTATCAGGTCGAGCGCGACATTGTCGCCCAGCCGCAGTTCGCCTTTCTCGCCGCCGATGATCTCTACCTTGAGCGTTTCAGTGGTTTCGGAAACCTGGTCGTCATTCATCGTGATCGTGAACTTCGACACACCCGTCCCATCATGGATCGGCACTTTGATAACCCAGGCATTACCATCCAGCGCGATGGCGAGTTCCTTGCCGCCGTCGCTTACCAGCTTCCAACCCGCGCCATCCTGTACAACCTTGTACTCAACGCCATCAACCGTGATGCTCTTGATGTCGGCCGGCGTCATCTTGCTCTTGCCGGTCGAATCCATTCCCGTCTCCGCGCCATCCAGGCTGTCAAACGTGAGCTTCACCAGCGCCCAGGCATCTTCCGCCACAACCTTGTCGAGCTTGATCATGAAATCGGCGCTTTGATTCTCCCCAATCGTCTTCTCCGTTTTACCATCCTCGAAGGGGTAAAGGAGAGTCATAAACGGGCCATCGACGAGGTCATGGACGATAACCTTGTTGCTTTCAGATGAATTGCCCTCGCCGCCATAGGGGCTATCCTTGATCGTCGCGTCGATCGAGAATTCCCGGCCATCATTCGAAATATAGTCGTTCGGGAAGGTGAGGTTCAAATCCACATAATCATCGCCCGGGTAGATGGTCACTTCCTGGGTGTAGAGTATCGTGGTTTCACCGTCCAGAACATATTTGACGACAATCTCGATCACGACCGGCTCATTGCCTGTCAGGCTCACAGAATCGCCCAGGTTTTCGAGCGAGATACGCGCCACAAAGTCCTTGCCGACGGGAACGTCGTTGTCGGCCGTGTCTTTGCAGTCGCCGCTTGTCCGCATATCGCCTTCTTTGACGTCTTTGAGCAGCACAAGGTTGCCGGCATCATCAACGTAACCGATTTCCACTTTCGGCGTCAAATTCTCCATGTCCGTGTCTTTGACCGTCACCACGTTTGAGCCATCCGAGCCTTTCGGCAGCGCCCCAACCACATCCGTGATGATCGGCGAGAAATATTCGTCTCCTTCAACCTGATTGTCATCATAGACGGTTGGCAGTTTTCCTGTAACCGTTGTACCGGTGCCGCCGGCAGGGTACGGCCCGAACGAGTCCGTGTTGGGGTCATACTCATAGACGGTATTGCCGACCTTCAGCGACAGAACCGGGTTGCCGTCGGCATCCGGCGTGAGTTGCATCGTGAAGTTGTTTTTGCCGTCATTCTTCAGCGCATTGAGCAGGTCCTGACTGATCTCGACGGTCACAGACCTGTCGGGAACAGGGTAGCCATCCTTATCGAAAACGAGGTTGCCATGTTTATCGACTTTTTGGGGTCCCTGAAAGTCACGGGGACCGGTCGTGATATCCAGCACGTCGATCGTCACCTTGAGCGGGCCACCTGTGTAATCATTCAAACCGTTGACATTGACATCGTAGCTGACCGTCTTGCTCTCACCTGTACCCGTGTTCGGCGTCTCGTAAATCTTGTTCGTCGGCACCGACACGTCCACCGAAAGAACATGACCGCCGCCGCCGCCCACGATGATCGGATCACTCGGCGTGCTGTCAGAGCGCGCTTCAGCACCGTCGGTATGGTCAACGGCAAGGTATACGATTCCCGATCCATATTCGTCGATAGTTTCCTGCAGGGTAACATTTGACCCATCGGGCAATTCAACAATTTTATACCACAGTATGGAGCCGGTTTTCGAATCGATCACCGGTTCTGCCAGCAGGAAGTCGGACGCTTTCAGTACAAGGCCGGCAAGTGTCACCCATTCGCCGCTCGCGTTCATGGTGATCAGTTCGTCGCCCTTGTAGATAAAGGTCTGCGGCCCGCTTGCATCGGTACAATGTATCGCTTTCAAGACCACATCAACAGGCTCGCCCATGACAATATTCGGATTGCCATCCTTACCCACCAGCGGATTACCATCCTTATCCTTCGCTTCCGGATTAGGAGTACCATCATCCTTAAGCAGCGGCGTGCCTTTTTCATCCACCTGCCTGATTGCGCTGCCGTCACCGAACTTGAAGTAATACTCCCCGGTATGATTACCAATGCCTTCTTCATCCCCGTAATAGATGACACCCACTTTCAACTGGAGTCTCGGGCCCATGCCGTCATCCTCGATCATGTCGCTTCTTGTGAGCTGATCGTCGGTGTAAATCGGATTCCCGCTGGAGTCTTTGCCCCACTGCACTTCGCTGCCCACCATGTTGTCAATGGTCCAGTCGACACTTTCGGCATTTTCGCCAGTACCGGACTTGTTCTCATTGTTATGGTGCTCATGCAGGATATCGATGCTGAACTGCGCCCTGTCCGCGTTTTTTTCAATGATCACGAAGTAGACGCCGGGGCCGGGATCACCGCCACTGATGTCGAAGTACCAGGGCGGGTTACCACCGTAGTAATCCATGAGCTGCGCGTAATCCATGATGCCGTCGCCGAGCGCGAAATCCGTACCCAGCGCAGCGCCACCACCCAACTTGAGGGTGATAATAATATCCTCGGCCGCGGCGCCGTTCAGGACAATTTCATAATTGCCCTGGGTCGGCCCAATCTCGGGATCATTGTATGTGTTAATCGGCTCTTTCAGTTCGCCGATCAGATCGAAGGATTGCAGCGCAGGGCCGGAAAGCGGCAGGTCGCCCGGTTGCACGTCCACATTGGGCACGTTGCCATCCTTGATGACGATATCCCCACCGGATTCGTTTTTGCCGAAACCTGTAACCTTGCCGTCACCGTCTTTTGTGGTTTCCCTACTCGGCGCACTCTCGTTGCCCTCCACGCTCGCGATTTCGACATGGAACGTCTCATCCGGCTCGGTAAGATCATCATCAATAATCAGGCCATCAATTTTCGGGTTGGCCTCCCAGTGATGAATGGGGGCGCCTGTATCAACCCAGTTTGCGCCATCAAAGTAAACGACCTTGTTGCCGGCAGCATCATAAGCCACCCAGTCCGTATACGCAATAACCGTCGTGTTGGCTGTCGGCTCATAGTCACTGCCCTGTGTGGCATGGCCGTAGCCTGTGCCGGTCTCGTTGTATTTGAGCGTCAGCGTCATGTCCTGAACCGGAGGCTCCCTGCCGGTATAAACTTCGCCCGGCACGCCACCTTCCACATACAGGTTGTTGTACAGCCAGACTTTAATCCAGGCATCGCCCGTCTTGACAACGCCGTTATCGTCGACATATTGCTCATACCCAACGCCATCCTTGATACCCAGCCACATGCCGGAACCCCAGCCCGTGTTGCCGCCATCCTTGATATCCGTTACCACGCTACCGGGTTTGCTGCCGGAATCTTCCGGATCCTTCATGGAGCCAACATTCTCGGGGTTGTTACCGTCAACGTTCTTGGGAGCATACATGATCAGCTCATACTGTCCTGTCGCTTCCGTCAGGCTGTCGTCAATGGCTTTCATCGTCAGGTCAATCGATTTACCCGCGATGTCGCAGCCATCCTTCACATAGAAGGTGATGACCGGCCCGTTGCTACCCCACTGGATCGTCGCAGTCACATAAGCGTCACCGCTCGCGTTCGTGCCAAATTCCTTCGCCAACTGCGCATTGAGGGCGGCCTGGAAATCGGGAATATCGGCTGCTGTGTTCAGGATAATCACGCCATTCAGCCAGCCGCCTTGTTCATAACCATCGCCATCCGCGGCGTTCAGAGATCCCTCTTTACCCGGGGCTTCGATGACGTACACCACGTTATCCCCGTATGACCCGGTGGCGTTCTTCGGTCTGAATGCCACGTCAAATTCATAGCTTGCGCCCGTATACAGATGATCGTGTCCTTCTATCGATTCGCCTTTGCCGTTGAACCATTTTTGCTCACCCGTGACAGGGTCGGTTTTGACATAGTTGCCGTCGCCGTCGGCCCATTTGATTTTGTACGTGGCGATGGTATAAAGGTCGTCCTGGAGGTGCGCGCCTTTATTTCCGTCATGTTCGCCGAACGTTTTTTCCTCGTACACCACTTTGTCGCCCTGGATGTACATCAGGGTTGACGGGTTGTCCAGCGACAGACTCAGATCCGCTGTCGCCCTGTCGCCATCCCCATCCTCTACCGTGTAGGTAAAGACCAGCTTGACAGACTCGTTCATGCCATTTGCGCCGTCCGGTTTGACAAAGGCGTAGGAACCATCGCTGTACATGACAAACTTGCCAACCAGATTGCCATCATGGAAGATATCGTACACCGTACCGACTTCTAGCGTGGCACCCCGAGGGAATATAGTGCCGGAATCCGCAGCTTTAACAAAGTAATCATCTGTGCTGCCATCGACATTAAACGTGTAGCTCTGCACGGCGCCCGTGCCGCCGGAAGCTTTGCCGTTCGTGTCGTACTTCCAGCCGTCACCTTTCCAGCCATCTGCGCCGGATTTGTCGTTATCCAACACATTGCCGGTCACGCCACGGTCATATCTGCCGCCATCCCCGTTTTTATCGCCATCCCCCTTGTCTGAGTATTCCAACCCATCCTTGCCAAGGAAAATCATCTTGCCATCACCGATGAACGAGCTCTGGGCATCGAAGGCATCGAAATCATCCATGGTAATCGGGGCGTCATCGTGAATGGTGACATTGATGGGATTGGCCTTGTTGTTCGCCGTATCGCCGGTATGGTCTGTGACCTCCACATAAAATTTGAAAGAATCAGAACCAGATTGGTCGCCCGGTTTGTTCACCGTATTGCTGCCACCACTCGTCATCGAGTTGTCCGTCAGCGTGAACGAGTAGTTCACGATATAGCCTTGACCTGTGCCCGTTCCTGACATGACAATGCTGGTAATGGTCAGGTAGCCGACACAGGTGGGATCGGTGCTTAAAACCTCCTTACCGGCCGCATCCACGTAGATTTTTGCGTAATCGGCATCAAGCGTGAACGTGCCATCGGCATTGCCCGTGAAGGTTCTTTCAAAATTGCCATCAACAGAACTCTTGATCGAGACCGTATCCAGTTTTTCCCGTATCCCCAGGTCAGGGGAGTAGGTATTAATGGCCAGGGAACCATTGCTGGTAGTGCCGTGCCCTGCCTTTCCGGCCTGGGTGCCAGGCGCGTTGTCTTCGCCTCTTGCGCCAAGCCCGTCTTCATGGACGGTCAGATGGCTCGCACTGTTGACAGTGAAAGAGGGCTCCTTCGTGTCCGGATTGACTTTGATCGTCAGTGTCGAGGAGGCACTGTCGCCGTCGCCGTCCGTGATCGTGTAGTTGACCACAATCGTGCCGCCCTTGTCGCTGAGCTTGACGTCGCCTGCATGCTGCTCGTAGGTATATTTGCCATCGGCTTCCAGCGTCAGCGTGCCGATTGGATTGGCATCGATTTTTGGGACGCCACCGACTGTATCAGACACGTTGTAGACCTTGTAGACACCTGAGCCTTCATCCACAAAAACCAGGCCGCCGGTCGCCGAGACCGTGACCTTGCCGTCCGCGCCCCAGGCAAAGCTGCCTTTGCCGTCCGCGCCGTAATTGTCTTTGCCGCCTTGCGCATGTGTCTTGTTGCCTATGCCGCCGTCAATGCTCACTGTGCCGTCTACCACATTGCCTGTAACCGTGATCTTGTCGCCCGTCTCCTGGATGGTGACAATATCCGCCACCGCCACCGGCGCATCGTCCAGCACCTTCACATTGAATTTCATCTCCGTTGACGAATCGCCGGTTTTGTCAGTCACCGTGACCGTGACCGGAATATTGTGGTGGCCGCTGCTGTCAGTACCCGCGTTATGGGTTGTTGTATCGTCCGAACCACCAGTGATCGCTTTGGTCAGGGTGAAGGTGAACTTGATTTCGCCCAATTCCGAGATGCTCGTAATCGTCAGGTAACCAACACTGTCTGCCTGGGCAACCTCATTACCGTTCTCATCAACATAAATGATGTTTTTGCCGCCGGAAAGCGCATCGGTAAAGTCGCCGAGCGGCGTGTCATAAACGGCGTCTCTCGCAGAATGGAATTCCACACCATTAATGGTGACGGTTTTGACGACTTCATCCGAAACGGAAGGAATGGTTGCCTCTCCCGAGACCGTCTTGTGGCTTCCATTGCCAGCAAAGGTTCCGTTGGGCAGACCGTCTTCGTGGACGACGAGATAACTATTAACCCCGTGAATCTCCTCCGGTGTAATCACGCGCGGCGCATCGGTATCGGCACGCAGCACAATGATGAGGGCGGCAGAGGCCTTGTCGCCGTCGCCGTCCGTGAGCGTGTAGCTGATCACGATCGAACCACCCTTGTCGCTGAGCTTGATATCGCCATTCTGCACGAAGGTATATTGGCCATTGGCTCCCAGCGTCAGCGTGCCGATCGGATTAGTCATATCAGACACACTGTAGACCTTGTAGACACCCGCGCCTTCATCCACCAAAACCACGCCGCCGGTCGAGTTGGCCTCACCCCAGGCAAAGCCGCCGCCTGCTTTTTCGCCGTCCGCGCCGTACTGGCCGGAGCCGCCTTTGGCATGGCTTTCGGCATAGTTGTCGTCCTGATCAATGTCTGCCTTGCCTTGCAGGACATTGCCTTCGACTGTGATGATGCCGCCGGTTTCCTTGACGTAAACAAAGCTTGACGTGGCAACAGGCATGTCATCTTTCACGGTGATCGTGAATTGGCCTTCGGCCTCGTCGTTGGTTTGATCAACGGCTTTGACTTTGATGTCGATCTCATTTTGGCCTGCGAGCCAATCGGCTATCGGCAGGCCGGTGAGGTTGTGACCATCTCTGCTGGTGTCACCCTCGATGATCGGGGCGGTCAGGTGGAAGGTGTATCCTACGCTGTAACCGGTGCCTGGGTTATGGATGATGCTGGTAATCTCGATATAGCCAATGACGCTCGCATCACCTTCGGGAACACTGTTGCCATTAACATCAATCCAGATTTTCGTGTTGACAGACGCGGAAAAGTCGCCCGGATTGCCAGGATCTGCTTTCATCTCCAGGCCAGCAATGGTGATGCTCTTGAGGTACTCGGATGTGCCGATGGTGATGCTGCCTTCCATGCTGGTCGGATGATGCTTGGTGTGGTCTGCGTGCGTGCCGTGGGGCAGGCCGTCTTCGTGGACGGTGACGCCAATGGCGCTAATGACCGGTTTTTCGCCGTCGGAGACCAGTACAATGGTCAGTGTTGCGCCACTGCCGTCGCCATCACCATCGTACAGGGTATACGGGATGACAAGGTTGGGTACCTGGCTACCGTATGGCAGGTCGTAATCCGGGTCCAGATCGAAGCGGTAGCTGCCGTCGGCCTTCAGCACGATGGTGCCGACAGTCTTGCCGGCGGTATCAGTGACGGTGTAGCCGCCCTGGCCGTTGTCGGTCAGAGCGTAGCCGTTGTTGGAGCTGGTGTTCCAATCCACGCGGCCAAAACCATCCGCGCCTGGGGAGTCGGGTGTGTCCGCGCCTGAGTTGCTTTTGACGTTGCCGCCTTGCTCTGATTTGCCGCCTTCAACAACATTGCCGGCAATCCAGGTGTCGTTCAGGCCGGTTTCCCACAAAGTGCGCACGTCGTCAGAGGCAATCGGGTTGTCATCAATAACCGTGATGACGCCGCCTGACGAGGAAGTGTGTGTGCCCGGACCATTTGTCGCGACAATGTCAAATGCGAAGTCTTCGCTGTCGGCGCCCGGCTGGTTTTGGACAGGGCCGGTGAGTTCATAGGTGTAATTGACCGTGTAGACGCCATCCGCATCCACCGTGATGCCGGTGATGATAAACGTGCCGGGAAAACCGGGAATCGTGACGGCAACCGGCGCGCCACCCAGCGCGCCCATGACTTCCTGCCCTGCAATGGTGAGGGAGGACAAGCCCATGACATGCGAATTGATGGAAAAAGAGCCGCTGCCGGTAGTACCGACACCCAATACGCCATTGCCGTTTACCAGGCCATCTTCACGGAGCGTGAAGTTAAGACCATTTGGGCCAAAATCAAATTCCGGCGCACGGACATAGATGCCGCCAGCATATATATATGGATCTTCAACAGGCATGCCGAAGGTGCCGGTTTCAAAACCTGGCGTGAGGTTGCCGCGCGCCGCGTTTTGCTGCACGACAACAAAGCTGGAACCTTCCTGGTCACCGCCGCCAGCACCCGGACCGGCTGCCGCTGCTTCGAGCATTGCGGTCGGGTCTTCGCCTTTGGCCAGGGCTTCTTCCATTTGTTGCTGGAGTTTTTCGACATTAACATCGGGGGTGGCCGGCGCGGCCGATGCCGTTTGAGCTTTTGCGGCTTCAGCAGCTTGGCTGAGGATCGTGCCGTCAAGCGGCAGGCTCTGGCCTGCGCCCAATGTGGCAAAGCCGCCTTTGGTAAAATCGATATGGGCGTTAGAGCCCTGCATAGTTTGGATGGTTTCGCCCGCATAAACTTTATCGCCCACTTTGAGGGTGCGGATGACGCCGTTGGCATTGATCGCTGTCACGACGCCATCGACGCCTTTGACGGTTCCTACCACGGTGCCGGATTGTATATTTGGTGTGGCCATTTTGCTTCTCCTTTGAGAAATAATTTTGCTTTAATCTTTTAAAGCGGATTGCTTTAACTTTTGTCTTGTCTTGTTTTTGATCTTCTGTGTTTCCGGTTTCTAATCTGCCTGTATTTTTGGTGTGCCTGATTTGTCTGTTTCGGGCGCATTCGCTATTTTCGCACTACGCCAAAGCTTCTTTTTTCTGTTTCTGCTGCCGTAATCAAGTCACATGAGTATCCTTTAACGTCCGCATTTACTTTGCGCATATTTCCTGATTTTCTCCCCAGTATATTTAACTCTACTGATAAATTCTATTGTACTTTGGTACTAGTTTTGTTTCCATAGGCTAACTTTTTACGCAATAAAATTGACGCAGGTCAATTTTTAAAAATTTTCTTTTCGGAAAATTTTCAGCCGCTTTTTCATATCCGTTTTCTTGCCCCGAAAAAAGAACGGCGCCTTTTTTTCAAAAACGGCATACACTTTATTCATTGGGTATTATGTTGCGCAAAAAACATGCTAAAGAAAGTCTTTATCCGCACTTTCCGCTGCCAGATGAATGAATACGACTCTGCCAGGATGAGGAATCTGCTGGAGGCCAGAACGGGCGCGCTACAAGAGGCTGATCTGATCATTTTCAATACTTGTTCAGCTCGCGAAAAGGCGCAGGAAAAAGTCTTTTCCGACCTAGGCCGTATCAAAAACTGAAAAATGCACGCCGGGGGCAAAACTTCCTTTTTAACATCCGATAAAGCCCAATAACCCGTGCGAGTTCAGGCGTCCGGCCTGGCGAGCTGACGAAGTGAAAAACCACCCAGAAACAAAATACCCGGCAATGAAGAAATCAGCGTGATGAGGAAAAATCCGCTCGAAGCAACCACGCCATAAGCCGGATCAAGGTGAAGTAAACTAAGCGCATAGAAAAAAGTGATTTCCCGAGCGCCCAGGCCGCCGAAACTGATGGGTAACACGGCGGCAACGGATGAAACCAGAAAGACGGCAAAATAAGCCAAATAATGATGGGTCGGCGCCTGTATGAAAGCAAGCAATGAAGCCATTGACGCGAGCTGCAAAAGCTGAACGGCCAGCCCATAACCAAACAGCTTCATCATTTGCGCCTTGCCCGCCTTGAGCAGGAATCGATGCCCCAGTATAAAAACAGCAACCAGTACCAGACTAGAAATCCCGGCAAGCGCAAGCATATTGCCGGCGGACCAGGGCAAATCAAGCATCGGCATAAGCAGGCATAGCAACAGCAGCAGGATCAGCAGTCCGCTGATGCGATCGGCCAGGGTAATCAGCAACAGTTTTTTGAAGGGCGCTTCCTGACGCCGATGCAACACAAGAATTTTATAGCCATCTCCTCCAATGCCGCCCGGCAGAAAAAAATTGAGGAACATGCCGACATAATATAAACGCAGATTTTCAAGTTCGCTGAGCAAAATGGATGCATGTCGCTGGTATACGTTGAGCCGGAGCGCGCCGGCAATCTTGGAAAAATTAAATAACAGCCAGGCTGCGGCCAGCCAGATGAAACTGCCGGATCGCAAAACCAGAGACTTGATTTCTTCAATGTTAATCTTCCATAAGACGAAGGCAACCAGGCACACTGAAACCACGACCTGAATGGCCATTTTCAGCCATTTTTTTGCCGATTTAGACAATGATTTCCTTCTTGATTGTATAGGGGGTTTTGTTTTGCGATTCGTAATAAGTCCGCATGATCAGGTCGGCAACAAATCCTGTCGTGATAAGCTGAATGCCGGTAATCGTCAGCAAAACCCCAAGAATCAAAAGCGGACGGGCACCGATGCTGGCCCCCAGTATCTTGTCAATAACCAGATAGCAGTTAATCAGCATACCGGTCAAAAACAGCACAATACCCGACCCGCCAAAAAAGTGCATGGGACGCTGGGCATATTTTTGCATGAACAGCATCAGCATCAAGTCACTCGCCACTTTCAGTGTCCGACCAATACCGTACTTGGAGACACCGGCATGGCGGGGATGATGCCGCACATCCATCTGCGTTATTTTAGCCCCATGCATATGCGCAAGAACCGGTATGTAACGATGCAATTCACCATACAATCCAAGATTTTTTGCCACCTCGCTTTTGAACAATTTGAGCGTACAGCCATAGTCCTGAATGTGGACGCCAGTTGTACGGCGAATCAGCCAATTGGCAATCCTGCTCGGCACTTTGCGCAGGAAAAAACCATCCTGGCGGTTGGCGCGGATGCCGGCTACGACATCACATTGTTCCGCTTCCATCTTTTCCATCATCAGGGGAATATCATAGGGGTCATTTTGCATATCGCCATCCAGCATGACAATCAATTCACCCTGGGCTGCATCTATGCCTGCCGCCATCGCCGTGGTTTGCCCGTAATTCCGGTTCAGCACCAGAACACGGGTATTGGGTTTTGCAAACTGTTCAATTTCCGCAACAGTCTGATCGGATGAGCCATCATCCACAAAAATAATTTCATGCTGAATATCCGCCAGCGCATCTGCGATCCTTTGGGTTAATGGTTCAATGTTGCCCTGTTCATTCATGACAGGAATAACGACGGATAACAGCATTATGAGGAACTCCCCGTTCTGAAAAGAAGATAATCAAAAGAAACCGCTTCCTTGTCGTCTGACTGATCAGGAATGAAGATGCGGCCTTCCTGCAGAATGATACTATCAGGATAATAAGTGTGCAGGAAATGATGCCAGTCTGCCCTGGGACTTTCGCTGCTTGACACCAGTAAAATATCGCCCTTGAGCGGCACCTTCCCGGACAAGACTTCCCCCATAAGCAAAACGCGCGTCTGGGGACGATGAAAGCGCAGATTCCCCCCCGTCAGGGTATCGCTGACAATCCAGGTATCGGCATGGGGGAATCGCCCGGTCAGCTCATCCGCCAGTGGTGCAGCAGCATGCTGCAATAAGCTCTTTTTGTTTTTCCCGGCTGTAAAAACAGGAATATGACGTGTCATGCCGGGGACATGCTTGTTCAGAACGGCAATCAGATGGAATCGGAAGGGGAGTGCCAGCAAAACCAGCAAAGCCGAAAAAAAGGAGACGAAAACAATGCGCCGGAGAATCCGGGGTTGTGAAAACCCGGGAAATATCACAAAAAAAGCCAAAGGTGTAAAAAACAGGATGGATTGCAACCATCGGCTCTTGATATGGGTTACTTTGCCGGTTAATGCCATAAGCATCAACAATGCAAGAAAAGTCCCCAAAAAGCTGATAAAAAAGCGGGTATTGGTATCATGCCAATCAAACGCGGCCTGTTTCCGGTAACGGAAACAAATAACGCTGTAAATGAGCCACAACGGTGTCAAAAAAGCAACGACAGCCACAAAGATACTTGAAGCGCCTGTAAATAGATTGCTCAGATAGCCTGCATGCCGGCCTGTATTCAATTTTTGGAATGTTCCCTGTGAAGCAGCATCAAATGCCGACAGCAGCCAGATTCCGTGCGGCAGGCAGCTTAAAACCGCCACGGCAGCAGTGATAAACATTTTTTTGTTCCACAGAATCCGGCGATACGACCGGATAAGCAGACTACTGCATGCCAGGGCAAATACGAAAAGGATAAAGTTATATTTGGACTGCAATCCCAATCCGATCAAAAGACCGAAAAGCGCGTAACGCCACGCGACAGGATTTCGTAAGAGGGAAAAGTAACACCACAGCGTTACACAGGCCATCCATGTCAGCAAAACCGAATGCGTCAGATCCCGTTGTGACTCCCATACTATTTGGGGAAGCAGCAGCAGTGAGGCGGATACGGCTATGGCCGCAGCCGTTCCGACGAGCGGCCTGGCCAGATAAAACATGGAGGCATAGGTGCCAAAAAGCAGCAGATTTTTGAGTACCGCCAGCGAAAAAACATTGACGCCGAAACAGGCGAACATCAGGCTTTGCAGCCAGTTATAAAGCGGCGGTTGCGTATCGTATCCCCATGCCAGATGCTGAAAAAGCAAAACCTGTTCCGCCTCGTCATTGTCGAGCATATTACCAAGATTAATGCGGATAACAGCCTGCAAAAGAAAATAGGCCGCAATGAGCAGCAGGAATATCGTGCCGGACAAATCCCGGCTGGAATATTTTGTCGAATACATTTGTGGATTCATCGCTCTGATCCGTTGTCACGCTATAGCTGAAAAAACCGGATCGTTTAATCCACACTCTGGAATGTATGGCATATCGCAATCGCCAGACAATAGCGGTGCATATTATATAGTCATATGAGGATGACGCCACCAAAATGGCTTCAAATCGGGCATTTTTTCAACAATAAAAAATTGAACATCCATCAGTAAGATTGGTCTATTCGATGACAGCCATCAATAACGGCTTCTTTTTCAATGATGCCTGTTATCCAATGGTTGTAAAATCCAAAAATACAAATTATCTTGTTACAAAAAACCATATAATCTGACCGATAAAATCGTTTTCAATCCAAACGGATTTTGTTTACTTTCCTTTCAGGAATCGCGGCATGAGCAAAGATGGCATAATCCTTATTGAGGCAGGCTGCCGGATAGCCGGTTACATCTCAGAAACGGCCAAAAAAAACCATACCACAGAGGTATTTGACGTACTTGAAGTCACTACGGACGGGCAATTCAGATGCCATATGATCGGCACGCGTTTTGACCAGGTTAATCGACATATTTTTCTTCACGAACACCAGTTGATCTGGTGCCGCTTGCTAAACGGCCAGGAATTTGTCAGAAAAACGCCCGAAGACCGATGGCTGGATACGAAACAACTGTCATTGTAAAACGGTGCTGAATATAGCAGACGCCCGTTGCGATAATCCATTGCCTCCTGCCTGAAAAATGAAACCTGACACTCTAAAATTGGTAACCTGGAATATCCGATGGGGCCTGGGCATTGATAATATTGTGAATGTAGACCGCGCTATTGAACAAGTCAAACAATTCACGGATTTTGACATTCTATGCCTGCAGGAAGTCGCATCGGGATATACCGATCCGGAGCTAAAGCATGCTGATGGAACCAACCAATTTGAAACGCTGGCGACAAAGCTTGATGGATACACTGCCATCAATGGTTATGCCGTCGATCAATTGAGGCACGACGGAAAACGGCAGCAATTCGGCAATATGATTTTCTCGCGCTTTCCTGTCTTGCAGGTATACCGGCATCGTTTGCCCTGGCCTGCGGAACCTGGCATCAAAAGTATGCAGAGGATGGCATTGGAAACCCTGCTGGCAACACCATTTGGTACATTGCGTGTTATCACAACGCATCTTGAATTTTATTCCGCCTGCCAGCGAATGGCGCAGGTTGAATACTTGCGTCAAATCCACAAAGAATCCTGGTTACGCAGCCTTACAACAGATACCGTAAGTGATAATGGCGCTTTTTCAGTTTATCCGAAACTATCCGGCACCATCCTGGCCGGGGATTTTAACTTTTCCGAGACCTCATCAGAAAGAGCGAGACTCCTCGCCTTCCATGATGTGCATACCCCTCTTTTTGCAGATGCATGGGAAGTCGCTCATCCCGGCGAAAAACACGCTCCAACGATGGGATATTTTGATCGTGAAAGATGGCCGGCCGGCCCTTTTGTTTCAGACTATATTTTCATTAGTGAAAATCTGGCTGCCAGTGTTCATGATATGCGTGTTGAAAAACAAAGCCAGGCATCCGATCATCAAGCCATGTTACTGGAATTAGCAAAATAGAAAATTTAGGGTCAGCCCTATAGAACCAGCGTCTGGGCTTCATCACCTCGTCTCTCACGTATTTCCCCCAAACAATAGACCGTTTCTCCGGTTGCCTGCAATTGTGCCTTGGCTGCATGGGCATTTTCTTTTGAGACAATGACAACCATACCAATACCGCAATTAAAGACACGATACATTTCGCTATCGTCAACTCGCCCATGTTGACGAAGCCAGGTAAAAAGCGGCGGCATAACCCAGGCATCTTTCTGGAGAGCCGCTGTCAGGTTTTTCGACAGAATGCGCGGGACATTGTCGAGCAATCCTCCGCCGGTAATATGCGCCATGCCTTTGACTTCGACCGTATTTAACAATGCCAGAAGTGATTTGACATAGATGCGTGTTGGTGTCAGCAGCACATCCGCCAGAGATTTCCCATGAAAATCAGCATTGAAGTCCGGCTTGACCACATCAATAATTTTCCGGATCAGTGAATAACCATTGGAATGAGCGCCTGAGGATGCCAGTCCCAGCACCACATCACCCGGAACAATACGGCTTCCATCAATAATTTTAGATTTCTCCACCGCGCCAACAGCAAATCCGGCAAGATCATATTCCCCATCCGGATACATGCCAGGCATTTCAGCCGTTTCACCACCAATCAGCGCACAGCCTGCCTGTTCACACCCTTCTGCGACGCCCTTAATTACAGCAGCGGCCGTTTTGACATCCAGCTTGCCGCAAGCAAAATAATCCAGAAAAAAGAGCGGTTCGGCTCCCTGCACCAAAATATCGTTCACACTCATTGCAACAAGATCAATGCCGACCGTGTCATGTCGATTGAGATTGAAAGCCAGCCTAAGCTTAGTACCGACGCCATCCGTACCGGCCACCAGAACAGGCTCACGGTATTTTTTGCTGATTTCAAAAAGTGCGCCAAACCCGCCTATGCCGGCAAGAACGCCTTCCCGCATAGTCCGTCTGGCAAATGGCTTGATGGCGTCAACCAGCGCTTCACCGGCGTCGATGTCAACACCAGCATCATGATAAGAAAGAGAATAATTGGATGGTGAATGCATAATGAAATACCGTTATACCGCTAAAATAGTAGAATTACAAAAAAAGATTTTGTTACGAGTCGCATTTTAGCAAACTGCTGCGCTAATAGGATTACATGGTCATTTTTACACAGCAACAAAAACAAACTGCTTTGTGGCTCAGTATCGGCGCCATCCTGGTCGTCATGCTCCTTTTGCTTGGCCCCATTCTAACGCCTTTTATTGCCGGCACGATTCTTGCTTATGCTTTAAATCCGGGGGTTGACTTTCTGCACTCGATACGAATGGGACGTTTCCGCCTTTCCCGCACCTTATCCGCACTCATTGTCATGGTCATTCTTTTGACGACCGTTGCAGTATTATGCCTGATCATGATCCCGATATTAATCAAAGAATGGCCCCTGCTTTATGAACAGATCCCCAATCTGACCATCAAGCTTAATGAAATTATCCATCCGCTTCTGCACGAGCTAGGCATTGATCTGCCAATCGATACGGCCACCTTCAAAAAATTGCTGACTGAACAATTCATGATACCCGGCGAAAGCATGTGGAAATCGCTTCTGGCTTCCGCCAAAATCGGCGGCACAACGGTTTTGACCTGGACCTGGAATCTGATCCTGATTCCGGTCGTACTATTTTATTTATTGAAGGACTGGCATCTGGTCATCAGGAAGCTAAGAAATTCCATTCCACGCCGCTGGATTCATAAAGCGATCAGCCTGGCCAGTGAAGTCAATGTGATGCTTGCACAATATCTCAGAGGCCAGCTTTCGGTCATGCTGATTCTTGCGATTTATTATTCATCCGCGCTGGGATTTGTAGGATACAATGCGGCCCTGCCTATCGGCATCATCAGCGGCATGCTGGCTTTTATTCCTTACATTGGCATCATCGTCGGCCTATCCTTAGCCATTATTGCAACGATGTTGCAGTTTTCCGGTATGCAAGCCTGGATAACGCTTGCCGTCATCTACGGATTCGGGCATTCATTTGATGCGCTCCTGATGACGCCAACGCTGGTTGGCAGACGTATTCAGTTGCACCCTCTGATTGTCATTTTCGCCTTGCTGGCTTTTGGCCAGCTTTTCGGTTTTGTTGGCGTTCTCATTGCGCTACCTTCATCAGCCATTCTTTCTGTTGCCTTTAAGCACTTGCGTCGCCATTACATTAACAGCAATTTTTATAATTCATAACAAACCATGCAACAACTGCTGCTGGACATCAGCACGCAAAAAATACCGTCTTTTGAAACCTTTGTGACGGGTAAAAATGAAGAACCGATCCAGTTTCTTCATCGTTTCGCTCGACGCGAGTCGTCCGAGCACTTTATTTATCTGTGGGGCGATCATGCCGTGGGCAAAACCCATTTGCTAAAGGCGTTGGCCCAATATCATCCGGCACGATATATTGATGCGGCATCCGGCAATACGAATTTTCTATATGATCCCCAAATTACGCTTTATCTGCTTGATAACTGCGACAAATTGTCTCCGGAAAAACAAATTGATGCATTCCATCTTTTTAATGCGGTTCGTGAAAATAATGCTTTTCTCGTCACGACAGGCGCTATAGCCCCGGCACTTCTACCAGTCCGGGATGACCTGCGAAGCAGAATGAGCTGGGGACTTGCTTATCGCATTCAGGGATTGACTGATGAGGAAAAAATAGAAGCTTTAAAAAAAATGGCCCAGGAAAGAGGATTTACCCTTGCACAGGATGTGTTACCTTATTTGATTACACATTATCCGCGTGATATGCATTCGCTATCTGTTGTTTTGGATGCGCTTGACCACTATTCCATGCAGACAAAACGTGCTATAACCCTTCCACTTCTGCGAGAAATGATGCAAAAAATAGAAAATAATCATGAGTAGCAATCTGGCTTTATTTGATTTGGACCATACCCTTCTGCCACTGGATTCCGATTATGAGTGGGGACGCTTCTTAACACGTATCGGCGCCGTTGACGCGATTGAATATGAAAAACGGAACACAGCCTTTTATGAACAATACAAGACGGGAACACTTGACCCCCAGGAATATCTGGAATTTGTGCTAGGCACACTGGCCGCCTTTTCACGTGAGCAGCTCAACAACTGGCATAGTCAATTCATGGAAGAAGTCATCCGGCCGGTTATGCTGCCTCAGGCACATCAGCTTCTTGAAAAACACCTGGATCAGGGGGATTTAGTTGCTATTGTGACAGCGACGAACCGCTTTGTTACCGAACCCATCGCCCGTGCTTTTGGCATCCAGAACCTCATTGCCGCCCTGCCTGAAGAAACGGAAAAAGGAACATTCACCGGCAGGCTGATCGGCATACCAACTTCCGGGAAAGGCAAAATCACCCATACGGAAAATTGGCTCGCCTTACATGGAAAAAAGCTGGACAGTTTCGAAAAAAGTTATTTTTACAGTGATTCGCACAATGACCTGCCATTGCTGTCACGGGTAACGCACCCTGTTGCGACCAACCCTGATGCCCGGCTCAAATCGCATGCGATCGCCAACAACTGGACATTACTGCGTCTATTCGATGATTAAAAAAATGCTCCAGAAAATCCTGGGAAGAGGCAAAAAATCTTCTCCAGCCAAACAGCCTGCCATCCTGCATCAGGCTGAGCATGGTATCGACCCTAAACTGGTTTCATCGAATGCGATGCGTGTTATTCACATCCTGGAAAAAGCCGGCTTTGAGGCTTATATCGTCGGCGGCGCAGTTCGCGATCTCCTGCTGGGAATCCCACCCAAAGACTTCGACGTGGCTACCAATGCAACGCCAGAACAAATAAGACGCTTCTTCAAACGGTCATTTTTGATTGGAAGGCGCTTTCAAATCGTCCATGTCATGTTCGGACACGACTTGATTGAAGTCACCACTTTTCGGGGAACAACTTCCACACCCGCCATCAAGGATGAAATGGGCCGCCTGTTAAGAGATAATACTTTCGGCACACAAGAGGAAGATGCCGCGCGCCGCGATTTCACCGTCAATGCCATGTATTACAATCCGACTCGCCAGACCCTGCATGATTTTCATGGAGGCACCACTGACCTGAAAAACCGGATTTTGAGAATTATCGGCAATCCGGCAGAACGCTTTCGAGAAGACCCTGTCCGCATGCTGCGGATTGTCCGTTTTGCGGCAAAACTCGGATTTAAAATTGATACGGACACGCGTAAGCCCATTGCATCGCTCGCTCCCCTCATTAATAACGTGCCTTCCGCACGCCTGTTCGATGAAATGCTCAAGCTTCTTATGAGCGGCCACGCCATGGCTTGCCTGCAGGAATTACGCCATCAGGGCTTGCACCACGGTCTTTTGCCCCTCCTTGATGTTGTACTGGAACAGCCCCAAGGTGCGCAATTCGTCAAGCTGGCACTGGGAAAAACTGACCAGCGCATCCATGAGGAAAAGCCGGTTTCCCCAGGATTTCTTTTTGCCACGCTACTTTGGACACAAGTATCCGAAAAATGGAAACAATACCTTTCAAAAGGGGAATACCCTATACCGGCGCTTCACGCCGCCGCCAATGATGTTTTTGAAGCCCAGACGGAAAAACTGGCACTGCAACGCCGGATTATTGCAGATATGCGGGATATCTGGGCACTACAGCCCAGGCTGGAAAGACGGACAGGTAAAACTGCGTACAAACTCATGGAACATGGCCGTTTTCGAGCAGCCTATGATTTTCTGCTGTTGCGATGTGAAGTAGGCGAAACCGATCCTGAAATAGGCGATTGGTGGACAGCCTTTATCCATGCGAACAGCCAATCACGGGAAGAGATGCTGAAAATTAAATTTAAGAGCCCATCGCAACCGGCAACACGCAAGCGAAGACGATCAGGCCGTCGCCGTGCAAAAAACGACTCCTCGAGCGCCGCTAAAACCCCTACTGAATCAGCAGCATAAGAAACATGGCGGCACATACGGTTTATATTGGAATCGGATCCAATCTCGATAATCCTGCAAACCATGTTCGCTTAGCCATCAGCCAACTGGCCCAATTACCACTAACCCGACTAAAAGCCCAATCCAGTCTGTACCTTACCGCACCGATTGAAGCTGACGGCAATGATTATGTCAATGCGGTTGCCTGCATCCTGACAGCACTCACACCGGAAAAATTGCTGGAACAATTGCATCATCTGGAAAATGCCTCGGGGCGGGAAAGAACTTATCGCAATGCGCCCAGAACACTCGATCTGGACATTTTGTTGTATGACGATTTGCAAATGAAAAGCGCCTCTCTCACGCTTCCGCATCCGCGCATGACAAAACGCGCCTTCGTTTTGGTTCCGCTGCTCGAAATTGCTCCGGCAATCGTCATACCGGGCAAAGGCGCGGCATATCCTTACCTTGAGCATGTTCAAAATCAGCCTATTACGCTTCTAAAAACCTGATTTTTCTTATCCTTCAACACACCGCTTTATCATGCAAATTCCCGTTATACTTCAGACTACGGTTTTATTGATCGCATCGAACATATTCATGACTTTTGCATGGTATGGTCATCTTCGCAACCTGACATCATCACCGTGGTACACGGCTGCTTTTATCAGCTGGGGAATCGCTCTGTTTGAATATCTGCTGCAAATCCCGGCCAACCAGATCGGCTTTACCCAGTACAATCTGGCACAGCTTAAGATTTTGCAGGAAACCATTACGCTTGCCGTATTTGCTCCCTTTGTCATGCTTTATATGAAAGAGCCTTTCAAGTTGGACTACGTTTGGGCGGTCCTGTGTCTGGTAGGCGCCGTTTATTTTATTTTTCGATCCTGACTTGAAAGTTGTATGATAGACACCTGATTTGCCAATAGCCGCGAGGATAACCATGGCCACTTATTTACAAGACCGTAAAGCCGTCACCATATCCACTCTGATGGATTTGTATGCAAAAGGTGAAAAAATAACGATGCTCACCTGTTACGACGCCAGTTTTGCCGCACTCATGGACAACTGTGGTGTCGAAATGCTCCTGATTGGCGATTCGCTTGGCATGGTCTGCCAGGGACATGAATCGACCTTGCCTGTCACCATTGATGAAATGGCTTATCATACGGCATGTGTCGCAAGAGGCAACAAAACAGCTATGGTCGTGTGCGATATGCCTTTCGGCACCTACCCCACACCGGAAACAGCCTACGATCATGCCGTGGAATTGATGCGTGCCGGCGCACACATGGTAAAAATCGAAGGCGGCGCCTGGCTGACTGACATCATCCATTTTCTGGTTGAGCGCGCCATTCCCGTCTGCGCCCATATTGGCCTGACCCCCCAATCCGTCCACCAATTGAGCGGCTACCGGGTGCAAGGGAAGACAACAGAAGATGCGCAAAGACTGATTACCGATGCCGGAGCCCTGCAAAAAGCCGGAGCCAGCCTGATTGTACTCGAAGCCATCCCTGCTGCTGTTGGCAAAGATATCACCAGCACCATTGCTATTCCTACCATCGGCATTGGCGCCGGGGCAAACTGTGCAGGCCAGGTTCTTGTTGTGCACGACATGTTGAATGTCTATCCTGGGAAAAAAGCGCGCTTCGTCCGTAACTTCATGGAAGGGCAAAGCAGCATTGAAGGCGCTATTCGCGCTTATGTGGCGGCAGTCAAAGATGGCTCCTTCCCGGCACCAGAACACACCTTCCAATAACGTACAGGATCAAGGCTTACAGCTACGCGGCAACCTTTTCTCTCCCTACCTTCCATTGGCGACGCCTGCTTCGCGCTTTTGTCAGGCAATGTTCATTTTCCGGGCTGTAATACGGATGACATTGCCCGAAACAAACTGTCTACAGGCAAATAACCTCATTCCGGCAGCCAGTTCCTGCCGGAAAATTTTTCTCCATCTTCCTCATACCGTTTAAGGGTCGCCTGCATTTTGGGTTCCAGCTCATCCAGGGAATTAATTACCATACCCAAATCACGCAACAAGCCATCATGAACACCATATACCCAGCCGTGCACGGTGAGCCTTTGCCCGCGATTCCAGGCATCCTGGATGATGGTCGTATGGCACACATTGGCGACGGATTCGATCACATTGAGTTCACACAGGCGGTCATATCGCATTTGTTCCGATAACGCCTCACCCAGATAGCGTTCATGTTTATGATGCACATCCTGCACATGGCGCAACCAGTTGTCGGCCAACCCAACTCGCTGTTGTTTTAATGCAACATGGACACCGGAACAATCGTAGTGACCGGTGACAATCACATGCCTGACACGCAACACATCCACCGCAAATTGCATAACGGCCAGACAGCTTAGATCGGTATAAGAAACCACATTGGCGACATTGCGGTGCGTAAAAATATCCCCCGGAAGCAGATTCGTTATCTGGGTTGATGGAACACGGCTGTCAGAACACCCAATCCAGAAATATTTCGGCAATTGCTGGGTAACCAGCCGCAAAAAATAATCAGGATCCTCATCTACCATTCTTGCCGCCCATTGGCGGTTTTTTTCAAACAGTGTTTTTAACTCATTATCATTCGGATTAAATTCCAACATTTTTCCAGCCATCTCAACATCCTTAAAATCAGAAGCTGGCATTCATGCTTTATTTCCTATCGCCAGCTTCAATTCCTTGATCCATTTCAGTGCGGCAATCCCTGTATCCTGCTTAATCTGCCGCGCCGTTTCCGTCAGTTTTTTAAAATCAACATCAGGCATTTTTTTAAATGCCACGACAATAATATTTCCTTCCTCGCATTTTGGCATGGATAAGACAAATGAAAAAGATTTTTGAATCGCAAGCAGGTTTTTTTTATAACTGCGACGCTCGCCAAAAAGATTGACGGTCATGATTCCATCATCCGTCAAACACTGGTTGCATGCGCCATAAAACTCAGGCGTGTCCAAAACCGGCCCTTGCGCTGTCGCATCATACAGATCAACATGCATCACATCGGCAGCATGCCGGTTTGACGCATCCAGCACAAAATCCAGGGCGTCCATTTCAAGAACGGAAAGCCTTTTATCCCTGGGCGGCAACGCAAACATAGCATCGCAAACGGCAATCACTTCCGGATTCAGCTCAACCGCCGTGACGCGTGCCTGCGGAAAATGCCGATAACTGAATTTGGTCAGCGCCCCTGTACCCAAGCCCAACTGGACAATATGGCCCGGATTTCCGACAAACAGCATCCAGGCCATCATCTGCCGTCCATAAGCCAATTCTATCCTGTAGGGGTCGCGCAAACGCATTGCGCCCTGAATCCACTCGGAGCCAAAATGGAGATAACGGATTCCTCCGGCTTCGGAAATAACCAGCGGGGAATATTGCGGCTTGCGGTTTTTCACTTTTTTAATGGCCTTATAAAAATGCCCCGTCAGGCATGATCCCATTGCATCATTCCAAATCCTTCAACTTTTCCTGGGCTTCTTTGCTTCCCTGCGCGGCGGCTTTTTCGTACCATTTGACGGCTTCGGATTGATCCTGCTCGACGCCAAAGCCCTCGGCATAGATGCGGCCCATCATGTATTGCGCTTCCGCCAGCCCCTGTTCCGCTGCCTTGCGCATGAATTTGATGCTTTTGGGTATATCCTTTTTGCCCCCTTCGCCTCTCATGCAAAGCAAGGCCAGGTTGTATTGCGCCTTGGGAAAATTCTGATTTGCCGCTGCCGTATACCATCGCACGGCCTCCTCGTAATCCTGTTTGACGCCTACCCCTTCATAATACATGCTGCCGAGATTGAGCTGCGCCTTGGCATTACCCTGCATGGCCGCTCTTGTGTATAACGCGAAGGCGGCTCTATCATCCTGCACGACGCCACGACCATCCTGATACAAGACCCCTAGATTCACCTGCGCACTGGAATTCCCCTGATCTGCCGCCTTTTGATACCATTTCGCCGCCTCGGCATCATCCTGCCTGACGCCGCGCCCCTTTTCATAGAGCAGCCCCAGGTTGTATTGTGAAACAACTTCATTTTTTTCCGCAGCTTTTTTCGTCCAGAAAGCGGCTTTCGCCACATCCTGCCTGCCGCTCTTTTCGTCACTGTAAAGTATGCCTAGGCCTGCATAGGCTTTGACCTGGCCTTCCTTTGCCGCTTTTTCGAGGTAAAAACGGGCTTTTTCATAGTCGCCCTGCAAGTAATATTTTCCGCCTTCCATCAGGTTGTCCGCCAGGCTGTTGCCCATGATGCATAGGGTGAGGCAGATAAAAACAACCTTCATCCAATGCCTTTTTTTACCGGATATAAACATGTTTTATCTCCTGTCTGATTTGAAAAGCAAATCCGTCCGATGATTATCATGCCATATTCAAACAAAAATCCCCAGCAAAACGGGAGCCGGTTTTCGGCTCCCGTTTTGTTGTTCATGCCGCCCGGGATATTGTTACATGGCGGTATCACCGGCATGGACAATATGGCCGTTTTCCATGGCCCGCCGGAGCAATTCCCGCTCTCCCGGCGCGGCCCGGAAAAGTTTGAGATGGATGATTTCCCGCGCGAGGCTGCTACCGGCAAAGAGGCTGGCCCGTTTTTTGGCAACCTCGTTTTTGGCATCGTTCAGCGCCGCTTCATCACTTTTGCCAAGCTGTTGGTGCCATCGGAAACGGGGCATGATTTCCGGATGGTTTGCCAGCGCATGCCCATCCATTTTATTTAGCTCATCCCTCTCTTTCTGGTATCCGTCGAGAAAAGCGTCCGCCACGTTGACCGGAATGGCGCCGGCTGCGACGCGGGGGCCAAAAACGCCCGCCCCCACCGCCAGGAGAAAGGCGTCAAAGAGGTTTCCCGCCGCCGAATTCGCCACTTCCACAACCTTGCCTTCCGCTGTTCTCTGACCGTCAGGGTCGGTAAAAATGGATTCCGCACCCAGCATTTCATCCCCTGTTTTAGAAAAAATCTCACTCCCTGTACTCAGATCATTAACCACCTTGCCGCCGCCAAACGACTGTGAAACATAATTGATTGTTTTGGGTAGCAGCCCGGCCGCTTTGACAGGCGTGGAATTGAAAACGCCGTGCCAGGAACTCAAACCCAACTGGGCTGCAACCTTGCCGACAGGCTGTCCATAAATTTGGGCGATCTTTTCCAGTTGATCCGCTGTGCTGATACCTTCATGCGCCGCCGTATGGTGGGCGTTCTGGTACGCGGCCAGGCCGGTTGCCTGCCCATCCTGAAGCTGCGCCTGTTGCGCATTGAGCTCGAGCGTCTGCGCCAGTTTCTGGACACGTTTTAGCCTGGCGTTGTCTTTTTCCAGCGCCTTAAAGCCATCTTCCGCGGCTTTCAGTGAATGGCTTTCGGAAGGCTTTCCATCCCAATTTGTTTTGTGCGAAAGATTTCCCGTAATCCGCTCTTCAGGCTTTTCACGCAGGACGGCATCCAGCCGCTCCGCCTGTTCAAACCACCGGAAATCATGATCTCCCCGTTCCATTTTCGCCATGGCCTTCACAGCGGCATTGTGCGCAGGATCGGCTGTATCGGCGCTGTTCATGTTGCGTGACAGCCAGTTTGAACCCCATTTATAGGTATCATGCCCGGATGGATTACGGGATGCCGCGGCAGCGCCATCCTTTAATTCGGCTTTGTTCGAATAAAAGGCATGGCTGCTCCCCAATCCTACCGTTCCTGTTCCATCAAAACCCATGCTTTGTTTTTCCGGAAAGGGGCCGAACGGTTCATTCATGGCCTTTAACGGGTCTTCATAAGCGATGTTTCCGGTACGCTGAAAGCCTGAATGCGGATCATTAGCCCCGTCCGGAATCAAACGCCGGTTTTGCGGATACAAGTCTGCGGTTCCGGTTATCCTGAAATCAACTTTCCCACCTGAAAAATCATCAGCGGCATCGAACCGGGATTCATCCCGATTTTCATCAAAAAGGTTGGACATAGACGTTCCTTCATATAAAAAGTAAAAAAACACGGTGACAACTGTGCTATCTACCGTTATACAGTGCTGTCAATACCTTTCAGATTATTTGTCCAAACTTTGTCATCGTCGCTCTGAAAGCAAGCACCGACGCGGGTTTCAGAAAAAAAGCGACAATCCGGCCTTACCCACTTTTGGAGCGGTTTGACATATAATCCCCCCTGTTTTTGCCGGATTTCATCAACGCCGGCCCATTTTGAAAAACAAAAAACCCGCATATTTTCTGACGATTATGCGGGTTTCCCGATTGGGGTGGTAAATCATGACGAACAATCCGGTGGGCAGGAATGGGCTAAATCGCCATCCTTCTCCCGAAGAACTTGAAAAATCTGAAACGCTCCAACCTTTTCACATGATCCATTGAGGGCAAATTCCAGCATAACGGAAATAGATGGAGATGGATTGCTTCCTGCCTTATACCCTATAAAAATGCCAACGATACCGTCAGCAGATAAAATTGAGAATATATATACTTTAGCCCTCTGTTTACACGCCTGGTCGCCGTAGCCATTGTTCAGGAATGCCGTGAATCCTCACTCTTTTCCGCGAGAGACAGTCCACAGAACCAGCAAGCCTGCGGTGCCAAAGTGTTGTATCGCGATCATCAGATTCGGTTCCCAACCATAAAGCAGGTACCATCCCTCCAGCAGATGGGACAAAGCGACCGCTAAAAATATAGCCAGGTAGGCCCATCCTTTCCACGCTGGTTGAAAGGAAGACAGTGGCGCCTTGACTGTTATGACAATATTGACGATTGCCAATATGACGATGAGCATTACCAACACAATATCGATCATTTTTAATCCGTATATCATAAGATCCCCTTATCCATAGCCGATAGAAACGCTGACTAATTGACTTCAAAAAAGTGTTTTTCTGATATTCGGGTAAAGCTCTCCGGCGTTTTACCCAATAACGTCAGAATGCTCCTGATTGCTGTTGTCTTCTCCCGATTTCATCAAATCAGGTGCAATTTCCGGAAGGGCGATGCGCGCACGAACGAAAAAAATGCGACAAAGAAAACACTTCGCATCCTGCTTTACGTCATGCCCAAAGGCTCCTTCCAGATGACAGGAAAAACGCCATACTAATCACACTTTGGTATATCGCTGGATTCGGGCTTTTGGCGAGAGCCTGCCTGAACCCGATGTATCCGGTCAGGTCACTCATATGGAATTCGATGAAATGCGGCACTTCGTCGGCTCAAAAAAAGAAAGCTCTGAGTCCTCAAAGCCATTGACCGTAGCACAAGGAAAACTATGGTCTGGGTACTCGGCGCGGTCATGATTCTGAAACTTTCCGACGGCTTTATGACAAAGTAAAACACATCAAGAATTGCACTTTCCACACAGACAACTGGCCTATGTTTGCAGAAATCCTGCCGCCGGAGCGGCATATTACCAGCAAAACTCATACGATTGCCATTAAACGCGACAACAGCAATACACGGCATTATTTGGGCAAATTCACCCGTCGAATAAAAGTTATCTCGTGTAAAGAATCAATGATTGATTTGACGCTGGGCAAACGACTGGCCTCGCCGACAGGGATCGAACCTGTATCCCACGCTTAGGAGGCATGTGCACTATCCATTGTGCTACGGCGAGTCCTAAAAGATCGTTCTTTGCGGCGACATTGTACCTTATTAGCGCACATCCGACGAGAGAGGACGGCATTTCTTTCATCCGGAACTGGATGACTTGTTACAATATCCGGAATTTTTCCTTATCAAAATAACTCCGTTGTCTTATGGCGCTTTTATCTCTTACGCATGCCCAACTGGCGTTTGGCCATTTTCCCATGCTGGATCATGCCGATTTCACGCTGGAGCCGGGCGAACGCATTGGATTGATCGGCCGCAACGGCACGGGAAAATCTTCTTTGCTTCAAGTGCTGGCCGGAAAAACCGCTCTTGATGACGGCCTCTTTTCCATCCAGCAGGGTTTGCGCATTGCCTATGTTGAACAGGAACCGCAATTTAATCCGAAGCAAACGGTTTTTGATGCGGTTGCTTCCGGCCTGGCTGATGTCCAGTCCATGCTGGCTGAATATGAAAAATTGACGACTCAACTGGGAGGAACGCATGATGAAGCGATCCTGGAAAAACTGCATGGGTTGCAGGGACAGCTTGATGCCCGCCATGCATGGAATCTCGCCAATCAGGTTGAAACCATTTTGCAGCAATTAGGTTTGAACAAGAATGACATTATGGGAACGCTTTCCGGCGGGATGCATAAACGGGTCGCTCTCGCGCACGGCCTTGTCTTGGCTCCGGATATCCTGCTGCTGGATGAACCGACCAACCATCTCGATTTTGAATCCATTTTGTGGCTGGAATCCCTGTTAAACGACTTCCGAGGCAGCATTATTTTTGTGACGCACGACCGCCAATTTTTGGATCATGTTGCGACACGTATTGTCGAACTTGATCGCGGTAAACTGCTTTCTTTTCCAGGCAATTTTTCAGCATATAAAGCCAGAAAAGCAGAACAATTGGCTACGGAAGAAGTGGAAAACGCTAAATTTGACAAGTTTTTAGCCCAGGAAGAAGTCTGGATTAGAAAAGGCGTTCAAGCCCGACGCACACGGAATGAAGGCCGCGTCAGACGTTTGCATGAACTGCGCGCAACCCGGGCCGCCCGCCGTAACCAGCAGGGGCAGGTTCGCATGGATATTTCATCAGGAGAACGTTCCGGTAAAATGGTCGCCGAACTGGAGCATGTTGCGAAACGCTATGGTGATAAAGTGATCGTCCGCGATTTTTCCGACATTATCTTGCGTGGCGATAAGGTGGGGCTTATCGGGCCAAACGGTATCGGCAAGACAACTTTGCTGCGCATGATCTTAGGAGAAGAAACGCCCGATAGCGGGACCATCCGGCAGGGCGCTAATTTGCAGGTGGCTTATTTTGACCAGATGCGCGCACAGCTTAATGATGACGCCAGCCTGGCGGATACCATTTCGCCCGGCAGCGAATGGATTGAGATTGGAAAACAGCGCAAACATGTCATGAGTTACCTGGCTGATTTTCTTTTTACGCCTGAACGCGCCCGCTCACCGGTCAAATCGCTTTCCGGCGGAGAACGGAACCGGCTGCTGCTGGCCCGGCTTTTTGCCCGCCCTACCAATGTCCTTGTTTTAGACGAACCGACCAATGATCTGGATATTGATACGCTGGAATTGTTGGAAGAACTGCTCCAGGATTATGATGGCACGGTTTTTCTCGTTAGCCATGATCGCGCCTTTATCGACAATGTCGTTACCCAGGTCATTGCGGCAGAAGGCAACGGTGTCTGGCGGGAATATCCAGGCGGGTACAATGATTGGGAACGCATGCGTCCCAAACCAGACACCTCTGTCGGCAGCAAACCGGCACCTAAAAATACGCCCGCAGAAAAAGAAACGCCCGCGCCTTCACGCCGCAAAAAACTCAGCTATAAAGACCAGCGCGAACTGGATGAACTCCCCGGCAAGATTGCCGCGCTGGAAGAGGAACAGAGCAGGATTACAGGCAGGTTATCCGATCCCGATCTGTATAAAAATAATATGGAAGAAAGCGTGCGCCTTAATCAGCGTTTTACAGAGATTGAAGAAGAGCTGATGGCCTGCATGATCCGCTGGGAAGAGATTGAGGCCAAGCTTAACGCATAACGGGGCGCATCACGACGAAATACGCTTAAAATCGCGTAGACGAAATCCCATTACGAAAAGCGCCCCGAAGTAAACCACGCCGCATGCCACCATAATCCCGGCAAGAACACCCGCTCGATAAAGCGGCGTCGATTGCATTCCTATCCAGTCGAAATGAGAGGATATGGATAATGCCGTTCCTGCCAAAAGAAAAAGCGCGCCGGTCAGTCTGACCAAAAATATTCGCCAGCCCGCATGCGGGGTATAAATCTCCCGCTTTCTTAATCCGATGTACAGACTGACGGCATTAACACAAGCGCCAAGACCAATTGCCAGCGCCAGGCCCGCATGCGCAAACCAGGGAACGAAAGCCAAGTTCATCAATTGGGTCATAATTAAGACAACAACCGCAATTTTGACGGGCGTTTTGATGTCCTGCTTGGCATAAAAACCGGGAGCTAAAATCCTGACCAAGATCAGCCCAATCAGGCCCACGCCATAAGCCACAAGCGCATGGGATGTCATGACAACATCTTCTACATTGAATTTACCGTAATGAAAAAGCGTTGCAGTAAAAGGTTCAGGCAAGGTCATCAGAAAAACAGCGGCCGGCATAGCCAGAAGGAAAGTCAACCTCAATCCCCAGTCAAGCAACGCGGAATATTCTTCCGCATCCTGCTTGGCATGCGCTTTTGACAAGCTGGGCAATAAAATCGTTCCTAGAGCGACGCCCAAAAGCGCATTGGGAAACTCCATGAGCCTATCCGCATATGAAAGCCAGGAGACGCTGCCATGCGGCAGACGGGATGCGATATTGGTATTAATCATCAGGCTGATCTGCGCAACCGATACGGCAAATGTAGCCGGTATCATTTGACTCATAACCCTTCTGACCCCCGGATTGCGATAAACCTCACTAATCTTAAAAGAAATCCGGGGAAGCATGTCGATTTTGCGAAGCGCGGGAATCTGTATGAACAATTGAAGCAACCCGCCAACAAAAACGGCGAAGGCCAGAGCATAAATCGGCTGTTCCATATGCGGCGCGATAAAAAGGGAAGCCACAATAAAGGAAATATTGAGCAATACCGGCGTGAAGGCCGGTATTCGGAATTCGCGCCAGGTATTGAGAACACCGCCGGCAAGCGCCACCAGTGACATGAAGATGATGTACGGGAACATGATGCGCGTCATGACCACGGACGAATGAAAAATCGCCGGGTCGCTGTTAAACCCCGTGGCAATCAGAAAAACAACAGCAGGAGCCATGATAATGCCAACCAGCGTAACCGCCATCAACGCCCAGAAAAGAGCGGATGCGACCTTGTTAATCAGTTCCCGCGTCGCATCCGGTCCTTTTTGGCTGGTATATTCGGCCAGGATCGGGACAAATGCCTGTGAGAATGCGCCTTCCGCAAACAAACGCCTTAGCAGATTCGGGATGCGAAACGCGACAAAAAAGGCATCGGTAAAACCTGACGCGCCAAACGCCCGCGCAATGAGCAATTCGCGTATCAGACCAGTAATACGCGAAAGCATGGTTATGCCCGAAATGGTAAAAAGGGTTTTCAGCAGGTTCATGAACAGGCATTATAGACGCCAACATGCGTTCGGTTTACTTTGAAAACGCATTTTCCGGTCAAAAAATCACATAAACCGATTGGAAAATAAATTCACAATAATGCTTTGACTGTTATTTCAACCCTCTGTATAATTGACGGTTTTCCAGATTTGTCCTGATATTTTTCAGGTTTTTACATTTTATTTTGATGGAGTTTCCATGTACGCGGTCATAAAAACCGGCGGCAAACAATATAAGGTTGTGGCCGGTAAAAAATATAAAGTAGAACAGATACCGGCAGACATTGGATCCGAAGTCACAATCGATCAGGTTCTTGCAGTTGGTGAAGGTGAAAGTATCCGCTTTGGCACGCCACTGGTCGAAGGTGCAACGGTTCAAGCTACGGTAGTGACGCAGGCGCGTCATCCTAAAGTCAAGATTTTCAAGATGCGTCGGCGCAAGCATTATCAGAAGCGTCAAGGCCATCGTCAGAACTACACCGAACTGCAAATCGTTTCCATTAACGCCTGATTGACGGCTGTTTTTTAGAAACGAAATTTATTCAGGAGCTTGAAGAAATGGCACATAAAAAAGGCGGCGGCACAACCAGAAACGGTCGCGATTCACATTCAAAACGTCTGGGCGTCAAAGTTTACGGTGGACAATCCATCAATGCCGGAGGCATCATTATCCGTCAGCGCGGCACACCTGTGCACCCGGGCGAAAATGTCGGTATGGGCAAAGACCACACTCTGTTCGCCCTGATTGACGGCAAAGTCAAATTTGTTGTCAAAGGCGAAAAAAACAGGCAATACGCAACGGTTGTCCCTGCGTAAGCCGGTAGCATAAAACGGCATCATCCATGTGATGCCCTATATAAGAGAAGGCTCTGCCCACAGCGGAGCCTTTTTTCGTATTCAGAAAAACCAGTTATGAAATTTATTGATGAAGCCAAAATTGAAGTGATTGCCGGTAACGGCGGCAATGGCGTGGCTTCGTTCAATCGGGAAAAATTTCGCCCTTTCGGCGGCCCCGATGGCGGTGATGGCGGTAGAGGCGGCAGCATCTGGGCTGTTGCCGATAACAATATCAATACGCTGATTGATTTTCGCTATGCCAAACTCTTCCGTGCCCAAAATGGAGAAAACGGCCGAGGATCGGACCAGTACGGCAAAGGTGCTGATGATATCGTCCTTCGTATGCCGGTTGGCACGATCATCCGCGATGCCGATACAGGAATGACCCTGGCCGATTTGACAGAAAATGGGCAGCGCCAGCTATTAGCCCAGGGAGGCGAAGGCGGCTGGGGCAATATCCATTTTAAGAGTTCGACGAATCGTGCGCCCCGGCAAAAAACAGATGGCAAGCCAGGGGAAAGGCACCAGTTGTCGCTGGAATTGAAAGTCCTCGCTGACGTGGGACTTCTGGGCCTGCCTAACGCAGGGAAATCCACCCTGATTTCCGCTGTTTCCAATGCCCGCCCCAAAATCGCCGATTATCCTTTTACAACCCTTCACCCCAATCTGGGCGTCGTGCGCGTCAGCCCCGAAAAAAGCTTTGTTATTGCCGATATTCCCGGTCTGATTGAAGGGGCATCGGAAGGCGCTGGTCTGGGGCATCAGTTTTTACGCCATCTGCAACGAACCAATTTGTTGTTGCATATTGTTGATATTGCGCCCTTTGATGAATCTGCCGATCCGGTCAAAAACGCACAATCCCTGATCAGGGAACTGGAAAAGTATGACCCTGAACTGGCACAAAAACCGCGCTGGCTGGTGTTGAATAAACTGGATATTATTCCGGAAGCAGATCGTGATAAAACTGTGCGCGATTTTATTCGCCGGTTTAAATGGAAAGGCCCTGTATTTAAGATATCAGCCGTAACACAAGCTGGTTGCACAGAGTTAATGGAAGCGATTTACCGCCATATTGAAGCCGAACGTCATTCAATGGAGCGCGCTCAAAAAACAACGATACCCGAAGAAGTCCGTGATATTGATTCCATTGATCCTGATGATCCACGATTCAAGATTATTGAATAACCTCTCTCTCATATCTTATGAAATCGGTCATACCTCACGCCAAACGCCTGATTGTCAAAATCGGATCGTCACTTCTTACCGATGACGGAAAAGGCCTGGACCATGCGGCTATTGCACGGTGGTCTGATCAGATCGCCCGACTTCGTTCATTGGGTAAAGAAATCATCCTGGTTAGCTCGGGGGCGATTGCTGAAGGCATGTTGCGGCTCGGCTTTGATAAGCGCCCAACTGATATTCATAAACTGCAAGCTTGTGCGGCAGTAGGGCAAATGGGACTGATCCAGATTTATGAAAGTAGTTTTCGGGCATACGGCATTCATACGGCCCAGATATTACTGACCCACGCGGATCTATCCGACCGCGAACGGTATTTGAACGCCCGTTCTACCTTACTGGAACTTTTGCACATGGGTGTCATTCCCATCATTAATGAAAATGACACGGTTGTGACGGATGAAATCCAGTTTGGCGACAATGATACTTTAGGAGCGCTTGTTGCCAATCTGATCGAGGCTGACGCCCTGATCATCCTGACCGACCAGCAGGGTTTGTTTAATATGGACCCACGAAAAAACCCGGATGCCGAACTGATCCGCTACGCCAGCGCCGGAGACACCGAGCTGGAACAAATGGCTGGCGGCGCCGGCAGCAAAGTCGGCCGTGGCGGCATGCTGACTAAGGTGCTTGCAGCCAAACGCGCCGCCCGTTCCGGCGCCCATACCGTTATCGCATGGGGCAAACTGGAAGATGTACTGGTCAGGCTTGCTGCCGGTGAAATGATCGGCACACAGCTTACAGCGCCTTCAGGACATCTACAGGCAAGAAAACAATGGATGATGGATCATCTCCAGACGGCAGGAAAGATTTTTCTGGATGCCGGCGCCGTCCAGAAAGTACTAAAAGATGGAAAATCCCTGCTTCCTATCGGCGTGACCGAAATTCACGGCGACTTCAAGCGAGGAGAAGTGATTGCCTGTTTTGATGAATCGGGGCAGGAGATTGCACGCGGACTGAGTAATTATTCCAGTTCGGATGCGCAACGCATATTGCGGCACAAATCATCTGAAATCGCGGATATTCTTGGATACCACGGCGCTCCTGAGCTAATCCATCGGGACAATATGGTTCTGCTGTAGGGGCAACCCTCATTAAATTGTCGTCGTGAAAAGTTGATTTTTTCTGTCTGCCAAGGCGCAGGGACAAAATGGGACGATGGCGTATTGAACATACGGCGAGTTCTATTTTGAACCGGCAACGCTTCGCAGACGGGATAAAGCAGCTTTGCAGCAGACAACTTAATCAGGGCTGCCCCTAAATCAGCGACCATCGTACTTATCTCCCTGCAGGGAGCGATTGTACTGAATCCGGAATAACATTTCTTCAGGTTTGCCGGCAACGGCACGCCCCTGACAGAAATAATGCAACACCAAAGCTGCCTGCGGCCGGTTGGCGTCCTGAAAATGGATGTCTTTCCACTCATTGTGCTGTGATGGTGACCAAGTGCCATCATACCGACCCATAGCATATCGCCGATACAAACCACCATCACATTTTATTCCTTCATATGTGATGTTTTTAGCGCCACTGGAGCTGAGTCCGACCAGCGTATAACGAATTTCTTTTTCATCTGTAGCGAGTGTTTTTTTATCTATGGCAAATTTCTGTGTCTGGATCGGGCTTACGTAAAAAGGCAGCAAATCCTCATCTTTGGGAAAAGCCGGCAATACCACCTCCCATTCCTTTTTAGGTGCGGCATCTTCCTCAGCTGCGCTGCCGCGATGCCGTGTTCCCGACATAGGAACTTCCTGCGCCAATGTATTAAGACAGAAACAGGAAAAAAGAAGCGCGGCCCCGACTTTTAGGTTGACGATTTTTTTTTCATTCATAAACGGACCTATTATTCTTGATGCTTTTCTTCATCTATTCCAGCCGATCCTACCATTCTTTTATCCACTGAAACCGCCGGCTTTTTCCTTCTGTAATTCGCCCGCCTTTTGGGGAAAAACAAGACTTCACGCTGGGGTGGCGGATCCAGGAAACGGGATAGCTCGTTTAATGCCTTAAAATAGACATCCCGCTTGAATTCAATGACAACATCAAGCGGCACCCAATATTCATGCCAGCGCCAAGCATCAAATTCGGGATTATTGGTGGAGCGGAGATTGAAATCGCTATCACGTCCGATCATCCGCAATAAAAACCAGATCTGTTTTTGGCCACGATAATGCCCGCGAATTTCCCGCTTGATGTAATTTGACGGCACTTCGTAACGAAGCCAGTCACGTGTTCTGCCAACAACTTTGACATGCTCCCGCTGTAAGCCGGTTTCTTCCAGCAACTCACGATACATGGCTTGCTCAGGCGTTTCCCCATGCTTGATGCCCCCTTGCGGGAATTGCCATGAATGTTCGCGAGCTCTTTTGCCCCACCATACTTTGTTATTTGCATTCAGCAGAATAATGCCGACGTTAGGACGAAAACCTTCACGATCAAGCATATTGACCTCTTATCTTTTGCTACCGGCATTCAGTCTTAGCATACAATCAGCAAATGATTGTTGGCAAAATACATCATTTTTTCTGCTGATTTGAGAAAGTCTGAACGCACTGGTCAGCGAATCCTTTAAAATCCTACAAATTATAACCTTCTTGAAAAAAGAATTCACTGTCATGCGTGCATCACAATTTTTTATCAGCACCTTAAAAGAAGCGCCTGCTGACGCAGAAATCATTAGCCACAAACTCATGATGCGTACAGGCATGATTCGCCGCCTGGGTTCCGGCATTTACACCTATATGCCATTGGGCTTGCGTATTATCAGGAAAATAGAAAATATTATCCGCGAGGAAATGAACCGTTCCGGCGCAATTGAATTGCTCATGCCAATCGTGCAGCCGGCAGAACTTTGGCAGGAAACCGGCCGATGGGAAAAATATGGGCCTGAACTATTACGCATCAAGGATCGGCATGGCCGGGATTTCATTATCCAGCCAACATCAGAAGAAGTTGTCACCGATATTGCGCGAGGCGTGATTAATTCCTACCGTCAGCTACCGGTTAATTTTTACCATATCCAGACGAAATTCCGTGATGAAAGGCGTCCCCGTTTTGGTCTGATGCGCGGACGTGAATTCACAATGAAGGATGCTTATTCCTTTGACCACCATGTGGAAGGCATGGAAAAGTCGTACCAGATTATGTTTGAAGCCTATACCCGGATCTTTACCCGGATCGGGTTACAGTTCCGCTCGGTTGCGGCAGATAACGGCACCATTGGCGGATCGGGTTCGCATGAATTCCACGTCATCGCGGAAACCGGAGAAGATGCGCTTGTGTACTGCCCGACTTCAGATTATGCAGCCAACATGGAAGCGGCCGAATCTTTGCCGCCATCCGAAACACGTCCGGCTCCCAGTGAAACCATGCAGAAAGTCCCGACCCCCGGCAAAAAATCCTGTGAAGATGTGACGTCTTTCCTGAAGATGCCACTTGAAAAATCGGTTAAAGCCGTTGCAACAATTCGCCTCGCTGTAGCTGATAATGCACCGGACCGGTTTGCGATTATCCTCTTGCGCGGTGATCATGATCTGAATGAAATCAAAACACAGAAGGTCATCGGGCCATTCCGTTTTGCTACTGAAGATGAAATTGTCCATTACACAGGCAGTTCGCCCGGATATATGGGACCCGTTGGTCTGGATAAGAAGGCCGGTATTGTCATTTACGCAGATCATGCTGTTACTATCATGGCAAATTTCATCTGCGGCGCAAACGAAGTTGATCACCATCTTACAGGTGTCAACTGGGATCGAGATACCCCTCTTCCTTCTCAAACAGGCGATTTTCGTAACGTAGTAGCAGGTGATCTCTCGCCTGATGGTAAAGGCATACTGGCCATACAGCGTGGTATTGAAGTCGGTCATGTTTTCCAGTTAGGAACACATTACTCGGCAGATATGAATGCGACATTCCTGGATGAAACCGGCAAACCTCAATTCATGCAAATGGGATGTTATGGCATTGGCGTAACACGGATTATGGGAGCGGCCATCGAGCAAAACCATGATGAACGCGGGATAATCTGGCCGGCGGCTATTGCCCCATTTCAGATTGTTCTTTGCCCAATGGCTTATGATCGGAGCGAAATGGTTAGAAATACGGCTGACGATCTGCTTTCAAAACTGCTGGATGCCGGTATTGATGCTGTTCTTGATGACCGTGGCGAGCGTCCGGGCGTCATGTTTGCCGACTGGGAACTAATCGGAGTACCTCACCGTATTGTGATTGGCGAACGTGGCCTGAAGGAAAACATGCTGGAATATCAGGATCGTCGCCATACCGAAGCCATCTCTGTCCCCCAGGCTAATATCATGGCTTTTATACGGGAAAAACTGAATATTTGAGAAAAGCCGGTTTTCTTCCTGCTGCTGCTTAACAAAATTACTTTAACCTAAACCAGCCATATATCCTGGTATGGTCTTCAATACAACGCGCTGTTTTAGAAGAACCATGAAGGCTTCATACCTTTTTTCACAGGGATTTGGTAATTGACTTCGTCCTATATGCCTTAAGCAAGAAAGCGAGTAGGCCGATCAGATATAGACCACTACATATTAAGATAAATTGATCTCTTTGTCGTGTTCCGTCAGATAAGTCGTATTGAAGAAATGTTCATAACGACTATGTAGCAACGCCTGAACATGGCTAAATAAATATTTGTAAAAAATTCGAAAACAACAAATCCCTACACGCAACCCTGACAGCGCCATGTGCAGAAAACAGGAAAAAACAACCCTTTGCCTGTAGTTTTACAGGCAAAGGTTACCACTGAGACATTGCAAAACAGGATTCAGTTTACAGAAACTATCCTGTTTTCCATTTCATATCTGATTATTTCAGATGTCCTGAAACAAGCTTGGTCATTTCAAACATTGAAACTTGTTTTTTACCACCAAAAACCGGTTTCAGTTTGTCGTCAGCATTAATCATGCGACGATTGTTTTTGTCCTGCAAATTGTTTTTCTTGATGTACTCCCAGATTTTTTTGGTTACTTCCGTCCGTGGCAACGGGCTCGAACCAATCACAGCGCCTAAAGCAGATGATGGTGTCATCGGCTTCATGAAAGCAGCACTAGGAGTCCGCTTTGCTGGTGCTTTCTTAGCAGCAGGCTTCTTGGCTGCCGGTTTTGCCGCAGGTTTCTTGGCGGCAGAAGCTTTTTTAGCAGGATCTGCTGCTTTCTTGGCAGGAGCAGCTGCTTTTTTAGCTGGAGCGGCCTTTTTTGCGGAGACTGCTTTTTTCGCGGGTGCTTTTGCTGCAGGTTTTTTCGTTGTAGCCATTTCTCGCCTCATAAATACAAAAACTATAGGGAACTTGCACTGGAAAATATAGGTGGTAAATTAGGCATATGGCAAGTTTTTTTTACACTTTTACTGGAAAACTGTCATTTATTTGTCAATATTTAGAAAAAATGTCCATTTTGAGAGGAAAAACGCTGTTTTTATACAACACTTCCGAATCAAAAAATAAATCTCGTTTTTTTATTTTTTAGCGAAATGGCATATATGATCATGCTTTAAATTCATCAGCGTAAACCTGGCATCAGCCCTTTCATGCTTCTCATCATTTTCATCATTCCGCCACTTTTTATTTTTTTCATCATCGACTGCATCTGCTCATACTGCGAAAGCATCCGGTTTACATCCTGGACCTGCACACCCGCTCCTGCGGCAATACGCCTTTTTCGTGCGGCTTTGATGATGTCAGGCTTTGCTCGTTCAGCCGGCGTCATGGAATTGATGATGCCATCCATACGACGGATCTGGCGATTGGCCTGATCCATATTGGCATGTTGCGCGGCCTGCTGAAATTGCGCCGGCATTTTCCCAAGCAACCCTGAAAGACCGCCCATATTCTGCATTTGCATCAACTGCGACTTAAAATCATTCAGATCAAAACGGCCACCGCTTCTCAATTTTTTCTCAAGATCCTGTGCCGCCTGAATATCAACATTCTTTCTGGCTTCCTCTACCAGCGCCAGAATATCTCCCATGCCCAAAATCCGGTTGGCCATCCGGGCAGGATCAAATGCTTCAAGTCCATCCAGTTTTTCCGATACCCCGGCAAACTTGATCGGTTTTCCTGTAATTTGGCGTACCGATAATGCGGCACCACCCCGTGCATCACCATCAAGTTTGGTCAGTACAATACCTGTCAGAGGCAGTGTTTCATTAAAGGTACGGGCAACATTGACCGCATCCTGTCCCAGCATTGCATCCACGACAAAAAGCGTTTCTATCGGTTTGACTGCATCGTGCAAGGTGGCAATTTCTTTCATCATTTCTTCATCAATGCCTAGACGCCCTGCCGTATCAATAATCAGAACATCATAATAATGGCGCCGGGCATGATCGAGAGCAGCACGTGCTATCTCAACTGGTTTTCCAGATTCTGATACATAAAAATCAACACCTGCCTGCTGCGACACCGTTTCTAACTGCTTGATTGCCGCAGGCCGGTAAACGTCTGTGGAAACGGTTAAGACTTTCTTCTTGTTTTCCGTTGTCAGATAACGCGCAAGCTTGCCAACTGTTGTGGTTTTTCCCACACCTTGCAAACCGGCCATCAGAATAACGGCAGGAGGCTGAGTAGCAAAATTCAGCTTCATGGCATCATTGCCGAGATCACCCCCCATCATATCGGCCAGCTCCTGCTGGACAACGCCGACCAGCGCCTGGCCCGGTGTGAGTGATCCGATTACCTCTTCTCCCATCGCCTTTTCACGCACACGACTGATAAAATCGCGAACCACAGGCAACGCAACGTCTGCTTCAAGCAACGCCAGACGTATTTCCCGCAGCATTTCTGCTGTGTTGGCTTCAGTTAGGCGCATCTCGCCACGCATCGTTTTGACGACTTTGGCCAGCCGTTGTGTCAGATTATCAAGCATAATGAAATGAATAAAAAAAGTTGAAAAAAGCGCTCACATACACCGCTACTGTCTTGTCATTTTATCCTGACATTTCGCACGGCATACAATTTCCAATTGTATCGAAGCTGATGTTTTATTTTACAAACATGCCATACGCTCTTGAACAACAAAACAATTTTTTATCTTTAAAAAAATTGATCAAAAGAGAGTCCATATTTTTTGTTGCGAATGGCAGTTTGTATCATCTACAATGATTTATAAACCAAATTAAATGCTACATCCAGAGAAAGAGAGATTTTAATATGACAACAGACATCGCTATTGCCCAAAGAGCAAAGATGTTACGTATTAGCCAAGTTGCACAACGTTTCGATATTGACGAAGAATATATGGAGCCGTATGGTTTTTATAAAGCAAAAATTTCTCTGGATTTTCTGGAAACCCTGAAAGACAAACCAAACGGCAAACTGATTCTGGTAACAGCAATCAATCCGACCCCAGCCGGCGAAGGAAAAACAACGACAACGATCGGTTTAGGCGATGCGTTAAACCGCATCGGCAAAAAAGCGATTATCTGCCTGCGTGAGCCGTCTTTGGGGCCGGTTTTTGGCATGAAGGGCGGCGCTGCCGGTGGCGGATATTCCCAGGTTGTTCCGATGGAAGATATCAACCTGCATTTCACAGGCGATATCAGCGCCGTAGGGCTCGCCAACAACCTTCTGGCTTCATTGATCGATAATCACATTCATCACGGCAATGAGCTGGGCATTGACGTGCGCCGTGTTGTCTGGAAACGTGTGCTCGACATGAATGATCGTGCCCTGCGTGATATTACCATCGGACTCGGTGGCCCAGGTAATGGCTTCCCGCGTTCTGATGGTTTCAATATTACCGTTGCATCTGAAGTCATGGCTATTTTCTGTCTCGCAACCAGTCTGGAAGATCTGAAAGATCGCCTGGGTCGTATTGTCATCGGTTATACCCGTGATCTCCGCCCTGTTCTGGCAAGCGATTTGAAGGCACACGGCGCGATGGCGGCACTGTTGAAAGATGCCATTAAACCAAACATGGTACAGACACTGGAAAATAACCCGGCCTTTATTCATGGCGGCCCTTTCGCCAATATTGCAACGGGCACCAATTCCGTTATCGCCACCTCATCTGCACTAAAACTCGCTGACTATGTCGTTACTGAAGCCGGATTCGGCGCTGATCTTGGTGCTGAAAAATTTGTGGACATTGTCTGCCGTAAATCCGGATTCAAACCCGACTGCGCCGTTGTGGTTGCAACTATCCGCGCACTCAAATATCACGGCGGCGTTGAATTGCCGGACCTGAATCAGGAAAATCTGGCCGCGCTGGAAAAAGGGATTGCCAATCTTGAGCGTCATATCAACAACATTCGCAACTATTATGGCCTGCCCTGCATCGTGGCAATTAATCACTTTACATTGGACACCGATGCCGAAATCCAGCTGCTCAAGGACAAGATGGCATCCCAGGAAGCCCCTGTGGTCGTTTCAAAACACTGGGCTGAAGGCGGAAAAGGCGGCGAAGAACTGGCCAAGGCTGTTATCAACATGGTCGAAACAACCCCTTCCAACTTCAAATTTGTCTACGAAGAAAATGACTCTCTTTGGAATAAAATGACAGCTATTGCCACCAAATTGTATGGCGCCAGAGATATTATGGCTGACAGCAGAGTACGTGCCCAGATTAAAAAGCTGGAAGATGACGGCTATGGCTCATATCCTATCTGTGTCGCCAAAACGCAATATTCCTTCTCAACCGATCCTGCTCTGCGGGGTGCGCCAACAGGTCACTCTGTTGCCATTCGGGAAGTATCTCTTTCCGCCGGCGCTGAATTCATTGTTATGGTTTGTGGCGATACTGTTATGACTATGCCCGGATTACCTAAAGTACCTTCATCCAACATGATTGATGTGGATGCCGAAGGAAGAATTGTCGGGTTATTCTGATAAACTATGTAATAAATTAGTGTGTTCCTATACAAAAATCAATTATTTATGATGAATCAGGTGACATGTTTTAAAGCATACAATTGATTCATCTTTGACTGGATTATGGAGAATTCAAAGAACAGGGTTACCCTGAAAAACATAGGAAAACTTCAAAAAGGAAATGAAAACAAGATGTTAATAAATAAAGTGGTGTGCTGGACTGAAAAAATGCTCCAAAGGGAATTAGCAATACCTCATCCAAGCCCCCCAGAAAACATTTAATAGGAAAAAAAATGAGATATGCGATTATTGGTGCTGGTGCGATTGGAGGTTATGTCGGCGTAAAGCTGGCATTGGCAGGAGAAGACGTTACTTTCATCGTTCGAGGCGCCAACCTTGAAGCCATCAGAAATAACGGCGTAAAGCTTATTATGAACGATGGTACCGAACTTATCGCAAAGAATGTAAAAACCACCAACAACTATGACGAAGTAGGACCTGTGGATATCGTCATTCTTGCCATGAAAGCGCACCAAGTAGAAGCTGTCGTGGATGATGTGTCCAAACTTTTTGGCCCGGATACGGTTGTTGTCACCATGCAAAACGGCATCCCGTACTGGTATTTCCACAAGCATGGCGGCCCCTATGAAGGCGCTCGTGTCCAAAGTGTCGATCCGACAGGCCAAATCGCCGCTAAAATTCCTGCTGATCGTGTACTCGGTTGCGTGGTTTATCCCGCTTCCGAACTCATCGCACCAGGTATTATCAGGCACATCGAAGGCGACCGTTTCCCGATTGGCGAACTGGACGGCACCATAACTGAACGTGCGCAAAAAGTGTCTGATTCTTTTATTAAGGCTGGATTCAAAGCGCCTATACTCGAAAACATTCGTTCTGAAATCTGGCTCAAGCTCTGGGGCAATTTGACCTTTAATCCAATCAGTTCTCTTTCCCATTCTACACTGGTCGATATTTGTCAGTATCCATTAACACGAGAACTTGCCGGCGACATGATGATTGAGGCGCAACGTATTGCTAACAAACTTGGCATTGAATTCCGTGTCCCGCTTGAAAAACGGATTCAGGGTGCAGAAAAGGTCGGCAAACATAAGACTTCCATGCTGCAAGACGTTGAGGCCGGCCGAGAACCCGAGATTGATGCGTTGGTTGGTTCAATCGTGGAACTGGGCAGAATTACCCATACTGCAACACCCCATATCAATACGGTCTATGCACTGGTCAAACTGCTTGCAAAAACCATGGAGGAAGAAAAAGGACGGGTTCGCTTGCAAAGCGAAAATCCCTCTTCTTCCCACTAAACTGATAAAAACCGAATGAGCCCCCTATTTGAATTACTTACAGCAAGGGGGCTAATAATTTACCCAAAATCGTAAAAATGGAAGAAAATAATACTTTTGGACATGACTTTCAATCTGCTGCTCAATAAACAGCATGACAAATCAATTTATATCTTTTAAAGACAAAAATCATGGTAGCGCCATCTCTCGATAAAATCACATCATTCATCCCTCCTAAACGTACCCTGATGGGCCCAGGCCCTTCCAACATCAATCCCCGTGTACTATCGGCCATGAGTTTACCGGTTATCGGGCACTTGGATCCTGCATTCGCAGGCATGATGGAAGAGCTGAAAGTCCTATTGCGCTATGTATTCCAAACCGAAAATTCGCTGACTTATCCCATTTCCGGCCCGGGTTCGATCGGGATGGAAAATTGTTTTGTTAATATGGTTACGCCAGGAGACAAAGTCATTGTCTGTCGCAACGGGGTCTTTGGCGGACGCATGATTGAAAATGTCGAACGCAGCGGCGGCATCCCTGTCATCATTGATGACGAGTGGGGTAAGCCGGTTGACCCGAACAAGCTGGAAGATACCCTCAAGCAGCATCCGGATGCCCGAATCGTTGCTTTTGTTCATGCAGAAACTTCAACCGGTTGTGAATCAGACGCAAAATTGCTGGCGCAGATTGCCCATAAACATGATGCGCTGGTTATTGTGGATACAGTAACTTCTTTAGGCGGCTGTCCTGTACTGGTCGATGAATGGGAACTGGATGCTGTTTATTCGGCGACGCAAAAATGCCTCTCCTGTGCCCCGGGCCTTTCCCCTGTGACCTTTTCCGAGCGAGTAGTCGATTATGTCAAAAACCGGAAAACCAAGGTGCAAAGCTGGTTCATGGATTTGAATCTGATCTTAAATTACTGGGGCAACACAGCCCGCACTTACCACCACACCGCGCCCATCAATGCCCTTTATGGGTTGCATGAAGCACTGATCCTGATAAAGCAGGAAGGACTTGAGAAGGCTTGGGCACGTCATACCGGGCATTACCACGCGCTGAAAGCGGGACTGGAAGCGCTTGGCCTGCATTTCCTGGTAAAAGAGGAAAACCGCCTGCCTCAGATGAATCTGATTGTCGTGCCGGAAGGGATTAATGAAGCCGCCGTCAGACAGGAACTCTTAGATGAATTCAATCTGGAAATTGGCGCCGGCTTGGGACCGCTGGCCGGCAAGGTCTGGCGCTTTGGCCTGATGGGGTACACAGCAGAGCAGGAAAATGTGATGTTGTGCCTGTCCGCACTGAGTTCGATTCTTTCCCGAATGGGATACCCGGTCAAAGCTGGCGAAGCAGAAGCCGCCGCACATAAAGCCTATGCTTCTCAGCATGAAACCGCTGCGCAAATGGCGACTCAAAAAGCCTGAGAATATCTCTTTTCAAATACAAAAAAGCCCGAAAATGTTTTTTCGGGCTTTTTTCTTTTATTTTGTTTTTCAAAACCGGTCTGCGGCATCACCGAGCCGCTTACCAGGATTGAGCGCTTCCAGTGCCAGCAATGCTGCTGCCTGATCCGCACTGCTAAAAGTATCCTGAATATGATGATACAGTTCCGTGACCAGGGACGTCACCGGCAATTGCAGGTTCGCATCAAACGCTGCCGCCAGCACATTATCCAAATCTTTCACCTGGCTTTTAACTTGACCTCCAGGAATGAAATTTCGATCCAGCATACACTGACCGTGGACTTCCAGAATACGGCTTTCAGCAAATCCACCTCTGATCGCGGCTCTGACAGCCGCAGGGTCAGCACCGCCTGCCTGTGCCAACAAAAGCGCTTCCGCGACAATACTGATGGTTCCGCCCACAATTAACTGGTTACACAGTTTGGCAAGCTGTCCACAGCCTGCAGGACCAACCCATGTCGGGCGGCCCATGATTTTCAGTACCGATTCTGCCCGTTCAAAATCCGGCAAACTGCCGCCGACCATAATAGCCAGCGTTCCGGCCTCAGCGCCCAGGACGCCACCTGATACCGGCGCATCAAGAAATGAAACCTGATTCTTTTTGAGCAGATCGTGAATTTGTTTTGCTTCAGACTGCTTAGTGGAACTCATGTCAATCACCAGTGTTCCAGGCTGCAATAACGGCATGATGGAAGTGATTACCTGCAGAACAACAGGCCCCGCCTCCAACATCGTGATTACAATATCAGCTGAACGTACGGCATCCGATAGTTCTGCAACCCTTGCACCTGTTTCAAGCAAAGGTTCGGCTTTTGCACGTGTACGATTCCAGGCTGTAAGAGGATATCCAG